>JFJP01037021.1_pt1 | contig 61753 bp, 50 predicted proteins | sample 431651 | NCBI WGS metagenome assembly JFJP01 (sample SAMN02602958, study PRJNA72255) | Microbial mat metagenome, whole genome shotgun sequencing project. | biome: fresh water; feature: sink hole; material: water; isolation source: purple microbial (photo- and chemosynthetic) mats found in... | reverse complement strand
TATCAACTCCGATCTTCTGGGATATAGACTGATCACTATTACTATCGGGTCGGATTTTTGATGACCTTACTGAAAGGAGGCTGTCTGTTCGCAGACAGCCTCTTTTGTTATTTTTGCATGTTATGTCAGGCTGAACATTAAAAAATATAGTAATTTGCATGCTTGTTTTGATTTTCAATAATGCGCGGAATCTCCGGGGAATAGTGAGCTCAGAAATAAGGGTTATATATAACAGGCTTAATAACTTTAATGGGACCTCCTTTTTCCAAAATGTGATTCCATTTTTTTTGTGGTTAATCATGGCGTCTGCTTATGCCCAGCAGACCTTTAACATTGCAGATCCACGATACGGATCTGATCCGCTGCTGGTCAACGGAAGGTATTACAGTTTCTTTCCGCCTCCCAGAACTGATGGTAACCAGTACCTTGCAGATCCTCAATTCGAAAAGGGATCATTGACCATCCGCAAGGAAACATTCTCAGACCTGATGCTGAATTATGACATTTACAACCAGCATCTATTACTGGCGTTCCGCAATAATGCAGGTGCTGATAACCTGATAATAATATCAGATGCATGGCTTGAGAAGTTCAGTTTCAGGGAAAAGGATTTTGAGATGGTATCCTTTCAGGACACAGTTAAGCGCATTATACAGGTAATAGGGTCAGGACCTGACAGGATAGGATATATATGGAAAAAGAATCTTGAACCTGACAGTTTTCACGGTGCTCGTTACTATTCATTTTCCCTTCCGAAAAAGGAGATGCTCTATCTTTCCGGGGATCAGATGATCCGATTCAGGAACAACAGGACTTTCTATGCTGCTCTGGATGACGGGAAACGAAAGGCTGTCAGGGAATATATTGAAAGACACAGGATCAATGTCAGGAAAGCTGCCGACCGGACTATGGCTGATTTAATGGACTTTTGCAATTCCACGGGTACAAAGTGAAGGCAAGGTTAGCGTTAATATTGACAATTATGTTTGTCTTCCTTCTGCAGGTCAAGGCCCAGGAAAAGGTTATGGACTGTCATCTGAAAAACATCTCATTTCCGGAATTTTCCGAAGCTATCCTTAATCAGACAGGGGTAAGAATCTATTACCGTTCTGAATGGATAAGCAAACTTAAAATAACTCTGGATGCTGACAGTATTACTGCAGGGGAAGCTCTTACCAGGGTTCTGAAAGGTACTGGTCTGTTGATGTCATACCGTGACGGAGACCTGGTTGTACTGCCCGGAGTTAAACTGCTTGCCGGGCTTCCTTCCTATGCTCAGGTTGCCACTGCGGAGGTGATGTCAGGCAAAAAGGAAGAGGCTATAACTGAGACCGAAGCGCGTTACATCACAGGCCGGAGACCGGGGGTGACGCAGAGAGTAACCATAGGCGCCATTGCATTTTGTCGCCGTTTATGTGACTGAAGCCAAAACAGGCGTTGCCACGGATGTGAACGGTTTTTTCAGCCTCGCCCTCCTGCCGGGGACATACAATGTTCACATCGAGTTTCTTGGGTATGAAAGAAAGAAATACCTGTTCGAGGTTTTTTCCGATGACAGTTTTGTCCTCAGGATCAGGAAAACAGCTGTTGAATTAAAGGAGATAGTTGTAAGCGGCGAACGTCATACAAGTATACGTGCGAAAGAACCGGGGTTTGATCAGGTTTCAATGAAATCGATCAAAACATTGCCCATGATGATGGGTGAACGTGATATCCTGAAGATCTCGGCTACTCTTCCCGGGATAGTCACCGTTGGCGAAGGGACTGCCGGCATCAACGTACGCGGCAGCAGTACCGACCAGAATGGGTTTTATCTTAATAAAATACCTGTTTACAATACGTTCCATTTGTTTGGCTTCTTCCCGGCTTTTAATTCTGACATAATAAGTGACCTGTCGATTTACAAGGGATATATTCCTGCCAGGTACGGTGGAAGGCTTGCTTCGGTCTTCAATGTTACATCCCGCCAGGGCAACAGGAAGCAATTCACAGTTCACGGAGGGGTCAGTCCAATTACTGCCAACCTGGTCTTTGAAGGCCCACTGAAGAAGGATACCAGCTCTTTCCTGTTCAGTGCACGCTCATCTTATTCGGACTGGATCCTGTCAAGGATAAAGGATCCGACGATCAGCGGGAGCAGTGCCCGGTTCAATGACTTTTCGGGTGGTGTGAACTGGGATATACGGAAGTCCCAGCTGTCACTCTTCCTTTATCGCAGCTATGACCATTTCAGCCTCTCTGACATAAACAGCTATGACTATTATAACAACGGTGCATCATTCATAGTCGGACATAACTACACAAACTCTCTCCGTGGTGAGTTCACAGTGGTAGGTTCGCAATACGGTTTTTCAACCATTGACAGGCAACAACCCCCGTCAGCTTACCGGCATGCCTATAAAATGGGCCATTATGAAACACGTGTCGACTTCAGACATTTGCTGAATGAGAAAAACAATCTCGAATACGGGGCCGAGATCATATACTACCTGCTTGACAGGGGGACAGTATTACCGTACGGTGAGACTTCAATGAGGAGCCAGGTGGAACTTGGAGTTGACAGAGGTATCGAAAGCGCTCTTTTCATTACTGATTCATACGATATCACACGCAGAATAAATCTGAATGTTGGAGTCAGGTATATGCTCTATAATCCTGTTGGCCCCGTGACAACCTATAAGTATACTGATGGAGCGCCGCGGGATCCGAGATATATCGAAGACACCCTTACATTCGGGAAGAACAGTATCATCAGGTGGTATCATGAACCTGAAATACGGGCCTCATTGAGTTTTGAAACCGACAAGGATGGCTCTGTCAAGCTGGCATTCAACCAGATGCATCAGAATCTATTCATGCTGAACACCATAACCACTGTGGCTCCTAATACTCAGTGGAAGCTTGCCGATTATCATCTTCTTCCTTCCAACAGCAACCTGGTGTCCATCGGGCTGTTCCGCGCTCTTCCGAAAAACGGACTGGAGTTCTCGGCAGAAACCTTCCTGAAACTGACCCGCAATTACTCTGAATTCAGGGACGGGGCTGACTTTCTAAGCAATGACCCTGTTGAGAGCTCAGTTCTGCAGGGAGATCATAAAGCATACGGCATCGAGCTTTATATAAAGCGCAGCAGACGAAATCTTGAAGGCTGGATTTCATACACCTGGTCAAGGTCATTCATCCATGTGGATGGCGACCAATCATGGTACAGAATAAATAACGGGGAGGCATATCCTTCCAATTTCGATGTACCTCATTCTCTCACGGCTGTTCTAAACTATTATTTTACCCGACGTCTATTCCTCTCTTCAATTCTGACCTACCAGACCGGTAAGCCGGTCACCTACCCTGAGTCAGTATATTATTCAGGGGGTTCACCTTATCTCGATTATTCAAAACGAAATTATTACCGAATCCCGGAGTATTTCCGTGCAGATTTTTCCCTGACCGTCGAGGGGGATCTCAGGAAGAATAAATTCCTGCATAACTCGTTCGTCTTTAACCTGTACAATGCCACCGGACGGAACAATCCCTACTCAGTTTATTACAGGTCAGAGAACGGGAGCATCAGAAGCTATAGTTATTCCGTCATAGGGGTGCCTGTCTTCACGGCTACATGGGTTTTTAAGCTTGGGAACTATGTGTCGGATTAGCATCATAAAATTAGTTCTGTTATCCGGGCTTTGCATCACGTCGTGCATCACGCCCTATCAGCCTGACATCCCCGCTGAGGCAGTAAACAAATACGTGGTTTTTGGTTTGGTAACTGATAACAATGAATATCAAACGGTTACAATTTCCATGGCTTCCCCGGTCAGCGATCCGCAATATATACCTGTCTCAGGTTGTGCAGTGCGTATTTCGGATGACAAAAGAAACCAGTTCACAATGCAGGAATCTCCATCAGAACCGGGTGTTTACAGGGTTCATATTGACAACCAGTATCTTACTCCGGGGAAATCTTTCAAGATCGATATTATTACCCCTGACGGTTCAGCGATAGAATCTGATTTTGACCGGATGCCAATCTGCCCGGAAGTCGGAGAGGTCTATTATGAAATTGAAGAGATAATTTCAGAACTAACCGGAGAGACAGACAGAGGGATCAGATTTTACACGGACCTTGATGCCGGAGATATTCAAAGCCGTTTTTTCAAGTGGGATGTAACGGAGACATGGGAATACCAGGTGGATTATCCCAGGGAGTGGTATTATGACGGAACGGTACATCATATCTTTCCTCCTGATTATTCCAGAAAAGTATGCTGGTCAACGGCAGGTATAAAGGAAATTTATACGCTGTCAACATCAAATCTCGATGCGAACAGATACACGAGATTCCCTCTTAACTTTGTCAGCAGCAAGACCTCCAGGCTGATTTACGGATACAGCCTGCTGATAGATCAGTCGGCCCTCAGTGAAGAGGCATACTCCTACTGGGATCAGATGCGGATAAACAGTACCGGACTGGGAGGCCTGTATGAAAAGCAGCCCCTCTCAATCGCCGGCAATCTCCATAACACGGAAGATCCTGACGTTGAAGTGCTCGGTTTCTTCGGTGCATCATCAGTTAAATCAAAGCGAATCTTTGTCAGCAATGTCCATGGCCTGGTGATTGAATTTGTCGGATATTGCACGCCGGTACCACTCAAATACGGTTTTTCCGAGCTCTCGCCATTCGATTACCCTGCATGGCTCATGGGTGACGAAGACACCTATTATAAGATACTATTAAGCAACGACTGCGTTGATTGTCTCTATTACGGAGGAACAAATATCAAACCTGATTTCTGGCCTTACTGAAATGAATAAGTGTATCCTCCTGACATTATTGCTTATAATGTTACCCGCCCGTTCAGAATTGCACGGCAGGCAGACCGGAACTTCTGTCCCCGGGGAGAGAGTAGTGTTGTTCTCTGACCGTAATCTGTACATCGCAGGTGAACCGGTGCTCTTTTCAGCATTCCTTTTTCCCGGTGAAGAGGTGGCTGACACCCTGCAGAGCCGTGTGCTGTACTGTGAACTTATTACTCCCGGAGGCATTAAGATTGCGGGTAACAAATTCCTTATTGAAGATTTGCATGCATCAGGATTTATAAGTATACCTGGTGACCTGATAACCGGTACCTATTTTCTGCGGGCATATACCAGGCATATGCGTAATTACGGACCATATTCATATGATTATATCGCTTTTAAAATTATAAATCCTTACCGTGAGGAGGTGCAGGCTGCTGAACAAAGCCACGGCGTGACGGGAAACAATATCGATGCAGGGAATATTTATAATTCCGGCAGCCCATTCCGTATTTCGACGGACAGGTCATGGTATGGCCGGCATGATACCGTACACATATCCATAGAAGCTAACCCGTCATTCAATACCGCACTGAAAGGACTGAGCCTGGCTGTGGTTCCTGAAGCTTCGGTTTCTGCAGCTATGGTAAACCTTCCCGGGAATGATCATTTGAAAACAGATCAGTACCATGTCACGGAGAGTCGCGGCATTACAATTACCGGTAGATTAACGGACAACGTTACGGGCAGGACACTTCCTTACAAGCGAGTCAGTTTGTCGATTTTAGGAATGGGGAAGGACTTCATGGCTATGCAGACAGACAGTGCCGGACGCTTCTTCTTCCCGTTGCCAGCATATACGGGGTACAGGGACCTCTTCATTTGTACTGAAAAAGCTGCAGGTCCCGAGATAAAAATTTTAGTGGATAATGACTTTTGCAGGTCACCGGTTCTGCTCCCGTCAGGCAAATTTGACCTTTCAGCACAGGAACGTGAGGCAGCATACAGGATGGCTGTAAACAGGCAGCTTGGATCCTATTTTCATACTGATACGGTAGCTCAGGCTATCCCGGAACCCGGAGATGGACGTGCTTTTTACGGGATTCCGGATGATATACTGTATATTGATGATTACATTGAATTGCCTACCCTTGAAGAGTATTTCAACGGATTACCTACCCTTGTCAGGGTCAGGAAAAGCAAAGGTGAAAAATACTTTAAGGTACTTGGCACACAGGCCGGCCTGAATAATTTTGAACCTCTGGTGCTGGTCGATCTTGTTGCAGTTGATGACCCGGCAAAGATACTGGCAGTAAGCCCCTTAAATATTTCGCGCATAGAGGTGGTCAATCAGCTTTACATGAAGGGCGACGAGACTTTCGGGGGGATTATCAGCATCATATCCAGACACGGAGACTTTGCGGGGATTGACCTTCCCGAATCAGGGATTTTCATAAACTACGGCTTCCTTGCCGGCAACAGTAATGCTTTCTCATCCGTCTCTCCGAAAGGAAATTACCCCGATACAAGAAACACCCTTTACTGGGATCCTGACCTCAGGCTGAACCAAAACAGATCTGCAGGAGTCTCACTGACGGTTTCTGATTTAACGGAGAGATACCTGATTGTGCTTAAGGGGATAAGCGATGAAGGAGAGAGGATAGTGCAGACTTTCCCAATGGAAATCAGGAAGCAATAAAATATCCCGTTCAGGATGGGCTAAAGTCCCTTGCCCCTGATAATTGTTCCCAGGGTGTAGTAGATGATCTTCAGGTCAAGGAAGAGAGAGATGTTCTCAAGATAGAGGAGGTCATATTCAAGTCGTTCAAGCATCATATCGATATCAGACGCGTATCCAAGCTTCACCTGGCCCCAACAGGTAATGCCGGGCCTGACTGAAAGGACCCTGTTGAAGGAGGGTGACCTCTGCCTGATTTTTTCAATGTAATGACGTCTCTCCGGCCTCGGTCCTACGAGTGACATCTCGCCCCTGATGACGTTAATAAAGTTGGGGATCTCGTCAAGCCTGTGTTTCCTCATGAACCTGCCCAGCGGGGTGATACGGCTGTCGCCCCGTATTGCCAGTTGCGGACCTCCGGCCTCGGCATCGTCTTCCATAGACCTGAACTTATAGATCATGAACGGCCTCCCATACCGGCCGATGCGCTCCTGCCTGAAGATGACAGGTCCTTTGCCGGACATTCTTATGAGAAGTGCCAGTGCCACCATCAGAGGTGAGAGCACAATCAGGGAGATAGCTGAGATGAAAAAATCGAGTGTCTGTTTGATCATCCACTGCCAGTGAGGCATCTCACGGTATGATACCCGCAGCAGAGGTGTGGCATAGATGGGTCCGGCCTCCACATGTCCGGCGATGACCTGTCTCATTGACGGCACTGCCTTTACGAGGACATCGCGATAGCAGATTCTATTGACAATGTCTTCCACAAGATGATACTCACTCTCTTCAAGTGCCATGATCACCTCATCAATTTCGTGGCTCTCAATGACACTGACAAGATCCTCACCTGTGCCCAGCCATGGCACCTCTCCTGCCAGACTGTCACCGACTGAACCGTCAACGGTGATGTAGCCGGTGAGGAGATTCCCGGCAGGCATCTTTTCGCTCTTTATCTCGCCTATGAGCCTGATAGCCTTGCTTTTGTCTCCTATTATGAGCGTTCTGAAACCTGCCTCACGCCTGTGAATCATGCCTGACACCCGGGAGGTGATGATGAACCGGGGTATCCATGTAAGGAGGAACTCAAGAAGAAAGAGTACAATGAACGACCTGTAGTATGTTGAATAGAGTCCAACTACATCATCGAGAATCAGTGCAAAAAATAATATTACCACGGCAGCGAGGGTCACCCCCAGTGATTTGCCGAATTCGAGCAGCCGTGAGCGCCTTAGCGGATCAGAGTAAAATCCGGCCATGGCGAACACAAAGAGAAAAAAAAGTGGTATGAGAAATATCCCCAGGTAGAATTTATTGCCCAGCTCCATCCTGAAGTATTCTCCGTATAAACGTGTTTCAATAAAGTATTTACGGAACAGGTAGAAGAGGCCCCAGGCTATAGCGGAACCTGCGAAATCAGCAGAAATATATGAAAGTGTTATCCGGCGGGCAAATTTTTTCATCAGTATGTGCAAGCGATATGCAAAGATATCTGTTATTTTTAGACCAAAATCATGCGGCAATGATTGAGGAATCATTTGAAGCTAAAGGCAAGAGGAAGAGGCTTATAGAGGAGCTGCGTGGCAAGGGCATCAGTGATGAGCGGGTGCTTGAGGCCATTGGACGGGTGCCGCGCCATATTTTCATGGATGATGCCTTTCTCAGGCATGCTTACCAGGATAAGGCTTTTCCTATATCTGCAGGCCAGACGATATCGCAGCCATATACCGTTGCCGTTCAGACTATGCTGCTTAATGTGGGAAAGAGAGACAAGGTGCTCGAGATAGGAACAGGATCGGGTTACCAGGCAGCCATACTGGCAGAATTGGGAGTGAAGGTTTATACCATAGAACGACAGCGGGAGTTGTACCGAAAGGCCCAGGTGATGCTTAATTCACTGGGTTACCGGATACAATTTTTCCTTGGCGACGGTTACGAGGGACAACCACAGTACGGACCCTATGACGGAATCATCATAACGGCCGCAACGGCTGACGTGCCAGACAAATTGCTCAGACAGCTGCGTATTGGCGGAAGGCTTGTGGCACCTCGCGGCGAGCGTGATTCGCAGGTGATGACGCTGTATGTACGCAGAGGGGAAGATGACTGGGACACATCAACCCACGGAAACTTTGTCTTTGTACCGATGCTTAAAGGTATTGCCGGCGGAAACGACAAAGAATGATCAGATGAAGATTTACAGGGAGGTGTTCTCCCCCATACAGGTTAACACCTATATTGTTGAGGGTGACAACGGCGGATGCATAATCATAGACTGCGGCTGCTACGGCAGCGCCGAGGAGAAGAGGCTTGAGGATTTGCTTACTGCCCGGGGGCTGAAGCCGGAGATGCTGCTCAATACCCATTGTCACCTTGATCATCTCTTCGGGAATAAGTTCATGCTTGAGCGGTACGGGTTAAGGACATGGTTTCATGAGGGCGACAGCTACAACCATACCACGGCCCCCAAGCATGCTCTCATGTTCGGGCTTGTCATGGAGGCGCCGCCGGATCCGGCCGGTTATATCGTTGATGGAGAAGTTGTTAATGCTGCAGGACTGAGTTTCAAGGTCATTGCCGTTCCCGGACATTCTCCGGGCGGGATAGCTTTTTACTCGGATAAGGATAATGTCATATTCACCGGTGATGCCTTGTTTGCAGGGAGCATCGGACGGTCTGACCTGCCGGGAGGCAACCATGAACTACTGGTGACTAACATTCGCACCCGGCTTTTCTCCCTTCCTCCAGACACGGTTGTGTACCCCGGGCACGGACCGGAGACTACTATCAGGGAGGAGATGAGGAGTAATCCCTATTTCTCCTGAAACACCCATATATCAAACACTTCAAAGTAACGGCATCAAAATCAAATCATGGATGTTCCATCATTCCCTGCGCAGGAGAAGTTTATTATGATGAATTATGATTAATATGCTTTTTTTTATTATTCCCTTTGTGGTAATTTCGCTCCGTTACTTTGTAGCTAAAATTTAACTGATTATTATATGATATCCGATCATTTTGTAAACCGTCACATCGGGCCGCGCGACATTGAGGCCGGTGAGATGTGCAGTGTTATTGGGGTTGAATCACCCGAACAGCTTATAGACCAGACCGTTCCCGCATCGATAAGGCTTGACAGACCTCTCATTCTGCCTCCGGCCATGAGTGAAACCGAATACCTTGCGCATGTCAGGGAGTTAGGGAAGCGCAATAAGCTTTTCCGGTCATTCATCGGTCAGGGCTATTACGGTGTGGCTGTGCCACCGGTTATCATCCGCAATGTGCTTGAGAACCCGGCATGGTACACCTCCTACACCCCTTACCAGGCTGAGATATCGCAGGGGAGGCTTGAGGCTCTGCTGAACTTCCAGACCATGGTGACAGGACTGACCGGGATGGAAATTGCCAACGCCTCACTTCTTGATGAGGCAACAGCCGGTGCCGAAGCAATGATCATGATGTACAATGCACGATCACGTGATAAGGTGAAGGCAGGCGCCAACACCTTTATGGTTGATAATTCGGTCTTCAGGCAGACGCGTGATGTGCTCATCACCCGAGCCGCACCGCTGGATATTGACATACAGTTTGTTGATTACACACAGATAGAACCTGACGTGCAGCTGTTCGGGGTGCTGGTGCAGTATCCTGCAGCCTGCGGTGAGATACGCGATTACCATGAGCTGGTTGAGAAGGTTCACGCCGGCGGTGCCCTGGTAGGGGTGGGCGCAGACCTGATGAGTCTTGCCCTTCTGACACCTCCGGGCGAGTGGGGTGCAGACATCGTTTACGGCTCCAACCAGCGTTTCGGTCTTCCGATGAGCTATGGCGGTCCGCATGCCGGTTTCTTTGCCACAAGGGATGAGCTTAAGCGCAGTATGCCGGGCCGGATTATCGGGGTCTCGGTTGATGTGCACGGAAACCAGGCCCTCCGTATGGCGCTGCAGACGCGCGAACAGCATATCAAGCGTGAGAGGGCCACCTCGAACATCTGCACGGCACAGGCTCTCCTGGCAACAATGTCAGGCATGTATGCCCAGTATCACGGGCCGGAAGGTATAAAGAGCATCGCCATGCATATCTTTTCAACGGCATGCACCCTGGCCAAAGCCCTGAAGGGCCTGGGATACACCATTAAGCATGATCAGTTCTTTGACACCATCCGGGTGGTGGCGGTGACAGGCGTCACCTCTGACATGATTCAGAAGATCGCTCTCAGCAGGGGCATCAATCTATGGTATCCCTGTGGCAACTGTGCTGTCATAAGCACTGACGAGGTTACCACACTGAAGGAAATCAACGATCTGGTAGCGCTATTTGCTGAGGCAGCAGGTAAAAAGGCAGAGGAGGTCACAGGACTTTGTGACTGTTTCTGCGTTGATGACAAATTTAAGCGCACGTCACCGTTCATGCAGGAGCGTGCTTTCAACAGTTACCACAGCGAGACTGACATGATGCGTTACATCAAGATGTTGGAGCGCAAGGACTTTTCGCTGGCAAACGGCATGATTCCACTGGGGTCATGTACCATGAAGCTCAATCCGGCGGCATCGATGTTCGCCATGAGCTGGCCGGAGTTCGGCAATATACACCCCTTTGTTCCTGCTGACCAGGCAGGGGGATACCATAAGCTGATGGAAGAGCTCGGTGAGGCCCTGAAAGAGATTACAGGTTTTGATGCAGTATCTTTCCAGCCCAACTCCGGCGCAGCCGGCGAATATGCCGGGCTGATGGTCATCAGGCAGTATCATATAAGCCGCAATGAGGGTCACCGTGATGTGGCGCTTATACCATCATCGGCACATGGAACCAATCCTGCCAGTGCTACTATGGCCGGCATGAAGGTGGTTGTGGTGGAATGTGATGAGAACGGCAACATCAGCGTGGACGATCTGAGGAAGAAAGCAGTTGAACACCGTGATAACCTGAGCTGCGCAATGATCACCTATCCCTCCACTCACGGTGTATTCGAGGAGGCTATCGTCGGGATGATGGATATTATTCATGAGAATGGCGGCCTGGTGTATATGGACGGGGCTAACATGAACGCCCAGGTGGGGCTGACCAGTCCCGGTCATATAGGAGCCGACGTATGTCATCTGAACCTCCATAAGACCTTCGCCATACCTCACGGAGGTGGTGGCCCCGGAATGGGTCCGATTCTCTGCAATACCAAGCTGGCTGAGTTCCTGCCATCACACCCTGTTGTCAAGACCGGGGGCAGTCACGGCATCACCGCTGTTGCGGGGGCGCCCTTCGGCAGCGCCCATGTGCTGACAATCAGCCATGCCTATGTGATGATGCTCGGCAGCGAGGGTCTGACAAAATCAACTGTCTATGCCATCCTGAATGCCAACTATATTGCCGCCTCACTGAGTGGAATGTATAAGGTCCTGTATACCGGATCAAACAACCGGTGCGCCCATGAGATGATATTCGACCTCAAGGGTTTCAAGGATACCGGTGTGGATGAGTCTGATATAGCCAAGAGGCTGATGGATTACGGGTTCCATGCTCCCACACTCTCATTCCCGGTACACGGCACACTTATGGTTGAACCGACGGAGTCTGAGCCAAAGGCTGAGCTCGACAGGTTCATTGCAGCTATGAAGGGCATTTGGCGGGAGATAGAAGAGATAAAGGAAGGCAAGGCTGACAGGGTTGATAACGTACTCAAAAATGCACCCCATACTGCTGCCGCGGTTATCTCAGACAGCTATAGTCATGCTTATCCGCGTGAGAAGGCAGCCTACCCGTTGCCATCAATCGTTGAGAACAAGTTCTGGCCTTCGGTAGGGAGGGTGGATAACGGTTACGGCGACCGCAACCTGGTATGTACCTGTGCACCGATCGATTCGTACCGGTTTGAGAAGATTGGGTCAGGCAGTAGGCAGTAGGCAGTAGGCAGTAGAGGAATTTTCGATTTCAGATTTTCGATTGTCGATTTAATTTAATTCGCAAATCGCAAATCGCAAATCCTTGAGACTTTATAGATTTTACGGACTTTCGACTTTACAGACTTTCGACTTTGTGACCTTCAGACCTCTCCGAGGGGGCTCAGAAGAGATCCTCAATGACCATCGAGTAGAGATCGGTCTGGGAGATGCCGAATACCGCTGCCTGCCTCGGGATAATGCTCTCCTCGGTCATGCCGGGGATGGTATTTATCTCAAGGAACTGCGGCCCCTCGGCGGTGACAATGAAATCGACCCTGACTATGCCGCGGCATCCGAGGATGTCATAAATCTCCGAAGAGAGCTCCTGGATACGTGAATTCACCTCTTCGGGCAGTCTGGCTGGCGTGATCTCATCAGACAGTCCGTCAGTGTATTTTGCTTCGTAGTCGAAGAACTCCTTCTTCGGCACTATTTCGGTTACCGGCATCACAATCTTTCTCTGCCTGGTTTTTACCACTCCACATGCCACTTCCGTTCCCTTCATGAATGATTCCACCAGCACCTCATGGCCCTCTTCAAAGGCATTCCTGAGGGCTTCGGCAAACTCAGCCGCCTCTTTCACTTTAGTCACCCCGAAACTTGATCCGCTGGCGTTGGGTTTGACAAAGCAGGGAAGCCCTGTCTGCCTGAGAATCTTTGCAGCATCATATTGCTGTCCCTTCCTGATAAGAAGTCCGCCTGTCATAGGGATGCCGTATTCGTTGAGGTACAGTTTGCAGGCCTGTTTGTTGAAAGTAAGCGCAGAAACGAAGGCATCGCAGCTGGTATAGGGTATACCAGTCATGTCAAAATATCCCTGAAGGGGGCCGTTCTCGCCCGGGTCGCCATGTATTGAGATAAAAGCGGCATCAAACCTGATCCGTTGGTCGTCAAGCACCAGACTGAAGTCGTTTTTATCTATCCTGAAGAGCCGCCCCTTTGAATCTTCCCAGGACCAATCCGTTCCCTTTAGTGTGATGATATATGTATCATATTTTCCTTTCAGTGCCGCGGCAACGCCCTGAGCGCTTCGGACAGAAACGGGATATTCGGATGAATTTCCTCCTGCAACAATGGCAATGGTTCTCATGGTTCCGTAATTTTACCCAAAATTACATTAATTAGTATCGCCGGGAAGCTCAAAATAAAAAAACATGAAATCTTACCCGGATGCAATGCAGACGTTGGTTATGTCGTCTTTACAACGATTTTTTTATTTAATTTTGGAACAAATTAAAACAAACGGAAAAATGGAAAAGAAACCTGTAAGCGGAATAGTGTTAGTCGTAATCATTATCGTAGCTCTTCTTCTTATTGTTTCATGGGCAGTAGGGATCTACAACAAGATCGTCCCGATGAATGAAAAGGTAGCCACTGAGTGGAGCAATGTAGAGACACAGTATCAGCGGAGGGCTGACCTGATACCAAATTTTGTAAATACTGTCAAGGGTGCTGCAGCCTTTGAACAGGAGACGCTGACGAGGGTCATTGAGGCGAGGGCTAAGGCCACCCAGGTGACTGTTGATCCTTCCAATATCACTCCTGAGCAGATGCAGGATTTTCAGGCAGCACAGGGAGAGGTCAGCTCGGCACTTGCACGCCTGATGGTTGTGGTGGAGCAGTATCCTGAGCTTAAGGCAACACAGAATTTCCGTGATCTTCAGGTTGAACTTGAGGGCACCGAGAATCGCATCGCCGTGGCAAGAAATAACTTCAACGATGCTGCAAGGGAGTATAATACCTTCATCAAGAAGTTCCCGAACAATCTTATCGCCTCCTTTACCAAGTTCAATGACAGGCCTTACTTCGAGGCCCGGGAGGGAACCGAAGTGGCGCCCAGGGTGGAGTTCTGAGCTTCAGAATAATGAAGGCTTCAACATTTTTTACCAGCGAACAGCAGGAGACTATTGTCAGTGCCATACATGAGGCTGAACATGCCACTTCCGGTGAGATACGCGTTCATATTGAGACATCATGCAAGGCTGATGTGCTCGATGAAGCGGCTTGGCTCTTCAGGAAGGTGGGTATGCACAAAACGGCTGACCGCAACGGAGTGCTGATATACCTGGCACTTAAAGAGCGGAAGTTTGCCATTATTGGCGACACGGGCATCAATGCCGTGGTACCGCTTGGATTCTGGGATAACATCCGTGATCATATGAGGCAGCGGTTCAGCGAAAATCTCTACACAGAGGGCCTGACCGAAGGTATAATCTTGGCCGGTGAACAGCTGAAGGAGCACTTTCCGCATTCAGCTAACGATATAAACGAGATAGTTGACACGATCTCTTTCGACAATAATGAACCGGGGGTTTGAAAATGAGGAAGCTGAAATATATTGTTAATCTTGTATTGCTGCTCCCTGTCGCCTTCATGACGGTGGCTCAGACGCTCCCGGCCAGGCCTGACCCGCCGCGACTGGTCAATGATTTTGCCGGGGTTCTCTCGGACTCGGAGGTGCAATCGCTTGAAAACAAGCTGGTTGCATTCAATGATACCACTTCCAACCAGATTGCAGTGGTGATAGTAGATGACCTGCAGGGATATGATCGGTCTGAATACGCTTACAAGGTTGCGAAGGAGTGGGGAGTGGGGCAAGGCGACTTCAACAACGGGCTGCTGGTACTGGTAAAGACCAAGACCGAGGCATCGTCAGGACAGATATTCATTGCCACGGGCTACGGCCTTGAGGGGGCGATACCGGATATTGCCGCTGCCGAAATTATTGACAGGGAGATTCTCCCGCGGTTCCGGGGGAATGATTATTACGGCGGACTCGATGCCGGCACAGATGTGCTTATGGCACTGGCAGCCGGGGAGTACACCTATGGCAGCTATGCAGGAGGCGAAATGTCTCCAGCTATACCGGGGATAATTTTCTTCATAATAGTCATAATGATCATCGTGATCGTCTCTGCCGGAAGCTCCAACAACAAGCATCTCAGGAAGGGCGGGTCATCCAACCTGCCTCTCTGGCTGCTATTGAGTATGATGGGAGGCGGCCGGTCACATGGCGGCAGCTGGGGAGGGTTCTCCGGTGGCAGTGGTAGTGGCGGCGGCGGCTTCGGCGGCTTTGGCGGCGGCGGCTTCGGAGGAGGAGGAGCAGGAGGGAGTTGGTAGTATTGTCGATTTTCGATTTGCGATTGTCGATTAGGGTTGAAGCTTCAGTTTTGATGTTTTTCTGGCAGCCACGACTATAGAGAGAATTTCTGTCATTTCCCGGATATTTACTGATATAGTCTCCGAAAATCGAGTTTCAAGTTCCTCAAGTAGCTCAAGCCAGAAAATACTTTCATCGGCTTTTTCTTCCACTATACTGAGTTTATTGATGAAGTCAGCAGGTGATTTTGCCCTGCAGACTGCATGATAGTTTGCTCCCACAGAGCAGGAGGCTCTTATAAGCTGACGGCTTATAATTTTATTGGAATCATTCTTTGGCAGCATTCCGCACAACCTTACGATTCCAATAGCTAATTTCTTAGTCCGCAATTGGATTTGCTCTTTCATTTCCATAATTATTCCACATTAGTTATATGGAAAATTAGGTCATTTCCAATTAATTCACAAATCGACCAATCGACCAATCGACAATCGACAATCGACAATCGCAAATCCTTCAGTCTCTGCCTGAAATATAATTCCTCCACTTATCAATGACTGATTCCATATCGGGTGGGAGGGGCGATTCGAAGGAGAGTCTCTCGCCGGTGACCGGGTGGTCAAGGGAGAGTGTCTGTGCATGAAGCGCCTGGCGCGGCAACATAGTGAAGCAGTTGCGCACGAACTGCTGGTATTTGGTGAAGGTGGTGCCCTTCAGTATGCGGTGACCGCCATACTCCTCATCATTAAACAGAGGATGACCTATCCAGGCCATGTGAACCCTAATCTGGTGGGTGCGACCTGTCTCGAGACGGCATTCTATAAGGGAGACATATCCGAGCTGCTCCACAATCTTATAATGTGTAACCGCATGCTTGCCCTGGCTGCCGTCATGGAAGACCTGCATGATCTTACGGTCGCGGATGTTACGCCCGACGTTGCCAGTGATGGTCCCTTCTGCCGGATCAGGTGTGCCCCATACCAGTGCCAGGTACCTCCGGCCGGTGGTTCGGTTGAAGAACTGCCGGGCGAGTTTGTTGTGGGCGTATTCGTTTTTCGCAACCACAAGAAGCCCTGATGTGTTTTTGTCAATGCGATGCACCAGTCCCGGCCTCAGCTCACCTGTCTGAAAGAGGGGCAGGTTCCTGAAGTGGTACATCAGCGCATTCATGAGGGTACCTGAGTAATTGCCATATGCCGGATGGACTACCATCCCGGCGGCCTTGTCGACGATGATCAGATCGTCGTCTTCGTAAACCACGCTGATGGGGATATCCTGAGGGATAAGCTCTATCTCGCGCGGCGGGTTGGGGAGAAGAATCTGGATTACATCAAGAGGCTTTACCCTGTAGTTGGGTTTCACCGGCGCCTCGTTTACGAGTATGTTACCAGCCTGAGCTGCAGCCTGTACTCGTGTGCGTGACACATTTTCAATGCGTGCTCCGAGGTACTTGTCTATACGGAGCATTGATTGCCCCGGGTCAACCACAAAGCGGTAGTGCTCATATAGCTCCTGCTCCTGGTTTTCAGCCAGTTCCTCTTCAGCCATTTCTGTCTTCTGTCATTTAACCAATATTATTCTTAGAAGTGAGATTGGACGTCCATCCCTGGTTTTTATCAGCAGCAGGTAACTTCCGGCGGCAAGCCTGCTGAGATCAGGACGGTCCATGCGGTCAAGCGACATCACCATGGCCCCAGATGAGGCGATGACATCAATGATGAAGTCGGCCGGCGCCCTGTCTGAGGCTACCAGTGTCACCTCACCCGACGACGGGTTTGGAAAAACCTTAAAGAGGTCGTTTATCAGTGTACCGTTGTCTGATGATGTAGGTGCTCCTGAACCCTTCATCACCGGACGCATCATGACAGTCCCTGGCGCCTGACTGGGCTGCCAGGTACCGCTGAGCATGTAAAACTGTCTGCCAGCGGAAGAGGTGTTAAGGTCGAGGCCGGCGTTGAGGAATATATCCACTATCTGTTTCCAGCCAATCCAGAAGTTATCGGTCACCCTTACAGGCTTGTTAAAGAGATATGTTTTGAATCCATTAAGGTCAGTGCCGGGATCGGCCATGGCGCCTTCGCTGCTTCCAAGCAGCACTCCGGGCTGACCGTTGTCATCAGCCCATACCATTATCTCAAAGCCTCTCTGGTTTTTGTTGTCATATGCATCGTTGAAGCAGATGTCTATTCCGGTAACCGAATCGGGAATGAATGACCGGAACCTTAATGCTGCCATCGCATTGCGCGAGCCCTCCCCGTTTATACCGTACCCGGCCTCAGCTGTGCCGTCGTCAATGGCAAAATAATCAGCGAACCTCTGGATGAACCTTATAGTGTCATTCTGCTTCGGGTCAAAGTCGTCTGTGATCAGTGATACCGTAACCCCGAACATGGCGGTGTCGGGTGCAGCGGAGTTGTAAGTATAAAGGAGCGGTGCATCGTATTTCACATCGGTGAGCGGGTTGGTGTTTGCAGCCCCCGCGTCAAAGTCGCGCTCCACCACCCCGGTCACAAGGTTTTTAATGGATACATGTCTTGTGACATTTCGTACGATAGTGTCATTATTACGGTAGTTGATCTCTGCCGTGGGGCTCATGGCCGACAGGTATGCCTGCCTGAAATGACGCCATGGCATTGCCTCGTACTCCTTTACCAGTGATCTTTGGGGGAGTGTCAGGGCGACATCATGCAGGACGGTGTCATGGCGTGTGCGGCCTTTGTCGAGCACGACGTGGTCAATATTCCACTGGTCGGCGTTACCTGCCTGTGACGGTTCTGTAAGCACACCTGCCAGCGAGGCATAGCCGGTGAACATGAAACGAAAGCCGGTCATCAGGAACCGGGTCTCCTTAACCGGTATCATGACCTGTTGGAAACCATGGGTCGGGCCTCCTCCTCTCTGCCATATACTGTACCATCTCTCCTCACCCGGAGCCCAGAAGCTGAGCGTCAGGCTGTCATCCGCTTCAGGCATGTCAGCCAGGCCTCCGGCCTCATAGAGGAAACTGAGGTAGATGCTGTCTGAGGGCAGGTATTCAAGATTAATGGAACGTGATGTGAGACGGTCAGCCGCAAAGACTGCCTGTGATGCATCGTCATAGAGGTTGCCACTCTCATCGAGGCAGTCGAAGGTAGCCATACCCTGCGAGGGCTGCGTGACCGAGTAGGTGTTATTGATGAAAACTGCGATGTCACTCCACCGCTGAGTTGAAGGGAAAAGACTGTCAGATGAAAAGTCGTCACTGAAGGGAATGAGAACTGGTTCTTCGGCCGCGGAGCCTTTAAGCATCGGTTTCGATGCTGCATTGGCCAGCTGCCTGTTATGTGAAAGACCGGTTATAACCTCCTGGGCTGACATATTCAGGGAGGTCAGTGTGATAAGAAGGATATATGCGAACCATCTCTGCCTCATCAGAAGGGTGCTAATTCAGTTTCAGGGAAGAGGTTATCACCGGCAACGTCCGTTGTATCTGCCTCTGTTGATTCAGGCGTCAGTTTCAGTGTATCTGTGGTGAGCCAAATATATACTGCCGATCCGAGTTGCACGGAAGCGTCACGGTGATACTCAGGGTTCTGTTTGTAAACGAAGGCGTTCATTGAGTCTTCAGCTGTAGTTACCGAGGTGTCAAAGACAAATGCTCCCAGGTTGAGTGATGAGCCGAGTATTTCATTTCGGGCCTGATCGAGGGTTGTACCCGTCAGTCGTGGCAGCGGAGTACGCTGGCTGCTCAGGCCTCTTCCCAGGACAAGGTCAATGACCATACCCTTCTGCACTGAATCGCCGGGTGACACTATGCGGCCGTGCAGTGTCTGTTTAAGGACGAAATCGACGGTCAGGTCAGGGACATAATTCAGCTGTCCCACCTGGAGGCCTGCCGTTTCTATAAGCGACAATGCCTGGCGGCGAGGCAGGCCGACGAGGTCGGGTACGGCAACCATCTCGGGGTTGAATGCGTTTATTGTTGCCTGTATTGTCCGGCCTCTCTTCACATGGTGACCAGGCTGGGGTGTCTGTTCTGCAATGCAGCCGCGGGGCACAAAAGCGGTATAGACCGAATCGATGATCTGGATTTTCATGCGGTTCTTATTAGCCACATGCTTCGCCTCACTGATTGACAGTCCCCTGATTTCCGGGGTGGGTCTCGACTGTCCGTGGTGGGTGTAGATGTTCAGCCAGATGATAAGGATGAGTATAATGGCAACTCCTATGACCAGTGCCAGTCCTAACTGTTTCCAGAAGACCCGGCTTTTAAGAAATTCCTTGACGCTCATCGTGTGATGAAGTATTAAATTGTTAACGCAGGGTCAAAGATAAAATTATATTGCGAGAGTGCAGGGCATTACCACTCCTTAACTGTCCGGTAGTTTGTATCTCTTTCCACCGGCCGGTAGCCGGCTGACCTTATCATGGCCACCAGTTCGGTTGTTGAGAGGCTGGGATTCGTATCCCCGGCCCCTGCCATGGAATAGATCCTGGTAGTGTCATCGATGGTACCGTCAAGGTCATCGGTCCCGAAGGCCAGGCTTATCATTGCGGCGTCCCTTCCTATAGCAGGCCAGTAGGCTTTGATATGGCTGAAGTTATCAAGGAAGAGGCGTGAGAGGGCATAGTTTCGCATGTCTTCGGTCACGGGCACCTCACCCAGTTCGCTCATGCGGTTGTTCTCCCTTCTGAACTTCAGCGGGATAAAGGAGTTGAAACCTCCTGTACGATCCTGCAGCTCTCTCAGCCTCATCAGGTGATCGATACGCTGTTCGGGGCTTTCGGCATGGCCGTAGAGCATGGTGGCGTTTGATGATATGCCAAGATTATGTGCAGCTTCGTGGATAGCGAGGTAAGTCTCGGCGTCAGCCTTTTCCCTGCATATCTTACGCCTCAGTGAGGCATCAAAGATCTCGGCTCCGCCGCCGGGGATGGAGTCAAGACCGTAATCGCGCAGTAGCTTAAGTCCGTCGGTGTAAGTCATGTCCGCCTTACGGATCATGTAATCGAGCTCAATGGCTGAGAAGGCCTTGATGCTTATGTCAGGCCTCAGATGACGAATGGAAGCGAGAATTTTACCGTAGTAGTGGATGTCGCGCGACGGGTGTACACCACCGGTGATGTGTACCTCTGTGACAGGGATGCCATCAAACCGTTTTACGATATCCAGGATGTCTTTTTCAGTCAGTTCCCAGCTGTCGGGGTCACCTTCAGGCTTGTGATATGAACAGAACCGGCAGTTATATATGCAGACATTGGTAGGTTCAATATGAAAGTTGCGGTTGAAGAAGACTGCGTCACCGCTCTTTGCCCTCTTTGCTTCGGTTGCCAGCACCGCCATCAGAGAGAGATCCGCCTTTTTGTAAAGAGTCAGCGCTTCATCCGGCATCAGGCGTCGGCCATCGAGGAGAGCACCGGCGATCTCCCTTATTTCCGGTCCGGCATTTTTCAGGATAAGCTCTTTCATTTTTGGAAATATTGACAAAGTTACTATCACCGTGACACTGTAGAAATAAAAAACCGCCTTAATTGTTCATTAAGACGGTCTGTTTATTTTTTTCAGCCTGTCAGTCCTTGTGTCCGAGCTCGTCAGAGACGGTCAGTTTCTTCCTTCCCTTGGCTCTGCGGGCTGCAAGAACACGCCTGCCATTGGGTGTTGACATTCTCTCCCTGAAGCCATGTGTATTGGTTCTCCTCTTTCTTGATGGCTGAAATGTCCTTTTCATCTGTTCCTATAATTTCGTTGTTTACTTTCCGGTTTTAAAGACTGCAAAGGTAGTTATTTTTTGAAATAAAAAGAGAGGAGGGATATTTTTTTTATTTTACCTGGAGAGGTACACGATTTTTTTTGTCTCAAAGTAAGGTTCGTCAAACCAGCTGCTTATCGGAACAATGGAGGCTGATGACCTGAAGGGTCTGAGCTCACGGTCGAGGTCTCCTCCCTTAAGGAAAATCCAGCCATTCTTCACGGCATTGAATGAGCGGGCCGACGACAGGTGCCTGGTGATCTTAACGAACTGTTCCATCTCTGTTACTGCTCTTCCGATGATGAAGTCATATTCTCCGGAGGTCTCTTCTGATCTGACGGAGCGTGCCAGCACATTCCCGATGGCAGCGGCAGCGGTTATTTCGTTTACCACCCTGATCTTTTTAGCGACAGAATCGATAAGGGTAAACCTCACCTCAGGGAAGAGTATAGCAAGGGGTATTCCCGGTAGTCCGCCGCCTGTACCTATATCTATTACGGCTGTTCCGGGCAGGAAGGAGATGAAGCGGGCTATTGCCAGTGAATGGAGCAGGTGGTTTATCTCAAAGTTGTCGATGTCTTTGCGGGAGATGACATTAATCCTGTCATTCCATTCCCTGTATAGTGAAGGCAGCAGCGAAAACTGGCGGCGTTGTTCATCTGTAAGTGACGGGAAATATTTTTCGGCGATAGTTGTCAAATGCCGCTGGTTTTACTGCGGACCATATTTAGAATGAGCACTTTGGCCCTGAAGAGGCGTGCCTTGACAGTGCCGATGGGGAGGCTCAGTTCACTGGCTATCTCTTCGTAGGAGTAGTCTTCAAAGTATCTCAGTTCGATCAGCCTGCGGTAGCGTGGTTTCAGGGTTTTGACTATCCTGTTGAGAGAAGCGGCAGTCTCCCTGTCTATCATCAGTTCATCAGGGGCTCTCATATCAGATGCTACGGTTGCCTCCATCTCATCCTCCTCACCCTCATCATGGTCAAAAGGCCTTGGCGTCTGGCTCTTGCGCCTCATGAAGTCGATGCAGTTATTGGTGGCTATGCGGAAGAGCCATGTACTGAAAGCGTGGGAGGGCACGTACTTTGCAAGGCTGTTGAAGGCTTTGCCGAATGCTTCAATGGTTAGATCCTCAGCATCGGAGGGGTTGCTTACCATTCTGAGCAGGACATAATAGACTGAGTCGCGGTACCTGTTGAGAAGCTCGGTGTAGGCCCTGCTGTCGCCTTTCAATGCACGGTCAATGACCTTGAGGTCATGCTGCGCTTTCTCCGATAGGCCGGTTTCTATTTCCATGTCTCTCTGCCCTTGCCTTTTCTGATGGTGGTAACGTAAAGGAATGCCGTTACCAGCGGTGCCAAGATATCAAAAAAGAGCGAAATAAACCACAAACGGGGTTCATTGAATGTTGCGGCTGCCTTCTTAAGTATCACCGCCCTCATGACCAGCCGGGAGAGGGCCACAAACAGCACTATGGGCCATGAGGCAAGCATGATCAGCAGTGCAATGAGCAGTCCGTAATAACTCACCCTGGAGAAGGGTTCCAGGAAGAGTCTTATCTTGTCATCTTTCTTATAGTAGGCGGCTGCCGAGAGGTGTCTTCTCTTCTGTTTGATCCATGCTCCCAGGCTCTTTTGGGCTGCCGAGAGGGTAAAGGAATCATTATTGAGCATCAGACTGCAGTTATCAGCTGTAGCATTACGGTTTACAAACAGGTCATCGTCGCCTGACATGATATGGTTATGCGGTCCGAAGCCGCCACTGTCAAAGAAGAAGCTACGCCTGTAAGCGAGGTTTCGTCCAACGCCCATATATGGAATTCCCGCCATGGCCATCCCGAAGTACTGCATGCCGGTGAACATTGTTTCATAGCGGATGTATCTGTTGAGCATACCTTCTCCGGGGAGGTATCCCCCGTATCCGATGATTATGGCTGCTCCCGGTTTCGCTGCCGAGGCTACTTCGCGGAGCCATCTGGCTGTTGCCGGGCGGCAGTCGGCATCGGTGAATACAAGCATCTCATTCTTTGCTGCCTTGATGCCGATGAGCATCGCCAGCTTCTTGGTGTGTGTGAACCCGGGGTCTTTTTGAATCATTGAGACCTTCAGGTTAGGATAGCGCTTCATCATGTCACCAAGGATGTCAAAGGTGTTGTCCTCAGAGCAGTCATTGACCACCACCACCTCGTACGAGGGATAATCCTGTTCCAATACTGACGGGAGAAATCTGACCAGGTTCTCAGCCTCATTGCGGGCGCAAATGACCACGGAGAGAGGGGGAAGTTCGCCGGGAGCCTCTCTTGTGTCAGGCTTTGCAAAGGCAGCCCTGCGATAGTACCATAACCAGTACCATCCCTGGGTGAATGCCATCAGGACAAACAGTGCAAGGAGTATAAGATGCGCCGTATCAGTTGATAAGATCATATAATGTCACATTGTGCATCGCAATATTATAAAGAATTGGATAATGGTTGTAATAATCTTTTCAACAATTGAGCTGCCGTTTTCTCAAATTGATAACCGGCTGTTCATAATCAGGTTGAGAAAGCTTACTTTTGTGGCCACCAGTAAAAGGATGATGTTCAGCATAGAGAGGAGAGACGGATCAACATCGGCCCGGGCAGGCGTGTTACGCACGGCCCACGGCGAAATTCCAACCCCCATCTTTATGCCGGTAGGAACAGCGGCCACGGTCAAGGGCGTACTGCACCGCGATCTTAAGAGTGAGATAAATGCCCCGGTGATCCTGGCCAACACCTATCATCTTTACCTGCGTCCCGGCACTGACATCATCAGCCGGGCCGGAGGTATTCACCGTTTCATGGCGTGGGACAGGGCGGTGCTTACTGACAGCGGGGGATACCAGGTCTTTTCACTTGCCGCAAACAGGAAACTGACAGAGGAGGGCGCCATATTCAGGTCGCACATTGACGGTTCAAAACATCTTTTCACCCCTGAGAAGGTGGTTGACATACAACGAACCATCGGGGCCGATATCATTATGGCGTTCGACGAGTGTGCTCCATGGCCCTGTGATCACAATTACGCGCTCAGGTCTATGGAGCTGACCCACCGCTGGCTCGGCCGTTGTGTGTCACAGCTCAGTAACACGGAACCGCTCTACGGGTCAGAGCAGATGCTTTTCCCTATTGTTCAGGGAGCAGTATACAGTGATCTCCGGAGAATCTCAGCAGAAAAGATCGCTTCAGCGGGAATGCCCGGCAATGCCATTGGCGGACTCTCCGTGGGCGAGCCGGCGGAGGTGATGTACGAGATGCTGGAGGTGGTGAACGAGATACTCCCGGCCGACAAGCCACGCTACCTGATGGGTGTGGGTACCCCTGCCAACATCCTGGAGGGCATAGCCCGCGGTGTCGATATGTTTGACTGCGTGATGCCAAGCCGTAACGGCCGCAATGGCATGCTGTTCACACGCGACGGTATTATAAACATAAGGAACCAGCGTTGGGCTTCTGATTTCTCACCGGTAGACGCGGGCTCTGACTCTGAGATAAGCCGTACATATTCAAAGGCTTACCTGCGCCACCTGGTGATATCGGGAGAGATGCTCGGGGCCCAGATTTCCACCATACATAACCTCTCATTCTACCTCAGCCTGGTGCGGGAGGCAAGGGAGAGGATACTTGACGGTACATTCGGAACATGGAAACAAGAAACAGTTCGAAGAACTTCAGAGAGAGCCTGAAAAAGCTTGCCCCGGGGATACTGGACTGGTATATCATTAAACAGTTCCTGGGCACATTTATATTCTCGCTTGTACTGATACTTAGTATAGCGGTCATATTTGACTTCTCGGAAAAGATTGATGATTTCATCCAGAAGCAGGCTCCGCTTAAGGCTATCGTTTTTGACTATTACCTGAACTTCATCCCCTATTTTGCCACCCTCTTTGCCCCGATGTTTGTTTTTATCTCGGTGATTTTTTTTACTTCGAGAATGGCTGTCAACACCGAGATCATCGCCATGCTTAACAGCGGCATGAGCTTCAGGCGGCTCCTGGTGCCATACTTCATCTCGGCTGCCTTCATCGCCCTGGCCGCCTTTATGCTCCAGAATTATGTCCTGCCCCAATCAAACATTGCCCGACTCGATTTTGAAGAGAAGTATTACCGCAGCTCCGACTTCAGGAGGATGAATGTCTCATCTGTTCACCGACAGGTTTATCCCAACGTCTATATCTACATGGAGCAGTACAACAAGATATCGCAGAGCGGACGCAACTTCAGCATGGAGAAGTTTGACGATATGGGAAGGCTTGAGTCAAAGATGACTGCGAACATGATCCGCTGGGACAGCACCACTAACAAGTGGGGGGCATGGTGGTACAATATAAGAGAGAATGACAGCATAGGTGAGCGTCTCTCCTCGGGCAGGAGGATAGATACCGTTCTTAACGTGGGCCCTGGCGACTTCACACGGTCTCCCGAGTTTGTCTACACTATGACGCACGGTGAACTTATTGATTACATTGAGGTACTGGAGTCGCAGGGCTCTGATGAGATCAAGCTTTACCTGAATGAGAAGCACAGGCGGTATGCCTTCCCGTTCGCCTTCTTCATCCTTACGCTGATTGGTGTCTCACTCTCATCACGGAAGATCAAGGGAGGGATTGGGATGCAGATCGGAATCGGGCTGGTTCTCACTTTCTCTTACATCCTCTTCATGCAGTTTGCTTCCCAGTTTTCACTGAAGGGCGATCTGGATCCAGCGCTCGCAATGTGGATCCCGAATATTATATACGCATTCATTGCGATGGGCGTCTATTACACCGCACCGAAATAGCACATTTTGTTTCATTCTGTGCATAAATGAAATTTTATCTATCTTGGCGTGCTTTTTATGATTAATGATCATTTGGTTTAATCAGGCTAAAATATGGCACTGGAAAGGAAAATCAGGGAACTTAAGGAGAAGCGTGAGAAGATGCTTCTCGGCGGTGGCGAGGAAGCCATCGGAAAACAGAAGGCGATGGGTAAGAATACTGCCCGTGAGCGCATTATGGCGATCCTAGACGACGATACATTCAATGAGTATGATATGTTTGTCGAGCATGATGCCCGTGACTTTGGGATGGACAAGAAGCATCTGCCGAGTGACGGTGTGGTTATAGGCACAGGAACGGTACACGGCAACCCGGTTGCCATCTTTGCGCAGGATTTTACTGTTGCAGGGGGATCGCTGGGACTGATGCACTCACGCAAGATCACCAAGATAATGGATCATGCGCTTCAGATGAGGATTCCGCTCATTGGAATAAACGACTCAGGCGGGGCTCGCATCCAGGAAGGGGTGAATTCGCTGGCAGGCTATGGAGAGATATTTTTCAGGAATACCATTTCCAGCGGTGTGATTCCGCAGATATCAGTGATACTGGGTCCCTGTGCCGGCGGGGCGGTATATTCGCCGGCGCTGACCGATTTTGTTTTTGTTGTGGAGAATATCTCCAAGATGTTCATCACCGGGCCGGAGGTTATCAAGACTGTACTGGGCGAAGAGATCTCAATGGAGGCTCTTGGAGGCGCACGGGTGCACTGTGAGGTCTCAGGCAATGCTCATTTCTTTGCCATGTCAGAGGATGAGTGCTTCAGCCAGATCAAGCGCCTTATCTCCTTCCTTCCCAGGAACAACCAGGTGCGGGCGGCGGTTATTGAGACCCTGCCACCTAAAAGCACATATGATATTAATAAGATTGTTCCGGGTGACCCGACCCTACCCTACGATGTCAGGGAGGTTATAAGGGCCGTTGTTGACGACTCCGATTTCTTCGAGATCCAGGAGATGTATGCACGCAACATGGTGATAGGCTTTGGCCGCATGGGAGGCAGGACTGCAGGGTTCGTTGCCAACCAGCCGATGGAGATGGCCGGGGTGCTTGACGTTGATTCATCAGACAAGGCTGCCAGGTTCATACGTTACTGTGATGCCTTCAGCATACCGCTCATCACCTTTGTTGATCTTCCCGGATACCTTCCGGGTGTGGACCAGGAGCATGCCGGGGTAATACGTCACGGAGCGAAGGTTCTCTACGCCTACAGTGAAGCCACCGTGCCCAAACTGACGGTGATACTGCGTAAGGCTTACGGCGGAGGTTATATTGCCATGAGCTCGCGTCACCTGCGTGCCGATTTTGTGTTTGCGTGGCCGACGGCTGAGATAGCGGTCATGGGCCCCGAGGGCGCTGCAAACATCATATTCCGCAAGGAGATAACCACTGCCGCCAATCCTGATGAGGTCCGCCGCCAGAAAGTGGAAGAATACAAGGAGAAGTTTGCCAACCCGTATGTGGCGGCATCACGCGGTTATGTTGACGCGGTTATTGAACCCTCGGAGACGAGGAGGCTGCTGCTCCACGGGCTGGAGGTGTCTGAGAACAAGGATATACAGATGCCCTGGAAGAAACACGGTATTCCACCCTTCTGATTGGTGCCGGAAAAACTATTACTATGGAAAAGAAAGAGACCGAGAAGCTGACAATTGACCAGACCCAGTATACCACCAGGCTGAGCAGCCGCTTTGCCGGACGGAAGCAATATGCGCCACCAGTGCCGGGAAGGATATGCAGTTTCATTCCGGGCACTGTTGTTGAGGTGCTTGTAAGTGAGGGTGACACGGTGAACGAGGGTGATGATATTGTCATCCTCGATGCGATGAAGATGAAGAACAGGCTGAAGAGCCATATTGCAGGGAGGGTTGCCTCCATCAACGTGAAGCCAGGTGACAGGGTCACCAAGGGAGCTGTCATGGTTGAGATAGTCTGACGGGTGATACCGGTCAGATAAGATCGCCGGTATTCAGCAGATAGGGAAGGATTTCGCGGGGAAGCTCAGGCTCCTCACTGAAGATTCCATAAACGGCCGATCCGCTTCCTGACATTGAAGCGTATGTTGCTCCTGCTTCATAGAGAGCCATTTTCAGCCTGCCCACCAGCGGATATAGACGGAATATATTCATTTCGAAATCGTTGACCACCCTGGTCCGCCATTCAGTCAGCGGCAGGTTAAGCAACTGCCTCAGTGACAGTCCTGACGGTGACGGCACGCATCCGGCATAAGCCTCGGCTGTGCTGCTCTTAAGGTTCGGGTACAGTATAACGATATGATACTGGCTCAGGTCAAGAGGGAACTCTGACAGGATATTTCCCACACCCTCAGCAAATGAAGGCGTGCTGTCTATAAAAAACGGGGCGTCACTGCCCAGCCTGCCGGCAAATGACCGCAGCTCCTCGGAGTTGAGGCCGAAGCCGAAGTAGCGGTTCAGAGCCCTGAGCATCCATGCAGCATCGGAAGACCCTCCCCCAAGACCTGCTCCGACGGGTATGTTCTTGTGAAGATGGACACGAATACCCGGAAAGTCAAACGAAAGGCGCATGAGCCTCACTGCCTTCATCACCAGGTTATTCTCCGGGTCATCATCTTCCATTAATCCTGTAACCCTCAGGGTATCATGCTTGCGGTTGTCCTTCCTTACGACAAACTCCAGGGCATCAGACAGGTCAACAGGGTAGAAGAAGGTCTCGATATTATGATAGCCGTCAGGTCTCTTTTCAACGATCCTTAACCCGATATTTATCTTAGCCCTGGGAAAAACTACCATATCCGGATACTCTCTTAAGAGATCAAAAATATACGAACCTTTTTAAATTCCTTCATATTTACTGATTATATCTGTTTTCAACATCTTTTAAACAATTTTCTGTTTGAAACAAATGGCGGGCAGCAGCCCCTTTGACTGTTTCTATTGTTACATTTGATCACGGCAGGCACACCTGTTTTCTGAACATATATCACTGATTAACAATAATATATTCAATGGCGCAAGTTGCTACAAGAGGAAGGCAGGATAAGAAGTCTTCAGTTGTTGTCATCCCTGAGGGTGGCAGGATACCACCGCAGACACCGGAGATGGAGGAGGCGGTTCTCGGAGCTGCCATGCTTGAGATAGAGGCTGCCAGGATGGTTGTTGACATTCTCAGGCCGGAGGTTTTTTACTCAGCGGCCCATCAGAAGATTTTTTCTGCCATTATCGAGCTGAACAAGCGTGACCAGCCCATTGATCTTCTCACCGTCACCCAGGAGCTTAAGCGTGTCAACGAGCTTGAGGAGGCCGGGGGGCCTGTTTATCTTACCGAGCTGACCTCCAAGATCGTCTCGGCGGCCAATATCGAATACCATGCCCGCATCGTCCTTCAGAAGTATATCCAGCGTGAGCTCATCAGAGCGGCAACGCTGATTCAGAACATGGTTTATGAAGATGCCCTGGATGTGACCGAGCTACTCGACAGGAGTGAGGATGAGCTGTTCAGGATAGCTGAGGGAAACATCAAGCATGAGGTTGCGCCCATACACGAGGTCATAAAGCAGGCTCTCTCAGAGATAGAGGAGCTGGGCAAGAAGGAAGATGCACTTGTGGGGGTACCGTCAGGGTTCACGAAGCTTGACAGGCTTACCTCAGGATGGCAGAAGTCCGAGCTGGTCATCATAGCCGCCAGGCCATCAATGGGTAAAACTGCCTTTGCTCTGACCATGGCTCGCAATATGGCTATCGATCATGGCAGGAAGGTGGCCATCTTCTCACTGGAGATGTCGGCCATACAGCTGGTTAACAGGCTTATCGTTTCAGAGACGGAGATACCGGGTGACAAGATCAGGAACGGCAAGCTTTCTGCTGAGGAGTGGTCATTGCTTGAGTCGCGCATAAAATCGCTTACCGAGGCTACCATTTTCATCGATGACACTCCGGCAATTTCCGTCTTTGAGCTCAGGGCCAAATGCCGCAGGCTCAAGGCCCAGGGTAAGCTTGACCTGGTGGTGGTAGACTACCTGCAGCTGATGACCGGGCCTCCTGATTCAGGGAGTCGCGAACAGGAGGTGAGCTCCATCTCAAGGGCGCTGAAGAGTATTGCCAAGGAGCTGGCTGTACCTGTTCTGGCTCTCTCACAGCTGAACAGGTCGGTGGAGACACGCGGAGGCAACAAGAAACCTATGCTTTCCGACCTTCGCGAATCGGGAGCTATTGAACAGGATGCTGACATGGTGGTATTTATCCACCGTCCGGAGAAGATGGGGGTGTCACAGTTTGAAGACGGGCAGTCGACCAAAGGTCATGCCGATATTATCCTTGCAAAGAACCGTAACGGTCCCACTGATGAAGTCCTGCTCTACTTCAAGGAAGACCGTGCCACCTTCGTTGAGCCTGATGAGTTCGGTTCGGAGGTCTCCTTCCCGACGGCTACGCCTGGCGGAATCTACACCCTCGGGTCGAAGATGAATGACGATATCTCGTCAGATTACAGTGACTTTTCTCCGGATGACAACGGGCGCAAGCCCTCATTCTGAAACTGTCACCTGAGTCTCAGAGTGAGTCTGAGCGACACGGATTCGAAAGATGTATCATGGAAGCCGGCATAAACACCCAGCTCTGCCAGCAGGAATATCTCACTCAAGGCATAGCCTGCCTCATAGTAGTACCCCAGCTCCGGCGTATAGAGTGCCGAGAGCCCTATGTTCTCCCTGATGAGTGTCCGGCTCAGCCCGGGCAGTCTCTTCAGCAGAAGGGTGGGAGAGGTGTAATGTATGTGTCCCTCAGCAAAGGCGCGCGGGGTTGACAATGAATAATAAGGCTTCAGATAAAAGGCGTCTTCATAGTTGTTCAGGAGAACCGGGCTGGCCTGGGCGTTGAAGAAATAAATATCCTGAAGCCTTAAATTCTGTCTGTTGAGGAACCCGCCGCCCCGGATTCGCCAGCGGAATTCATTCATACTCCCGTACCTGGCTGTCCGGAAGATGTCAGCCAGGAACATGTCATAGTGACCTGAACGGGTCTCATCATAATTGTATCCGTGTTTCCAGGTAATCGTAAAGGTAGGGTAATCTGATCCGGCATTAATCTTCGCTTCGCCGGAGATCCGGTAGCGTTGACGCGGAGTCCATGTTAGTCCGGCAGTAAAAGAGAGGTGACTGGTAGTGGTTGCCGACAGCAGGTCATAACCCTCCTCCTCTCCGGTAACAAAGGGATTTTCCGGCAGGTTCTCACTATAGGGTATGTCTCGCCTGAAAAATGAAAATGAGGTGTTGTTTTCCAATGGCCGCCGCTGTTCATACATGCCTGAGAGCGACAGGTTAAGTCCGTTGGCGATCTCTCCCCTGTGCCCGGCAATGAAATAGAAGCTGTCATACAGTTTCATCCAGTTTTCCCTGAAAAAGAGTGAAGAGACAGTATTCACCAGCGGATTCACCCCTGATGGGGAGAACTCGTCCGACTGGCTGCCAGTCCTGAGGTAGAGATTGCCTGAACGCATCGGATCATAGAGGAGGTTGGCAGTGACATTCCACATCAGCGTCTGCCGGCTGAAGGCATACTTCACCGTGGGCGCCAGTGTTAAGCGTCCGGCCTTACCGGAGTTGACCGACAGTCTCATGCCGGTGCCTGCTGTAAAACCGTCAGCTGTATTGAATGAAAAGCTCTTGAGGTCAATCAGTCCGTCAAATTCCAGGCTGGTGTTTTTTGAAGGTTGCCACCTCTTGCCGGCAACAAGGTCTCTTATGAAGGTTTGTGCAGGGCTCTTCTTCTTGTTCTGAGATCCGCCGCCGATGGTGATTGATAATGTTGAACTGTCGCGCTTTGCCAGGGCTGTTCCGGAGGCAGTGACAGTAGCCAGGCTCACCGATTCCTCTTCTGTCAGCGGTATGGGTCTCACCTCTTTCCAGTACGATGAATCCTTCTGTGTTGCGTCTTCCTCGATGATGAAGGTTGTCTTCTCTTCTATCTCCAGGGAGGGTTTTTCTTCAGTGCGTTCAGTATTTTTCCGGTTCAGGCGTGCCAGTCTTGACATGTCAGATGCCGACAGTTCATCCCTTGCCAGCAGCTCTTCAATCTTCTTCTGTTCCTTAGTCTTTATCTCCTCCCGGGCCTCTTCCTCTGTCTCCGTAACGTTGGCAGAAGTCCTGGCCAGCGACCTGTCAGGTTCCACCTCGAGATATTTCACCGCGCTGGTATACGCTGCCCTGGCCTTTACTCCCATGATTGAGATGTCAACATCAAACTCGTGGCTTACCGGCATCCATATCTCCTCCTCAACGGGGTTGTAGAGCTGTTTTATTCTAATTGTCCCGGCCATATTCTCATTGGTCAGGTCAAGTGAGTGGATAGCCCACAGGTCTTCGACAATATAGATTTCGCCGGTAAAGAGCTGCTGACTTCTGCGGCGGGGAGTAACCCTGATCTTGTCAATGACATAATCGCCCTGTGATGTTGATCCGAGGAAGGTGAACCTGTAGTGTGAGAATGCGTTGGGTGCCAGGGGTGAGATTGCAAGGTCGGCAAGGACAGGCTGGTAGAAGCTGGCTTCAAGGTAATCCATCGGGGAGGCCTGTCCCTCACTTACCGGAAGAGATGAGTTTGATGAGATCACACGGTGAACGTACTTGTCCGGAGCGGTGAATGTTATGTGGTTCAGTGACTCCGAAAAATAGTACTTTCCTTCCTCGATGTTACCTTCATTGGCTTCGATCTTCATTCTCCGCCTGATCATCTCAGGCAACTTGTCCACGCTGCCGCCTCCCCGTATGTAAACCTCGGCCCGGTATCTCCTTATCTGGCGAAGGTGGAAGGGAGCCATCCCGATTGTCTTACGCATTATGAAGAAGGCCGGGTCCTTCCCGGTGGCAGAGACTCTGACGGGAGGAATCTCAAAGAGCTGACCGGTGAGGGTGATATCTGCTGTAATATTCTCAGTGCCGAGGGTGAATACCCGGGTGACCGGTGTATAACCGAGGAACTGGAAACTGATGTTGTAGGTGCCGGGCGACAGGGAAATCTCGTATTTTCCGTCATTGTTTGTAGTCGTTCCCTGTCGGAGTTCAGAGATGTAAATTGTTGCCCCGGCCATTGGTATGCCGGTGTCGTCGGTTATCCTCCCGCGTATAACCTGTGCATTGCACAGGGTGGTTGAAAACAGAATCGAAAAAAGCAGGAGCAGGATCCGGCTGTTCATGGTCACGACTCTTCTTCTGTATACTCTTTCAGGGAGGAGCCTGCCACCACTATCACGAACTCGCCCCTGGGGGCTTTGTTCCTGAAATGTTCTGCGAGTGATGAGAGTGTTCCGCGCAGTGTCTCCTCAAATTTTTTTGTCAGCTCCCGTGATACGGAGGCTCTCCGTTCGCTGCCAAGCACTGCAGCCAGTTGTTCAAGGGTCTTAAGCACCCTGAAGGGGGACTCATAAAAGATCATCGTCCGTTCTTCCTCCGCAAGTGAGGCCAGCCTCTTCTGCCTCCCTTTCTTCTGTGGAAGGAATCCTTCGAAGCAGAAACGGTCAGAGGGCAGTCCTGAGCTGACCAGAGCAGGGACGAATGCCGTCGCTCCCGGCAGGGCCTCCACAGGTATCTCTCTTTCGAGGCATCGTCTTACCAGCAGGAATCCCGGGTCAGATATGCCCGGAGTTCCGGCATCGGACACCAGGGCTGTCACGGTGCCCTGCTCAATGGTGTCGCATACAGCTTCGAGGCTGCGGTGTTCATTGAACTTATGGTGTGAACGAAGAGGCACGCTGATGCTGTAATGATCAAGCAGAAACCTTGTCGTCCTGGTGTCTTCCGCAAGAATGAGATCTGCGGACTTCAGCACTTCCATGGCACGCACGGTTATATCACCGAGGTTGCCGATGGGAGTGGGCACCAGGATAAGCTTAGACATGCAGGTTGAATTTTCTGCGGACCACGTCAACGAATGAAGACTGTGCTGCAGGGTCCGATCCCATGACTGTACTCTCATCGAGTATTCTCATTGCCTCGCCCAGTGATGCAGCTGCATTGAGCCGCCTGATGGTGTCATGGTATGCTATGCTGTCACCGCTGAACAACTCACGGATGAAGTAGAATTTGTCATTCATTCCTATTGCAGTAGCAATGTCGGCTATGGGTTTGCTGTGCATGACGGATGAAATCACCCCGTCATGCTTTTCCGACTGCATTTTTTCTCCTATGGTTCCGGTGCTGGCAAACCTGTCGGCCAGGATTGACTTCAGTGCCTCCGGCGCCTTCATCGTTTCATGCATTCTTTCAGTCTCATTCACCTGTTCAGTTACGGGTTGTTGCATCGGTTCCCGGTTCCGATGCGGTTCCTTACCGGCAAAGTTCTCAGCAGCAGTCTCTCCGGCCGGCTCAGTTTTCACCTTCTCCGCCACCTCGGTTTTTATCTTCTCCGTTACCTCGATTTTCATCTTCGCCGCTGGCTCAGTTTTCATCTTCTCCTCCATCTCGGGCGGCCTGACCTCTTCCTGTGTCTTCTTTGGTTCCTGTGTATTGATCGTCGCGGGCTCCTCCGGCCTCTCAAGAGCGGGCAGAAGTCTGAGCAGCTCTGAGGCGCTGCGTATCCTTGAGCGTGTCAGCTCTATCTCAGCGGTATGTGTTGACTTTATTGTTGAAAGCTGATCAAGCAATGCCAACGCCTCCTCCAGATCCCTTCCTATTATGCTCACTGCCTTGATTAAATCCATCTCCCTTTGTTTTTTATAATGATCGTTTTCTTTATTTTGCAAAAGTAATTAATAATAATCTTTCAGCCTGAAATAATCTCTTTACAGTATTGAACGGCGAAATCGTAAACTGAAGTATGGAGTTTCTTGAAAATTCGGTCGACCATGCCGGCAAGCGCGGTTCTGTTGAGGTAATTGCGGGCTCGATGTTCTCAGGCAAGACCGAAGAGCTGATCAGGAGACTTCGGAGGGCCATGTATGCCGGACTGAAGGTGGAGATATTCAAGCCCTCGGTAGACACGAGGTATTCAGAAGACAGGGTTGTCTCTCATGATGAGAAGTCGATATTATCAACCCCGGTAGAGAATGCTTCCTCCATACTTCTGCTTGCCAGCGGGGTTGAGGTTGTGGGTATAGATGAGGCTCAGTTTTTTGACAACAGCCTTGTGGAGGTCTGTACTGCTCTTGCTGATTCCGGCTCGAGGGTGATTGTTGCGGGCCTTGATATGGACTTCTCAGGCAGGCCCTTTGGTCCCATGCCGGCGCTGATGGCGGTGGCGGAGTATGTGAGCAAGGTTCATGCCATATGTGTCAGGTGCGGTAACCTGGCCAACTATTCGCACCGCAAGATCAAGGATGACAAGGTAGTGGTACTCGGAGAGAAAAACATTTATGAGCCACTCTGCCGGTCGTGTTACATCAAATCAGTTAACAGGTGAAACTAAGCGCTCAGGATCTGGTGCACATTACTGACGGGGCGCTGTCAGGTGATGGTTCGCTGCATGTCACCGGCATCATGACTGACAGCCGGGCTCCGGGTGCCGGCACTGACGTGCTCTTTATCGCTCTGCGGGGTCCCAATCATGACGGCCACAGGTTCATAGAGCCCTTGTATGGCAGAGGTGTGAGGCTGTTTCTTGTAGATACTCTTCCTCATAACTACGGGGATATGATCGGTGCGGGTTTCGTCAGTGTCAATAATACCCTGGAGGCGCTCCACAGATTGGCACAGTGGCGCAGGGAAAGCTTTGGAGGCAAAGTCATAGCCGTGACCGGAAGCACCGGGAAGACAATAGTCAAGGAGTGGCTGGCCGGAGTCATGAGCACCACCAGAAGCGTCATACGCAGTCCGAAAAGCTATAACTCTCAGGTGGGCGTGGCACTGTCACTGATGAATATCGACGATAGTTATGAAGTGGCAGTCATTGAGGCGGGGATATCCAGACCCGGGGAGATGGAGAGTCTGGCACGTATCATCAGGCCTGACACAGTCATAATTACAAATATCGGAGATGCTCACGGTGAGAACTTCACAGGCAGGGATGCAATAGCCGCGGAGAAACTCAGGCTGGCGTCAGGAGCAGGGCTGGTCATCTGCAGTGCTGATGATGAGATCATCAGGAATGAGATGGCAGCAAGATATCCTTCGGTACCTCTCTTTACATGGTCACTGTCAGGATCACCTGCCGCTCTTTCTGTTGAAGTGGCAGAGATACATAACGACGGTCAGATGCTGCGGTGCACTACGGCGAACGGAACCTTTGAAGCAGTAATTCCTTTTGCAGACCGTGCCTCGGCGGAGAATGCGGTGTCAGTCATCGCATGCTGCCTTTCGGAGAATTTAACGGAACAGTTCATTTTGAAAGGGGTTGCAGAACTGCCGGTGGTGGCAATGCGCATGGAGGTGAAGCAAGGCATAAACGGAAGCACGCTGATTGAAGATTACTATAACTCTGACCCGGCATCTCTCGTGATGGCCCTTGATTTTCTAAGGAACCATGCAAGGGGTAGGACTACTCTCATTCTCTCCGACTTCAGGCAGATTGGTGGTGATGAAAAGAGGCTCTACGAAGGGGTGGCCATGGCTGTAAAGAGCGCCGGGATAGACCGCTTCATCGGGATAGGGGAGTCGCTGTCACGGCAGAAGGCTGTCTTTCCAACCGGATCGTTATTCTTCATCTCTACCTCCGAATGTTCCGACGCCATTCGAGGAATGGTCTTCCGTGATGAGACCATCCTCATTAAGGGTGCCCGCGTCTTCGGACTTGAGCGTATCAGCGCCCTTCTTGTCAGGCAGCTTCACCAGACACGCCTTGAGATCAATATGAACTCAGTGGTTCATAACCTCAATGAGTTCAGGCACCTGCTAAGGCCAGGTACGGGAATTATGGCGATGGTGAAAGCGTTTGCCTATGGCTCCGGTTCAGCTGAGATAGCATCGCTGCTTGAGTACAACGGGGTCAGCTGGTTTGCGGTGGCATATGCAGACGAGGGAGTAGCTCTCAGGGAGGAGGGAATAACCTCACCGGTGATGGTAATGAACCCCGATGAGAGCGTGATGGAGCTGATCATAAGGCATAACCTGGAGCCGGAGATATACAGCCTGGAGTCTTATGCGGCTTTTGCAGCCGTTGCAAGGAGATACGGACTGCTGCATTACCCGGTGCACCTGAAGCTCGATACCGGGATGCACAGGCTGGGATTTAGCATGAGTGATATTGACGCACTGCCGGGGCTTCTCTCGGGGCAGCAGCATGTAAGGGTTATGTCCCTGTTCTCACATCTTGCAGCCAGTGATGACAAAGCGCATGACGCTTTTACACACCGGCAGGCCTCGCTTCTTATATCTGCTGCAGAGAAGCTCAAACGGGCCCTCGGTTACGGCTTTAAGCTTCACCTGCTCAACTCCTCAGGTATCAACCGCTTTCCGCAGTACCAGTTTGACATGGTCAGACTGGGAATCGGCCTGTACGGGATAGGCCGTTATGAAGGAGTGAATCTCAGGCACACCGGCAGGTTCGTGACGGCCGTGTCACAGGTGAGAAATGTGCCTGCAGGCGATCCGGTCAGCTACGGCTGCCACGGTGCCTCAGATCATGACAGGGAGATAGCGGTAATACCCGTAGGCTATGCCGACGGACTACGCAGGGAACTGGGTGAAGGAAGAGGCAGCCTTTCAATAAAGGGCCGGAGAGTGCCCATCACCGGCAGCATATGCATGGACATGTGCATGGCAGATGTCACAGGAATGAATGTCAGGACAGGGGAAGAGGCAGAAGTGTTTGGTGCAGACATCTCCATTGAAGAGATCGCCGCACTGTGCAACACCATACCTTATGAGATTCTTACCTCAATACCTCCAAGGGTAAAAAGGATTTATGTCAATGAGTGATCAGCCCATATGGCTTATCTTCTCAAGCCTGGTCTGGTCTACGATACTGATTTTCTTGCCTTCAAGAGCAATTACCGACTCGGTGGCGAACATTGAGAGTGTCCTGATCGCATTGGAGGTGGTCATATTTGAAAAACATGCCAGGTCCTCGCGTGACACATATGCCTTGATGGTCCTTCCGTCGTTCTCAACACCATAGGTATCAAGCAGGACAAGGAGAGATTCGGCAAGCCTGCCCCTGATATGTTTTTGAGTCAGAGAAACGGTTCTGGTATTGGAGAAGGAGAGCTCAAGTGCCATCATACGCATCAGCTTCACTGAGAGATCCGGGTTTCGCCTGATGAGCTTCATGAACGGATCCCTGTCAAACCTGCAGATGCCTGAATCTTCAAGTGCCACCGCAGAGGCAGTGTATGTTGAGCCGGCAAAGAAAGCAGCATAACCAATCAGTCCCTGGGGCCTCACCATTCTTATAATCTGCTCGCGGCCACAGACGCCCTGTTTATAAACTTTGACCTTCCCGATGGCCAGGCAGTATAGTCCTGCAGGCCTGCTGCCTTCATGAAAGATCATCTCCCCCCTTTTAAGCGAGGTGCAGACATGATCCTGAACCAGCAACTCTTTCTCCCTGTCAGGCAGATCCCTGAAAAGTGAGAAAGGTCCCTCAAGACACTGCTCCAGGTATGGATTATTATAAAACATCTCCCCTTATGTTAAACAACATGTACAAAGATATTAAAAAAGTCGGTCAGGGAGAAAATTAACGTTTTTTAACACACTATAAAACAGACAGTTGGATATTAACTAAAAGGATCAGCGGTATCTGGCAATAATGGGTATTCTTCTGCCGCTGCCGAAGGCTTTGGATGAGACGCGAAGGACGGGTGGAGACTGTTTTCTTTTGAATTCGCTGGTACGCACCAGCCGTACTACTTTTTCCACCAGTTCCGCATCAAAGCCTTCCCCGATGATCTGTGCGGCTGACCTTTCCAGGTCAATATATCTGAACAGGACCGGGTCAAGACTGTCATAGGGCGGGAGCGAGTCGGTATCAAGCTGGTCAGGCTTCAGTTCAGCTGATGGCGCTTTATTGATGATGTCCGTCGGTATTATCTCTTTCTGTGCGTTGATCTCGTTTGCCAGGCGGTATACCTCTGTCTTGTAAACATCACCGAGGACCGATAGACCTCCTATCATGTCACCGTACAGTGTTCCGTATCCCGTTGCAGCTTCGCTCTTGTTGGAGGTATTCAGCACCATGTACCCGAACTTGTTTGCGAAGGCCATAAGTATAAGTGCACGCAGCCTGGCCTGTATATTCTCCTCGGTAATGTCAGGGGCTTTGCCGTCGAAGAAGGGTGTAACAGTCTTTTCGAGTATCTGCCGTGACTCCTCTATGCTCACAATATGCCACGGCACGCCCAGCCTACGGGTCATCTCCACCGAATCGGTCACTGAGTGTTCTGATGAATAGACGGAAGGCATCATCACAGCAAGGGTATTTTCCGGACCAAGGGCTTCAGCTGCCAGGGCCAGTACCACTGCTGAGTCAATCCCGCCGGAGAGTCCGATAACGGCTTTTTTCAGTCCGCCCTTGGTGAAGAAGTCCCTTATGCCCGTAACGAGTGCCAGGTGGACAAACGGTGTCATGTCCACGGGGAAAGAGGGGGGTAGTGAGTAACTGCGCCTGTAAGTGCCGGCAGCGGGTATCTCTACTATTCTCATCTCTTCACAGCAGAACGCCAGTTTCTCCAGGAGAGTTCCGTCCGCATCGATCAGAACTGATGATCCGTCGAAAATGAGTTCTGTGTATCCGCCGGTCTGATTGACAGAAATTAATGGTTTGCCATATTCTTTTGCATTCCTGGCAAAAACTTCGTTTCTGACCTTTATTCTGTTGTGCGAGAATGGATTGGCAGCGATATTAATTATCAGTGACGGGTTTTCTTTCATTATCTCATCGAGGGGGGTAACTCCGTACAACCGCCAAGATGCCCTGTCTCCGAAAGGCTGCTCATCCCAGATATCCTCGCAGATGGTAACTGCCAGTTTCTCGCCGTTCAGGCTGATGGTTTGGAATACTGTTCCGGGCTGAAAATACCTGTCTTCATCGAAGATGTCATATGTAGGAAGAAGGGTTTTATTAATCACAGACCCAATCTTTCCATTGATCAGGAAGAATGCCGAGTTGTGAAGGCTTTTACCAAAGACGCCGGTATTGGGAGATGGCCCGCCGACAATAGCTGCGATACCTTTGCAGTGTGTTGCTATCTCGAACACGGCTGCCATGGAAGCGGAGATGATGTCATGCCTGAGCAGCAGGTCAAGCGGGGGGTATCCTGTGACTGCCAGTTCGGAGAAGACTATAAGGTCTGCACCTTCTGAACGTGCACGGTTAATGTGAGAAATGATTTTGGTGCTGTTGTAAGAAATATCTCCAGGGATATAATTCAGCTGAGCAAGAGCAATCTTCATAGCAGGTTCGTCAGAACTTGATCCCCATCATGATACGTAACATTCTCAATCCTGACCTGTCTTCGGGCTGATCAACATCCTTCAGGTCCTTGGTGATATCAAAAAAGTCCTGGTCGTAACCAATCCCGCCAACCAGTGTAAGGTCTGTGTTAAGATCATACTCAACGCCTGCGTGAATGTGCCATCCGGCGTTCAGTCCGTAAACTTCCTTCCTGGCATTCTCATTGTCAACAGGAGGCTGGTTTGCCGGCAGGTCTACCGTTGATTTGACGAGCATCCGGATATCGAAACCGATATCAGTGAAGTAGGTAAGATTGCCTATCTGGTCAGTTTGGAGCCGCAGGCCCAGGGGAATGCTCATATAACGCAGGTTATATCTTATCTCATCACCGGTTAGCACCAGCGGTTGTAAATTATTGAAGATCATTCTATGAGGTTCGATAACACTCTGCCTTCCGCCTGCCGAAATCAGACTTATTCCGGTTGAGATGGCATAATGATCGTCAAAGTAGAGAAGCACATTCAGCCCTATGTTAACGCCTGGCTTCACCCCTTCGCTGATATAGTCCGAGGAGTTGGTGCCCATCCATGAAATTACCGGGTCAATGTGAACTGCAAATTCCAGCTCCTGTGAGATCCCCTTCACTGAGAAGGCAGCCAGCAATATGACGGCAAGCGCCCTGAGGTAAGAACGGTTGAATACTCTTTTCATCTTCTCATAGTTTGCCGGGCAAAATTATAAATAAATGTCCTTATTTTGTATAATCTAAATGATATTACCGCTGATATGATGCATGGCTCTTCATTATACAGACTTGCAGCGTTGCTGATGCTGCTTCTTGCTCTTGCGGCATGCCGCCGTGATCCATATAAGGTTAACCTCTCAGGCATTGCGTGTGACCTGGAACTGAGCGACCTTGGAAAGGATATTTTTGAGACGCCGCCGAATGAAATGGCCGCAAAGGCAGAGGAGCTCAGGCAGGAGTATGGTAGTGCGCTGACCACTTACAGCACCGTTATAGGGTTGGGTGACCCGGCAGACGAGAGGTGGAATCAGGCATTTATCCTGTTTGCCACTGACCTCCGCAACCTGGATTTGTGGGATGATGTTAAGCGCGTTTTCCCCGACACTGATAAGCTGGAACAGGAGCTTGAGAGTGCCTTCAGGCATTACAGTTATTATTTTCCTGACAGAATCATTCCGGAAGTGATAACCTGCATCTCGGTATTCAATAACAGCATAATAGTGGATGATTCCCTGTTAATGGTCAGCCTTGACCGTTACCTGGGCGCAGACTCGGAGTATTATCCCCCTCTGGGTATTTTCAGCTACCAGGCGCGTAAGATGACGCCTGCCTACACTGCCTCTGACTGCATGTATGCATGGGCTTCCACGGAGTGGGATTACAATTCGGGAGGTTATGGTACCAGGTCTCTTCTTAATACCATGCTTCACGAGGCCAAACTGGTCTATTTCACCAAAAGGATGATGCCCGCGGTGGCTGACACGGTGCTTCATGGTTTTACCGGTCGTCAGATGGAATTTTGTCTTAAAGGCGAAGGAGATATATGGGATTATCTTGTCAGTAACGATCTGCTCTTTTCTACAGATGGGTTCCTGATACGGAAGTTCACAGGGGAGGCTCCATTTACCAGCTACTTCACCGAGGAGTCGCCCGGCAGGGCAGTGGTCTGGACCGGATTCAGGATCATTGAGCGGTATATGAATAACAATCCCGGTGTCACCCTTGATGAGCTGATGGGTATGAACGACCTGCAGGCTATCATGACAGGGGCGAGGTACAGTCCGGAATAAAAAAAAGAGGCTGCCTCACGTGAGACAGCCTCCTGTAATGATAATTGGGAATGCGGGTTATGCCGGATGAATTGCCTCTACAGGGCACACGTCGGCGCAGGCACCACAATCGGTACATATATCCGGGTCAATCTTGTAGATATCGCCCTCAGATATAGCCTCAACCGGACATTCATCTATACAAGTTCCGCAAGCTGTGCAATCATCTGAAATTTTGTAAGCCATTATACTTTGTTTTTAAAGATTACGGGCGTAAAATTATCCTTTATTTTCTTAAGTTCCTAACCAAATATTAAATAAAATTCACCCTTTCAGGTCACTGATCAAATTTAGTGCCAGCCATGCCAGGGTTGCGGTTCCGGTGGTCATAGCTGACTCATCCAGGTCGAATGAGGCTGTGTGTAACTGTTTGACAGATTGGCCTTTGCCAGTGACACCCAGGCGGTAGAGGAGGGCGGGGTATCGCTCTGCGAAGAATGAAAAATCTTCTGAGCCCATCCGTGCCGGAATACCGGTTACCTTCTCCCTTCCAAGCAGCGTTTCAGACAGTGAAGCAGCCCGGGCTGTGAGTGGTTCGTTATTGACCAGGACGGGGTATCCTTCAACGATATTCAGATCAATGGTCACTCCCTTTTCTGAAGCCATGCCGGCGGCGATGTCAAGGATCATCTTCTTTGCCTCCTGTCTCCACTCTTCGCTGAAGGTTCTGAAGGTGCCGGCAATCTCCACAGTTTCCGGGATCACGTTTGTTGCTCCTAGTCCTGTTATTCTCCCTATGCCCAGAACTGACGGGGCTTTCACGGCGGCGGCTGTTGTGATGGCGTCCTTCAGGGCTATCACCAGCTCAGCGGCAATACGTATCTGGTCAGTATATTCCGATGGTTTTGCCGCATGGCCACCTCTTCCGGTAATGGTGATATAGATCTCGTCACAGGAAGCCATGGCCGGTCCCGGGCAGAAGCCAAGCAGGCCTGACTCCAGTTCAGGAGCCACATGCTGAGCTATGAATATGTCGGGCGCGTATCTGTCAAGGATGCCGGATTGGGTAATCAGTTTTGCTCCGCCCGGGGCTTTCTCCTCTCCGGGCTGGAATACCAGCAGCACTGTGCCTGCAAACTCTTTCCGCCGGCCCCGGATAATTTTTGCTGCCCCAAGCAGCATTGCCACGTGTGCGTCATGTCCGCAGGCATGCATCACCCCATCATTCCTGCTGATGTATTCCGGGCCCTCATTCTCCCTGACAGGCAGCCCGTCAATATCTGCGCGCAGTCCTGCTGTCAGGCCCATGCCGGGCGCTTCGCCCCTGATGATGCCAATGATGCCGGTGCCGGCCACCTGCCTGATGTGCTCAATGCCCATGGCGGTGAGTTCTTTGCTTATCATTGCAGCAGTTGCGTGCTCTTCAAAGGAGAGTTCAGGATGCTGATGTATGTGCCTTCTGATCCGGACGATCTCCGGCAGTAGGTTTTCTGCTTCGCTAAGAATTTGTCTTGCTGATAGCATGCTGGCGCATTGGTACTGTCAGAAATCGAGGCTGAAGGAGAGGTAGAAGATCTTCGGAAGGAGATAACCGTTATCAATTCCCCAGGCGATGTCGCCCCTTATGAAATAACCGAAAAGCTGTGCCCTGGCTCCGGTTCCGAATCCCATCACGAGCGGATCACGCATGGCATCGAGGGTAACCACTACGGGGCCATTCTCATAGATCTTGTCATTCCAGTAGTTTTCATTGCCCCATGGATTCCATCCGGACCAGGCCATTCCTATATCGTAGAATCCCACCACCTGGAGGCTGTTAAGGAAATTCGACCGAAGCGGATGGCCTGCAAAGTATCTCACAAACGGCCAGCGTAACTCGCTGTTGATAAGGGCGAAGTTGCTTCCGTTGCGTATGTTCTGAGTGAAGCCTCTCATGTTGGTTGCCAGGGCCTGGAACCCGTAGTTTACATTGGGATTAACCGGCACGGTCTGGTCAAACATGGGCACCTTATTGAACAGCCCCATCCAGTTGTCAACACCGCCCATGTAGTAGATCAGTCTCGATGGTCCGAATGATGTGCTTCCGGCAAACCTGTTGGCCCATATCAGGTCACGGTGGATCTTTTGGTAGTGCCTTATATCCGTTCCGAGAACGAACATATCACTTTTTTTCTCTGACAGTTCACGGTAATATTCGCCAAAGAACTTAAACCTGAGACCGTTATAAATATTGATGGTGCGTTTGCGGGTATTGTCATAGATCAGTTCACCCTTAAGTCCCACCCAATGCCTGTCAAATGACGGAGCCACGAGGCTGGCCTGGTCAGTTGACTGGATGATATAGTTGTCATACCTGTATGTGAGAGTCCCTTTCAGGGCCATGACAGCGCTCAGTGGTTTTCTGAGCGACATGTAGGTGGTATAGCTTTTTATCTTGTAATAGCTGGTGTCATTGTAACTGTCGAACGACTGTTTGTGGAAGATGACCTGTTTGTCGAATTTGCCCCTGAGGGCTTCCAGGCTGACCAGGTATTCATTGCTGTCGAAGTTGCCGGAGAACCTGAAACCACCTGTAATGCGGTAGTCCTCAAAGAGGTCAATCGTACCTATTTTAAGGAGCAGGTTCAGGCCGGGGTTGAAATAGGGGGCACCGCCGTTGTATGCCTGGTAGGTATTGTTAAGGAAGTTGAAATCGATCTGGGCGGCTGAATAGTTATTATAGAACGCAGGTCTGTATACAAGGGCATCAGGCATGGGCATACGTGAGGTGTCGAGGTCAACATCCATGTAATCCTTCCTCCATTGAAGCTCATAGAAATTCTCCTTTTCCTTTTCAAAGACATAGTTACGGAAGTCTATGGGTTCGTCAGCTGCGTAGTATTCGTAGAGAGGCTTTTTCAGTGTGTCATTCATCCTTGCGCGTTCGGCCAGAAGGCGGTCTCTGAGCTGGTTTATGCTATCAGCAGCATGCAGCATGGCAGTCTCCTCGGCACGCCATGCGGTGGTTTTGACATCTTCGGTTCTGACAGCGGGAAGATCGGTGGAAGAGCCGGTGAGAAGCCTGTAACGGCCATCGTCAAAAATCACTGCAGCATCCTGTCCGCCTCTCCTGTCAAAGGCCTCCAGGTTTCTCGGGAAATCAGTTGCCTGCCGGGGGCTGATGAAGTAGCTGTAATGAAGTGCGGTATCAATGTAGGCGATAGCGCTGTCAACGGTGGCGTCATAATAGTTTATTATGCCATTGCCGTTGCCCAGGAATCCTGTTGAGGCAGCTGAGGCGCCGATAGGTTTAAGGTGGTCATTGAGAGTGCCGTCACCCAGCCTGGTCAGTTGTCCGTTGCCTGCCCTGAGGTCATAGGTGAAGAGATTATATGTCAGCCCGGTGCGCTCCTGCGGATCGCCTCTGTTGGAAAGCGTGTCAGCCAGCCTGTTTGATGAGAAGATTATGGTCTCATCTCTTCCGCTGATGAATGAAGGGTCACGGTCATCGGCCACGTCAAAGGTGATCCTCTCATTGGTTCCGCTGATGATAGTATGAACATAGATATCAGTCATACCATTGATCACCGCTGACACGACAAGCCTTGACCCGTCGGGGGAGTATGAGAGAGAAAGTACTTTCTCAAAGAATGGCATGGTACGGTGTTCGAATTTCTTCTCCCCGGTGCGGAAGAAATAGAGTTCCACTCCTCCCTTCTCTTCGTTGGTAAATGTCAGTATCTGTCCCCCGGGATGCCATGTCAGGACCGGGTAGGAATGGTCAACTGACTGTTCAAATTTGGGTTCTATGGTGAACAGCTTGTTAGTTTTGCCGGTGGCCGAGTCATAGAGCCATATCCGTCTTTTACCCCAGTCGTTTGAAACCCATGCAACCTGGCGGCCGTCAGGTGACACCTTGACGGTGGTGAAGCGCTCAAAGGGCTTAGATTTTTTTAACTCGGCCGGGCCGGAGTAGTTCTCTCCGGGTTTAACAGCATAATATTCTTCATAATAACCCCTCCAGTCGCGGTAGGTATCCTTGATACTTTTGCCCAGCCCGTAAAGGAAGCCATCCTCAATATTCTTGTAGATCTTTGACAGGTAGATAATATTGGGAATAATAGCGTCGCCGTAAGTATCGCCGATAAATTTCCAGAATGAATGACCTGCGTAAACCGCCTCCTCATATTCGAGGTTGTCAAGGTTCTTGTATCTCCCGTTTTCAAAGCCGTCCCTGACGCGATTGTCAGTCTCGCTCTCCCACCCGTATGCAACATAGTTGATCAGTCCCTTGATGTACCAGTCGGGGATCTGGATCTGAGAGTTGCTGGTGACCCTGTCCCGCACATCGGCGTTGTACAGCATCTCATACACCACAACCTCGGCTACTGCAGAAGCGATGAGCCTGCTGAACTCCTCGTGGTCGCCATTGAACCAGAGCATCACCTTGTTCTTGATCACCCGGCTGTATCCCCCCACGTTATAGTCATCTTCCGCAGAGATAAGCCCGATGTTGCTCTGCCTGAAATCGTTCTTCTTGTTATAGACTATGAGGATAAGCCGTTTGTCAAGCGTATAATCAAAATAGTCTTCTATCTCATTGAGCTTCTCCTCGGCCACCTTGCAGGCATATTCAGCCACCTCACGGCCGAATTCCGTATAGTAGCAGTCCATCTCGTCAAACCTGAAATAGGTCCAGTAGAAGTCATTGTACTGTATCCGGTTTTTGCCGAAGGTCATCTGCATGCCGTTATAGAACTGGCCTGATGCCGGGGAGGCCAGCATGAAACCCAGTATTACGGACAGCAGTATTAAGAGTTTTCTTCTGCTCATAAGCCAAAGCGGAACAATCTCACCTGTTCGATCAAAATCTGTTCCAAATGAGATGATCCGAGAGACAAAACTAATCGATAAACCAATAAAAAAGCAGGGGCTTATCGAATTTTATTATTTTTGGTGCTTAATATCATGCAATATATATGGCTTGATCTTTGTTATGTGATTGAGTCAAACAACTTTTTTCGGGGTTAGCCGAAATTAAAAAATATTATTATGAGAAGGAGTTTAGTAATATCTGTTTTAATGATTTTGGCAGCAGGACTTTCAGCCCAGCCGAAACTTAATTTTGCCAGCACGCGTTATGATTACGGGTCAATTAAGGAGGAAGCCGGCAAGCAGGAGGCAGTTTTCAATTTCACCAATACCGGTGATTCAGTGCTTGTGATTACCAGGGTGCAGTCTTCATGCGGATGCACTGCTTCAGACTATACGAAATCGCCTGTTCCTCCCGGAGGGAAGGGTTTTGTCACTGCCGTCTTCGATCCGCGCGGTTACAACAGTCGTTTTGCCAAGAGCATCACGGTCTATTCCAACGCCAAGCCGGCGGTGACGGTTCTGATCATTGAAGGACAGGTCGTTCCGCGTGAGAAGACGACAGAGGAGCTCTACACCTTTGCCGTAGGACCGGTGAGGTTTGAGTCAAACCATCTGGCCTTTACCACAACTAAAAAGAGCGAGAAAAAGATAAGGGTTATGCCTGTCATCAATACGTCCAAAGAGCCTGCCACTATTGAGTTCGAAGGACTGCCGGCTCATCTCTCTCTGAAGGTAAGCCCTGCCACCATCAAACCCGGGGAGAAGGGTCTTATCGAGGGAACCTATGACGCAAAGCTCAACAGCAGTGCATGGGGCAATGTCAATGACCTGGTTCGCCTCAAGGTTAACGGCAAGCCATTGCCCAATATTTACCTGTATGTCTCGGCCAATCTTGTTGAGGATTTTTCAGGGCTCACCAGCCAGCAGCTGGCCAGTGCTCCTGTCTTCAAGCTCGATTCCAATACGGTCAGTTTCGGAACTATTAAGCAGAATACCTCTGCTGACATTGAGTTTCTCTTCACCAACAAAGGGAAGAGCGATCTGGTGATCAGGCATGTAAAGTCGGGTTGCGGATGCACCGCCCTGATGCCTACCGAGAATGTCATCAAGCCCGGAGCAAGGGGATCTATAAAAGCAAAGTTTAATTCCGGCGGGTACAAGGGACAGATCTACAAGAATATTTTTGTATACACCAATGACCCCAAAAATTCAGAGGTGATGCTGATGATCAAGGGAGAGGTTCTTGTAGAAGCGGGAGCGGATAAGTAAGGTACGACACCCGGGTCACTAAAACAATGAACAGGGATAAGCGGTCAGCCGGAGCACTATCGGTTCAAAAGGGGGTTACACAGCCTCCGAGCATCAACCCTGACATGTTAAACCGTCTCAGGAAAAGCAGGCGGAAAAAACTCAGTGCAGACGATTACGCAGATGGTATTCTGCGGGGTGACCGGACTATTCTCAGCCAGGCGATAACGCTTATAGAGAGTTCCCTTCCGGAGCATTATGACATTGCACAGGCTGTGGTGGAGCTATGTCTGCCCGCCAGCTCGCGGTCGGTCAGGGTCGGCATCACGGGTGTCCCCGGCGCCGGCAAGAGCACGTTTATAGACACCTTCGGCACCATGCTCACGCGTTACTACGGAAGGCGTCTGGCAGTTCTGGCTATTGACCCCAGCAGCCAGCAGAGCGGAGGCAGCATCATGGGTGACAAGACCCGCATGGAACAGCTGAGCGTTGACCCGGACGCCTTTATACGGCCGTCACCTGCGGCAGGCACACTTGGAGGGGTGGCGCGCAAAACACGCGAATCAATAATACTGTGTGAGGCCGCAGGGTTTGATACCATCCTCGTGGAGACAGTGGGAGTAGGCCAGTCTGAGACAGCCGCACATTCAATGGTCGATTTTTTCCTGGTGCTGATGCTTGCCGGCGCCGGCGATGAACTGCAGGGCATCAAGCGAGGCATAATGGAGATGGCTGACACAATTGTCATCACAAAAGCTGACGGCAGTAATGTACAGAAAGCGGAGATGGCAAGGGTGGAATACAAGAATGCCCTGCATCTCTTTCCCCCATCACCATCAAGATGGAGCCCGAAGGTCATGACCTGCTCCTCGCTGGAGAAGACTGGAATTACTGATGTGTGGGAGACAATTCGCGATTATGTGAGTGTAACCAAGAGTAACGGATGGTTCTGGGAGAGAAGGAGAGACCAGGCAGTGACGCGTATGCATGAAACAATACTTGACACTCTTAAGTTTTCATTTTACAACCATCCTGATGTTATTGCGCTGCTTCCGGACCTGGAGAGACAGCTTCGCGAAGGCGAGACAACTTCCTATAAACCGGCATCTATCCTGCTCGACAAATATTTCGCCGGCAACAGGTAATACCCAAATATTTCTATCTTTGCACCTTCGAAAAATTAATGTGTTTATTGTAAAACCACCTCAGATGAAAAAAACAGTTATCCTTTTTTTAGTACTGGCCGTTGCTGCATCATGTGCCAGGGAACCTAAATTCAGAATCACAGGCACCATTGACGGTACTGAAAATGCAACCATCATTCTCCAGAAACGCATTGCCGGAGGCTATGAGGTAATCGACTCGGCAATGATCGAGAACGGTACCTTCACCATGGAAGGCGTCATCGGGTATCCCCAGATGGTGAATCTTGCCATCAAGGACAAGCGCGGCGGGCTGAATTTCTTTCTTGAAGACGCAGACATAACCATTAACGGCCATGCAGATTCTCTGTATCTGGCATCTGTCACCGGTTCACAGACACAGGGTGAGTTTGATACCTACAAGGCAGCTTTTGACGAGTCCAACACAGAGATGTCAAAGATCTATGACAGCTACCGTGAAGCACGCATGTCAGGTAATGAAGAGCTTGCCGCCTCAATTGAGAAGGAGCTTGAAGCCCTGGATGCAAAACAGAATGAGATGAAGAAGGAGTTTATAAGAAAGAACCCATCATCATACGTGACCCCCATCGTTCTCAATGAACTGTCATACACTCTGGAGGCTGGCGAGATGGAGAGTCTGCTGGGTGGCCTTGACACCACGCTTAATAAGGTGCAGGCTGTTGTTGGCATGAAGGAGCGACTCGAACACCTCAAAGCCGTGTCAACGGGTCAGAAGGCTCCTGATTTTACACTTAATGATGTTGATGGGAATCCGGTTTCACTATACTCGAAGCTTGGCGGCGATACGAAGCTTCTGCTGGTTGATTTCTGGGCTGCATGGTGCGGCCCCTGCCGCCAGGAGAACCCGAACGTGGTCAAGGTTTGGAAAGAGTACAACAAAATGGGTTTTGACGTGTTTGGCGTCTCACTTGACCGCAGTAAGGAAGACTGGGTGAAGGCAATTGAAGACGATCAGCTCACATGGACCCATGTCTCAGACCTGAAGTATTGGGATTGCGCACCAGCGAAACAGTATGCTGTCAACTCCATCCCTGCAAACTTCCTGCTTGACAGCAACGGTGTGATAGTTGGCCACAATCTGCGTGGTGATGCACTGGCCGCCAAAGTAAAAGAGTTGCTTGAAGCGAAATAATTAAAAAAAATAGTTTAATTTAGGAAGCCGTTGGGGTATCTGCTCCAGCGGCTTTTAATTATTCTAAATGTAATGGCAATGAGCAAGAAGGATGAATTTTTCAGCCACATAACAGGCGGGTATACCTGCAAGGGTGATTTCATTATACTTGGCGGCGCAATGCTTGACGGCGAGCCGCTGGCTGATGCGCACATTAAGGTTCCGCTGAAAACCATGAACCGTCACGGACTGATAGCCGGTGCCACAGGTACCGGAAAGACCAAGACGCTGCAGGTTTTATCTGAGCAGCTTTCTCTGAAGGGCATACCCTCACTGGTCATGGATGTCAAGGGTGATCTCAGCGGTGTGGCAAAGCCGGGAAAGGAGAATGCGTTCATCACCGACAGGCACACGAAGATAAATCTGCCATATACGACTATGGGTTTTCCCGTGGAGCTTCTGACAATTTCCGAACAGGAGGGAGTCAGGCTGCGAGCAACGGTATCAGAATTCGGTCCGGTACTCTTCTCACGTATTCTCGACCTGAACGATACCCAGTCAGGCATTGTCTCAATCATATTCAAGTATTGTGATGACAATAAGCTTGGACTGATAGACCTGAAAGACATCAGGAAGGTGATACAGTATCTTCAGGGTGAGGGTAAGGCAGAACTGGAGAACGAATACGGGGCAATGTCGCCGGCTTCTACTGGCGTCATACTCCGCAAGATAATCGAACTTGAGCAGCAGGGTGCCGAGAGGTTTTTCGGAGAGGAGTCTTTTGACGTCATGGACCTGATGAGGAGAGACAGCAACGGGAACGGTTATATAAACATCATACGCCTTACAGACATACAGGATAAGCCCAAGCTCTTTTCAACCTTCATGTTGTCACTGCTTGCAGAGGTTTATGGCAGGATGCCTGAAAGAGGCGATCAGCCCAAGCCTGAGCTGGTGATATTCATTGATGAGGCCCACCTCATCTTCAGCCAGGCCAGCAAGACGCTGCTTGAACAGATTGAAACTATAGTCAAGCTTATCCGCTCCAAAGGTGTGGGTGTCTATTTCATCACGCAGAACCCCATGGATGTGCCTTCGTCGGTTCTGGCGCAGCTTGGCCTCAAGGTTCAGCATGCACTGAGGGCGTTTACCGCCGCTGACCGGAAGGACATCAAGCTTACTGCGGAAAACTTTCCCATCTCCGAATGGTATGATACTGAGAATGCACTCACCTCACTCGGCACGGGTGAGGCCCTGGTGACAGTACTCAATGAAAAGGGAATACCAACGCCCCTCGCTGCCATGATGGTGCGTGCCCCGATGAGCAGGATGGATATCCTGACCGCAGAAGAGATTGAGTCTATAAACAGGTCATCGCAGCTTGTGACCAAATACTCGAGGGTTGTTGACCCGGAGAGTGCGGCCGAGATGCTTGAGAGAAAGATTGAGTCAGCAGAACAGAGAAGAAGTGAGGCTGAGGAGAGAAAGGCGCGCCAGAGGGATTCAACATGGCGCGGGAGTACCACAACGGCACGCCGCAGAACGGCCACTCATCCGGTGGTGAAGGTTTTGACATCCGCAACATTCATCCGCGGCATGATGGGGATACTGACCAGGGCAATGAAATGATTTAGTGTTTAACCAAATAGTTAAATTATGAAAACAAGGATTCTTTCAGTGATTGCAATTCTAGTATTGACGGCAACTGCGCTTGAGGCGCAGGTCAATTTCGGTATTGTAGCCGGTCCGAACTTCCAGAACATGGTTGGCAAGGATGCTGACGGTGACAAGATCACAAACGGTATGATTATCGGTTTCCATGCAGGCGTGAAGGCCACTATTCCCGTGGCAACTGACTTCTACTTCCAGACAGGGCTGCTTTTTTCTCAGAAGGGTTCGAAGAATAATTTGTTTTTGTATGGGAAAAAAGCAGCCAGCGAAGATTACTACAACAACACCCGTATTTCCTATCTTGAGCTGCCCCTCCATCTGTTGTACAGTCCGGAGCTTGGCAACGGGCGTCTGCTACTCGGCTTTGGGCCCTATGTTGCTTACGGTATCACAGGCAAGCAGACCTATACCTATGGGAGCCGTGAAGAGATAAAAATACAGTTTCAGAACGAGATTGAAATGGATGAATACACACCTGGGGATGAGGTTTATTTCCGGGGTTTTGATGCCGGTGCAGACATATTTGCAGGCTATGAGTTCGCATTCGGGCTATATGCACAGTTAAATGCGCAGCTCGGGTTGCTGAATATTATTACTGATATAACCGAGTGGGATTATGATCCTAATCTAAAGAACACTGGGTTCGGCGTGTCTGTGGGTTACAATTTCTGATCCGCCGCAATCGCAAAAAAAACCGTTCGCATGACGCGAACGGTTTTTTTGCAGTAGGCACTAGGTAGCAGAGGAATTTTCGATTTCAGATTTTCGATTGTCGATTTAATTAAATTCGCAAATCGCAAATCGCAAATCGCAAATCGCAAATCTCTTCAGAACCCTTTCAGCTCCATGAACACGGTGGGTATAAGGAGAAGGAACCCGAGAACGAAGAGTAACAGGATGAATGGCAGCACCCATCTGAACCACTTCTCATATGGGATCCTCGCCACGCTCAGCACACCCAGCAACACACCCGAGGTTGGAGTTATCATGTTTGTAAAACCGTCACCAAGCTGAAAAGCAACTACCGTTGCCTGGCGCGAAACACCTATCAGATCAGAGAACTGTGACATCATTGGCATTGTCAGGGCAGCCTTGGCTGACCCCGATGGCATGAAGAGGTTTATAGCAGTTTGCGTTACGTACATCATGCTTACTGATGCCATCCTTCCCATACCCGAGATTGATTCCGAGAGCCTGTAAAGGAGTGTGTCAATGATATTTCCGTTCTGAAGAATTATGATAATCCCTCCGGCAAGTCCCACAATCAATGCAGCCGACTGTATATCCTTTACTCCGTCGAGGAACAGCTTCGTGATTTTGTTGGCATCATAGCTCATTGCCGCTCCGGTTGCCAGTCCCATCACAAAAAAGAGTGTGGCTATCTCCATTATATACCACCCATAGCCCATAACCCCGGTGATAAGAAAGAGGATTGTAAAGAGGAGCAGGTCTATTACAAAGAAGTGAACCGATTTCCGGAGTGTTAACCATCCGGTTAAAGCGAATATTCCGGTCAGGACGGGTACGGCCGGGATTTTCAGCTGACCCTCTCCAAAGGAGATGGATGATACCGGGTTGAAGACAGAGAAAATGACCATTACTGCGGTTAGAAGAACATAAACAACCCATGCAGAGGCAGGGGTATGATACTGGATCTTCAGTTCCGTCTCTGAATGCAGTTTGCGCCAGTAATCATCATCCTCCCGGACGGGAGAACGGGACGGATCCTTTTTTATTTTACGGGCATACCGCAGTATGTATGTGAACCCAACAGCGCTGATTATTAACCACATGAAGAGTCTGTACTCCAGTCCTGAAAAGAGTGGCAGGTCTGAAAGTCCTTGTGCAATGCCAATGGTGAACGGGTTTAGGAATGCTCCGGCAAAGCCCAGGGCGGCAGCAACAAAGCAGAGAGAGACACCTACAATGGAGTCATATCCCATTGATACCGCCAGGGGGACGAAAATGATTGTGAAAGCGATTGTCTCCTCGCTCATGCCGAACACGGCACCGAAAAAGCTGAACATGGTCATGATGACCAGGAATATCAGGTTATCAACGCCTATCTTTTTTATCAGGCCCCTGTTGCCCATTCTGCCTGTGAAGCGCAGGACCGAACCAATAGCCACATCAATGGCTTTGCTTTCGTTCATGATCCAGAAGGCGCCGCCGATGATGAGAATAAATACGATTATGTCTGCCTTGTCTACGAAGCCGTCGAAGAGTGCGGAGAAGACTTGCCAGGTCTGGGGGTTTTTATCAGTATAATGGAAAGAGCCGGGTATTACCACGCTGCGGTCGATGCCGTTAACGCTGACGGTCTCTCTGTCAAATGCACCTCCGGGAATTACCCAGGTCAGCACCGCGCAGAGTATAACTATACTGAAGACGATAACGTAAGTATGCGGGATCTTCCTGAACACACGTATTGGTTTTATCTGTGCAAAATAGTAATTAAAGTCGAAAGTCTGTAAAGTCAAAAGTCTTATGGATTTGCGATTTGCGAATTTAATTAAATCGACAATCGAAAATCCGAAATCGAAAATTCCTCTACTGCCTGATCGGACTGCCAACTGCCATCCCGATCCGCCAGCCGGCGGATGCGGGATTGAGTCTCCTACTGCGTCGGATCCTCAAACTGCCATCCCGATCCGCCAGCCGGCGGATGCGGGATTGAGTCTCATCAAGTGTTGGAGCCTCAAACTGCCGACTGAAGACTTCCGGGTGAATGGATTACCAGAGATGGTGAACCAGAGGTTTTATATCCTCTTCGTAGATCTGCCGTATGGCTGAGAGCTGTTCTTCTGTCAGTGGATGGAGCCCTGCAGCATCAAGGTTTGTCCTGATCTGGTCCGGTGATGAGGCGCCGGGAATGATGCAACTCACCTCCTCATGAAGGAGGATCCATCTGAGGGCCACATGAGCCAGTGGCGTGTCTTTCGGGAAGAGCTCCTTCAGGCGCGCTACCGCCTTCAGGCCGGTTTCATAGGGAACACCCGCAAAGGTCTCGCCCTTGTCGAACATCATCCCGTTCCTGTTGAAGAAGCGGTGATCTCCGGGAGCGAACCTGGTATCAGATGCGAAGTTGCCTGAGAGCAGACCGCTGGACAATGGCACACGGATGATCAGACCTACATTCTTCTCCTTTGCCATGCCAAAGAACCTCTCATGAGGCCGCTGGCGGAAAATATTATATATGATCTGTATTGTGGTGACGTTATCAAACTCGATGGCTTTGATTGCCTCCTCCACCTTCTCAACACTTACACCGAGGTTGAGGATCTTCCCTTCATCCTTCAGTTTCCCGAACTCGCCAAAGATCTCAGGCCTGTAATAGACTTCCGTTGGCGGACAATGCAGCTGAATCAGGTCCAGACAATCCGTCCCGATCCTTTTAAGAGAGTCTTCAACATATTCCCTGAGGACAGCGGGAGTATATCCCTTGTTGACGTGAGGGCTTATCTTCCTGCCGCACTTGGTTGCTATACGAACTTTTGCACCTGATGCCCTGACTGCATTCCCGACAGCCTTTTCACTTTCGCCGTCGGAGTAGACGTCCGCCGTGTCAATGAAGTTGACGCCCCGGTCAATGGCCTCACGAATAATTGAGTCAGCCAGCGAGTGATCGAACTTTGATCCCCATTTGCCACCCACCTGCCATGTTCCAAGTGATATCTCCGATACCTCAAAACCTGTCTTCCCCAGTTTTCTATAATTCATATTTTTCATTGTTTAGGTTGATCATAGTTGGTTCAGGCTTACCTGAAAATTGTATAGTACGAAACACCCAGTCCCACCGTGAAATGGTTCAGTCCTATCTGCCTGTCCGTCATAAGCCGGTTTCCCTTCGAATAGACCCATGGAGTCCGGTTCAGTTTTACTGCATAACCTCCTTCAGCACCTATTGACCAGTAGTCGCCCCGGCCAGGTGCGGCTGAGTACATTATGTATTCCATGTTCAGTCCGGCTATAGCAATGGCCTGGTTGAACCTGATGTCAATATCCCGCTCTGAGAGATAATTGGTAAGTGTTATCTTGCGATCGCCCGGGTAGTTCATAAGCCTGTATTTCAACCATCTGACTGAGATGAGTGGTGTGAGCCGGACCCTCCGTGAGCTGACAAGGTCATACCCCAGGCTAATCCTGTAGGCCGTGTTTTTCAGGTCGATGATTAGTGTGTCATAGTCATCCTTGTAGTTGTAACCCATTCCGAGCCCGAATCCGAAATAGAGCCTTGAGACTGTTACTCCAAGCTCCGGCCCGATGACAGAGAAATAATCCATCAGGTCAGTGTTGTGTGCCCCGAGGTCGGAGGTAAACTCGGCAAAGTCAGTGAATACCGCATTAAGGCTCAGCGATGACCTCATTGCAGCGCGGGTCCCGTCATTGCTGAGATTGTCGGTCACATAGAAATCTTCCGGGACATACATGGAACTCATTGTAATCTTCACCGGGAATGTAGTTGATTCGTCTATGATGACCTCTACAGGGTTAAATCCAAGGCATTTGACCTGCAGGTTCATCTCTTTGCCTGTTTCCAGAAGAATATGGAATATTCCGTTAATGTCAGCTGCAGTGCAGTTTGCGGTATTGATCTGGCATACAGTGGCGCCGACGATAGGCACCTGGCGGTTATCCATGATCATGCCTGTGACAACTGTTCCCTGTGCTGCTGCTCCCGGGGATAAGGTGGCCAGCACAATGATAGTGGCTAACAGGCTAAGCAATTTTATCTTTCTCGTCATATCGGTACAGCTGTCTCAGTCTGCCTGATGCAGACGCTTTTCATCCAACGGGAATGTAAGCGGTTGCAATCAATTCATGCAATATTGAATTAGCTCCTGACCTGCAGTTCAAAAATAGGTAAAATGCCGGACATAAAACAACCCGTTGTGAGGGCCGGTGCGACTGCCTGCGGAAAGTAGCGACGGTGATTGTAAAACATCTTTTCAACCGGCAGAAAATGTTATTTTTAAGCGCTTAACCAAAATCTCCCTGTGATGAAAAGAAATATTGTATTGCTTATAGTATTGCTGCTTTCCCCTCAGGTGACCCCTCAGGGCAAGAAGGCGATGACTATTGATGACCTGACAACCTGGAACCGAATCACTGAGAGGGTGATCTCTGATGACGGATCCATGGTGGCATTCAAAACCGAACCGTCAGAGGGTGATCCTGTTGTAACACTATATGACGGCAATGCCAGGCTTAAAGCAACATTTAATTATGCCACAGGTGTCACTGTTGCATCTGACTCGCGTTTTCTGTTTTTTACCATCAAACCTCCGGCAGATGAGGTCAGGGCCCTGAAACTTAAAAAGGCCAAGAAGGAGGATATGCCACTTGACAAGCTTGGTATCTACAATGTGGGGACGGGTGTGGCGGACACAATTGTAAGACTGAAGTCCTTTAAGGCACCTGCAAAATGGGCCGGCTGGATTGCATGGCAGACCGAACCTCTGAAGGAAAAGAGTGCAGCTCCGAAGGATACGGCCGGTAAGACCGGGGAGGCTTCAAGGGAAAATGCCGGGGAAAGAGCCCCGGAGGCTGGGAAGGAAGCTGGTAACGAAACCGTCATTGAGACCGCAAAGGAAGGCGCTAAAGAGAACGGCAAAAAGCCTAAGAGCGAGTCCGCTGATAACGGCTACACCCTCTTTTACCGTAACCTGGACACAGGAATGACCGACTCTGTTAGGTTCGTCACGGAGTATCTGTTTGCAGAGGAGGCTGAAAAATTAATGTACACCACAACCGGTGATGATAAAGAACTTGAGCCAGGCGTATTCATTATTGACCTGAAAAAGGGCGAGAAGAGTGTTCTTTACACCGGCAAGGCGAAGTATAAGCAGCTATCCATTGATAAGAAAGGGGAGAGGGCTGCATTCATACTGAGTTTTGATGAGAAGGACAAGGCCGGGAATACATATTCTCTGTGTTACTGGGACGGAAAGGGGTTGGCAGCAGTGGCAGCCGCGCCCGGGACAGAGGGTGTCCCCGACGGATGGGTTATCAATGAGAATGCACGACTGACTTTCGGGGAGAACAATCCGAGGCTTTTCTTCGGCACCTCCCCGGCATACAAGCTAAAGGACACGACGGTTCTCGATGAGGACCGCGCTGTGGTGGATATATGGCACTGGGCTGAAGGAAGACTCCATACAGTTCAGGTTAACAGCAAGCCGCGTGATCTCAAAAAGACTTATATGGCTGTATATCACACCGACCGTAAGAAGACCGTACAGCTGGCCACTTCGGAGATGCCTGACATTCAGTTACCGGATAAGGCTGACGGGCCAAAGGCTGTTGCTGTCTCTACACTGCCTTATGAGCTTGAGTCAATGTGGAGGGGTAGTGCCGGTGCCGATATTTGGCTTGTAGACGTAATGACCGGTGAAGCCACGATGATAAAGGAGAAGCTCAGGGCAAGGGTACGTTTCTCCCCGGCCGGAAAGTATCTTTACTGGTACCAGGGGGCAGACAGCTCATGGTACTCATATGATATTGCCGCAGGACGGGAGTTGAGGCTTACCACTCCTGCAACACTGACAGTCTGGGATGAGGAGAATGATGTACCGGACCTTCCGGGGTCATACCCGCAGGCCGGATGGCTGAAAGATGATAAAGCGTTCCTGGTATCAGACAGGTATGACATCTGGTCGCTCGACCCGGCAACCGGAAGAGCCCCGCTGAATGTCACCGGTAACGGAAGGAGCGAAGGTATCAGGTACAGGCTGTTGGACTTTGACCAGGAGAATGATTTCATTGACCCCTCGGAGAAGCAGTATCTTACCGGAGTCAATGAGACGACCAGGGCAGAAGCCTTCTACTCATTGGACATCAGGAAGAAAGAGAATCCCCTGAGGCTTTACGGAGGCAATTTCAGCCTGGGTAACCCCATAAAGGCAAAGAAGAGCCAGGCGGTGATCTTTGCAAAGGAAAACTTCGGCCTTTTCCCTGACTATCTGCTGTCAGACCTCTCGTTCAGCTCAGAGAAGAGACTCACCGATGCCAACCCGCAGCAAAAGGATTATCTATGGGGAACGGCCGAGGTGGTCAAATGGACATCACTGGACGGACGTGAGCTCGAGGGGCTTCTTTACAAGCCCGAGGGTTTTGATCCTGCCCGTAAGTATCCCATGATTGTCAATTTCTACGAGAAGAGTTCCACTGAACTGTTCAGGCATCGGATTCCGGAGCCGGGCAGGTCAACCATCGACTATCATTACTATACCAGTAACGGTTACCTGATTTTCAATCCTGATGTCACATATATTGACGGTTATCCCGGACAGAGTGCATACAATTGTGTTATGCCGGGAATCATGTCACTGATTGGACAGGGATTTGTTGATGAGAAGCATATTGGGGCCCAGGGTCACAGCTGGGGTGGATACCAGGTCGCATACCTGGCTACGCGCACCAACCTTTTTGCGGCTATTGAATCAGGAGCTCCTGTTGTAAATATGTACAGCGCCTACGGGGGTATACGCTGGGAGTCGGGTAACAACCGCTCTATGCAGTATGAGCACCAGCAGAGTCGCATCGGGGCATCAATATGGGAGGCTCCGCACCTATACTGGGAGAACTCGCCTCTCTTCTCCGTCGACAAGATTGAGACCCCCATACTTATAATGGCGAATGACCAGGACGGTGCAGTGCCATGGTACCAGGGCATTGAATTCTTCGTGGCGATGCGTCGCCTGGGCAAACCGGCATGGCTCCTGAATTACAACGGGGAGCCTCACTGGGCACAGAAGTTCCCGAACAGGGTCGATTTCCAGAAGCGGATGGCGCAGTTCTTCAATCACTACCTGAAGGGCGAACCGATGCCGATCTGGATGAAGGAGGGTGTACCAGCCACCGAAAAAGAATTCACGCTGGGGTACTAAAACTGATATTTACAAATTCTGCGCGGGAATAGCTCCATGCGCATGGGGCAATCTAAGCATAGACGGACAACCTGTCCGTCTATGCTTCTTTATATGTGGGAATTATATAAAAGATACTTTGAATTTTGTAATCCCCAATACCCTCATATTAATAACCTTTGTGTCCGCGGAGAGAAACGCTGCCTTCGGCGTTCCTTTATGCATTTGCGAATATTCAATTTTTAAATGATTGATAAACAATTGTATATTACTTATTGTTGTGGTAATGTATAGGTGCTGGTGGTAGAGAATTTTGTTCATGAGAAAATCAAACATCAGCTTGGTTTGTTAATTAACAGTAGATACTTCATAATTTGGTTAAAATATCTGCTCACCATGAAAGAAAAACTCTCCATTCTGTTACTATTCCTTCTGTTTGCAGGCCCCCTTTCGGCCCAGGTGCCAATAAAGGGGACGATTGTTGATGATCAGAACTTACCCCTCCCAGGTGTCTCAGTGCTGGTTAAGAACACCTTCAAGGGGACCATGTCTGACTCTGACGGTACTTACACGTTGAGTGCGTCGCCATCGGATACCATTGTTTTTTCAATGGTTGGGATGGTTAATCAGGAAATCGTTGTTGGCAGCAGGACAGTGATAGATGTGATGCTGGCTACTGAGACCACGCTGATGGATGAGGTGGTGGTGATAGGTTATGGTACGGTCAGGAAAAGTGACCTCACAGGGGCAGTGAGTTCGGTAAAGACCGATGATCTGTTGAAGATCACCTCGCTGAACCCTGAGCAGGGGCTCCAGGGACGGGTGACGGGAGTGCAGGTCATAAGTACTTCCGGAGCGCCAGGAGCTGGTGCTGCCGTGAGAGTAAGGGGCGTGGGAACATTTAATAATTCATCGCCGATTTTTGTGGTTGACGGTGTCATCCTTGATGATATTTCCTTCCTCAATTCATCAGATATTTCCTCCATGGAGGTTCTGAAGGATGCATCAGCCACGGCCATTTACGGATCAAGGGGCGCAAACGGCGTGATAATCATCACTACCAAGACCGGGACTATCGGGCAGGAAAAAGCAAGCTTTAATATCAATTCTGAGTTTGGAATTCAGCATCTGGCAAAAAAGATAGATCTCCTGAGCGGCAGAGAGTTTGCAATCATCTCAAACGAGATAGTAGCCGGATCGTACAACAACGTAGATCTGGTCCCTAATACTGACTGGCAGGACCAGGTTTTTGGTATTGCACCCATACAAAACCACCAGCTTTCGGTCACCGGCGCCACCAGGATGACGCAATATTATGTAGGTATAGGAGCCTTTATGCAGGACGGAATTATTGACAAATCCAACTACAGTCGTCTTACGCTAAAGCTCAACAACACATATAATCTCACCCCCTTCCTGAAGCTGGGGAACAATGTAACCATTGCGCCATATACCCAGCAGAACGCACCCAATGTAACCTATTCGGTTTACCGAGCTCAGCCGGTACTGGAGCCATACTATGCTGACGGCTCCTTTGCAGTTGTATACAATGTGGGTAACCCGTTGGCGCAACTGGCATATTCAAATGATTACAGGAAAGGGATCAGAGGCGTTGGAAACATATTTGCCGAAGCCGGCT
>JFJP01024013.1_pt1 | contig 61771 bp, 51 predicted proteins | sample 431651 | NCBI WGS metagenome assembly JFJP01 (sample SAMN02602958, study PRJNA72255) | Microbial mat metagenome, whole genome shotgun sequencing project. | biome: fresh water; feature: sink hole; material: water; isolation source: purple microbial (photo- and chemosynthetic) mats found in... | reverse complement strand
ATGCTAGTATGTTCAGGTGATGGATGAAAGTCATTATAACCCACGCCTCTAAATGCTTTCTCTTTTTATCATATTTTCTTTGTTCCACATGCCAACAAATAAAAATTTACATTTTAATTTTTGCTCATTCTTTTGTTATAATATTTTCATTGAAAAGTTGGTTGTGATTGTAATTTTGGTTATTGTTGCCAAATCCAGTTTTTCTTTCACCTAGTGGAGTAGTCATTCCATTCGCTTCTTAGAGAGTTTCGTTAATGTTCGTCCTACTAATGAAAGTGTCTTAACAATCATCCTAAAGAACTTCTACTATCTGATAATAATTTATTTACATTTTGTAGAATGGTATTACCAATAGAGGTGGTTGAAGTAATTACTCCCAATGAATGAGTATCCAGCTCTATGCTTCTATTGCTTTTAATTTTTTGTACTTATTTCTTAATAAAATATATTAAATTATGATTGATAAACTAAAAATTTTTGATAAACTCATATAATTGTTATTTACTCTCAGTCTCATAGTTTATACGGTGAGACTGCAAAGATGAACCGAGTGTCTTCGTCTCTGAGGACGAAACTTTTTTATCATCTAAAGTTTTTTGGAGGAAAAGATTCCATCTACAACTACAAAAGTAGAGGTGGTTCAAGATATTAGATGCTATTACATCTAAGTCTGTATGGAGTCTGAACGATAATAGTCGCTCCTCTGACAAAAGTATATTAGAAAACTATTTATGATTCAATTTTTTTGCTTTTATTGTGTCCAAATAATTTTTTCAAAACAGACTTAACCATAGACCTAAAAAAGCACTTGGATATAAAACTCCATATGAAGTATTTTTTAGTGAAATGAGTAAAAAGTTAGCTAGTTGATTTTAGGTGAAAATTGCACTTATTTTTAGAATTGGCACTTTGTACTCCGCACTATATATTTTTATTTTTGTACTCAGTTTTTTTATCCCTCACATTCTCTGTTTTTATTCTAGCATTTGAAATAAAAATATTAACTGGTTTGATTTTAGGGGTGTATTATAGTTTGAAAAATCCCGATACGGTCATTTTTAATGCCAACAGAAACTAAAGCGTGGAAGAGTTGAACGACTTAAATGCTAAATAGTTAGAACAGTTGATGAAAAAAGAGTGTCAAAAACTTTGGAAAATAAAGAGATAGTCGGTACCCAAAACGGTACCCAATAAATAAAAGGTTAAGTTTTTGATTTTTTATTTTATTTCAAAGTTCGTTGTGTAGGGATTTTAAAAGTGGTGGGTTCTGAGTGACTCGAACACTCGACCGCTCCGTTATGAGCGGAGAGCTCTAACCAACTGAGCTAAGAACCCACTTTGTAGGGTGGAATTTTACTCAAGAGCACCTTATATTTTGCTGATTTTGACTATTTTGTATTTATCATCCAAAGGGAAAAAATATCTAAATAATTCCAAAATGATTGTAAAGATTCTTCCGAAATTCCCTCTGTTTTTAAGTCTTCAAGTATTGGGATATAAAGTTCTAGCCAAGTATCTCTAGCATCTTGTGTAATTCTAAAAGGGGCGTGTCTTGCTATCATTCTTGGCGCTCCTCGATTTTGTTCAAAATGATTTGTCCCGCCGCATATTTGTATAAAAAAATCACTAGCATGTTTTTTTGCCATCTCAAACTCTGCTTCATCTTTTGGAAATAGATGCCGTATACTGCTCTCTTTTATAAGCTCATAATGGACAAAAACAATCTCTCTAATCCCCTCTTCTGTCACTTCAGCTAAAAATTGTGGGATTGGTTTTGCAACGGGGGGTCTGGCTCCAAAGGGGGCTTTTGTAAGTGTTAAATTCATACACTTTCCTTTATTTGTGGTTTGATTTTATAAGATACTGCGTATAAAAGAGGCACAAATACTAAGTTAAGTACAGTTGCCCATGCGATTCCAAATCCCATTGAAACTGCCATGGGCTGGAGTATAATAGCTTGTCCTGAAGCAAAAAAGATAAGCGTGAACAAACCCAAAACTGTTGTAAGGGATGTAAGAAATATAGGTCGCAAACGATTTTTTGCTTTTTGCATCAAATCCTCTGTGTCTTTTGCGTCTTGGATAAAACTCACCATGATAAGTCCATCATTGACAACAACGCCGGCAAGTCCTACGATACCAATCATCCCTGTCATGGTCATATTTAAGCCCATGACTAAATGTCCAAAATAGACTCCAAATATAACAAGTGGAATCGTACTCATAACAATTAAAGATTTTTTTATAGAGTCAAACAGCCATACTAAAGTGATGAAAATTAAAAATATTGCTATCACAGCCGATTGCAATATTTCGATTTTATTTTTGGCATTTTCTTTTTCTTCCCCTTTTATATCTACAACAAAACCCTCACTTTTTAACTTTTCAAATGCGGGAGTCATGATTTTCATGACCTCAGCAGAGGTGATTGCTTTTTTATCTAAAGAGGCAAAAAGGCTTCGTATGCGCACTCCATCTTCTTTTTTTAGTTCCACAAATCCTTGTACAATCACAAAATCACAAACCTCTTTTAAGGCTATAAACTGATTTGTTGCAGGGATTTGAATCTCTATCCCGTTGATGGATTCTAAATGCTCATTTGCAGAACTTTCAATTTTAATGCGAATAAGTCCACTTTCATTGAACATTTTTCCATATTCACCTTTGAGATAATACGACCGCAATTCATTTGAGATCATCTCTTCATTGAAACCAAGTCCTTGTCCATAAGCATTTACGCGGAGTTTGAGCTCTTTTTCTCCGATATCTGCATCGTTAGAGATATCATTGACCCCTTTGATTTTTTGCAGTTGTTTTTCTAAATATGCCAGTGCGCTTAGGATACTTTTTTCATCTTTGCCACTGAGACTTACTTCGATGTCATTTGCCACAACTCCCGCTCCAGGGACTCGCACCATTAGCTCTTCATAAACCTTGCCATGACTATCTTGTAAATCTCTAAATGGTTTAACAATTTCTTCAAGTATTTTTCCTACTTCCTTAGCATCATGCTCTCGTATGAGCACATTTTTATCGTAGTCTAGAGAAAAAAGTGGATTGATATACATATCAAAAACATTACTTGGAGCTCTTTCATGAAGGTCTATAAATATATGAAAAAAGTTCTCTCCAACTTCTGCTCTGTTTTTAGCATCCATTCGAAAACCAATGACCGACGTCACAGAAGAGACATCATTTTTATCAAGCTTTGCAAGGATTGATTTTTCTATCTCTGTTATGACCGCTTCAGTATCTTTGAGCTCATTATTGACATTTACCTTGCCAAGAACATACACTTGCGTCGTATCAAAATCTGGAAAAAGCTGAAATTTAGAGTTTTTTACCAAAACAAAGGTTAAAGCAAAAACACTTACCACGATAACAATTAAAGAAGTCCATGGTCTCTTAAATACAAAATGTAAAACTTTAAAGTGCCAAGAGTTAAGTCTATCCCAAAGCTTTTTAGTATATCTCGCTTCAGGCGAAACCTTCAAAAAATCATGGGCGTGTAAAGGTAAAAAGAAAAATGCTTCAAACAAGGATGAAAGGAGCAAAACAGTTATCATGATGGGGATGATTTTTATGAAAGTTCCCATTTCGCCGCTGAGTAACAGCATGGGTAAAAAGGCAAAAACCGTCGTGAGTGTCGAAGCTAAAACAGCAGGAAACATCTCCACAGCTCCAACTATCGTCGCTTCCCTTTTGTCCATTCCCTCTTCCATGTGTCTATAAATATTCTCCGCTACGACAATCGCCTCATCGACAAGCATACCAAGCGCGATAAGAGCACCCAGCAATGAGAGCATATTTAAGCTATGTCCCAACAATTGACTCACGATAAGACCTATCATAAAACTCACAGGAATACCGATAGCAACAACCACCGCAATCCCCCTGTTTATAAAAACAAGCATGGAAATAAAAACAAGAATAAGACCAAAAGCAATATTGGAAAAAACAATATTTAAACGATTTTTTATCCAAACTGAAGTATCGGTATATATCGCATATTGAAATTCTGGATGTTTGAGAGAATTCTCTTTTAAAATTTTTCGAATATCTTTGACTAAGGCTATGGCATTGCCTTCTTTTGATTTTGTCACATTGAGCGATATATTTCTACTCCCATTGTAATGTGAGAGCTCCACTTCATCGCTGAGCTTGAATGAAACATCGGCTATGTCGCCTATACGAACTCTTATACCAGAGATATTAACAATCGTATCTTCAACACTCTCTTTATTTTTTTCGCCATTAAAAGTCGATATATAAAGGTGACTACCCTTCTCTTTAATAGTTCCAATAGGAAAAATTGAGCTTGTTTTTTGAAGTGCTGCGACCACTAAAGTGGGTTGCAATCCGTAAGCTTGTATTTTTTTTTCATCCAAGGCGATGACCAACTCTTCATCGGCATCACCACGAATAGATATCTCGCTCAAATCTTTTAACACGCTCAGTTGACTCTTGAGCTCCTCAGCTTTTAAAAGCAGTTCCTCTTTTTGTGCATTCCCAGCAATGGCAATCAATACAAGAGGAAACGCATGCGTTTTGATTTTTGCAATCGGTTCTGCCATATCCGAGGGCAAATCTTTTCTCACCGAGCTCACAACATCTTTGACATCATTGAGTACATTTGCATTATCAGAGCCAGGTTTTATGTCAACACTTATCGAAAATGAGCCATTTTTAATGTTTGTTGTTATGACATCAAGCTCGTTGATATTTTGAAGTTCATCTTCTATGCTTTTGACTACCATTTTATCCAGAACATCTGCAGAGGTCCCAGCGTAACCACCAGTAATAAGCACTTTATCCATATTCATGGGAGGAAAAATTTCTTTTGGGATATTACTATAAGCAAAAATCGACAAGAGGAGGATAAACACGAGCAATATATGGTTGAGCAGTGGTTTATCAAGAGAAAATTCTATAAATTTGCGAATCATTATTTGCCTTTAGAAACTTTAAAAACTTTAGAAAAGTGTATCAAGAATTTGGTTTTTAAACTTGATAGATTCGACAGAGTTACGAATAAGTCTATTCTCCTCTTTTAAAATTTCATATTCACCTTGAAGTTTTGAGATATCCCTGCTTTTAAAATATATTTGTTGCTGAATGTAAATTTTTGGAAACATAAACATGCATAAAAATGACAACACAAAAAAAATATAGAGAAAATAGTTCAAATCAAGATCTTTTTTTGGGTTGAGAACTAAATCAACTTCATCCAATAAATCTATTTTTTCACTCATCCTCTATCCATCTCAAAAATTCTCATTTTGGCACTTCTGCTTCTTGGATTGGCTTTGAGCTCATCATCTTGTCCCATGATGGGTTTTTTTGTACCGATTTTTCCCTTTGCATGATGGTTCCCACAAGTGCACCGCATAGCTTCACTTGGGCAGATACAAGATTTGCTCCAGGCAGAAAATGCTTGCTTTACAATTCTATCTTCAAGCGAATGAAAAGAGATAATGGCAATCTTCGCATGGGGAAAATTCGCCTCTTCTATACTTTGGAGCAATGACTTGAGCTCCCCTAATTCATCATTTACCTCTATACGGATAGCTTGCATAAGCAAAGTAGCAGGGTGTATTTTTTTTCCTGCAGGCATAAAAGGTTTTATGGAGTCACTGAGTTGTTTTGCAGAGGTAAAGGGACGATTTTTGACAATATGTGCAGCGATTTTTTTGTAGTTTCTAAGCTCACCATACTCTAGTAAAACTCTCTCTAGTTCATGTGTCGGGTATTGGTTTACAACATACGCTGCGTGTAAAGAGGCATCCTCATCCATTCGCATATCAAGGTTCTGGCTCTCATAAGAAAACCCTCTTGTTTTTTGGTCAAGCTGAAGTGACGAAACGCCGATATCAGCAAGCACGCCCCGAATCTTTGAGACATCAACATGCATAAGAATATCTTTCATGACACGAGAGAAACGTCCTTTTCTTATGCTTACTCTCTCGCCAAATTTTTCCAGTCTTTTTGTCGAAAAATCTATGGCAGTTTGGTCTTGGTCTATCGCAATAAGTGTAATATGAGGATTGGCTTCTAAAATCTTACTCGAATGCCCACCGTATCCTAAAGTGCAGTCAATTATTACTCCCTCCTCTATTGCTTCAAAGAGCGATACAACTTCACGATAAAGAACCGGAATATGGGGAATATCTTGCAAAAAAAACCTTTGTTGAAATTTTGCAAAATTATACATTAATTTTGTATAATTTAATTTTTAATATAGTATCATCTACACGAGCAAAGGTCTCTAAATAGGGATATTTTAGTTTATACAGAGCTCAAGTATCTCTGTATGAAACTGTATAATTTACTCATAATAGACTTCTTTTGGATTGCTTCGCTTTGCTCGCAATGACGGTCATCGAAGCAATCTTTGGTTTGAAAGAAATCTAATAGTTAAAAATCATCTACACTCACAAAAGGAATTTATTATGACAGATACTTCTCTTATGCTCATGATTACAATTGTTCTTGTCTTACTCGCCATCGTTTTGTATTTTTTTTATAAAAATGCAACATTAAAAAAGAGAAATACTGCTGAAAAAACGCTTCAACCTCTTGATGTTCAAGAGGTTGATCCCGATATCTACACATCAAAACCAACAAAGCGCGAGAAGCCTGAGGCAATGCAAGAGGAAACTTTTGCTAAGCAAAGTAGCGTCACTCCAACAACAAAAACGACTCCAACAAAAAAAGCAAATCTCCTTCGAAAAAGAGAGGTGCCCGCACATGACAAAATCACAAAAAATAGTTTCAAAGAGTTTGCAGGTTTACGCATTCTTGTTGCGGAAGACAATATCATCAATCAAAAAGTAATCACTGGACTTTTGGCAGATTCAGGGATAGAGATTATTCTCGCCCAAGACGGGCAAGAAGCTTTAGATATACTTGAAAATGAACATGACTTCACAATGATTCTTATGGATGCCCACATGCCAAGAATGGATGGTTTTGAAGCAACGCGCGAAATAAGAACCAACCCAAAATATGACCATATCGTTATCGTTGCTCTCAGTGGAGACACTGCCACAGATGATGTGAAAAAGATGAATGAAGCAGGAATGGATGAGCACCTTGAAAAACCTTTAAGAATGGAGACGCTCTACGATATGCTCTATGCTTATACAAGCAACAACACGACGAGTGAACACAACAAAACAGATGAGCTCATGACACAACCACTGCAGATAAAAAAAGGTCTTGAAATTTGTGGGGGCGATGAGAGTTTTTACCATGAAATCCTAGATGCATTCGTTTCTCAGTATGCAGATTCATCGACACAACTCCAAAATTTGATAGCTCATCATGAAGATAAAAAAGCCGATAAATTACTTCTGGATATCACTGGTATCACTGCCAATATTGGGGCTGAGAATCTCAAAAAAATAGCAGAAAAGTTAAAAGAATCTTTAAAAACAAAACAGGACCATCAAGATATTTTGACAGAGTATACAAAACATCTTGATGCGCTCTTAAAAGATATTCGAGCTTATAAATAAAAAGGAGAATGCATTCGCAATGACCTTCATTGCGAATGCAAACGTGCTTTTTTATCGGATTTGTCCATTTCCATAAATTTTAAATTTATAAGTCGTTAAGCCTTCTATCCCCATAGGTCCGCGAGCATGAAGCTTGTTTGTACTGATACCCACCTCTGCACCAAATCCAAAAACTCCTCCATCAGTAAAGCGTGTTGAAGCATTTACATAAACACAAGCCGAATCAATAGCATTTAAAAACTGCTCAGCTACCGTAATATTTTGAGTAACAATCGCCTCCGAGTGACCTGAACTAAATCGTACAATATGCTCAATCGCACCCTCTAGACCTGAAACAATCTTAATATTTAAAATATTTGCCAGATACTCCGTATCGAAATCTTCATCACTCGCACGTGGGACATCAATAATACTTTGAGTATTGATACACCCTTTAAGCTGTGTATGTGCCTCATCAAATGCGCTCTTTAAAAGAGGAAGTGCATGTTTTGCTATGGCGATGTCAACCAAAAGCGTCTCCATGGCATTACAAACAGCAGGACGCTGCACTTTTGCATTGAGCGCAATTGCAATAGCATCATCAAGTTTTGCCTCTTTATCTATGTAAATATGGCACTGCCCTTTGTCATGCTTTACGACACTTACCGTTGCATTATCACACACATATTTGATAAGCTCTGCTCCACCGCGAGGGATAATCAAATCAACATATTTATCCATCTTTATAAGTTTCGTCACACCTTCTCTTGAAGAGTCGGGGATGAGTGAAATCAGAGATTTTGGCAAATCATTTTTTTCCAAAGTCGCCTGAAGAACTTTTGCTATAGCTTTGTTGGAGTTTTGCGCCTCTTTCCCACCTTTGAGGACACAAACGTTTGAACTTTTAAAGCATAAAGCTGCGGTGTCAGAGGTGACATTTGGACGCGATTCGTAGATAATACCGATGACACCGATAGGGATAGATACTTTTTCAATTTTTAAATTATTTTCAGTAACCCAGCCATCGATGATGCGACCCACAGGCTCTTTGAGTGCTGCTATCTCTTCAATGGCAACCGCCATGGCTTCTATGCGGCTCTCATCTAAAAAGAGTCTATCTTTGAGTGGTGCAGATAAGTTATTTTTATCAGCTTCTGACATGTCCAAAGCGTTTGCTTCAAGCAAATCCATCGTATTAGCACGGATGGAAAATGCCATGTCTTTTAGGATTTTGTTTTTTTCTGCTCCTGTGAGCGTCGCTAGAACTCTGCTTGCCGATTTTGCTTCTTGTAAAAATTTTTCCATATTTTTGCCTTAAATTTAATAATGATATACTAGCATAAAAAATTAGGACTCCCATGAAAACTCTTACATTTATTGGCAACGGAAATATGGCTTTAAGTATAGCAAAGGGGTTAAAACATAGTTACAACATTGAAGTTGTTGGCAGAGATTTGCAAAAACTTGATGCATTTGAAAAAGAGCTTGGTGTGAGTGTAGCAAAACATCTACTGAGTCGATTTGACATGAGTGACAAAACTCTTTTGCTGTGTGTAAAACCTTCTAATGTCGAAGAGATTTCAAAAATACTCTCGGGCAGAGCAAGAGTTATTTTCTCTGTTTTAGCAGGAACTTCCATCGAAAAAATTCGTAAACATTTCAATCCACAAGCGGTTGTAAGAGCCATGCCAAACCTCGCTGCAAGTGTGGGTAAATCTATAACAACGTTAACTGGAGATATTGCATTTAAAGAGGAGGCACAGACCCTTCTTGGAAGCGTAGGTTCTACTCTATGGCTACAGAGCGAAAAAGAGATAGATATAGCTACAGCGCTTGCAGGAAGTGGACCTGCGTACTTGGCACTCATAGCAGAAGCTCTTGCCGATGGTGCGGTAAAACAAGGGCTCAAAAGAGAGGATGCAATGGTACTCACAAGAGGACTTTTTAACGGTTTTGCAGAGCTTATACAAAACATCCATCCGGCACTTTTAAAAGATGGTGTCATGAGCCCAGGAGGGACAACTGCTGCGGGTTATGCAGCACTTGAAGATGGAAATGTCAGAAGTGCGTGCATCAATGCAATTGAGAAAGCTTATAAAAAAGCTACCGAGTTATAACTTTTATTTTTCATACCAAGAATTTAGCATAAAAAATCTACTGCTATAAAAACTTTACTAGACTTCTTACAAGAAGTCTAGTATCTCTTTTTCGATATCCTCTTTTTCTATCACTGCGTCATGAATTATTTTTTTCCTAAAAAGCCCTTTTACCATAGCTGGAATCGCGACTTTTGCTTCTTTTGAAATACTCTCAAGGGCGACGATGTCTTTGGTATCTACTTCGCCCGTGAGTGCGTTGGCTATGACAGGTGAAAATTTTGTCCATTCGGCAGTTGAATAGATGATACTTTTTATCTTTGGATTTGAGCAACTCTCATAAGTTTTAAAACATGTCGCAGTGTGCGGATCCATCAAATAATCTTCAGCAAAAGCAGCTTTTATATACGCTTTGCCCTCTTCATCACTACAATAATCTGCCACAAAAATTTCCTGAAGTTTTGCAAGTTCTACAGGCGTTAAAGTATAAATCTTTTCTTTATCAAGACTCTCCATGAGCGCTCTCGTCCTCTGTGCTCCGTAGAGACTAAAAAGGACTCTCTCAACATTTGATGACTTTAAAATATCCATTGCAGGGGATGTTGTAAGCTTTAAATCCCCATCTCTTATGTCATAAATACCAGTTTGTATCAAACGGGTTAAGATGTTATTTTCATTCGAAGATATAACCAATTTTTCAACTGGAAGTCCCATTAATAAAGCATAATACCCACCAAGAACATTTCCAAAGTTTCCACTTGGAACATTGAGATAAACTTTTTCACCCATAACAATACCATGTTGTCTTACAAGCTCAAGGTAGTTATGGATGTGATAGATTATTTGAAAAATAATACGTCCAAAATTTACAGAATTTGCGGCCGACAACGAGATGCTTTTTGCTTGCAATGCAGCATTAAAACTTGGAGAAGCTAAAAGATTTTTGAGTGCTGATTGGGCATCATCAAAATTCCCGTTAATCCCGATAACTTTTAGATTGGGCGCCTCTTCTGTTACCATTTGAAGTCTTTGAACATCTGAAGTCCCATGTGCAGGGTAAAGGCATACGACTTGTATATTTTGCTTATTTTTGAAAGTCTCCAAAGCAGCTGGTCCCGTGTCTCCACTTGTGGCAGTCAAAATTAAATAATTTTCATCTTTTGCCTTTGCAAGCGAGGAGAGAATTTTGCCAAAAGGCTGAAGGGCCATATCTTTAAAAGCACGGGTTGGTCCATGGTAGAGTTCACTCACATAAAGATTCTCTTTTATTTTTACAACAGGAACAGGATTTTTAGGGTCATCAAAAGCATCATATAACGCTAGAGCTTCACGTATGACGCTTTGCTCTATGTCTATCTCAAAACGAGCTAACAAATCAAAAGCAAGCTCTTTATATGAAGAGTTTATATGTTTGTTTAAAAAAGTTTCCCCCAAATCAGGAAGAGTCTCAGGCACATAAAGACCTCCAAAAGAGGCTATGGGAGAGAGAATTGCCTCTGAAAATGTAACAGTTTTTGGTTTGGTATCATCATGACCACGAGTTTGTATAAAATTCATTTTTTCTCTACTTCAATTTTTTTGAAATTGTATCTAAATGTCTATAAAAATTATCGCACATGACAAGAGGTGCCCTCTATTTTGCTTTGTCATCATACTGAAGAAAAGAGAAGAAAATAATCAAGAGTAAAATAGAGGCAACTATCTCATATCCAATAGCCCAAACTATCAAAAAAGCAGAGGTGTCCAGAAGCATAAAATTGGAAAAATCGCCATGAGCGACAACAAAAAAAAGAAAAACAGCGCCAAAGAAATAAGGGACAATCAGAAAATAAAGTGTATAAATAATCCCCTCGTACCCTTCAGGAGCTAAAGAGTATTTGCTTAAATCAATTGTTTGAGAAGAAAAAGAGGTTGATTTTTTTATTTTAGGATTTTTTTTATTTTTTTTATCGCGTATAAGCTGATTGTAGTACATCAAATTATTACGAGAATTATTATCGTCAATTTTGTGATCCATGAAAACTACCAACTCGCAATGTTTATTAAAAACAAATTGTATTATACAAAAACTTAATCTAGTCTATAGACTTTATGATACCTCTAAAAATAAGATTGTTGCGATTGGCATGCCATGAAAGTGACACGATTAAAAGATTAATCCTGTATAGTAATAAATCTTAAAATACTAAGGCTCTTACGATGAAAATATTTTTTCTTCTTTTACTCCTTATTTCCTCCGCTTTTGCTATGTTAGACCGTAAAGAGCTTCCAGTTACTGAAAAAAAAGCTATCGCTGGAGACCGTGTCGCCCAATTTGAAATGGCTTTATTTTTCGAGCCACTTTTCAGAGATGAAGCTTATAATGAATTTGCCGACATAAAAAAATATATGTATTGGTTGGAAAAATCTGCCAACAATGGAGATACTGATGCTCAATGGGCAATAGGACAAGCCTTTTTAGGAGAAGATTTTCCAGAAGTTAAACCAAATTTTAAACGAGCTATTTCTTATATTTCCAAAGCCGCTAAGACTGGTAATCCATATGCACAAAGCTATATGGGAGACTATCTTTTTAGCAAAAAATATCCCGCTGAAGCTCTCAAATGGTATGAGTTAGCAGCCAACCAAAACATAGAAGATTCCCAATTAAAAGTGATTTTTTTCTATTTTGTACTTGACTTCAAAGCAACACCAGCTCATACTGAAAAAGCTAGATACTGGATTCAAAAACTAAACAGCAACCCATATTACGATGAATCCCGCGGTCTTTTATCTCTTAATAAAGAGTTTATCCGTGCTTTGAAAAAATACCCGCAAGGGATACTTGCGCACGCCAAACTCGGCGATAAGAACGCCCAATGGCTTGTTGCCAAGTATCTTCCTTCTGCTAGATGGATCTGGACTCAAAATGATTGGATTGAAAAATATGCTTTTGAGCGTGAGGTTTTCTGGCTTAAAAAAGCAGGAGTGCAAGGACAAAAAGATGCCCTTGACGAACTTAAAAATATGCGCATTTTATATGGGGATATTTAAAAAATTTTACTAAATTAATATTATAAAAGCGAAGTGTCGGTGTACGCGACGCTTAAATTAATATCAGCTGATCGATAATAATGCCTTCTTTTTTGCATGTGATAGAAAAATTATGAATGTTAAAACAAACTATTGAAATAACCTTATGGGATTGATATGAAACGATCTTTGTGTTACTTCAAAGAGAAGTTCATCATTGACACGACCAATTGTTGAGCCTTTTTTTATTTTTTTGCCTGTTTGGATATTTGGAGAGATTTGAGAAAGGTTTGCATAAATAGTGTGCAGACCATTTTCATGCTCTATAATGACGATATTGTTGAGCACGGCTGTCTTATCCGCATAAATCACTTTTCCGTTAAACACAGTTTGAACTTTTGCATCTGCCTCTTTTGGTTTTAAAGAGATAGATTCGTTAAATATTTTTATTTGATAAATAGGGTCTGTATATGTTCCATAATGCTTTGTTATCGTGTATGCTTCCAGAGGCGGTATAGTTTTTGGACCTTCATACTCTTGTGTTTTGATGGCTTGGTAACTGCTTCCATGTTTTTTAACAGCTGAAGCATTCTCATCTGAAACTACTTTTTTGGAGCTAAAAGCCTCTTTTCGTGCTTTTTCTTCCTCAGCTTTTCTTATCTCATCTATTTTGATAATATTAAGTCTTGCAAGTGTTTGCTTGAGTTCATCTTGTTTATTTAAGACATTTTGCAACTCTTTTTTATACGATGCCTCTGCGATTTGAAGTTTTTTCAGAGACTCTTTATTGGCTTTTTGGGTAGTTTGTAAACTTTTTCTTTTGGTATCAATATTGGTGATTTGAGCTTCCAAGGCATGGGCTTGAACACTTAAAACATCTATATTTTTTGCATTTGCATAAAATTTTTCATTGAGCTTTTTTGCTTTTTCTTTTGTATTTGCCAGCATAGATTGAAGCACTTCAAACTCTATAAGAGACTCTTGACTTACACTATATTTCTCATCCAAAATCATAGAGATAGAGACCGCTTGTGCTATTGTAAAAATAAGGTTGTCTTCGATGGATGATTGCTCTTTTTTTAGCGCATCTTGCGTTCTTTTAAGTCCTTTGAGTTTTGTCGTATTAGCTCCATAAAAATGCTCTTTTTCTATGAGTTCTGTTGTCAACTCTTTGAGATATTTCTCCTGTTTGAGTATCTCCTGCTTTTGCTGCAATATCGCTTTTGCATTTTGAGTCATTTTTTCACTGATAGATTTATATGTCTCATGAAACGAGTTCATTTTTTTGCTGGTATTTTTTATTTGATTTTCTATGTCACTCCCTGCTTGCAAGCAGGTAAATACAAAGATAAAAATTAGGATAAAACGACTCATACCTCTTCTTTATGCCCCAATACTATGAAAGATGCCAACAAAATAGATAATGTCAAAGCAACACCTAAATGCAATATAAAATCATCTACAGGATTAAATATCTCGACACGAATCCCAATTGAATCAAACTGCTCTTGAATCCAATCATTTGAAGCGGTATAAGAGAAGATGACAAAAGAAAAAGCACTCGCAATGACAGCATCTGCCATGGAGAGTCTAAAGAGTACCGCTGAGCGAAGCCAAAGAGGAGCACCAAAAAGTCCCATAATATTCATCCGCTCTGTATGTTTAAACTGCCAAATTCTTAGTTCTTTAAAAATAAGCAGCGTAGTAACGATAAAAATCGACACGGCAAAAACACTCACAACTCCCTTAAATAGCAAAAGAAGTTTATAAGTAGTGTCATGAGTATGGGCAAAATCTTCTACTTTAGTGATGTATTTATTTTTCAACAAATTTTTCTTCAAAGAGGTAATTTCATAAGGAGTTGGATAATGGTCAAGTCCAAGTTTATAAAATTTAGGGAGTGTTAATTTTAAAAATTCTCTATTTTTTGCATCCATCTTGTTGTCTAGTCTTGTTATAACATTATCTGGACTCAACTCATCTATTTTTGATATAAGAGAACTTATCTCTTGAATATCTGTGCTGGATAATTTTCTTTGACTTACAATAACCATAGAGTAGTTATTGGCTAAATTCTCTTTGTAAGCCTCAATAGACCTCTCAACCACGATAAAAATCTGCATAGAAAAAAGTATACTCAATAAAGCTACAACAAGAGAGAGATGATTTTTAATGGACTTCATTGATTCTCCCATATTCGATATGAAAATGTTTATACTCAACACCCAAATTCTCTGGGATATGGTGAGTGACCACGATTACAGTAGTTTTGAGCTGCTTGTTGGCACCTTCTAGCAAATTCCAGATTAACTGAGAAGAATAATCGTCAAGATTGCCCGTCGGTTCATCAGCCAAAATCAAAATTGGATTGTGTGACAAAGCCCTTGCCATAGCAACTCTTTGTTGCTCTCCACCACTCAGTTCAAGAGGAAATTTTCCTGATTGGTGTTTAAGTCTTACATGTTTTAGCAGTGTATCAACTTGGATTTGCGTTACACCTTTATCAAAGCCGTTTATGATAAGCGGAAGCATGATATTTTTCTCGATTGTCCACTCTTTTACAAGTTTATAGTCTTGAAATACAATACCAATATGGCGTCTAAGAAAATTTAACTTAGAATTTGACACCCCTTTTAACTCTACTCCACCAACAATCAAACTCCCTTGTTTTGGTTTGAGTGCACCGTAAATAGACTTAAGAAGTGTTGACTTTCCACTCCCACTCGCACCCGTAATAAAAACAAAATTTCCTGAGTTTATAGAAAAATCAGCTTGATTAATAATAGTTTCATTACTCGAATACGACAAAGACAAATTGTTCGCTATGATGACCTTATCCATGAAAAACCTCATTTAAAAAAGTGTGTGCTAAGAGATTGCTTTTTGACTTTAGGGGATGTGAAGGATAATAAGAAACTTTTTTATCATTTATCAAAACATATAAACTCTCTGGTCTATTAAAACTTCCCATAGATAAACGAATCATCATCCCATCCTCTAGTACATAAATTCTCTCAAAATGTATGAAACCGCTCTCATATCTGTGTGTTGTGTCATGAAGCGCTCGTATTTTATCATATTCAAGTAACGCCTCTGAAAATTCAAAACTCCCCTCAAGCGACAAAACGGGAGATATCTCCTCATTTATCATCATGACATCATAAATATTTTTCTCCATTTTTCTCCATCTATCTTCGTACTTTGAGCTCACCGCAATATCTTTGTTTTTATGAATTGCGAACGTAATTTTACTAAAAGCCATCAATGTTTCGTACGCAAAATCATAATAATTTTGACTATCAGTTCTAAGCTCAAGCTGCCCATTAAGCTGTAAAACTCTTTGTGACTCTTCTATAAAAGCGCTAGAGATAACTCTCCTGTGAGGCTTTTTATCCCATGGAACTGGAAAATGGACATAAATTTTACTCACACAATTTGATGGAACCAACTCCATAAAAAGTCTTGCATCATAATCAAGTATAAGCAAATTTTTTATATTTTGAATACTTATTTGCTTAAGAACTTGCTCAATAGAAGGCTTATGAATTTCAAGACCGATAAATAAAATCTCAGGGTGACTCACAGCCTGATGGACTAAATGTCTTCCTGAACCAAATCCGATTTCGATTCGAATATCCTTTGCTTGTGGAAACTCCGTTGCAAAAAAATGTATATCTTTAAGAGCAGTAACCTCAGTGAGGTGGATGTTTCTTTGACTTTGAGGGACATTGGATGCAAGTACATTCATACCAGAGAGTTTGGCATATGAGAGAAGCGCCTTATGGAGATTGTACGTGGATGCAGGTCGTGTCAATTTATCAGATTTTAAAAGATTTTTGCCCTCTTCTTCTTTGACAAGCAAAAAGAAATTATCCTCTTGGATACTCACAGCGATAAGGGTCTCATCTTTATGTTTGACATTTTTTGCCATAAAGTTAAAAGTAACTTCCTCATAACTTTGTGGCAAACCTATCTCTATAAATTTTTCTATATGCAAATGTGGCATTCACTCTCGTTTTTAGTTAAAATCGTTAACTGGAATAATTTTTTCGCTCTTCATTTGTGTTTGGGGAGTTTTTTCCCCTTGATTATTTTGTTTTAAGACATTTTTTGTTGCAAAACTCTCTAAGCCTTCTGGAGTTTTTAGCTCAATAGTGATACTTGGCTCTGACTTGATACCATTTGCATCTACAGCTAAAATTTTATAAGCGTAAAGGGTGTTTGGCTCTATGTTTTGGTCTACATATTTTTTTTCAGTTATCCCCTCTATCTCTTCATTTACCTCTTTAAACCAACCTGTTTTAAAACTTTTAAGCAGCGCGTAACTTTTTGTTCTGGCATCTACTTGATTCCAAAGGAGTTGCACTTTATTACCCACAAGTTTGGCTTCAAGAACAACAGGAGGCTTAGGTTTTGAGAGCGTCATGCCCTGAATCGATTGTGCATCAGATTCACTCTCCAAATCATCCAAATCAACAACACTTACTCTGTAGAAATAGCTTTTAGCATCTTCAGGAATTTCATCCACAAACGTATTTTTGAAAAGCTTTGCTATAAGCTCATACGAGCCATCTACTTTATGCGAACGATAGACGTTATACCTTGCAAAATCTTTATTTGTAGATTGATCCCAAGTGATTTGAATTTTTCGAGGCAAATCCCTTGTTGTAACTATGTTTGTCACCTCTTTTGGCAACTCTTTTGTGACAACTTTGACGATTTCACTCGGAGTCGAGAGGATATTGTCATATGTCAAGACAAAAATACGGTATTTGTACACAAAATTATCTTTTAAATTAAGGTCAATATACTCAGCATTGAGTCGCCCTTCAATTTTTGCAATATCCTTCCAAGCATCCTCTTCTAATGTACGTCTTTGGATAATGTATGATTTGACTCTTTGGTTTGTATGAGGTCTCCAGACAATTTTTGCACTTTTTGGCATATTTGCAATAGAGTGTATCCAAGAGACAGACTCTAAAACTCCAAGTGATCTAACGGTAACTATCTCACTCTTTTGAGATTGAGCATTGTCACTAAAAGTTGCAAAATAGTAATGATAATTTGTATCAGGCTCTATTTTGGAGTCAACATAGTGTGTGCTAAAACGGTTTTCAATACTGTCATAATAGGCTTGGTCTGAAGCATTGGCATCTACTTTTGCTTTGTAAACATAAATACCTTTAACCCTTTCATCTTTGATACTTTGCCACTCAAATGCTAACGCATTCATATCAGCAAAATAGCCATTTTCTGTAAAGCTCACAACAGGAAGCGTCGTATCTATAACTGCCTCAGCTTTTGGTGTTGGTTTTGTTCCACAACCGCTAAAGAGCAGCAGAGAAGCTGCGTAAAATCCGGTCACTATCCATAATCTCATGAGTTGTCTCCATAGTAAATTTGTTCTCTAAACTCTTTTGCATCACATCATCAAGCTTTGCAGTAAAAAATAATTTTTCACGCGTAAGAGGATGAATAAAATATATCATGTATGCATGTAGCAAAATGCGTTCCGATTTCTCAGCTTTTGGACTAAGAGCATAAATATGATCACCAATAATATGACGATTTATGCTCTCAAGATGGACACGAATCTGATGCGTTCTGCCTGTAAAAAGCTTACACGCAACAAGCTGACTTTTCTCATCCTCTGAGAGTGCTAAACTTCTAAAAACTGTTTTTGCACTCTTGCCATGATTATCTTGTACACAAGCCATTTTAAGACGATTATGAGTGCTTCTTCCAATGCTTTTTTCGATAACAGTCTCCTCCTCTTTTAAAGGCGGAGTAATCGCTGCAATGTAATATCTCCCCATAGTTTTATCTTGAAGCTGTAGAGATAAAAATTCATGCGCTTCATTGTTTTTTGCAATCACCATGGCTCCACTTGTCCCCTTGTCAAGCCTATGGACAATACCATGTCTCTCTTCACCACTTATCGTTGAGAGTCGCACCCCTTTATGTTTAAGCCAATCGACCAAAGTTGCCTCTTTAACGCTTGGTGCTGGATGGACTGTTACGCCACTTGGCTTGTTGATAACTAAAACATCTTCATCTTCATAAAGCACTTCAATAGCAAAATCAACCTCAAGTGCAGGCGCGTTTTTTGCATCTGGAAATACAACACTTACCTCTTGGTCTTGTTTGAGTTTTGCACCTGGACGCGTCTCTTTTTTTCCATCAATAAAAATGCAATCTTGCTTAATTAATTGTGCTATTTGTGAACGAGTTTGCCCCATTTGCTCTGCTAAAAATAGATCTAGTCGCTGTGAAATAGTGCAAACATAGCTATTGCTATCGCTCATATATGTTCCTTTTGTGATACAATATTTATAATTTTTTTTGGAGTTATAAATTTGTGGAGATTTGATAAGAGTATTTTAGCACAAATTGATTTTTTTTCCATTATCCTGATTATTCCTCTGGTTTTTACCTCTCACTGGCTTATCAGTGAAGCAGTCCCTGCCCTTGCACAAAAACAAACTGCTTATATCGGAGTCGCTTTTTTAGCTTTTATATTTGTATTTTTACTTCCTATTCGCCGAATGAACTGGCTCATACCACTTGTTTACTGGATTAACATCTTACTTCTTGTAGCGGTAGAATTTTTTGGTCACTCAAGGTTGGGTGCGCAAAGATGGATAGATATCCCTTTTATCAATGCAACCATACAGCCATCTGAATTTGTCAAACCTGCTCTCATTCTTATGCTTGCCTACCTCATCAACAAAGCACCGCCACCAAAAGATGGCTATAACCTAAAAGATTTTCTAAAAATTAGTTTTTATATTTTGTTGCCATTTGTTCTCATCGCCAAAGAGCCTGATTTGGGGACAGCTCTTGTACTTTTACTTATCGGATACGGTGTTCTTTTTTTTATAGGTGTTTACTGGAAAATTTGGGCAACTATTTTTATCGCTCTGATGTTTCTTTTGCCAGTAGCTTACAAATTTTTGCTCCATGACTATCAAAAAGTAAGAATTTTAGATTTTTTAAGTGAAAAACCTTCATACCACGTACAGCAGTCTATCATCGCCATCGGTTCAGGCGGATTAACAGGAAATTCAAAAGAAGAATCAACGCAAACGCAAATGAAATTCCTCCCTATTGCTACTAGTGACTTTATTTTTGCATTTCTTGTTGAGCGAAGTGGATTTTTAGGAGCACTCGGGATTATCCTCGTATATGCAATGCTCATACTTCATCTTTTGAGTTTAAGTATTTTCAACAAAGATTACTATATAAAAGTTATTACTATATCTATATCTTTCATGATTTTTATTTACACTGGAGTTAATATTTCCATGACAATCGGCTATGCACCAGTAGTAGGAATTCCTTTGCCTATGTTTAGCTACGGGGGAAGTAGTTTCATCAATTTTATGATTTTATTTGCAATAATGCAAAATCTAATCGCATTCCAATATAAAGACATGTATGACGCAAGAGGGAAAAAGAGTTTTTTATAGGATTTATATAAAAGTATTTTGAAAATGGCGCGGTGGACGGGACTCGAACCCGCGACCCCCTGCGTGACAGGCAGGTATTCTAACCAACTGAACTACCACCGCGCATAAAGTGTGAAGAGTATATCATGATTTTAGATGTGCTAAGGTTTTGGCGAAGGATACTGTAGTATCTGAGCTAAAAGCTTCGTGCATTCAAAAAATCGTTATTTTGATTTTAGATGTGCTAAGGTTTTGGCGAAGGATACTGTAGTATCTGAGCTAAAAGCTTTGTGCATATAAAACAAAATATGGTGGGCATTACAAGACTCGAACTTGTGACATCTACCTTGTAAGGGTAGCGCTCTACCAACTGAGCTAAACGCCCTTTAAAAACACCAAACAAGTGGCGACCCCTAAAGGATTTGAACCTCTGTCCCTACCATGAAGTGATAGTGTCCTTGGCCACTAGACGAAAGGGTCACTTTCATAAATAAATAGGTTCTCGATAATGGCGCGGTGGACGGGACTCGAACCCGCGACCCCCTGCGTGACAGGCAGGTATTCTAACCAACTGAACTACCACCGCTTATATTTTTTAACTTTGGTTGAATGGTGGGCATTACAAGACTCGAACTTGTGACATCTACCTTGTAAGGGTAGCGCTCTACCAACTGAGCTAAACGCCCAAAGTTTCTTAAAATGGTGTCCTGTGATGGACTCGAACCATCGGCCACATCATTAAAAGTGACGTGCTCTACCAACTGAGCTAACAAGACATTTTTACAAATGTTTAAGAGGTCGAAATTATAGGCAAATAGAGTTGCTTTGTCAAGACGATATTTCACATTTTAAAAAAAGATTTTTTTATCCGTAAGAAGCAGCATTTTTATAGCAAAAAGAACACTTTGTTCTTGAATATAATTTCTATCACCACATAAAGCAAGCTCTATTTCTTGGTGCGCAGTTTTCGTTCTAACACTGATATGGACGGTTCCAACAGGCTTCATGAGGGTTCCTCCAGTATCTCCTGCTATTCCACTGATTGACAAGGCATAATCAGCACTGCTTACATTTAAAGCTCCATCGCTCATTTGCGCTACCACTTCAGAACTGACTGCACCAAATTCTTCTATGCTCCCATGCTCTACTGCAAGCCAATTTTCTTTCAACTCATTTGAGTATGTAATAAGCGAGCCATCGAGTATCTGTGAAGCTCCATTGTTTTTTGTAAAATAGTAACTTAAAAGCCCACCGCTACAACTCTCTGCAAAACTAATTTTTTTGTGATGTGATGACAAACTCTCAATAATATGCGCCAAGATATTGGAAGTAGTTATCAGTTTTAGAGGCAAAAGTGTTTTAGCGGAGCTGATAAAATTAGAGATATTTCCGTATTTATTACTAAGGATATCAATCCTTAGCCATCCGCTTATAAGTGTTACGATATCTATTTTTACATCATTCGTTTGTGCCAGTGGGCTTAAAAGGGCAATGGCATCTTCGCGCTCTTCTTCAAACATATGAAGACTCGCACATGAATCTTGATTTTGCAATAATATCTCTGGCATTTTTTGCATCTCATCTACATGTAAAACATTGATAAGAGCATCTTTGTATTCTAAAAGATAACTCCCTTTTTCATACACTGTACAATTTGAGGGCATAAGCATCGTATCATTTAAAATTTGATTATCACTTGTTATCGTGCAAATAAGTTTTCCTATGGTTGCAAACATCTGTTTTGTAGTGACTATAATTATTTTATCTGATGTATTGATCTCTTTTTCAAGATACAAAAACAAAGAGTTATCACTCTCTTTAAAATAGGTAAGAGCGCTTATAAAATCGGATTTTTTCTCGATTTCTCTCAGGATATATTCCCTTAAAGGTTTGTTATATATAAACTTATTTCCTATAAATAATAGATGAAGATTCATGGTGTATACAGCCTTATAAAAGAGATTTTTCGCGTCCATTATAGCACCTTTCATAAGGTTTAAAGAAGCTTTTAAACCCTTAAAAGCTATCATGCAAAACTTTTATTAAATTTTTGGGGTACAAATGGATTACAAAGACACACTACTTTTACCAACAACTGATTTTGCTATGCGAGGAAATTTGGTACAAAATGAACCCATACGCTATGCACAGTGGGATAAAAATGAAGTTTATAAAAAAATGAAAGCTAACCGCAAAGATGCACCCAGCTTTACTCTTCATGATGGACCTCCGTATGCAAACGGCAATATTCACATCGGGCATGCACTCAATAAAATATTGAAAGATATCGTTGTCAAACATAACTATTTTGATGGAAAATCTGTCCGTTTTACTCCAGGCTGGGATTGTCATGGACTTCCAATTGAGCAACAAGTTGAGAAAAAACTTGGTGGCAAACAAAAAAAAGAGCTTCTTGAAACTTCACAAGTGAGAAAACTATGCCGCGAACATGCAGCAAAATTTGTAGAGATTCAAAAAAGTGAGTTCAAACAGCTTGGGGTCATCGCTGACTGGGAAAATCCTTATGTCACGATGGATTTCAAATTTGAAGCCAATATTTACCGCACACTCTGTTCTGTTGCAAAAAAAGGGCTTTTAATTGAGCGAAGCAAGCCAGTATTTTGGTCATGGGCTGAGAGAACGGCACTTGCAGAAGCTGAAGTTGAGTATGAAGACAAAGAGTCTCACTCTATTTTTATTGCATTTGAACTCTCAGAACAAGCAAAAGCAAAACTTGCCATTGACTCTAAAGCGGCTCTAGTTATCTGGACAACTACACCGTGGACTATCCCAGCGAATACGGGAATTTCTCTCAATCCACACGAAGAGTACGTGCTTACAACAACTGGTTTCATCGTCGCAAAAAAACTTTTGAATTCACTCAAAGAACAAAATGTTTTAGAGGGTGCTATTGTCCAAACATTTCAAGCAACACAACTTGAAAATCTCCTTGCAATCAACCCCCTCAACGCGAGAGCTTCCCGCATAGTTTTAGGCGAGCATGTTTTCATTGACAACGGAACAGGGTGCGTTCACACAGCTCCAGGACATGGGGAAGATGACTACCGCGTTGGGCTTGTGTATGACCTTGAAGTTGTCATGCCAGTGGATGAAACAGGCTGTTTTGATGAGACAGTTGTTGGACTTGGGCTTATCCCTAATCCAGAGAATTTTGTCGGCAAACATATCTTCAAATCAAACGACGAGATTATCGAGCTTATGGGGGAGAGTGTCCTTAAAGTATCGAAGTTTACCCACTCCTATCCACACTGTTGGAGAAGTCATACGCCGTTAATTTTTAGAGCAACAAAGCAGTGGTTTATCTCAGTAGATGATAAACCGCTTGGCGAGGAGAAAACACTCAGACAAATCGCTTTGAGCGAAGTTGAAAAAACTCTTTTTATCCCTGCAACTGGCAAAAAAAGGCTCAACTCTATGGTTGAAAATCGTCCAGACTGGTGTATATCTCGTCAGAGAGATTGGGGTGTTCCTATCGCTTTTTTTAGAGTAAAAGCGACAGGTGAGGTCCTTTTGGATGAGAAAGTTTTAAACTTTACTGCTATGATTTTTGAGATGAAAGGGAGCGATGTTTGGTACTCCTTACCAATCGAAGAGCTTCTTTACGTAGGGAGCGGCTACAAAGCAGACGAGTTAGAAAAAGTTACCGATATTTTAGATGTTTGGTTTGACAGCGGCTCCACATGGAATGCAGTTTTAAAATCTCGCAACTATGATGCGGGTGGGTATCAAGCCGACCTTTATATCGAAGGGAGTGACCAACATCGCGGATGGTTTCAATCTTCCCTCTTTTTAAGTACAGCAATAGAGCACAAAGCTCCTTACAAAGGGGTTTTGACGCATGGTTTTACCGTCGATGAAAAGGGCGAAAAAATGTCCAAATCTAAGGGCAATGTTGTTGCACCCGAGAGCGTTTTAAAAGAGTACGGAAGTGAAATACTCCGCCTTTGGGTTGCCTCAAGTGACTACCAAAGTGACTTAAAAATCTCTGATGGCATCCTAAAACAGATTGCTGAAAACTACCGAAAACTTAGAAATACTTTTAGAATCATGCTTGCCAATATCAATGATTTAGAGAGCCTCACACCGTACGAAGAGATGGGCGCACTTGATAAGTGGATTTTGAATGTTGCACAAAAAACACTCAACGATGCTCACAAATCTTTTAACAATTACAATTTTGTTCATGGAATGAGCTTGATTAACAACTTTGTCGCCAACGAACTTAGCGGCATGTACATCGATATGACAAAAGACAGTTTGTATTGTAATGCAAAATATAGCCCTAGAAGAGTCGCAAGTCAGAGTGCCATGGTGATGATTACAAAGTCGCTTCTTCTCTTAATGGCACCTATTTTGACCTACACAGCAGATGAAATCCTAGAGAATGCGTCGCAGATTATCAAAGAAAATGCTAGCGATATTTTTGACATGAGGTATGAAGAGATACATGTTGGAAAATCAGATTTTGATGCAGAGTATATGACAAAAGCCAGAGAAGGTTTTGGTGCTCTTGTGGACGCTCTTAAAAAAGAAAAAATCATCAAAAGCACTTTAGAATTAGTGTTGCACACAGAATCCTCTGTAGCTCTCAGTGTCAACTCTACGGATGCCGAAGATTGGTTTGTTGTTTCAGGCGTTTTTGAAGATAAGCCAGATGAAGAGGTACTTGGAACTTTTAAAGTAGAGTCAGACACATTTATCATCTCAAAAGCAACTGCACATAAATGCCCAAGATGTTGGAAATACCAAGCTGCTGCACAAGAGTGTCTATGCCAAAGATGTCAAGCAGTTATCAATGCCTGATTTTACACAACCTGTTTCACTCCCATTTATAGCACTCAGCATTGGTGCTATCTTTGTCCTTGTGGCTGTTGGGATAATTTTTGTAAAATTGGGGAAAAAGTCTAAAAATTCAGAGAGTTAAAAAGTTTGCCTTAAAAAAGTGGAGTTTCATTCACAGGGGTGGAATTTTGTGTGAAGGTTCCAGCCACCTTGTTGGCGGTTGGAATCTTTTTCTTTGTTTATGAGAGTGTTGTTATGGATTTTGACCCAAGAGTTGTTTTGAGCGACTTTTCTCGTGAAGTGTTCATCGTGTATGTTGGCTGGTCGTAGCTTGAGACAAAACGCCAATTGGCGACTACCTCATTTTCATTAAAGAGTACTTCCATAAAACCTCTCTCCATCAAGTTACAATACTGTAAGTCATCGACAAGAAGCTCTATTGCCCCCTCGAGCTGCATAGACTGTTCAAGGGAAGCGATTCCCAGATACTCTTCCATCCCAGGTGAACTCACAGATGTGGTTGCAAACTCAACCCCGACAAGATTTCCTTGCATGTCTTTAAGATTGCTTGCCCAAGCATTATGCGTGTCACCGGCTAAGACGATGAGATTTTTGCCATAGGCACTAGCCGTGCCTAAAATGGTTTCGCGTTCTACGAAGTAGCCATCCCAAGCATCAAGATTGTAAGGTAATTCTGTGTTTATTCTTGCTAATTCTGCTTCGGTGAGTGTTGTATCGCCTCCGAGTTTGCGTGCTTTAAGCATTGCAAGTTGACCTAGAGAAGTGTTGATTTGGAGTAAAAGAGCCTCTTTTTGTGCACCACTGACATAATCAAGTTGTGCGATTTGCGTAAGAAGTTCTGATGGAAGATTCATGCGTCCCATGAGAACTTGCTGTCCCAACACCTGCCATTTTGCACTAGAAGATGCAAATTCTCCCTGAAGCCAAGAGAGCTGTGTATTTCCCATCATGCTTCTAGTAGGCGAAGTTAAATCCGCCACAAACTGCTCTTGTAAAAAAGAGCCGTCTTGTTGAAAATAGTTGGCATAACTTAGTTGCTCATCTCGTCCAAAAATTCTTGTCTCTAACATATTTAAAGAGAGAAGGTCTCCAAATGTAAATGTTCTGTAAATCTCTTTTTTATTGACTATAGGGCGGATTGGCAACCACTCAAAATAAGCTTGAAGCGCAGCTTCTACTCTTGCGTTAAAATCTCCTTCGCTTGCATCATGGTTTTGTGCACCCTCTTCGTAGGCATCGTTTGCTATCTCATGGTCGTCCCAAACTACAATCATAGGACAGGCGGCATGAACAGCTTGAAGCCCTGCGTCTGTATGATAAAGTGCATATCTTTTTCTGTAGTCACTCAAAGTGTAGAGTTCTGTGTTGTTATCATTTGGAAGAACGCGACCGATAGCTGCGGCATTTTCAGTCGCATACGCAGGAGTAATGCCATCTGCTTCAAACATCCCGTACTCATAAATGTAGTCTCCCAAATGAAGTGTTACATCTAAATTTGCGATTTTTGCAGCTTCTGTATAGGCGTTAAAATAGCCGTTTGGATAATTCGCACATGAAAATACCGCCATTTTTACCTCAGAAACGCTCCCCACAGGAAGCGTTTTCATTTTGCCTATAGCTGAAGTAGTTCCATTGCTTTTAAAACGGTAATAGTACATTGTGCCGGCTTGAAGATTTTGTACATCTATCTTAAGTGTAAAGTCAGTTGTTGCATCTGTTTTAACACTTCCATTGTGCAAAATATTTTTAAATGCACTGTCTGAAGAGACCTCATAAACTACATCAACACTCGGTGCATCTGTTGTTGCTCTCGTCCAAATGATTACCTTGTCTGCAAGAGGGTCTCCTGATGCAACCCCGTGTAAAAATGCTACCTTTGTATCATCGTCACTCTCTCCACATCCGCTAAGTCCTGTAGAGATAACGAGTGTGCAGGCACTTAGAGCTGAAATCTTTAAAAACTCTCTTCTATTTAAAAACATTTTTATGTCCTTGAAATTTATTTCAAACTTCTTCTACAGCTTGTTTGATTTTGTCTCATAATAATAAAAAGAGGTTACAAAAGAAGAACAAAATAGTTGCTAAACAAAGACAAGGTGATATTAATCTTCAAAATTACACCCCTGTGAATGCATCTCCACTTTTATTAAACAATCATACAATCTAAGTTTTAACTAAAATCTTTTAATTTGCAATATTGATCTGGCTACACTTATTAGGACATAGAAGTGATGTCAACCTGTAAAGCGTTTTTCGCTCTTTTGGAAGTGGGGTTTTAACCCCACCTGATGTTCCTGCGGGTGGCAAATATTTTTGATGGTGGGGAGTTGTGTAGGTGGGGTTAAAACCCCACTTCCAAGGGCGGGAAACAAAACTGTATTTACATCAATTTTATAAATTAGTCTATAACTATAAACAAATATTTCTCGGATATTAATATCATTGATTTCAGGGACTTTACGACCTAAATCTGTAAATTCTTTTAAAATTTCAGCTTTTTCAAAAAACTTAGATACAACAGATTTAGCATATGCAGGAGAGTCCTTTTCTATGTAAGTAGCGATAGATTCTATATCTTCAAGAGCCTCTTCTGACCACTCTAACTTAATAGCCATTTAGCCATTCTTTTTTTCGCATCTTGATGAGATGAAACTTCACCTTTTTGTGCACGACTAATACCATTTTTGATTTTTTCTACAACATAAAGATGATATTGAATATCTTCGTAAGTACAATTATCAGGAAGATTTCGAATCATGTCTTGCGCTTCTTGTTTTACCGCAACCATGTACTTTCCTTGTTTTTCTTGTATTATAATATAATTTTAAAAAATGGAACATATCATGAAAAAAATATTATTAATATTACTTGTAAGCTTAGAAATATTTGCTGGTTCACAAATGTGCGATTCTGGAAATGTCACTAAGCTGCTTAGTGATGACAATACTGGGAGTCGTCATCAACGATTTATACTAAAATTGTCATCTGGACAAACTTTATTAATAGCTCATAATATTGATTTAGCACCGAAAATAGACTCTTTACAAAAAGGTGACTTCATCAAATTTTGCGGTGAATACGAAAGCAACTCAAAAGGTGGCGTTGTGCATTGGACACATCATGATCCAAACATGCATCATGAAGGCGGTTGGTTAGAACATCATCATCGCAAATATGAATAGTAAACTTTAAAGAACTCAAATTCCACATGCCAAAGCTACAATTTAAAGTAAAAGTTCCAGCTCTTTAAAGTTGCAAATATTTTTATCAGCCGTCTGAACTCTCTTATGATGTATGGTTACAAGGGTCTCTTTCATGAAATCAAGCTTTGTATAAAAAGATTTTTCGATGGGTGTCTCTTGCTGATGCAGAACAATAAAATCATCTCCGTGTACTCTAAAAACTAAAGCATCCTTCAATGAATTTTTTAAATATTGTGCAAATTCAGCCAATAGTTTACTTCCCTCACTCCACCCATAGTTAATATTGTACTGATTAAAATTGCTCATAAAAAAGACATCAATATATACAGTTTTTTGCTCATGACACTGTTTAGTTAAAATCAAATCTAAATATTGTTCATTAAACACACCAGAGACTTTATCTTTATAAAAATAGGAAAATCTTTCCATCTCAAGGATATTTGTCGGCAATTGAGAGATATTAACATCTATCGTCGTATCTTTCAATACTTTGATAGTAGCCTTTACAACTTCGGGATGAAATTGGGTGCCAGAGTACTTTTCAATCTCAAGCAAGGCTTCTTCAATATTTTTTCTACCCTTATAAATACGACTTGTAGTCATGGCATCAAAGGCATCCGCAACGGAAAGAATATAAGAAATAATATCTATCTCATCACCCTTTTTCCCCGCTGGATACCCTTTGCCGTCATAACGCTCATGGTGAAAGTGAATGATATTTGCCAGTTCCAAATACATAGGAATCTGTTTTAAAAATTTATACCCGTTTTGGGCATGACTTTTGATAAGAACATACTCAACATCATCTAGTTTTCCTGGCTTTAAGAGAATAGAATCGGGAATATTCATCTTTCCTATATCATGAAGCATCCCAGCTTGATAAATTTTTTCAAGTTCTTTTTTTCCATACCCCATCTCTTGAGCAATCCTCACAGAATATTTTGCAACTCTTTGAGAATGTCCGCCCGTATAAGTATCTCTTTCTTCTAATATATCCACCAATGCGAACAATGTTTTTTCATAATTTTCTAAAATTTCACTATTTAGCAACTCTGTTTCATCATTGGATATTTTGAGGTCTTCTAAGGAGTTTATAAGTTTTTCTTCCACTTTTGCTATCAAGCTAACCACATAATATAAAATGCTAAAAGAGAGAAACATAAAAATAGAGATAAAAATAATTCCGCTCTTTTTGGCTTTTTTTATTTGGTCAAATATATGGCTTATTTTTTGAGATTTTATCACCTTCAGCTCATCAAGCAAAAACTCTTCATACTGTTTTATATAATCAATAGAATTTTTTAAATCTGATAATGCCAAATAATAATCGCTGCTTTTATTTGTATTGAGCCCTTCACCAAGCCTTCTTAAAAGTGCGCGTTCTTGAGTATTGCTTTTATCAAACAAGGTATTTTGTAGCTTTATTTCTATTTTTTTTGATTCATCATCTATGACATGCCAAAAAGTTACAAAGTCTTCGTAATTTATCTCTTTATTGTGTTGTATGGCTTTAAAATAGTTGTCAAAATTATCTTTAGAGTTCGACCAAAGAACCATTTCGGCTTTTAAATTTTCTGTAGTTAAAAGCCTCTCTGTATAGTATTTGAACTCAAAAAGAGAATTGTAAGATTTTTCATAAAAGCTTGATTCTTTCTCAAGCATCTCTATCTCATGAACATAAAAAATAGCCGCAACTATAGCAATAATAAAAGTTGTAATAACAGCACCAAATCCGTAAAGTGCTATTTTTTTAATGCTTAGTTGTTTCATGCTCTCTCTATTTTACTGGTTTAAACTTGCTTTATAATACTCAATCTGTTTTTTTCTGCCTATGGTATCAGTGATGAGATTCCATTTTTCAGCTGCCTCATCTAAAGCATCTTGTGCGCTAAGCTTCCCCTTGAGTGCTTTATAAACAGACTCATCAAGAGCTTGATAATACTCCCCTGCCCCTGGTAGCGTGATGTCATAGACCATATTGGTATGTGTCAATGATTTTGATATCTCTTCTAAATACCTCTTTGCAGCATCTTCACTAAAACCGCTTTGTGTCCATGAAGCATACTCTTTGAAATGTGAATACCTAGAGGGATTTACAGCACTTCCACTTACGGTCACATATTTTGTCGTCATCTCTTTTGAGGTCATAAAGGAGGCAAACTCAAAAGCTAATTTTTTATTTTTAGAATCTTTATTGACAAAAAAGCTCCAACTTCCACTAATGGAAGAGGCATTATTATATTGATTTTCCCATTTTTTTGCTTTTGAGTTATAAACTCTCTCGGAGCCAGGTATTTGTGCATAGCCGACTTGCGTGTCTTTTAAAACCGATATCTCATTTTCAACCGCATAAATGCCAAGGTCTGCCCAATCAAGCGCCATAGCAACCTCACCTGTTACAAAACTGTTTCTTACATCATGACCTGCAAAATTGAGAACTCCTTGCGGGGCATAATCAACAAGCTCAATATAGTCTTTTAAACCTTGTTGAAAAGCAGGATTGTTAATTCTTGGACGCATCGTATCTGCATCAAAAAAGTATGCTTTGTCTTCGGGATGCTTCGCATAAGCTGCGGTTGTTGCAAAGAACTGTAGCATGGAGATGTCCCCTTTTTTTCGCAAGAGTGCATTGCCATACTCAATTTTTCCATCACCATCCCAATCCCATCCTGTAAAAAATTTGGCAATTTGCTTGTATTGCTCCCATGTTTTTGGCACGTCTAACTCGTCTCCTGTAGCTTTTTTATATTTGCTTTTTATATCAGGATTTTCAAATATATCTTTTCTATAGTAGAGATTTATGCAGTCTCCATCATAAGGCATGCCGTAGGCTATATTATTGTGTGACAACACAGTGTTTTTATAAATTGGCAGGACATCATCCCACTCTATTTTTTCTTTTACCCAACTCGGAACGGGTTCTATATTGCTATTTTCAAGCAAGGTACCACTCCACATTGATATGACGACAAAAATATCATAGTGGAGATTTTCATCATGCAAGGATTGTTTTATTTTGCTGATAGTCTCATCCCAACTGGGAGTAACAACCCTTATTTTCGCCCCTGTTTTTGCTTCAAAAAGCTTTGCCTGCTCAAGAATAGGACCGCGTATCAAGTCTGCATGAAGCGTCGGAACGATGACCATGATAGATTGATTTTTGTAAGGCAGAAGAGAGGTCTCTTTTTTCATTTTTTCATGGTGAGTGTTTTCGCTGCAAGCACTAAGAAAAAGCATTATCATCACAACAAACAGATTTTTGAAAACTCTCAATAATTTATACATGGAGATCCCTTTATAAAATTAAAGCGTGATTAGATAATAATCAAATATGACTTATGCTTAGCTGACACAATCACAATTCATTCACAATCATATGAGTAAAAAATTGCTCAAGAAAAAATAAACACACTTTGCTATAATGCACCTCATATTTTAAGTAGAGAGGAAAATTTGTGATTACATTAAAAGAAGCTCTTTTACTCAGTAAAGACGAATTAAACAAATTCAAAAAAGATTTAAAAGCCAAGATACAAGCGCGACCTGAGCTCAATGCTTACATAGACATAAACGATGCAGGTGATGGGATTCCTATAGCCATCAAGGACAACATTCAAGTAAAAGATTGGTCCATAACTTCAGGCTCAAATATCCTTCAGGGGTACATCGCTCCTTACAATGCAACTGTAATAGAGAAGATGATGGCAGCGGGTTTGACCCCTTTTGGGCGAACAAATATGGATGAGTTTGCCATGGGTTCTACGACTGAGTCGAGCTTTTATGGTAAAACTTTAAACCCTCATGCCGAGGATTGTGTTCCAGGGGGAAGTTCAGGGGGTTCTGCTGCAGCAGTTGCGGCGGGTTTAGCTATTGCCGCTCTTGGAAGCGACACGGGCGGAAGTATTCGCCAGCCTGCCGCATTTTGCGGCATTGTCGGGATGAAACCAACATATGGACGTGTGAGCCGTTATGGTTTAGGTGCTTATGCTTCAAGCTTAGACCAGATAGGACCCATGACACAAAATGTGGAAGATGCGGCTCTTCTTTATGACATTATCAGCGGTTATGACGAAAAAGATTCAACCTCTCTTCAAAGTGATGACAAAGTTTACGACAAGCTTGATGCAAGCCGTAAACTTCGCATTGCCATCCTTCCAAAATACATAGAAAACGCAAGCCAAGACGTAAAAAATGCGTATGCAAAAGCGGTGCAAGCCCTCAAAGATTTGGGGCACACCCTCATTGAAAAAGAGATGATGGATGCAAAATTTGACATCTCGGCGTATTACATTACCGCTACCGCAGAAGCAACGACCAATTTGGCACGTTATGACGGCATTCGCTATGGAAACCGAGTTGTGGGTAAAAACTTGGAAGAGACATTTGTGCAAACGCGAAGTAACGGCTTTGGCGATGAAGTAAAACGCCGTATCTTACTTGGAAACTTTGTTCTCTCAAGCGGATATTATGACGCGTACTATGTAAAAGCGCAAAAAGTGCGTCACCTCATCAAAGAGGAGTATGCAAAGATATTTCAAGAGGTAGATCTGATTCTCTCCCCTGTTGCACCGAGTGTTGCAAATAAGTTTGGTGAACTTTCAAACCCGATGGAGATGTATTTAAGCGATATTTATACCATCAGCGTAAATCTTGCAGGGCTCCCTGCTCTTGCACTTCCTATCTCAAAAACTCCAAATAATATGCCTATTGGTCTGCAACTTATCGCCAAAGCGTATGACGAACAAACCCTTTTTGATGGCGCACTCAGTCTTGAGAGAGCTATTGGATATACAAATTAGACATATTTGTCCCTGCACCCTCTCAAGCTATAAAAAAGCTTATTTGAGGGGAGTGACAAAATTCAGCGACACTCTCCTGCTACACCAAATGCTTTGAAGCCAAAAAACTCTCCACATCACTCACTATCTCATCAATTGCCTCTGTTGCTTTTTTGTAGAGCACTTTTGAGTAAAGAGTATCATCAATGGCATCACTGACATAGAGGTTATTGAGGATGGAGTGTTGTATTTTTTTGTTTAAAAACATATCCGTATTGATGACATTTCCGCTTGTCCCGATAACTACAAAAAATTCACACCCTTGAAATGATTCGTAAAGTTTTGCATACATGGGAGCAGCTTCACCGAAAAAGACGATATCGGGGCGTAATAGACTCTGGCATTTTGGGCAGACTCTTGTTTTTTCAAGTGCCCCATAGCCGATATCAACCTTAAAATCACACTGCTCATTGGTGCATCGTACACTTGTTAAAAATCCATGAAGATGGAGTATATCTTCCTCTTTAAAACCCGCTCTTTCGTAAAGATTATCAACATTTTGGGTAATGATGGCAAGTTCGTTTGGATATTTGTCTTTGAGTTCTTTAAGCCTCAAGTGCGCATAATTTGGCTTTTTATCTTTGATGTCGGCGCGTCTTGCATCGTAAAAATCAAGAGTCATGTCACGATTTTTCCGCAAACATCCTGCACTGCAAATATCTTCTATTTTATGGTTTTCCCATAAACCTCCACTATCTCTAAATGTACTAATCCCAGACTCCGCACTAATCCCTGCACCGCTTAAGATTACAACTTTTGCCATGAGAATTCCTTTTTCTTTATTTTAGCACTCTTGTTGCTCTTTTTTGTGTTCTTTTTTTCTAAATAAGTGGTAGTTTTCTTTCTCCAACATATCTTCAACATATTCTTTTACACATTTTGAACACTCAGTCCAAATACCTGAGGGGAGTTTTATTTCAAGTCTTTTTTTCTCTCGAAGTTTGATGATTTTTTTTGGAGACAAAACTTTATAAGTAGCAGTAAAGTCAACATCCGTTAAATCAATATCATTTTTATAAAAAATGGTTTGTTCTTTAAATTTGCCCCATTTTGGGATGCCATCTTCTGTATAAATAATTTCATACCCATTTTTAAAAGTCACTAGCATTTTATAGTAACTATCTTCAAAAACGCGTGTCACTTTTCCTGCTCCAAATACCATTCCAAACAGTTCATCATGCAATTTCACATCTTTAAAATACGCCATATTCATCTCCATTTATGAGCTTTGAAAGTGTAACTCACAATGGTTACATTTTTTTACACCCATTTATAGTATCCAGTGCAACATACCTCTATTTTTTAGTATAATTAAAATCAAAAAATTTCAAAGGAATAAGATGGCGTTGTTTATAAGTGATGCAAAAAAATTGCTCAATGTTGAATACGATGAGATTCCAAATATAAATGACATAGTAGATGGCATGCGAGTGCTCTCAAAAAATGAACGCGAAGGGGAATATTGTCTCTTTTTATTGGAAAAAAATGGGACGATTTGTTGCTATGTTTTAGACGAAATTTACATTCTCACCAAAGTGAATGGGTTTGACAATCTTGTCGAAGCAATAGAAGCTTGGAGGAAAAATGAGATATAATCTCAACAAATTTGAGAACAACTTTACCTCTTTTTAACCACAAAAAAGCTACAATCCAAAAAATTTATAGTACCTATCTCAACCTCAAAAGGATTGTCATGAGAATTCGAAAACGTGCATTAACATTTGAAGACGTATTATTAGTTCCACAATATTCTGAAGTATTACCAAAAGAAATTTGTTTAAAAACACAACTTACCCGCAACATCAGTCTTAATATTCCCATGGTATCTGCTGCTATGGATACTGTTACAGAATATCGTACAGCGATTGCGATGGCTAGAATCGGCGGAATTGGTATCATCCATAAAAATATGGACATCAAATCTCAATGCAAACAAATCAGCAAGGTTAAAAAAAGCGAGAGCGGTATCATCATAGACCCAATTGTTGTCCATCCTAACGCAACACTTGCCGATGCCGACGCACTCATGAGTGAATATAAAATCTCAGGGGTACCCGTAATCGATGAGCATAATAAGCTTTTGGGTATCCTTACAAATCGTGATATGAGATTTGAAAAAGACATGAGCAAACTTGCAAATGAAGTCATGACAAAAATGCCTCTTATCACCGCTACAAAAGGGATTTCACTTGATGATGCGGCTGATATCATGCATAAATACAAGATTGAAAAACTCCCTATTATTGATGAAGAGGGATTTTTAAAAGGTCTTGTCACCATAAAAGACATCAAAAAGCGTATTGAACACCCTCACTCAAATAAAGATGCATTTGGGAGATTAGTTGTTGGTGCGGCAATCGGTGTAGGTCAACTTGAGCGAGCAAAAGCTTTAGTAGATGCAGGATGTGATGTTTTAGTTCTTGACTCAGCACATGGCCATTCAAAAGGGATTTTAGAGACGGTAAGAAAAATCAAAGAGACGATGATTGTCGATGTTATTGCAGGAAATGTTGCCACTGCTGAAGCAGTAGAAGCACTTATAGAAGCTGGGGCAGATGGGGTAAAAGTAGGCATTGGACCAGGGTCTATTTGTACAACTCGCATCGTTGCTGGCGTTGGTGTTCCACAAATCTCTGCTATTGCCGAATGTGCTGATGCAGCGAGAAAACATGGCGTGCCAGTCATTGCTGATGGCGGTATCAAATATTCAGGCGACATCGCAAAAGCTTTAGCAGTCGGTGCGAGCTGCATTATGGCGGGTTCACTTTTAGCGGGGACAGAAGAATCCCCTGGTGAGACCATCATGTTTCAAGGACGACAGTACAAATCCTACCGTGGCATGGGGAGTATTGGTGCGATGCAACAAGGCTCAACAGACAGATATTTCCAAGAAGGAACTGCAACCGACAAACTTGTTCCAGAGGGAATTGAAGGGCGCGTCCCTTTTCGTGGAAGTATCGCTGGCATCGTTCATCAAATGATGGGTGGACTTCGCTCTTCTATGGGTTATTGTGGCAGCAAAGACATTCCAACATTTTGGGATAAAGCAGAGTTTGTTGAGATTACAAGCGCAGGACTCAAAGAGAGCCATGTTCACGATGTTATCATTACGCAAGAAGCACCAAATTACCATGTATAAAATTGATACAGTTGTAATATTCACTAACAAGAGAGCATCCTGTGGATAGTTTTGAAAATATAAAAAGATTGGTTCAAGATTTGAAATTTTTATATTTGCAAAGCGATGAGTCCACCAAAACGGATTCTCTTGAAATACTCAAAGATTTACTAGACGAAATAGCACCTAATAGACAAAACCAAACGCAATCCTTACTCAAACAAAAACTTGATATTATCAACGAATATATGTTTACAACCACTTCTGATTTGAATGGTAAGATTTTAGATATTTCACAAGCGTATTTAGATTTTACTGGATACACAAGAGAAGAAGTTATAGGAAAAAATCACAAAATATTTCGTAATCAAGATATAGACAAAAACATTATTAAAAATCTTTGGGATACTCTTTCAAAAGACAAGATATACAAAGGTGAGTTAAAAAACTCCAAAAGTACAGGTGAAGAGTACTGGATTGCAGTCAATATCAAACCATTTTATGATGACAATGGGGTAAAAATAGGCTATTTATCAATTATTGAGGACATAACCACAAAAAAAAGGTTTCAGGAGCTCTCAAATAAAGATGCCCTCACTCTCTTTTATAACAAAAGACAATTTGAACAATCCATAAAAAGAGATTTTTTAAAAGCAACTTCGCAGCACCAATCGATTGCGCTCATGATTGTACAAATAGATTATTTTCAAGAGTACAGTGCCCATTATGGCAAAATACAAGCATCCAAACTGATAGTAGAGATAGCTGATATGCTCAAACTTCAACTGCCAAAGCAAATCGGTGAAATATTTAAAATTTCTGATGCAAAATTTGCCATCATTATTCTCAATAGGGAAAATAGTTTTATACAAAATCTTGCTGCTACCTTGTTAGATTTTACGAGAAGCCTAAAAATCCAAAATAGCCAAAGCAAAGCCTCGAAATATGTGACAATCTCCATAGGTCTCATCAATCTTGAAACAAATGAATTCACCATCAATAGCCACGACTTTTACAATATTGCAGATGCAAATTTATCCAAGGCAACAGAAGGCGGCGCAGATCAAGTAGTATGGGATATAAGTGAAAAATATGTCCAAAATTTAAAAGATATTGACACTATCACAAAACTACCCAACAGAATCTCTTTAATTAATTATCTTGGTGTTTTACAAGAAGAAGCGATGCTTATCATCCTCCACATGAATCAATTAAACTCCCTCAAAGAGCTCTATGGCTTTAAATTTGCAAGTGATATTTTATCTCAAAAAGCCCAAGAACTCAAAAGTATCATCAATAGTAATGAGGCAACTTTATACAATCTCAACCTTCACGAGTTTGCTATTTTAGTCACAAATAAAAGTATGTTTGAAAAATATTTTCTCATCTTAAAACACTCTATTTTAATCACTGACTGCCCTGAAGAGTATATCACGAGCAACTATGTCAATGCAGATTTTACAGCAGGGATATCTTATGGCGTGCAAAATATATTCAATCATGCAGACTTAGTCCTTCAAGAAGCACTTGCATCCAAAATAAGCTACAAAATATACAAAAACAATCATTCAGCTAAACAACTCCAAGAAGATAATTTTCATAGACTAAAAGTTTATAAAAATGCTCTGCATAGAGGAAAAATCATTCCCTATTTTCAACCTATCGTCGATGCGAAAGATGGCACTCTTATCAAATATGAAGCATTAGCACGCCTACAAACCAATGATGGAGAGATTATCTCTCCGTATCTTTTTTTGGATTCTGCGCATGAAGATAAAACATTTGAATTTTTTACGCGTCAAATGATGCAAAAAGTGTTCAACATTTTCTCAAAAAACAGTGTTGCACTCTCTATAAATCTCAACTATCAAAATATAAATTCTCAAACAATGGTCGAATATATTCAAAATAGACTCGAAAAATATGGTGGAGATGGGATAACTTTTGAGATTTTAGAGACTGAAAATATTTTAGATTATAGCGTCATGGAGACTTTTATCACAATGGTAAAAACGTATGGATGCAAAATCTCTGTTGATGATTTTGGCTCTGGATATTCTAACTTCACAAATATTATCAAACTCGATATTGACTACATCAAAATAGACGGCTCGCTCATCGAAAAACTCAATAGTGATGCCAACGTCAAACATATGGTTCAAGGTTTAGTATTGTTTGCAAAAAATACTAAAATGAAAACAATTGCAGAATTTGTCAGCACCCAAGAGTTAGCTGATACTGTCAAAGAGATTGGCATCGATTATATTCAGGGCTATTTTTACGGGGAACCAAAACCTCCTGAGTTTTATCAGCTTCTCTCATGAACACTTCAGTACATTACGCCGGTTTTTGGGTCCGTTTCATTGCTTCGCTTTTAGATACCTTTTTTTTAGCACTGCCCATCGCTGTTGTTGTCTATTTCGTAAGTGATGGCAATTGGTTTGACTTTGCTCAGTACCAACAAAACATGGCATATGCTATGAATGCAAACGCACACAAAGCACTCGCCATGCAGCCACAAACATCCCTAAAATGGGAACTTATTTTTGAAGTAAGTGTTTTACTTGTCACCATGCTTTTTTGGAAAAGATGGCGAGGTGCAACTCCAGGCAAGAGACTCGTTAAAATTAAAATAGTCGATTTTAAAACACATCAAGAGATAGACAATAAGCAAGCTCTCACCCGCTCTTTAGGCTACATAATCTCTACTTTGCCTTTTCTAATAGGTTTTCTTTTGGTTGCATTTAGAAAAGACAAAAGAGCTCTTCATGATTTACTCGCTGGCACTGTTGTCCTTTATGAAGAGGAACAAATCTCGTAAATATTTTCATAGCAAAAAAGTTTAAGTCATTTTTGCTAAAATAAAAAAATGTTCTATATTAGATTTCTTGAATAATTTATATGTGAGATTGCTTCGTCGTTCCTCCTCGCAATGACTGTCGATTTGCTTGCCATGTCCATCGATTTTGCTTGCCATAGCCATCGATTGCTTGTCATGACCGTCATTGCTTGTCATGACCGTCATTGCTTGTCATGACCGTCATTGCTTGTCATGACCGTCATTGCTTGTCATGACCGTCATTGCTTGTCATGACCGTCATTGCGAGCAAAGCGAAGCAATCTCACATATAAATTATGCAAGAAGTTGATTTAATTTTTACAACAAGGAAAAACAGATGGATTTACAAACAAAAGCTCTTCATGCGGGGTATGAAAAAGATTCTCAGGGGACGATGGCGGTTCCTATTTATATGACAACAGCTTATGAGTTTCATAATGTCGCTCATGCTGCAAATTTATTTGCCCTCAAAGAGTTAGGAAATATCTACACGCGCCTTAACAATCCAACGACGGATGTATTTGAGAAACGTTTTGCAGAGCTTGAGGGCGGAGCAGCTGCGATTGCTACCTCAAGTGGTATGAGTGCTATATTTTACGCCATAGTAAACGCTGCCCAAGCAGGTGACAACATCATTTGCGCAAAGCAACTCTATGGTGGAAGTTTGACACTCAACACCCATACTTTAAAAAGATTTGGCATTGAAGCGAGGTTTTTTGATGTTCATAAGCCAGAACAAATCGAAGCTCTTTTGGATGACAAAACAAAAGTTATCTTTTTTGAGTCTCTGACAAATCCAAGTATTGATGTCGCAGACATTGAAGCCATCACAACTATCGCCAACAAATACGGCATCTTAAGCGTTGTTGACAACACTGTTGCAACTCCTGTTTTGTGCCGTCCATTTGAGTTTGGTGCTGATATCACCGTTCATAGTGCAAGTAAATACACAACAGGTCAAGGGCTTGCCATCGGTGGCATTTTAGTTGAGAGAAAAAATCTTGTAGAAAAACTCAAAGCAAATCCGCGTTATGCCCACTTTAATGAGCCAGATGCTTCGTACCATGGACTTGTGTATGTAGAAGTTCCCCTTCCTCCTTATACCCTTCGCACCCGTCTCTCACTTCTTCGTGACATCGGTGCCGTTTCCTCTCCGTTTAATTCATGGCTTTTTATTCAAGGGATGGAGACATTAGCACTTCGCATGAAAGAGCACTCCAAAAATGCTCAGGCTCTTGCAGAGTTTTTAGAGGCGCATCCAAGGGTCAAAAAAGTAAATTATCCAGGACTCAGAAGCAATGAGAACTACACAAATGCTCAAAAATATTTTGAAGATGGCGCATGTTCTGGGCTTTTAAGTTTTGAAGTACAAAGCTTAGAAGAGGCAGCAAAAATCGTAGATGCCACCAAACTTTACTCTTTGGTTGTCAATATCGGTGATTCAAAATCCATCATCACGCACCCTGCTTCAACGACGCATCAGCAGTTAAGTCAAGAAGAACTTTTGGCATGCGGAGTTCCAAGTGGACTCATTAGAATCTCTTGTGGTTTAGAGTCAATCAAAGATTTAATCGCCGACATGAAACAAGCTTTAGAGGCATAATCCATACGATAAAAAAGGGGCTTCATCCCCTTTTGCAAACCTTTTATATCAAACCAAATATTAAGTCATTTTCGTTAAAATAGCACTATTACTTTATGGAGACCCACACCTTTGTCACTGAACCTGCAAACATTTACTGAACATTTTACAAACCCTCTGTACTTAGAAAGCGGTCGTATTTTAGAGCCTTATGACATTACGTATGAAACATATGGGACATTAAATGAAGAAAAAAGTAATGTGATTGTAGTGTGTCATGCATTAACAGGTTCACACCATGCAGCAGGCGTTTATGACAATAAAACGGGTTGGTGGAACGCTCTTATCGGACCAAAAAAAGCTGTAGACACCGATAAATATTTTGTCATTTGCACCAACGTCATTGGGAGTTGTTTTGGCTCTACGGGTCCCATGAGCCTCGCCCATCCCCACCATGAACCCTACCGCTATAAATTTCCTGTTGTGACGATAAAAGACATGATAAAGGCACAAAGAATTTTATTTGACAGACTTGATATTCATCACGTTCATGCCATTATCGGCGGTTCTATGGGTGGGATGCAGGCACTCCAGTTTGCAGTCCATTATCCAAAATTTGCCACTAAAATCATCGCCCTTGCCACGACGTACGCGACCCAGCCGTGGGCGATTGCTTTTAACAAAGTGGCCCAAGAAGCTATCCTCAAAGACCCTGACTTCAAACAAGGCTATTATGACCCCGAGGTGATTCGCGAACAAGGACTCTCAGGGATGGCGATAGGGAGAATGGCAGGGCACATCAGTTTTTTATCTCATGAATCTATGCAGAGAAAATTTGGACGTGATTATAAAAACACCGACGGACTTTATGAGCTTTTTGGTAGATTTCAAATTGAGTCGTATTTGGAGTACAACGGTTACAACTTTACTAAATGGTTTGACCCGCTCGCTTATCTTTATATCACAAAAGCCATCAATATTTTTGACCTTGCACGTGGGTTTGATTCACTCCAAGAGGCACTTAAAAAAATTTGCTCAGAGCTTTATCTTATAAGTTTTAGCAACGACTTATTATTTAGAAATTATGAGATGAAAGAACTTGACACTCTTCTCACCCAAATCGGCAACAAAAAGCACACCTACATCGATATCAAGAGCGATTATGGACATGATGCATTTTTAGTCGAACTTGAAAAATTTGATACTTACATAAAAGAGGCACTCAATGGCTAAAGAAAAATTTGAAACAAAACTTGAGAGTGCAAAAGCAATTTTGCAAACACTCATGAAACCAGATATCACACTTCAAGAGAGTGTCAATGCCTATGAAAAAGGGATGAGTGAGTTAAATGATGCGCAAAAAATGCTTGAAGATGCGCAGATAAAAATTAATGAGATAAAAAACACCTAAGGACCAATAAAAGTGAGAGCAGCCGTTTTACAACTCAGTGCACAAGGTTTAAGTAGTACAAAGTTATATAACTACATCCGCGTAGCACACAAAAAAGGGGTAGAAGTTTTGGTTCTGGGTGAATATGTTTTAAACCCTTTTTTTAAAGAGCTTGAAGCGATGTCACTCTCTATGATACAAGAACAAGCCACACAACAAATCACTATTTTAAAAGAGTTATCAACAACCTACACCATGACGATTATCGCCCCTTTAGCTATTGTAAAAAAGAAAAAAGTGTACAAAACCATCGTCAAGTTTGCTCCACATTCTACCTCGTACTACCAACAGCAGCTCCTTATAAACTACCCACACTGGAATGAAGAGAAATTTTTTTCCAATGAAATTCAAAAACTCCAATCTCCCATGATATTTAAAATCAATGGTTTTAGATTTGCCCTTATAAGCGGATTTGAACTCCATTTTGATTCGATTTGGGCTCAGATTGCTCCAAAGAATATTGACTGCGTTATTGTGCCGAGTGTGTCAACTTTTGACTCGTATGAGAGATGGAAATCCCTTATCTTATCCCGTGCATTTACCCATAACTGCTATATTTTACGCGCCAACCGTATTGGAGAATATAACCATGAACAGACAAAATGGGAATTTTATGGCGATTCTATTTTGGCATCACCAAACGGTGAACTTCTCACACATCTTGGGAACAAAGAGGAGTTAATGCTTGTTGATATGAGTCATACAGAGGTCGTTTACGCTCGCAGAACTTGGGGATTTAAAGATGCCATCCAAAAAAGGACTCTTCCATGATGCACTATTTTCACCGTCAAATACAACTTTGGGGAGAAGAGACACAAACGCTTTTGCAGAGTAAAAGCATAGCCATTATCGGCGCAGGCGGGCTTGGAAGCTCACTTGCCTTTGCTCTTGGTGCAAGCGGTATCGGCACCATCCATATGGTGGATTTTGATACGGTTTCCCTTCACAATATTCACCGTCAAATCGCTTTTAAAATGGGTGACGAGGGGAAAAACAAGGCCGTTATAAATGCCCAGCTTATAGCGCAGAGATCCCCTTTTGTAAAAGCCGTGGCTCATGAGTGCAACTTTGAAGCATTTGCCAAAAAGAACATAACAGTTGACCTCATCATCGATGCCACCGATAATCTTCCCTCAAGAGCCCAAATAAATGCCTATGCAAAAGAGAGAAATCTCCCTTGGGTATACGGAAGTGTTGAAGCTTTTCATGGACAAGTTTGTTTCATAGAAAACGCCTCTTTTACCGATGCTTTTAAAATCATAAACAAAACCCCCGCAGGCATAGCGGCCCCAATAGTGATGCATATAGCCTCTCTTCAAGCAAATTTGGCATTACGCTCTCTTGCAGGTCTGAGTGTCAAAAAAGACTTCTTATACTATCTGTTTTTTAACGCGCAAGGCGAACTCGTAACACAAAAATTTGGACTTCCAAAAGAGTAATGACTTCTTAGCTTATAATAATCATACCTAAAGGGATTTTAGATATAATTCCACGATTTTATAAGGACGCTGTGACCCCATGAATTTTGAACCCTATCCATTTGAAAAATTAAACTCTTTGCTCGAAAATATCATACCAAATCCAGACTACGAACCCTCGGTTTTAACCATCGGTGAGCCTCAGTTTGAGACTCCTGCTTTTATACAAAAAGCCCTTTGTGAAAATTCTGCATTGTTGCGACGCTACCCTAAAACTGCGGGTGAAGAAGACCTCATAAACGCACAAAAAGAGTTTGTAGCAAAAAGGTTTCACACACACCTCAGCAACACGCAAATCATCCCTACTTTTGGGACACGAGAGGTGCTCTTTAATTTTCCTCAATTTTTTCTTTTTGACAAAAAAAATCCTGTGATGGTTTTTACAAACCCTTTTTATCAGATTTATGAAGGTGCGGCAATTGCTTCAAAGGCAAAAATGATTCTCTTAAATCTTGACGAGAGCCATGACTTTAAACCTCGCATCGACGAAGAGGTCTTAAGCGGCTGCGACTTAGTGATACTCAATTTTCCAAACAACCCGACATCTTCAACCCTAACCCTTGAGGAACTCGGCGAATGGGTAAGTTTAGCTCTCAAATATAACTTTGTTCTCATCAACGACGAGTGCTACAGCGAAATATACACAGACGAGCCTATCCCTTCACTTTTGGAAGCTTCGACCCATGTCGGCAATCTTGATTTTAAAAATGTTTTAGTCATTAACTCTATCTCCAAACGCTCCTCTGCTCCAGGGCTTCGTTCAGGTTTTATAGCGGGAGATGAGAATATTTTACGAGAGTATATGAAATACAGAACTTACATCGGCTGTGCTTCGCCGCTTCCTCTTCAAAGTGCCGCAGCGGCTGCTTGGAGAGATGAAGAGCATGTCGCCCGCACAAGAGAGGTGTACAAAAATAATTTTAAAGCGGCACAAAAAATCCTCGGCATCAAAATTCCAAAAGCCACCTTTTATCTTTGGCTCAAAGTGCCAAATCCGCTAGAGTTCACTCGTAAACTCTACAAAGAGTACAATGTGAAAGTACTTCCTGGTGCATATTTGGCAAGAGAGGATGCTCATGGAGAAAATCCTGGAAGAGATTTTATCCGCATCGCTCTCGTTGAAGAGGAACAAAAAACAGAGGAAGCATTACAAAGAATCAAGGAGTGTTTACAATGAACAAAGTGGAAGATTTGAAAAAAAAAGTCTACGAAGCTGTACAAAATTTTGACATCGCTTCACTCTATGTTTTGGAGCAAAAAGCGCAAGACGTTTTTGATGAAGAGGCACTCCATGGGTTTTATGCCAATATTTTGGATTTGGCACTTGAAAAACTTACAGAGACTCTCGAAGCCCACCGAGTCATGGACATGAATGAGGTGCAAGATTTCGCAACCGTTCGGGCACTGTACGAATATGCTATGGAGCATTACAGTTGCGATAAAACTGAGGATGCAAGTGCTCTTTTTGAGGTTTTAAGTGGTCTGACAAACGATAAAAAATTCTCAGATGCGCTCAAGCTTCACTGGATTGCATCAGCTGAGAACATCACTTTAGACGATTTTCTCTCTGACATCGCAGATATAGATGCAACTGAAAAACTCGGCACTTTTTACATAAGTTGTTTTGTTAAAAAGGCACAAAAATTGCTAGATAAATCAAAAAGAGACGGGGAGTAATTTTATGAAAATTCATTTTATCGGCATCGGCGGTATTGGCATCTCAGGACTCGCGCAGTATATGCACTTTCAAGGGCACACAGTCAGTGGCTCAGACATTTCAGACTCGATTATTACAAAAAAATTACGCACACTTGGGATGAAAGTCACTGTGCCGCATTCTGAAGATTCTATAGAGGATCAAGATTTAGTGATTCACTCTGCGATTATCAGCCCGAAAAATCCTGAAGTCATGGAAGCAAAAAGAAAAGGGATAGAAGTTTTAGCCCGCAGAGAAGCGCTTTTGAAAATACTCCACACTTCAAAAGTCTACTCCATTGCAGGTGCACACGGAAAAAGCACTACGACAGCTATTTTAGCCTCCATTATGAAAGGCTCTGCTATCATTGGTGCCGAATCAAAAGAGTTTGGCTCCAATGTACGCTATGACAATACAACTGATATCATGATATTTGAAGCAGATGAGAGCGATGGAAGTTTCATAAACTCCAACCCTCACTGCGCTATAGTTGTTAACGCAGAACCAGAACATATGGAGTATTATGACTACAATTATGAGCGATTTTATGCCTCTTATAAAGCATTCATCCTCTCAGCACCATGTCGTGTTTTAAATGCCGAAGACCCTTTTTTAGCAAAACTCAAAGATGAAATCGATGCACATTGGCTCTATCCAAGCATTGACATAAAAGAGACACAATTTGTTCTCATTGATGACAATCCCCACACACGCTTTACACTCAAAGACTTAGGAAGTTTTGATGTTTGGGGCTTTGGAGCACATATTGCCATAGATGCTTCTTTAGCGATTTTAGCAGCAAATGAGTCGATGGATATAGAAGATATTCGCACAAATATCCTCTCATTCAAAGGTATCAAAAAGCGCTTTGATATCGTAGGTTCTGAGCTTGATAGTGTTATTATTGACGATTATGGACACCATCCTACAGAGATAAAAGCGACATTTCAGTCGGTGAGAGAATATGCCGCACTCAAAGGTTTTGATAAAATCACAGCTATTTGGCAGCCACATAAATACTCTCGCACTATCGACAATCTTGAAGAGTTCATCAAATGTTTTGAAGGGGCGCAAGAGCTCATTATCCTCCCTGTTTGGCCCGCTGGTGAAGTCCCTCGCGATATTGACTTTAAAGAGAAGTTTAAAGGTTACAACCTCACTATGGCAGACACGATTAAAAGAGCCAATAATACTATTACGGTAGTGAGAAATAAAGAAGATTTACAAACCCTAGACAAAGGGCTTATTATAGGTTTTGGTGCTGGAGATTTAACCTATCAAATCAGAGGAACACACTAATGGCATATTTGGCAGGTTTAGTCGTTGTTACTCTTTTCTTTTTGATTTTGCACTATTTTACAGAGCTCACAAAAAAAGAAAAAATCTTAGTCACTGCAGTTGTTTTGGCTCTGGTTTTTTCTGCAATAACCTATAATGTTTACACAAATAAACAAACGCAAAATATGAACACTATCGTCATGCAATTTAACCAACATAAAACTATAAAATGCAATGGTGTTGATGTAAACGATACCTACTTCACTCTGAGCATCGGCACATATACCTTTATAGGCAAAAAAAATACTCCAAATTATTCGCAGATGATTAGTGCATCTACATGCGAGTAGATACAAATTCAAAGATTGATCACCTCATCAATCAGCTCGATTTAGCCGAGCATATCGGCTCATTTGAGCAATTTTTCTCTCGCAACGCCTCTCTTTATATAGAGGGCGACCAAGAGCTTCATTTTCGCTACATCAAAGCACTCGATGCCATAGAATTTACTGCACCCCCTAAAATAGCCGATTTTACAACCATTAAAGGGCATTTATCTAAAAGAGGTATCTTAAGTTTTGAGCAGATTTTTGAGATTGTAAAAATCGTACGCTACTTTCGCACCTTCAAAAATCGTGCACTTGAGGGGATTATCGGTGAGTGGATGGATAAGTTTGTTATTGATGAAAAATTTACAGAAATAGAAAAATATTTCACCCATGACGGTCGTTTTGAAGAGACGCTTGACCGCAATCTTTTTGGACTCTCTCAAAGAATAAAAGAGCATAAAAACACCATGAGCACAGCACTCAAGCGGATGATGTCCAATGCAAAACTCACAGGCTACTTAGTCGATACGCAAGTCCATTTTATCAACAACGAAGAGTGTCTTTTGGTTCGCGGTGGGTTTAACCATGTTTTAAAAGGGGCGGTTATCTCACGAAGCAGCGGTGGTTTTTTTTACGTCTCCCCTGACACGATTTTAAAAACAAAAGAGCAAATTCGCTACATTGAGCAAGAGAGAGAGACAATTTTTTATGCCTATGCCAAAGAATTTTCCCTCAAACTTATGGAATTGCAACCTTTTATAGCTTTTATCGACAAAGAGTTTACCAAATTTGATAACTACCAAGCGCGCGTTTTATTTGCCAAAAGCAAAAACTACCAAATTGTCAAATCGAAAAATGATGCGAAAATAATCCTAAACGGTTTCTTCCACCCAGCTCTGCACAAAGCAAAACCAATTTTTGTAGATTTTACGAAAAATATTTTGATGATAACAGGGGTCAATGCGGGTGGTAAAACGATGCTCCTTAAGTCCATTTTAGCGGCAGCTTTTATGGCAAAGTATATCATCCCCATGCGTCTGAATGAAAATAAATCCCACATTGGCTCCTTTAAAAATATTTTAGCCATCATCGATGATCCGCAAAATGTGAAAAATGACATCTCAACTTTTGCAGGTCGCATGCAACAGTTTTCTAAAATATTTCAACACAAATCAGCTCTTGTAGGAGTCGATGAGATAGAGTTAGGAACCGACAGCGATGAAGCAGCGGCTCTGTTTAAAGTCATCCTTGATGAACTTGTCCTGCAAGGACAAAAGATTGTTGTCACCACCCACCATAAACGTCTTGCAGCCCTCATGGCAGACCGAGAGGATGTCGAACTTATGGCGGCGATTTATGATGAAGAGGCTCGCATGCCCACATACGAATTTATGCAGGGCATCATTGGTAAAAGTTACGCTTTTGAGACAGCAAGCCGCTATGGTATCTCCAATAAAATCGTAAATGAAGCCAAAAATGTTTACGGCGATAACTCCGAAAAGCTCAATCTTCTCATAGAACGCGGCTCACAACTCGAACGTGAACTCAAACAAAAACATAGTAAAGTAGATGAAAAACTCGAAGAGTTAGCCAAAAAAGAGCACTCTCTTAAAGAGGAGCGCGAAGAGGTATTTACCCAGCTTCAAACACAAAAAGAGGCACTCAAAAAAAGTTACGAAACAGCTATAAGCGAAGCAAAACTTGCAGCACGTGCGGGCGATACAACAGCCATTCATAGGGCGATGAACAAAGCAAACAGAGAGCTTCCTAAAGAAGAACAAATAAAACAACAGCCTCGTCTCGTAGAGTTTCAAGTAGGTGATGAAGTGAAATACCACAGCAAAAAAGGGGTAATTCTCTCCATGACAGATAAAAAAGATGCAATGATAGAAGTTGAAGGGATGCGCCTAAGAGTTGCAACTCATCAGCTTAAAGCTACAAAAATACTCAAGCAAAAATCAAAAACTGACTTAAAAGTAAACGTAGAAAAAAAAGCAGGACTCACTTGCGACCTTCATGGTATGCGCGCAGAAGAAGCCGAAGAAGCATTAGATAAGTTTCTCTCCGATGCCCTTTTAAATGGCTGGGATGAAGTCCTTATTTACCATGGCATAGGGACAGGAAAACTCTCCTATGCTGTAAAAAACTTTTTAAAAGCCCATCCGAGGGTGAAAAAATTTGAAGATGCCCCACAGCACATGGGTGGATTTGGAGCAAAGATTGTCACTCTTTAGCGAAATTATTTAATGCAAATCATATTTGAAAATCGTGATTTTATTCTCTTGAACAAACCAGAGGGGCTGAATTTTCATAGTGAAGATGATGAAGCAGGTTTTGTGGTCTTAGCTACAAAACAACTGGGCCTTGCAAAACTCTTTAGTGTCCACAGACTTGACAAAATGACCTCAGGTCTTATTATCTTAGCCAAATCAGCCACTGCAGCAAATGAATTTACCAAACTTTTTGAAGCCCGTGCCATACAAAAGTACTATCTAGCGGTGAGCCTGCGTAAACCAAAGAAGAAACAAGGGTGGATCAAAGCAGACATGGCAAGTGCGAGAAGAGGCTCTTACATGCTTACTCAAACGCAAGAAAATCCTGCTATTACACAGTTTATAAGTGCATCCCTTCGCGTTGGTGAGCGCCTCTTTTTAGTCAAACCTCATACAGGAAAAACTCACCAGATACGTGTCGCACTCAAAAGCATAGGTGCCGCAATAGCTGGTGATATTCGCTATGCAAATGCCGATGAAGCAAAAAAAGAAGAGAGAGGGTATTTGCACGCGTATGCACTGCGTTTTAGCTTTAAAGAGGAGGATTTTAGTTTTGTCTCTCCTCCTAGTGATGGAGAGAGATTTATTTCACTTCAAGCCAAAGAGCAGATACAAAACTGGGAAAAACCTTGGGAGTTTTTTAAGTGAAACGTAAAAAAATAGCCATCATTGGAGCAGGCGCTTCAGGACTTTTATGCGCCATTGTGTGTGCTCAAAAATCTTGTTCTGTAGATATTTTCGAGCAAAACGCAAAACCTGCAAAAAAGATTTTAGTCTCAGGCAATGGCAGATGTAACATTACAAATATTTCCACATGCCAAGAAGATTACTTTAGCGACAATCCAAGTTTTGTTAAGTTCGCACTTGAAGATTTCCCCTTTAGTGAGTTTGAAAAATTCACCGCAAATTTTGGTTTGATGCTTGAAGTAAAAGAAGATGGCAAAGTCTATCCGCTGAGTAACGAAGCAAAAACCGTAGCGACGCTTTTAGAGAACTACGCAAGTGCTTTAGGTGTCATCTTTCACACCGATACAAAAATAACAGAGATAAAAAAACTCCTTGACAACTATGACGCGGTCGTTGTCGCAACAGGGAGCCAAGCAGCTTCTCATTTGGGTGGCAACAGCGATGGGCAAGCGTTTGCACAAGAGTTTGGACACACCATTATCCCTACCTACCCTTCCCTTGTACAACTCCATTTACATTCAAACGCCCATGACAAAATGAGCGGTGCAAAAGTTGATGGTGAAGTGACACTTCTTGTCAATAAAAAGCCAACTTTAACCTCTCATGGCGACATCCTTTTTACAGATTACGGGGTTTCAGGTTTTGCTATTTTAGACATTTCACAACTTGCTTCAGAATCTCTCATGAACGCTCAAAGTGTCGATATCGCACTCAATCTGCTTCCAAAATATACAGCGCAAAAACTCTCTGCACACCTTATGAAAATGGCAACGATACATCCACATGCTAAACTTTTGGATGTGCTTCATGGGCTTTTACCCATCAAAATCGCCAAAACGGTTTTAGAAGTTTTAGAACTTCCATTTCCCATGATTTGCTTGCAAATAGAGACAAAACTCTCTAAAAAAATCGCCAATCAAATCTGCAACTGGAAATTTGAAGTGAGTGCAACGCACGGTTTTCGCCACGCAGAAGCAAGCGGCGGCGGCGTAAACACGAGTGAGATAAACCCAAAAACTATGGAGTCGCTTAAACAAAAAAATCTTTATTTTTGCGGCGAGGTTTTAGATGTAGTCGGTCGTCGCGGCGGCTACAACTTTGCCTGGGCATGGGCAAGCGGATATGCGGCGGCAAAAGCCATAACAAAATCTTAAAGTAAATACCGATAAACTACTTTTGCAAACGCTTACTAATTCTCGAAAAACAAGGTTTTTCGTAGCTTTAGGGGGTTGTAGGGACGATGAGTCCCTGCCATTCAAACGGACGAGTTCGTTTGAATGTATAAATAGTAAAAAAGGATTTTCGCATGCCAACAAGTTTAATAGTTTTAATTGTCATGGCAGTTGTACTTATCTTCATGTACAACTCACTCGTCTCCAAAAAAAATCAGGTAGAAAATATCTTCGCTGGGGTTGATACAGTTTTGAAAAAACGCTACGACCTTATTCCAAATTTAGTGGCAACTGTAAGCAAATATATGCAACATGAAAAGTCTCTCCTTGAAAAAGTGACACAACTCCGCTCTGAGGCAAATAAGCCCAATATTTCAGATGCACAAAAGATAAAACTTGACGCGCAGGTAACTTCTGCACTTGGCTCCATCATGATTGCAGTTGAGAATTATCCTGATTTAAAAGCAAACGAAAATGTGATGCATCTGCAACATTCACTCACGGAAATAGAAGAGCAAATCTCTGCCGCAAGACGTGCATACAACCAAGCGGTCACCGACTATAACAACGCTATTGAGATGATTCCGACAAACTTTATGGCCAATGCCATGAACTATTCCAGAAAAGCGGTGTTTGAGATTGTAGAGTCCCAAAGAGAAAACGTCAATGTCAAAGAGCTTTTTAAATAATCCATGAAAAGCGTCAGCGCATTAACTGATTTTTACTATAAAAATTTATTTCCGACTTTAGAAAAGTTAGAAATTCAAAGAAGAAATTTACGCTATAGAATCGTACTTATTGGGCTTTTTTATACACTTATTTTTATCCTTATTTTTACTGCAATCGGGATTTCGCAGAGCGATTTTTTTGTCATAATTCTTTTTGCTTATTTTGGTCTTGGCGGATTTTTGTATAAATTTCTCACAAAAGACTATACCGATGAATTTAAAAATAAAATCATTGAGCCACTCGTCAAGGCAATTGACGAAAAACTCCAGTACGCAAGTGCTATGCATGTCTCACAAAGAACTTTTGAGCGCTCAGAACTTTTCACCGCAACAGTAGACAGATTTAGTGGAAATGACCATGTTCACGGACTCATAGAGGGGACTAAAATAGAGTTCTCCGACCTTCATGCCGAACAAAAACATAAAAATTCTAAAGGCAAAGATAATTGGAGCACGCTTTTTAAAGGGCTTTTTATCGTTGCAGACTTTAACAAAAATTTTATGGGTAAAACAATCATTCTTCCCGACTCGGCACAAAAAACTTTTGGCGACCTTATCGGCGGTTGGCTCCAGTCAAAAAATATGGGCAGAGACGAGCTCGTTAAAATGGACGATATTGCGTTTGAGAGAGAGTTTGTCGTTTACTCCACCGACCAAATTGAAGCCAGATACATCCTCTCTCACGCACTTATGCAAAGACTTTTAACCTTTAAAAATAAGTCCAAACATCCCGTCTATATCTCCTTTATAGGTGAGTCCATCCACATGGCAATCTACTACAACAAAGACCTTTTTGAACCCTCTATTTTCCATTCACTTTTAGAGTATAAGGTTGCGATGGAATATGTAAGCACGCTTCATTTAGCTATCGGTATCGTCGATGAACTTAAACTCAACCAAAAATTATGGAGCAAGCGATGAACCATGAAATAGACCTTTTACGTTTAAGTATTCAAGATTTTTTCACCGCTAAAATTCTTAAACTTTCTCTTTTGCCCTTCCTTATCACTTTGGTTATTCTGTTGACACTCTTTTTTATTGTGGCAGGAATGGGACTTGACCAACTTGGGACTATGAATATAGCCTCAACGCAGACGACTCTACAAAATGGAGTTGCTCACACAGAGACGGTTACAGCGCAGCTTGAGGGCAACGCTATTTTCCAGTATCTGCTCAACTTTCTCCTCACATCATGGATATCCAGCTTTTTCGTCTATGCAGTGGGTGGTTTTCTCGTTTTGTATGCGTCTATCTTTATCGCCCTCTTGGTGATAGGGTTTTTAACGCCAACTGTGTTAAGAGAACTCCAACGCAGACACTACCCTGACATTGCGATGATAGGGCATTCAAACCTTTTTGAAGCTCTCTTTTTAATGTTTAAATGGGCGATTATCATGCTCTTGCTTTTTCTTCTTTTTATCCCGCTCTATTTTATCCCGTTGATCAATATAGTCGCATTGAACCTACCTCTTTATTACTTTTTTCATAAAATGATAACCTACGACATCGCCTCAAATATCTGCACAAGAGAAGAAAATAAACGGATACAATTTTTCAGTGCAAATAAAATACGATACAAAACCCTAGCCCTCTACCTTCTCTCGCTCATCCCGTTGGTCATATTTTTTGGCGCACTTTTTTATGTGATTTATTTAGGGCATACTTACTTTATAGAGGTGAAAAATGAAAGAGATAAAACTTAAATACTTGCCAAAGATTATTTACGGCACAGCATGGAAAAAAGAGCGTACAACAGAGCTTGTTGTGCAGGCGGTGCAAGCTGGCTTTAGAGCAATAGACACAGCGTGCCAGCCAAAACATTATGCTGAAGAAAAAGTGGGAGAAGCACTGCTTCTCCTTCAAAAACAAGGCTTTAGGCGTGAGGATTTATACCTTCAAACCAAGTTTACACCACTCACAGGACAAGACCCAAACGCCATTCCCTATGACAAAAATGCACCTTTGGATGTGCAAGTTGCACAATCTTTTGAGACGTCCAAAAAAAATCTTCAAACCGACTATGTAGATGCGCTCGTTTTGCATTCCCCTTTATTTCCCTATGCTAAGTTATTGCAAGTTTGGAAGGCTTTAGAGCAGATACAAAAAGAGGGTGGCGCACTGCTCCTTGGCATCAGCAACTGCTATGATTTAGAAGTTTTAAGGCATCTCTATGAAGACGCAGAGATCAAACCAGCCGTGGTGCAAAATAGATTTTATGCCGATTCAGGTTATGACAAAGCGTTGCGTCTTTGGTGTAAAAATAACAATATAATCTATCAAAGTTTTTGGTCTCTTACTGCAAATCCTCATATACTTGCAAGTGAAATTGTACGCAATCTTGCAAAAGAGTACAACAAAACACAGGCACAAATCTTTTTTAATTATTTAAATTCTGAGGGAATCGTCCCTCTAAGTGGGACAACATCTAAGATACATATGCTTGAGGATTTAGCTATCTTTGATTTTGAACTCTCTTTAGCACAGAGAAAAAATATGAGTGAACTTCTTCTTTAGGATTATAAAATACTCCCTGATATTACGCACTTTTTATAAAAGTGTGTAAAGTCAGATACTCATAAAGGAGTCGCTACACAAGTTGTACGCAGCTTCTTTTTAAATCTCATTCCACTGTTGTAACCACACCAAAAAATTATCCGAAGAAATCGGTCTGCTTATTCCATATCCTTGCCCCAAATCACACCCTAAAGCGACAAGTTCTGTAGCAATTTCTTTACTCTCAACCCCTTCAGCCACAAGATTTTTTGCAAATGCTTTTGCCAGACCGATAATGCCGACAACTATTAAACGATCATCTGAATCACTCAAAAGATCACGAATAAAACCTTGATCAATTTTGAGTGTTGCGACAGGTAATCTTTTGAGATAACTCAAAGAAGAATAGCCTGTTCCAAAATCATCAAGTGAAAAATGTATCTTCAATTTCGAACACTCTGCAATAATTTTAGATGCCGCTTGCATATCTTCCAAGGCACTTGTTTCTAAAATCTCAATTTCCAGCATTTTTGGATCTACCGATGCATGTTTATGTAAGAGGTGTTTTAACGCTTCAACAAAATCACTCTTAAGGAGTTGTGTCGCACCTACATTGACGCTGACTGGTATTGTATATCCCAATAAACTCCACTCAGCTATCTGACTGAGAGCTGTATCGATAACCCATTCCCCAATTTTTGATGCCAATGCAGAATTTTCAATCATGGGGAGAAATTCCATAGGGTACAGAAGTCCTTTTGTTGGATGATTCCATCGTATTAAAGCTTCTGCTCCTATAATTTCACGCGTACGCATATTGACCTTTGGTTGATAATGTAAAACAAATTCATCATGATGCAATGCTTTTTCAATGTTTAAGAAAGTCTCATGATATCTTCGCGTCACTCTATCATTTTCTGTATCAAATATATGATAACGATTTTTTCCAGCTTGCTTTGCTTGATACATGGCAAGGTCTGCTTGACGAATAAGCTGGTCTCCATCTATCTCATCCGTTTGCGGATAAAAAGTTATCCCCGCACTTGCTGATAATGAAATCATATGCTCATCAATCACAACTAATTTAGCGGCTTGTTCTAATAACCTTTGTGCAATCTCTAAAGCTTCCTCTTTACTTTTTAAATTAGGAACTATAATAGCAAATTCATCTCCGCCTAAGCGCGAAATAGTATCTTCATCTCGTAATGTTTGACTCATATTTTTTGCGACAGTGATAAGAACAAAATCTCCCATGTCATGCCCGTAAGAGTCATTGATCTCTTTAAATCCATCTAAATCCAAATAAATGACAGCAATATATCCTCCTGTTCGTTTCACCCGAGCCATGGCCTGTTTGAGTCGGTCAGCCTCTAATGAACGATTTGGCAAACCTGTGAGCATATCGTAATGAGCCATATACTCAAGTTCACTCTGATGCTTTTTCTGATACGTAATATCAGTAAATGCCCCAACTAAACGCACAGGACTTCCACTCTCGTCTCGCTCAATAACATCTCCGCGGTCTTGAACCCATATGACACTCCCATCTGCACAAATCATGCGGTGTTCAGAATAATATACCAAAGAACTCCCATTCAACAGAGCGCTTAGACGCTCTTTGACGAATGCAATATCATCAGGATGAACAATTGATTCAAACTCTTGCAATGTGTTTGCATGTGCATCAGGCCTTATTTTCAAAATTTCATACCATTGCTGATTGTGCATCATCTTCCCACTTAGAATATGCCAATCCCAAATCCCTTCATGGGCAATTTCCATAATCTTTTGAAGCACATGTTCACTTTCGATTACTTTTTGTTGGGCTTCCAATATTTCTGTAATATCTGTAGCAATAACCAAAATCTGCTGGTTGCCATTACTATCGATAAAAGGTTTTTTTATCGATTTAAAATGACATATCTCTCCTGTGGTTGCATCTCTGCTCGCTTCGATAACAATTTGCGTCTCCCCTTTTTCCATAATTGACAAGGCACTTGCTCGAAACCCATCAGCAATCTCTTTAGGTACACCAAAGTCATCATCATGTTTTCCAATCATTTGTTCAGGAGTCGTACCGTAAAGATCTGCAACAGTCTTATTCCCTAGAACAAAGTTTCCTTTAGCATCTTTGACCACTAAAACACTCGGCATCTCATCAATAACAGTTCGTAAAAGTTGTTGATTCTCTTGCAGTGCTTTGGACGTTTTTTTCATATCACTCAAATCCAAATCAATGCAATACATTTCGTTTTTTCCATCCAATCCACTCAGCATCACATGACTTGAATAAACACTAATCAAAGAACCATCTTTAGTTAGTAATTCTAACTCACTTGCGGGTATTGCAATACCGCTACGAACCCAATTTGAATGGGCTGTCACAACAAATGAACGTACCGGCGGAGGAACTATCAGTTGGGTAAAATCCTTCCCCATCACCTCCTCTGCCGTAAATCCGTAAATCTTTTCACTGGCATGATTCCAATAAATGACCTTACGATTTTCATCGTATCCTTGAACGGCAATATTTTCAATCTGATTAAAAATTCTTCGGAAGCGGTTTTCACTTTGCATCAGCATCTCTTGCTGTTTTAACTCATCCGTAATATCCAAACTGATTCCAACCATAGCAGTCACTTCATGATTATCATTAAGCTGTAACGCTTTAATCACTTTCAGATCATGAACTTTCCCATCCACAAATGGCAGTTGCTGAATCGTTACACTTATCCCATCACTTTGTAATGCTTTAGCGTCTGATGCCAGACACTGCGGACGAAACGGTTCAGGTATCAAATGGATATAATGATCAGAGTTTAGAAAATCTTTTTCCTCTATTCCCATCGCCTGAGTAAATGCGCGATTGACGAAAGAGAGTTTCCCTTTCCCATTTTGAAGCCATATTCCAACGGGAGCATAATCCAAAATGAGTTGTAAAGTCCCCCTCTCCTCACGCAATTTTTCTTCTAAAAGATGGGTTTGTGTAACATCACGGGCAATACCAAATAACCCTATGATTTGACCGCTAGAATCTTTTATAGGATATTTTCGGTTATCTACCCATCCTTTTTCTCCATCTTTTGTGACAAAATCTTGCTCTTCTCGTACACTAGCAACACCGCTAAACACCTCTTTTTCAAGCCTATAATATTCATCAGCCAAACTCTCATCAAAAACATCATAATCTGTCAGTCCAATCAAATCACTCCAATGTTCTACAGATTCAAATAAAGCAGCTAAAGAAGCACTTGCTCCTGTAAATACGTGATTTGCGTCTTTAAAAAAAATAAAATCATCTGTCATCTCCATCATGATTTTAAACGCTAGTGTAGATGCCGCATCTTCCATGGTACGAGGCAAGGTTTTTACATTTTGAAGCCTCAAATCAAGATAAAAACGTTGATTTAAAGCATCATATGTTCTATCAACCTGCCCCAAAACACATATTATTTTTCCATTAGAATGTCTCATACGACCATGAACCGACAAGGTTTGAGAGGTGATTTGCGGGTTAAAGAGACTCTCATAAATATCATAATCATGAGGGTGCATCAAATCTTTAAAAGTGATGACCCCATCTTTTAAAAGCTGATCGTTATAGCCAAGCAACTCTGTTAAGCCATCCGAAGAATGAACCTTCATATATCCATTTTGAAGATAAAAAAGAATTTGTGCCGAACCCATTTTGCCACCCTCTTGTATGTACAAAAAATGTGATTTATTGAATATTATAACATGGTTTTAGAGGTTTAGCTTCATTCTCTTAGCATCATGAAAATTCTGGAGGCTGAGCAAAATTATAATTTTCACTCTTGCTCTTTTTCTGCTTCTTTCATGACCATAGCTCTGTAGGCTTCATCTTTTGAGACTAAACCAGCTTCGTATAAAAACTGCGACGCAACGAAGTTGCTCTTTTTTATTTTGTCGTATTTGGCATAACTGAGATAGAGAATGTCTTTTGCGCGGGTGACGGCGACATAAAAGAGGCGGCGCTCTTCGTCGAGTGAGCCGCCTCTTTGCATGAGTTTTCTGTTTGGAAAACGTCCGTCCATCAAGTCAACCACATAAACCTCTTTAAACTCCAAACCTTTTGAGGCATGGACACTGAGCAGGTTTACGCCTTCGCCCTGTGTTAAGTCGGATGAGCCTAAAATCATGGCGTTTAAAAAGCGTTCGTGTTCGGAGTAAGGTTTTGAGAGTTCCTCTAAAAGCACCATTTTTCGGGCGATTCTCGTGAGTGATTCTTCTTTTTGTTTCTCATCGACACTTCCGTCTTTCAGTGTTGCTCTTTTTATTGCAAGTACGTCTGAAATATGCTTATATAAAGAAGATGCGGCTATCTTTTTTACGACTGTTTTGGGCTGTTTTATCCCTTTTAAATCACGGTATAAAAGATAAAAATCATGTAAAAAAGTGGCACCATCTTTGGTGAGTTTTGGGTGTTTTAAAATTGGATTGTTCATAAATTTAGCCTCAAATCCAAGCTTTGCGAATTTGCCCACGGCACCTAATTCTAAAAACTCATCAAAAAGCCCTAATTGATGGCTCACTTTTCTTTTTTCAAAAGGGTTCTGAATGGAGACATCAGGCGCATACAGCCCATAAAAAATTGAGCCGTGTCCCAAAGATTTGAGTGCGATGTACATCTCTTTTGCCATGGCACTCCCAATCCCTTTTGCAAACTCAAAGAGGTGAATAAACGCCATCATGTCCGCCTCATTGACAAGCAAAGTGTACAAATCTAACACCGCTTTTACTTCTCTTGAGTCAAAAAAACTCGTTCCCCCTTTTCTTTTACAAGCAATGCCAAGCTCGCGAAGTCCCACTTCTATACCGTCTGCCGAGGAGTTATTTCTAAAAATGACGGCTATTTCTTCTTTTGGAGTTTGTGAATCTCTGATTTGCGCCGCCATCGCATGGTACTGATCAAACAACTCATCATACGCCAAAAGTTTAGGAGGTTGCGCCTCATAATTTCGTGTCACTTCAAGCTTTTTTGGGTAAATTCGCTCATTATGTTCGATCACTTTTGTGGCAAGAGAAAGTATCGGCAAAGTAGAACGATAGTTTTTTGTAAGGGTGTGAACCTTCGCACGCGGGAATTTGGTGGAGAAAGAACCGATAATGGAAATATCGGCACCATTAAATGCATAAATACTTTGGTCGTAATCGCCCACACAAAAGAGCGAAGGCGGTTTCATGGCATCTATGAGCGTTCCTTGAAGTGCGTTTGTATCTTGGTATTCATCGACTAAAACTTCTTTGTAGCCTAAATTTTTACTCTTGCATATTTCTCGAAAATTGATGAGCAAATCATTAAAATTTACAAAACCGTACTCTTTTTTTAAACTCTCAAACTCATCAACAATATCTGCATAAATCATCGCAAATGGGTGATGTTCTGGGTATTTTTCTATAATCCAGCTCTCAAAATCACGTTCAAGTTCTGTATTTTGATAAAAAGAGTAGACATCATAAAGATAGTTTCCGCCATAAGGGGTAATTTCGGCTCCTATTTGCATAAAAGAGCGTTTTTCAAACACACTTCTAAATAAAGTTTTTAGCTCACGCTGTTGTTTTAAAACGACTTTTTTATCTTGTTTTTTGAGCCATCGGTAGCTCACGGCATGAAAGGTTCCGGCATCAATTTTAGCTGCCGTTTCTTTACCGAAATACTCGGCGACTCGCTCTATCATTTCAGCCGCTGCTTTGTTGGTGAAGGTGAGAAGCAAAATCTCCTCTGCGGCTACACCTATGTTTAATAAATGCCCGATACGACCGACGATTGTCGATGTTTTTCCTGTCCCTGCCGAAGCGATAATAAGATTTTGAAACTCTGTAGAAGTAGCCGCGGCATACTGCTGGGGATTTAAGCGAGATAATGGCAAAAAGACCCCTTTTTATTTGAAGAGCGGCATTATAACAAGAAAAAAATTTATCCAGATTTGCAACAATGGAGAATCACCATAGATTCAGTCGGTGCTTAACTCATTTTTTGAGAGTATCTTATAAATAGTTTCTTCCATCTGCGAAGCACTCTCACGAAGCTCACTAATGCGATTGACAGCTTCTGCTTTATTTCCTGCTTTGCTCAATACAACTAACTCTTTTGCTATATTGTGCAAATGCTCATGGAGTGGCAATATACCCTCTAACATAAAACCTAGCTTTTTATCTCTTTTAAGCATAGTAGCAAATTGACATGACTGGTGATCAAGTTCAGGGATAAAAGCACTTGTCCCTTGAAAGTAGGCTGTCAGCTTATCAATCCAAATAAATTGCTCTAATAGAGAGTACAAAACAGAGATATTTTCATGCCCAATCTGCTTTGTTTGGCTCCACTGAGATGGGACTTTCCATTCACTATACCAAGCCATAACATCTTTGACATCCATAGGTTTTGCTATAAAATAGCCTTGTGCGTTAGTGCATCCAAGATACAGCAAAATTCTCCCTTGTCTAAGGGTCTCCACTCCCTCTGCGATTACATCAATGCCAAACGATTCTGCAAGCCCTATGATTGCATCAAGAATCATGATATTATCAGAGTGCGTTGAGAGTTCTCTGACAAAGTTTTGGTCGATTTTTATCATTTGGATATCCAACCGTTTAAGATAAGTCAAAGAAGAGTATCCAGTACCAAAATCATCAAGAGAAAATGAGATTCCCATTTTTCTACACTCAGCTATAACATTTGAAGCAACTGTGATATCTTCAAGAGCACTTGTCTCTAAGATTTCAAACTCCAAAGAGCTTGTATCAACTTGTGGATGGCGTGCTAAAATTGTTTTGAGGTTTGGAACAAAATCGTCTCTAAGCATTTGATATGCACTCAAATTAACACTCACATGTATTTTGTGACTCCACTCATTTTGCCAAGATTGAAGCTGCAAAAGCACCTCTTCAAGGACATATTCTCCGAGTTGTATCATGAGTGGGTCATTTTCTATAAAAGGTAAAAATCTATAAGGCGAGAGAATTCCCTCAGTTGGATGTTGCCATCGCACAAGTGCCTCAAAACCAAGTAATTTGCCCGATTGCATAGCAACTTTTGGCTGATAATAAACAACAAACTGTTTTAATCTGAGTGCGTGTGCAATATTATCAATATTTTGATGATGGACTTGTAGATTTTTAGCTGTTGCAACGTCATAAAAACAATACTGATTTTTACCAGAAACCTTCGCTTGGTACATCGCTTGGTCTGCTTGTTGCAACAGTTTTTCTGCACTTAAAGAGAACTCTTGTGGGTAAAAGCTCACTCCTATACTCACACTTACACCTATTGTATGTTCACCAATCTGAACCGATTGTGCACCAATTTGTAAGACTTTTTCTAAGATTTCAAGAATGTATTTTTGCTCATCAGAAGGTAAGACAACAATAAATTCATCCCCTCCAATACGAGCTAAAATATCTGTTTTTTTAAATATATTGTGCATTCTTTTGATAAAAATAAGTAAAAATTCATCGCCAAAACGATGTCCGTATTTGTCATTGAGGCTTTTAAAGCCATCAATATCGATATAGAACAAAGTAAAAGGGATCTGCGGTCCGTTTGTTCCCGTCATGAGTCCATTGAGTTTTTCAAGAAGCATTTTACGATTTGGCAAATTTGTAAGGGGATCAAAATAGGCTATTTCTTCGAGTTTTTTTTGATTTTCTTTGAGTTTGCTAATATCGTAAAATGTACAAATATATTTTTCTACATTTCCATCCACGTCTTTGA
>JFJP01020322.1_pt1 | contig 62036 bp, 52 predicted proteins | sample 431651 | NCBI WGS metagenome assembly JFJP01 (sample SAMN02602958, study PRJNA72255) | Microbial mat metagenome, whole genome shotgun sequencing project. | biome: fresh water; feature: sink hole; material: water; isolation source: purple microbial (photo- and chemosynthetic) mats found in... | reverse complement strand
CCCTGTCCGCCGAGGCCAGCGATCTCGACGCCGGCTTCCATGACCTGGCGGCCCTGGCCGAGGGCTGCCGTTTCCGCGACTGCACCCACCAGGGCGAACCGGGCTGTACTGTGCAGGCAGCCATCGACCGCGGCGATCTGCCTGCGGAGCGGCTTGACGACTGGGCCAAGTTGGAACGCGAAGCGGCCTACGACCGCGAGCGCCGCCACGAGCGCCATGCTCGTGAGCGGCAGTTCGGGCGCATGGTCAAGGAGGCAGGCAAGCGGAAAGGGCGGGGGTGAGCCGCATCGGCATCACTGGCTCGTGCAGCGGCGCGCCAGGGCGATCACCCCTGGCGCGCAGGCCACCCGACGTATTCGCGCGATCCGGAGTTGGTCATCAGTGGCGTGGCGGCTTTCTAGATAACTGGGAAGAGATCACCTGACAGCACCTGCCCCGGAGCGAAGCCCTGGCCATCAGTCACGCAGTGCCCGGTGCCCGCATAGGAGGTCGTCCGCGGCATGAAGATCACGGTGTGGGCGACGCGGTACTCATCGGTGTCGTTGGCGTTGGCACGATGGGCGGTGCGGCCGTGGTGGAAGGTGACGTCACCGGCGCGCAGCGGGATGGTCACGCGCGGTTCCATCGCCAGCTCCGGGCGCAGAGCGAAGAGTCCGCCGGCGTCGGTGAGGTCGGTCGAGCCGAGCTGGGTCAGATGCTGGCTCCCGGGGATGAAACTCATGCAGCCACGCTCGACCGGCACATCCTGCAAGGCGATCCAGGCCGAGATCGGCTGGGCCGAGTCGCGGTGCGGCCAGTAGGGCTGGTCCTGGTGAAATTCGGTCGGGGCCCCGTTCCTGGGCGCCTTGGCCAGGATGTGGTCGTGCCACAGGCGCAGCGGCTCGCCGGCCAGGGCGGTGGCCCAGGCGCACAGCTGGCGGTGCAGGGTCAGCCGGGCGATCACCGGGCTGTCGCGCCAGACGTTGACCCGCTGGATCAGTGCTGCGCGGTACTTCGAGCCCGCCTGGTTACGCAGCAGGTCGCTTTCGCCGCACATACGCAGGCATTCAGTCCGGTACTCGGCGCATTCGTCTGCCGAGAGCAGGCCGCGGACGACGCAGAAGCCATCGCGGCGGTAGCCAGCGATGAGGTCGGCGGGGAGGGGGCGGAGGGCCTGGGCGTTCGCTGGGTGCATGCGCCCATCATGCACAGTCCCTGGGTCGCGCGGATTGCCCGTGGGTGCGGTTGTACAAGGCCCTGGGTGCGCCTCAGTGCCGGCCGGGCCGGGGCGGGCGGAACGGATGCGGGGGCAGGCCGAGGCGGCGTTCCACCTCCACGGGGAGGAAACGGTCGCGTTCCCAGCCCAGGCCATGGCGTTGCATCAGCGTGCGCAGCCGCAGGGCGATGGCTTCGGGCCGGTCCCACACCGCCGGATCGGCGCTGACGCCCTGCGGATGCAGGTCATTCAGCTGCTGGACCAGCAGGCGGAATTCGATCAGCGGCGCCGGGATGCGCGCCTCGGCCATGAACGCCCCCCACGACGCCCCGATGCTCCGCTGGAGGGTGGTGAAGCGGGCTTGTGTGGCTGCATCGAGGCTACGCTGCTGCGTCAGCATCGGCTGGCGCTCTGTCATGGCACGGTACGCCGGAGCGAGGGCGGGCGTCCACAGTTCGCTCATGTCCACGTGTTGCCAGTCGGGCACGGATTCCGCTGCGCGCACCTCGGCACAGCGTTGCTGCAGGCGGACCAGTTCGGCGGCCCCGTCGGGGTCGTCGGGCTGGCGCATCAAGGACTCCATCAACGCGTGCATGCGCCGCCGCAATGGGGCGACGCGCACATCCGCCTGCCGCCAGTGCTCCAGGCTCACGTCGGGCCGGAGGACGCACTGCAGATATCTGGCGGCGGGATGGCGGTGTAGCAGCGGTTGCAACTGGGTGTAGGCCTTCGCCGCCTCCGGCGGATCACCGTAGTCGAAACGCGGAAAGGTCTGCTGGAAGCGTGCCGCCGCCTTGGCGAAGTCCGGGTAGTCGACGGTCAGCGCCTCGGCCTCGGTGCGATCGGTGCAGCGCAGGGCATTGCCGTCGGTGCTGGTGACCGAACCGACGACCCGCTGCTCGTCATTGCGGTCGTAGGTGTGGTGGGTGGTGGTGGCACTCTGCATCCACCACCACATCCCGCAGGCCTGGCAGTGGCGGATGGCCCAGCGCTCCTGGTTCACATGCCGTGGATATGGCGGAACGGGCCGTTCGAAGTCTCCTTCGGCGACCAGTTCGGCATGTCCGAGTTCCGAGGCGAGGACGATGTCGCCGGTCGGGCAGCGGCAGGGCATGCCCCGAGGCTACCTGCAGCGGATGGCCGGGGGAAGGGAGGTGGTGCGATGGCCGACAGGTGTTGGTGTTTTCCCGCGGCTCATAGGCTGTTCGCCCCATGATCGCCTCGCCCTCGCAGCGCTGGTCCAGCGCCGTACACGACCTCTTCGCCTGCGCCCGCGGCCGGTTGCCCGCCAGCTTCCTCGAGCGCAAGCTCGCCGACATCGGTTTGAGCGCGGTGAAGCCGCTGCCGAACAAGGATTTGCCGGGCTTCGAGAAGGCCATCGATCTGGTCAACGCCCTGGTTGCGGGCCGTCCCGCGCCCGGCGGCCTGCGCCCCGACGCGGCGATGGACGCCTGTTTCCCCGCCGACCACGCCACGCTGGGTGCGCTCAAGGAGCTGGCGGTCGAGTACATCGCCTCGATGCGCCCGCAGAAGGCCAAGGCCAAGCCGGCGGCTCCGGCTGGCGCTCCCGTCGAGGCTTCGGCTCCGGCTCCGGATCGTCGCGACAGCCGCGGGCCGCGCGACAACCGCGGTCCGCGTGATGACCGAGGGCCGCGTGGCGACAGCCGTGGACCGCGTGATGACCGCGGACCCCGCGAATACCGCGAGCGTCCGGCGCCCGCCCCGATGCCGCCGCGTCCGCCGCGCATCGCCTGGGAAGCCTGGCTGTCACGGCACATCACCGTGCCGGCTCCGGCCGCCGCTGCCGCTCCGGTCGCACCCGCCGTCGAGGCCGCTCCGGCCCCCGTGGCCGACGGCGCCCAGCCGGCCGTCGCACCCGAGGGCGTTCCCGCCCCGGTCGCTGCTCCGGTTCCCGCCGCCCCGGTCGAGGTCTTCGTCCCGCCCGCGCTGCTCAACTGGCAGGTCGACGCAGACGCCAAGCGCCAGCTGGCGCGCATCCGCGAGCGCGTCGCCCAGGTGCTGGCCGCCAAGACTGCCGGCGCTGATCCGGCCGCCGCCATCCGCGAGGTCGCCTTCGCCGTGCTGCGTCCGCCGATGCCGGTGCGTGACGATCTGCGCGCGCTGATCGCCGAACACCTGCAGGCGCAGGGCGTGCAGCTGACCATGGCCGCACTCTACCCGCCGCCGCCGGTCGCCGCGCTCAAGCGCGACTGGGAGAACCTGCTCGCCGCCCGCGGCCCCGAGGATCCCTCGGTCGCCGCCGCGTGGAAGAAGCTGCTCGACGCCCACCCCGAGGCCAAGGCCAAGCTCGAGAGCGAGCGCGCCCGCGAGCTCGACGAACTGCTCGTCCGCCTGGGCAACGCCGCCCGCGCCGAGGGCGAGGACTCGCCGCCGGCCCGCGACCTGCGCGGTCACATCGAGTCGCGCTTCTCCGGCGTCGCCGAGCGCATCGCCGCCACCCTGTCGCAGATCCGCGCCGCCGCCGAGGCCACCGCCCAGGCCGGCCGCCTGGTCGCCGAGCGCAGCTGGGCCGATCCCGAGGTGCTGGCCGCCATCGCCGCCCTCGACGGGCCGTCGCGCGAACGCCTCGACCAGCAGCGCCGCCACGAGCTCGACGAACTTGACCGCCGCTTCCGCGCCGCGCTCAAGGAGCACGGCCCCGAGGGCGAGGCGACCAAGGCCGCCCGCGAGCGTCTCGCCGCCCGCTTCCCCGCCGAGGGGGCGCAGGCCGCCGAGCGCATGCAGCGCATCAAGCGCGGTGACGATCTCGCGCACCAGGAGCAGGAACGCCGCACCGCCGGCCGCTCGCTCAGCAGCGTGCATCTCGGTTCGGCCGAGCACCGCCTGACCCGGCTCAAGGCGCAGCCGGGCTGGCGCCTGGTCGTGGCCGTCGCCGGTGGCCGTGGACGCGGCGACGGCAAGGGCCGCCGTCCGGGCAACGCCGTCGGCCTGCTGCTTGCCGGCGCGCTGGAGCGCGGACCGGTCGAGGCCGGCTGGCGCGCCGCCGAGTGCGCCGATCTCGATCAGCTCGATGCCGCCGTGCAGGCGGTCGCCGACCGCGACGGCGGCGTCATCGGCCTGCCGCTCGCCGACTGCGGCGAGCGCCTGGGCGAATCGTGGGCCGACGCGGTCCTGGCGCTGGCCTCGCTGGTCGCGCTGGCCGTGCCGCGCTCCGGCGGCCTCTCCGTCACGGTCGAACTGCCGGCCTGGGCCGAAGGCATCGATCGCACCGCCCTCGACGCCGCGCTGGCCGCGCTCGGTCGCGAACTCGGCTGCAGCCTGAGCGTCGCCATCGGCACCGATCACGCCGTGGCCCTGGCCGAGGCGCTGGTGTGGACCTGGGGTGGCCGTCGCGAGGCCGAGGTCGCGCGCATCCGCCAGAGCGGACTCGCCGGCTCCTGCCTGCTCGAACCGACCCCGGCCCTGCGCGACAGCCTGGCCAGCCTGGCTGGTGGCACACTGCCGCTGTGGCCGGCGTGGAGCGGATTGCTCGCCGAGGCGGCCGAGGACGCCGGCGGCCTGGCCGAGTGCCTGCTGGCGCGCGTCGCCACGCGCCTCGCCGCCGACGCCGAGGCCGCCATCGCCCTGCACCGGCACCTCACCGGACTGGCCCGCGGCCGCATCACCGACGCCCCGCGCCTGGCGCGCGAGCTGGCCTGGCTCGACGCCAACGCCGGCGCGCTGCGTCCGCGCGACCGGCTGCGCCTCGACAGTTCGCTGATCGCCGCCCAGGCGGCCGGCGGCGGCATCGATCGCGCCACCGCGGCGCGTCTGATCCAGCGTCTCGCCGATCTGCGCGAGGACCTGCCGGCCGAGGTGGTGGAGACGGCCCTGCACGCCGCCGCCAATGCGCGCGAGGCCTTCGACCTCGAGCACGCCGAACTGTTCATCGCCCCGTGGCAGCGCACCGAGACGGTGGGCTGCGGCGGCCGCGCCCTGTTCATCCGCTTGGCCGAGGAGCGGGCACGCATCGCCGCCGGCGAGGCGCGCTGGAAGGATGCCCGCAAGCACCTCGACCGCGCCGACGAGGCGGCGGCGAAGCTGGCCGACGAGCAGGATCGGACCATCGCGCAGTCGCGGCTGTCCTGCCTGCGCGTGACCGTCCTGGCCGACGATCCGGCCGCCAGCGAGGCCGAGGTCGGCGCCGCGCTGTCGGTCATGGCCGGCACCGCCCAGCCCGCCGCTGCGGCCGCCGAGCTGGCGACCACCGGCATCCACTCCCGCCGCCACGCCCACCACGCCCTGCTGCGCGCCGCCGTGCGCCGTCAGGACGAGGTGTTGTGCGGCAGCTACCTCGGCCGGCGCAGCGATTGGTGCGACCTCCGTGAAGCGCCCGGGGCGCAGATCTGCGCCCTGCGCGCCGTGCTGCTCGCCGCCAGCGATGCCGACGCGGCCCGTGCCCAGATCGGCGAGGCGGCCGAGCGGCAGGGGGGTGAGCACGCCCCGACCGTCGCCCGTCTGAGCCTGCATGCCGCGGCCGTCGCCGCTCACCTGCTGGGCGCCGCCCAGCCAGAACTGCGCGACCGCCTCACCGCCCTGCGCCGCGAGCGCCCGGCGACCGCGCTGGCGGTGGCGGCCCTGGAGAAGGCTCTGGCCCTGCACCCGGACACCAAGGCTGCGCTGGCCGAGGCTCTCCCGCTGCTGGCCCGCTAGCTACTCGAAGTAGGCGATCGCCTCGAGCGCGTTGCGCGCCCGGACCCGGGTGCCGGCATCGGCTCCCTCGCCCGCCAGCGCCTTGGCGTAGAATTGCTTGGCCTTGGCCGCATCGCCGCGGCCTTCGGCGATGGCGCCGAGTTCGACCAGGGCGGCCGGACTGCGCTTGGCCTGCTCGTCGGCCTTGGCCGGCATGGTCTGGATCAGGCCGTAGAGCCGTTCGGCGGTGGCGATATCTCCGAGCTCGCGCTGCCGCCGCGCCTCGTCGTAGGCCTCGTTGTAGCGCCGCCAGCCGGCGATCTTCTCGTTGCCCAGAGCCTGTTCGAACAGCTTCAGCCCCTCGTCGCGGTGGTCGAGTTCGCGCAGCAGGAGGAGGGCGCGGTTGAGCTGGGCGTCATCGTTGCCTGCGGCGATCAGTTCGATGTAGATGGCGTCCGCCTCCGCGGCCCGACCCTGCAGGGCGCGGGCCATCGCCAGGTCGGTGCGCGCCCCGCTGATCCAGCCCTTGTCCTCGCCAGCCAGGGCGAGCAGCTTGTCGGCCAGCAATGCGGCATCATCAGGACGCTTGACCTTGCGGGCGACGGCGCTGGCCCAGCGCAGGTGGTCGAGATCGGACCAGCTCCACTTCACCTTGGCCGCCGCGGCCGCGTCGTAGGCCGGCAGGGCGGCGAGGGCGGCGGCGAGGGCCGGCTCCGGCTTGCGCTCGCGGTCGAGCTTGCGGGCGGCCTCCATCGCCTGCTGGATGGCTGCCTGCTGCGGCGTGGCCGGAGCTTCGCCGGCGGCGGCCTGGAGGACGAGGCAGAGGATGAGCAGATGGCGCAGCATGGCGTTCACTCCGCGCTCAGGATGGTGTAGAGGGCGTCGGCCGGCAGGTCGCAGACTGCAGCGCCGTTGTCGCGCCGCAGCGGCATCGCCGCTCCGCGCTGCATGCCGTTGTGGTCGAGGACGGTGGCCCGGGTCAGGGCCGGATTGCGGATCGCGACCGAGGCGGCGGTGTTGGCGATCAGCCAGGGCGCCGAGCCCTGGCGCAGGATCTGCAGGCCGTCGACCACAGTGCCATCATTGTCGATGGCGCGCGGGCGGACCACCCAGCCGGAGGCCCTGGCGGTGGTCCCGACCTGCACCAGCACCCGCTTGGACGCGGCCAGCGGCTGGCCGTCGAGAGGCACCACGACGATGGTCGCATAGTCGTTGCTGCAGCGGATGGTGACGTCCGTGAGCGCGATCTCGGGCCGCTTGGCCAGGAAACCGGCTGCGGCCTGGCAGCGTGGGGCGTCGACGGTGTAGATGCCGAGTCCGTAGTCGGTGGCGATCTCGCCGGTGACGCTCTTGAGCTGCTTCTTCACCGGATCGACCAGTTCGGCCAGCCGCGGGTGGGCGCGGTTGTTCTTCGCTTCGCCGCCGAACTTCACCGTCACCGGGCCGACGCAGAAGGCGAGGGGGTCCTGGGTCGTCTTGACCGTCGATTCGGTGGGCATCGGGCCGCTGTCGCGGTTGGGGTCGTAGGCTTCGCTTTCGGCGATCAGCGGCAGGCGTTGGTTCCAGATGTCCTCCAGGCTGCGCTCCTCGTGCAGGACCGGCTCCTTGGCCTCGGCGATGAAGCCCTGGCGGAAGGCCAGGGCGGTGGCCGGGAACATGCCGCCCTGCATCGGGATGTGGAACGGCCACTTGTTGTGCACGTCGGACCATTCCTCGCCGCCGGAGCAGAACCAGTAGAACGTGTCCACGCCGGTGAGCGACAACTGCGCCGCCACGATCAGCGCGCTCTCCGACTGGTAGAGGTTGGGCGGCACCCACAGGCTCTCGGGGATGATGAAGGGCAGGCCCTCGGGCTGCTTGGCGTTGGTCGGCCACGAGCGGGGATGGTGCAGTGCCGAGCGATTGGTGTAGACGTGCTGCGGCAGGATCTGCCAGCCTTCGTTGATGCCGCGGTGGATGCCATTGAAGTAGACGTTGCGACCGATGACATCGTTGGCGGTGTAACTCCAGCGCTCGGCGTCGTCGCAGGTCACCGGATCGACCGTGCGCCAGTTGCCGGCGTTGATCAGCTGCCTGCAGCCGAGTTCCTCGCGCAGGTACCTGGCGGTGGAGGCGTTGAAGTCGTGCATCAGCCGGCTGGTGAACTCGAGCTGGTCGTCGAGGCGGTTGCGGGTGCCCTGGTCATCCCACTTGTGCGCCCGGTTGCGCGCATCGAGGGTCATGAACCACGGCTGCAGGACGGCGACCGTGCCTGCAGCCGCATCATCCGCGCCGCGCAGGTCCCAGCCGGACTCGTATTTCAGGGTGTAGCGGGCGAAGGCCTTCTCCAGCGAGCCGTGCTTCTTCGCCACGAAGTCGCCGAACTTCTTCGTCAGCACGCGCAGCGGCTCGCCCTTGATGTTGGCGGCGGTGTAGAACAGGAGCGAGTCCTCGTTCTGGAGCTGGATGATGGCCAGGGCCGGGTCGTCCTTGAGCGGGATGCCGGTGTAGGGGTTCTTGTCGGTGTACAGCCTCTTCAGCCAGGCGCGGTACATCTGCTGCACCGGTTCGTAGTAGAAGACCAGGCCGCTGAGGTTGCCACCGTCGAAGCCCAGGTCCCAGGTCTTCTCGTTGTCGGTGTGGCTGCCCCAGTACGGGCTGATGGTCGAGTAGATGCCCTCCTGTTTGAATGCCGCCACCATGTACCAGGCGCCGTGCAGATCGATCTCGTTGATGCCGTCCTTGGGTGGGCTCTCACCGCCCTTGCGCATCGGCGGCAGGTGGCCGTGGAAGCGCACCATGTTGATGCCGCGCTTGGCCAGCCAGCGCGCCTTGTGCGCGACGGCGCGGCGGTCGCTTTCGGCGATGGCGCCGACGCCATCGTCGAAGGGGATGCGCCAGGCGTACTCCGTGCCGGCCCAGAAGCGGATCGGCTGGCCGTCGCCGCGTACGAATGCGCCGGCCGGACTGCGGCCGATGAAACCGTGCTCGCCGGCGGTCTGCTCGTTGAGCCGGCGCAGGTCGATCGGCGAATCACCGAAGGCGTCGCGGGTGGCCGGGAAGGGCCAGGCCTTGGCCGGATCCATCTCGGTGAACGTCTGCACCTTGTCGCCGGGCTTGACCGCCATGCGCGGCCGGAAGTCGAAACCGGTCTCGGCGAGGACGATGCAGTCGACGGCGGCGAAACCCTTGCCGTCCTTGCCCGGCTTCACCGCCAGGCGGAGGCGGTGCGCGCCGGCCGTGAGGTCGAGTGCGTCGCAACGAAGCCAGGCAAGCGTATGGCGGTTGGTGCCATCGTGCGAGACGATGCTGCGGTCGAAGAGGCGGCGTTCCCAGGCGGGGTCGTTCTCGTGTTTGCGCTCCTCGTCCTGCCAGGTTGAGAGGGGGAGTTCCTGCACCTCTCCGGCATCGAGTTGCCAGGTCGCCCCGGTCGAGGACAGGTTGGCGCGGATCCACAGCCGCCACTTCCCAGCCCGCGGCACGGAGAAGGGGACCACCGCGTATCCGGAGGAGGTGCCGATCTCGTCGAACGAGCGCCACCACTCGCCACCGGACAACGAGGTGGTGCGGTCGACCGGCTCATACCAGTCGTTCTTCTGTTCGCGTTTGTCGGTGGCCGACTCGGCCTCGACCCAGACCCAACCGGGCGCGTCCCCCGCGCAGGCGACGGCGGCGAGGGCGAGCGGCAGAAGGGCGCGGAGAGTCATGCTGCGCATGATGGACTTCCGGGAAGCGAGTGAAGGCGGAGCGTTCCAGAACCGTTGAAACCGTATGGCTCGTGGCCTATGGATGCGGGCGACCGGCTGTCAGGGGCAGGACCAGCGTGAATGAACTGCCGGTGCCGGGCTGGGTACGCACCGCTAGCCCGCCGCCATGCTGACGCATGCATGCGAGGACGGAGGGCAACCCGAGGCCGCTGCCTTTCGCCTTGGTGGTGAAGAATGGATCGAAAATCCGGCTCAGGACAGATTCCTCCATGCCCATCCCGGTATCGGTGAACGAGACCAGAGCATACCTGCCGCCCGTCAGTTCCGGCGTGCAGGCGGCGGCCTCCTCGCCGGTGAGTTCAGCCACCCGCGACCTGATGTGCAACTCCCCCCCCTCAGGCATCGCGTCGCGGGCATTGATCGCAAGGTTGAGCAGGGCGCTGTGCAATTGATCGGCATCGCCCTGGATGATGGATCCCATGGCTCCGTGTTCGCAATGGATAGTGATCCGGCGGTCGAGGACGCGCTCCAGCATCCCCGCCACCTCGTCGATCAACTCCTCCAGGTTGATGCCGTCCGCCGCAGAACGATGAGTCCGGGTCATCGAGAGCAGATTGCGGGCTAGCCCTGCGGCATGGCGTCCGGCGACCAGGATCTTGTGGATCCGTTCGTGGATTTTCGCATCCTCGGTCTGCGAGGAGATCAAATCGGCGAAACCGAGCATCGAGGAGAGATCGTTATTGAGGTCGTGCGCCAGTCCGAGAGCGAGTTGGCCGAGCAGATCCGCCCGTTCTGCTCGACGCAGCGAGGCCTCGGCTTGGTGCCGGGCGGTTACATCCTGGGCCACCATGAGGAATCCCTCGTCGCTGCCGCCGTACAGGCTGAACGGGGAGACGGTGAGTTCGAATCGACGAAGGCCATCAGCCTGCTGACGCTGGTCGGTGATGGTTCCTCCTGTGCGTAGACGGCGCAGGTGGTCTTCGCCAAACCGGAGATCTGTGAACAGGTCGAGAGCCTCTAGCTGGGCATGCTCTGCCACGCCGAGAGCGAGACGCCCGAGGGGATTAGCGAATTCCAGCGTGCCAGCCACACTGAACAGGGCGACGCCCAGCGCGGCGGCGGAGAACGACCCTCTGAAAACCTCAAGGGCTCGCTGTCCGGTGATGTTGATATGGGTCACCACGGCGCCGTGCAGGTGGCCATCCACGCTTGGCAGAGGCCGGATGAAAACGCGGAAGAACCGTCGTTCGGTCTGGCTATGGCAGGGATATTCCAGTTCAAAGCCAGGAGAGCGACCAGCCAGTACCTCACCCAGGCCCTGGAGGATGCCGTCTGCTTCCGGCGCCCCCAGATCCCGACTGCGCCGGCAGGTGTCCAGGTAGTTCGCTCCGTCAAGGCAGGTGGCATTCCCGCCATTGTCGTCGCAGAACCGCTTCCACGCACGGTTCACGTAGATCATCGTGCCGGACGCATCGAGGATGGCGATGTGCTCAGGCAGGGTGTCGAGGACGACGGGGCAGAGGGCGTCGATCGGGGACTGGTGTTCCATGTTTGCGAAGCGCCTGCTTGGCGGGAGGTTCAAATTCCAGCCTATATGGTGAGGCTGGCGGGTCATCTGTTTTCCGTACCGCCTGACCAAGCTCCCGCCGTCGTACTCAACGGCAAGGCGACATAGGGCAGGCAATCGCACCCCGCGTCATCGGCGAAGCGGAGCTAGGTGGCGCGCTCGGCTCCGCGCTGAGGACCGACCGGTTCGACGCCTCAACGGCGGCCTCGGACATTGGGGGTAAGCATGAAGTGAGGCCCCGTGCCTTCCGCAACGCGCAACGCCGACCTGCTTGTCCTGTCATTGCTGGGCGGAGCCGTCGCGCGCCAACGGAAAACCCGGGCCGTCTGGCCCGGGTTTTCCGTTGGCGCACTCGCTGGGATTCGAACCTAGGACCTCTGCCTTCGGAGGGCAGCGCTCTATCCAGCTGAGCTACGAGTGCAGAGCTGAGCGTGCATGATGGGTCGCCTCGCCGATTGGCAAGTCGTCACCCCCGGCGGAACCGCTCCGGGGTCAAGCCGGTGCGTTGGCGGAAGGCCCGGGCGAAATAGCCCGGGTCGGCGAAGCCGCAGTCGCGGGCGATGGCTGAGACCGGGGCTTCGGTGGTGTGCAGCAACGACATCGCGCGGCCGAGCCGGATCGACTGCAGGAACGGCTTCGGTGCTACACCGACCAGGCGGGTGAAGCGGCGGGTCAGCACGCTGCGGTCCTCGCCGATCTCGTCGGCGAGGCGCGAGACCGACAGCTCGGGATCTGCGGAACGCTCGATCAGTTGCCGGCGCAGGCGTTCGACCACGAGGTCCTCGCCGCTGGCGCCATGCCCTCCGGCGGCGGCCGTGGAGAGCAGCTCCCACGCCAGGGCGGCGGCGGCGCGTTCGGCGGTCTGTCCCGGGTCCACGATCAGGTTGGCGAGGCGGTCGAATAGGCGCTCCGGCGGCGGTCCAGCCTGCTTGGGCCAGGGGGGATGCAGGCCGAATGCGGCCACCGATTCGTCAGCAAGCGGCCCGTCGACGGTGAACCACCAGTAGGCCGTGTCGCGTTCGACGGCTCTCAGCCGATGCCAGGCGTTGGCCGGATAGACGAAGATCTCGCCGGCGGCGATGGTCACCTCGCCATGGTCGGTGACGAAGCCGGTTCGTCCGCTGATCCCCCAGTACAACTGCACGAAACCGCGCGGGCGGATGTCCTCGATCCGCCCGGCTTCGGCGAAGCGGTGCCGACCGAGCGAGCGCAGGGCGAAGGGCAGGGCGAGGGTCGGATCGGGAGAGGGGCGGAACAGGCTCCATCTGTCCGTCACGGAAGTCGTATCCATGGAACGGAATTATGCTGAGCTGCGCGAATTGGGAAGGTTAGGATTCTGATGACCCGTCACGGAGATCTGCATGCACCTCGGCCTCTGCACCTCGGCTGGCGCCAACGCCGGCATCATTGCCACGTCGACGCTCGACTACGTCGAGGAGAACGTGCAGGGCTTCCTCCAGCCGCGCGATGCGGATGTCGCGGCTTGGCAGGGCCGTCTGGCCGAGGCCCGCAGGTGCGGCAAGCCGATCCGCGCCGCCAACTGCTTCCTGCCAGGCGACCTGCCATGCGTCGGCCCGGCGGTCGATCGGGCGGCCATACGTGCCTGGGCGGAGACAGCTTTCGCCCGCGCGAACCAGGCTGGCATCACGGCGATCGTTTTCGGCAGCGGCGGTTCGAGGCGTATCCCGGAGGGGTTCGACCGTGCCCGTGCCCGGGGCCAGTTCATCGATCTGTTGCGCGAACTCGGCCCGCTGGCGGCGCTGCAGGGCGTCACCCTGGTGGTCGAGCCGCTGAACACCGGTGAATGCAATTTCATCAACTCGGTCGACGAGGGCGCCGCGATCGTGCGTGAGGCGGGCGTGCGCGGCGTGCGTCTGCTCGCTGACATCTACCACATGCTCCGTGACGGCGAGGGCCCGGCTGCGATCACCCGGGCTGGCGGACTGCTGCTGCATGTCCACATCGCCGAGCGTGAGAAGCGAACCGCACCTGGCGTGGCCGGCGACGACTTCGCACCCTATCTGCAGGCCCTGGCAGGCATCGGTTACGACGGCAACCTGTCGATCGAAAGCGGCTGGCAGGATCTCGCGGCCCAGTTGCCGTCAGCTCTGGCCGAATTGCGTCGGCAGCTGGCGCAGGCGCGCTTGGCGGCAGCGGCAGGTTGAACCGGGCTGGCCGGCGGCAGTCTCGCCGCCATGCCCGATCCGCACGCCAAGCCCGAGCCGGACAGCAGCGTACTGACCGATCACGGCTGGAAGGTCATGTTGTTCAATGACGACGTGACCCCGTTCGATGTGGTGATCTTCGGCCTGCAGAAGGCCTGTGGCCTGTCCGAGGAGGTCGCCGAGATGATCGCCATCGAGGCGCACAACGAAGGAAGCGCGGTCGCCCGCCGTGGCCTGGAGCAGGACTCGGCAGAACGGATCTGCGTACAGCTGAAGGCCTGCACCAGGATCCCGCGGATCTGTCCAGGCGTGGGATGCTCTGCCGAGCGGGATGAATGAGCCCTGCCGCCGTATCGGCTCACCAAGGGATCATCGTCATGATGCTGACGCCGACAGGCTCGCCACCAGTCCGGGGTTGGTGACGAGCTTGGATCGGCATGGTCCCCGCCGGAACCGTGGGAAGGCTCAGCGTCCGCCGAGTCCGGACTGGGTGTTCAATCCGACCAGGCGGAGCTTGCGGCTGGTCACCGCCCCGAAGGCGGCGTAACGCGAGTCGAGCCACGAGATCCAGTCGCCCAGGCGCGACTTGGGCATCTTGTACTCGCCGAAGTTCGGCTCGAAGGCGTAGGCATGACCGCCGAAGGTGCCGCCTGACCGGTAGAAGGCGATGCTGTGGGCTCCACCTTTGGCGAACCAGAACGAATACACGAAGCCTAGCCGCTTGTGGTCGGTCACCAGCTTCGCCACCGCCGTCGCGCTCTTGGGATTCTCCACCGGTTGCTCGACCTTGACGCCGATCATCTTGGCGACGCCCTCGTCAGCCATGTCGGTGCTGCTGCCGGCCTCCATCCAGCGCACGGTGAAGGCCTTGTAGAGCATGCGGACTTCCTGGGCGCCCCTGGTCATCTTCAGGATGCGGTCGGAGGTGCCGAGCTCCTTGTGCTTCTCGATCTCGGAAATCCACTTGAGCGCGAACATGTGGCATGCCCCGCCCGCCGAACTGGGGTTCCGGTCGGCCTTGAGCAGGGGCGATTGATCGAACTTCGCCTTGCGGAAAACGGTCTCATCCACGGAATGACCTCACATGCAGGGGGGTGGGGCGGGCGGGAGCCGGGGTCAGCCGGCAGCGTGCCAGTCCTCCTTGAAGGGCTTCGACGGCTTCAGCCAGTTCACTTCGATGGTGCGGTAGCTGAAGATGATCTGCTCGATCGGCGGGTCGGACATCGGCGAGAGCGAGACGTTGGTCACGCGCGCGTTGTCGAACTTGATCGTCAGGTAGTGCTCATCCTTCTCCTTCTCGGTGGAACGGAAGAAGTGGATCTCCCCGTTCACCTTCTTCTGCTGGCTCATCGCCGTGAGGATGATGGTGGTGTCCTCATCCATGCGCTTGGTGATGGTGATCGGGGTGTAGCTGACACGGCCATGGGCGGTGCCCAGCTGGTGGTCGAACGGCAGGTCTGCGCTGAAGTCGAACGAGAGCAGTTCGGTGCCCTTGTCCTTGAACTGCGTGCTGACGCCTTTGACGGTCTGGCCTTCGATGGTGAGCTTGAGATGGGGGCTGTATGCCATGGTGGAGCTGCTCCGTGTGGTAAGGATGAGGTTGCGACGGTGTCCTGTTAGAACCGTCACAGAGGTTGTCAAGCGGATACGACGAAGGTTGCTTCCGGAGCCGTCTCTGTTCAGCGAAGGTACACTCATGCCACTGCAGGAAGCGACTGCGGAGCCGGCCTTCGAGGCCGTGATGGCGACGTGTCGCGCGCAGGGCCATGGTTGTGCGCAACTCGGGATCGAAGGATCTTGCAACCGTATTCGACCCCATACGGTCCCCTCGCCAAAACCCTTTCAAGGAGGATCTCATGGCCAGCGAAGGATCGGTCGCGCCGAAGGAGCGCGTCAACATCGTCTACAAGTCCGATACCGGCGGCGCCAAGGAGGAGAAGGAACTCCCCTTGAAGATGCTGGTTCTCGGCGATTTCACCCAGCGTGCGGACAGCACGCCGGTCGACCAGCGCAAGCCGGTCGACATCAACAAGGACAACTTCAACGACGTGCTCGCGGCCCAGAAGCTGAAGCTGCAGATCGGCGCCAAGAACACCCTCGCCGGCGAGGGCGAGCTGCCTGTGCAGCTCGAGTTCAAGACGATCAACGACTTCGGCCCCGAGGCGGTCGCCAAGCAGGTCCCCGAGATGTCCAAGATGCTCGAACTGCGCGAGGCGCTCAACGCGCTCAAGGGGCCGCTCGGAAACATCCCCGCGTTCCGCAAGAAGATCCAGGCGATCATCCAGGACGAGACCGCGCGTGCCGCGATCCTCGCCGAACTCGGCCAGAAGCCCGCCTGAAACCACCACGACCCACACGGACATCCACATGAGCACCGAAGCAGCCGGCGGCGGGAACCTTCTCGACGCCATCATGACCGAGACCAACATGGCGCCAGCCGACGAAGGCTATGGCCTCGCCCGCAAGGGCGTCGAGGCGCTGGTCGCCGAACTGGTCAAGGGCAAGGCCGACCAGAAGGTCGACAAGGCGATGATCGACGCGATGATCGCGCAGTTGGACAGCAAGCTGTCCGCCCAGCTGGACGCCATCATGCATCACCCCGAGTTCCAGAAGATGGAGAGCTCGTGGCGTTCGCTGAAGATGCTGGTCGATCGCACCAACTTCCGCGAGAACGTGAAGATCGAACTGCTCAACGTCTCCAAGGAGGACCTGCAGTCCGACTTCGAGGACGCCCCCGAGATCGTCAAGTCCGGTCTCTACAAGACCGCCTACACCGCCGAGTACGGCCAGTTCGGTGGCGAGCCCTATGGCGCGATCATCGGCAACTACGAGTTCACCTCCGGCCCGCAGGACATGGCCCTGCTGCAGAAGCTGGCCAGCGTGGCGACCATGACCCACGCGCCCTTCCTGTCGTCGGCCTCCCCGAAGTTCTTCGGCGTGAAGAGCTTCACCGACCTGCCCAAGCTGAACGACCTCAAGTCGATGTTCGAAGGGCCGCAGTACGCCAAGTGGCGTTCGTTCCGCGAATCCGACGATGCTCGCAGCGTCGGGCTCACCGCCCCGCGCTTCCTGCTGCGCCTGCCCTACGGACCCGAGACCGTGCCGGTCAAGGCCTTCAACTACCAGGAGGAGGTCAAGGGCAACCATGACGCCTACGTCTGGGGCAACACCGCCTTCGCCCTGGCCAGCCGCCTGGCCGACAGCTTCGCCAAGTACCGCTGGTGCCCGAACATCATCGGACCCCAGAGCGGCGGCGCGGTGGAGAACCTCCCGCTGCACCAGTACGAGTCGATGGGTGCGATCGAGACCAAGGTGCCGACCGAGTGCCTGATCTCCGAGCGCCGCGAGTACGAGATGTCCGAAGAGGGCTTCATCTCGCTGTCGATGCGCAAGGGCAGCGACAACGCCTGCTTCTTCTCCGCCAACTCCTGCCAGAAGCCCAAGAACTTCGGCCAGAGCGCCGAGGGCAAGGTGGCCGAGACCAACTTCCGGCTCGGCACCCAGCTGCCGTACCTGTTCGTGGTCAACCGCCTGGCGCACTACATCAAGGTGCTGCAGCGCGAGCAGATCGGCTCGTGGAAGGACAAGAACCAGCTGCAGCGCGAGCTGTCGAACTGGATCAACCAGTACGTCGCGGCGCTCGACAACCCGTCGGACGAGGTGCGCAACACCCATCCGCTGCGCTCGGCCGAGATCACGGTCGAGGATGTCGCCGGCGAGGCCGGCTGGTACAAGGTCGGCATGAAGGTGCAGCCGCACTTCAAGTACATGGGTGCGTCGTTCACCCTGTCGCTGGTCGGCAAGCTCGACAAGAAGTGACCTGCCGGTCCGGGTCCGGGGCCAGGGTGACCCCCGGACCCCGGACCCCGGACCCCGGACCAAGCGATGCTGCGCAACATCACCCTGCTCGAACGTCTGAGCCGCGCCGCCCGCGAAGGGGGGGCGCGTACCGTCAAGGAGGATCGCGGGGCGGTGATGCGCTCGGTGCTGCTCAATCTGCAGCGGATCCTCAATTCGCGCGAAGGCGCTGCCGCCGCCCAGCCCGAACTGGGCATCCCTTCGCCGCATGAGCTGATGCGCGGCTATCCCGCGACCACCGAGGTCGCCTTGCGGGCGGTCAAGCTGTGCATCCAGCGCTTCGAGCCCCGTCTGACCAATGTCGTGGTCTCGATCGACAAGTCCGAGGAGCAGCGGATGGCCATCGGTTTCACCGTCTCGGCCCAGCTCGCCGGCGGCGACCGGCGCGATCCGGTCTCGTTCCACACCTCGATCACCCCTGACGGCCGCATGCGCCTGCGGGACGCCTGATGTCCTTCAACACCTACTACCAGGATGAGCTGACCTGGCTGCGCGAGATGGGCCGCGAGTACGCCGCCGCCCACCCCGAGACGGCGGCGATGCTCGCCGAGGCCGGCAGCGATCCCGACGTCGAGCGCCTGCTCGAGGGCGTCGCCTTCATCTCGGGACGTCTGCGTCAGAAGCTCGACGACGAACTGCCGGAGCTGACCCAGTCGCTGATCGAGAGCCTGTGGCCGCACTACCTCCGTCCGATCCCGTCGCTGGCCATGGTCCAGTTCGAAGCCGCCAGGCAGAACGACAAGGAGCCGCGGCGCATCCCACGCGGGACGCAGATCGAATCCACGCCGGTCGATGGCACCCGCTGCCGCTTCCATACCGCCTACCCGGTCGAGGTCCCGCCGCTGCGCATCGTCGGCCTGACCCTGCGTTCGGTGCAACCGGCGATGCTGTCGCTCAAGCTGCGACTGTCCGATGGGGTCAAGGCCTCCCAGCTGCCGGGGCTCGGGGTGAAGAGCCTGCGCCTGCACTGCTCCGGACCGATGGCAATCGCCGCAGGACTGCATGTCTGCCTGGTCAGGCACTGCTCGGCCGTCGTCGCGGTGGCCGGATCCAAGCGCGTGGCGTTGCCGTCGCGCTGCGTGCGCGCGGTCGGCTTCGCGCCCGACGAGGAACTGCTCGGTCCGGCCCCGGCGTCATTCTCCGGCTTCGCCTTGCTGCGCGAGCTGTTCGCCATGCCGCAGAAGCTGCTCTTCGCCGAGGTCGGCGGCCTGGAGGTCCTGTCCCAGTTCAGCGATGCGTCCGAGATCACGCTTGAGTTCGCTCTCGACCGGGTGCCGGACCAGCTGCCGCAGGTGTCGGAGGCGAACCTCCTTCTCGGCTGCACTCCGGCGGTCAATCTCTTTCCGCACGAGGCGACGCCGGTCACCTATGACGCCCGCCGGACCGAGTTCCCGGTCATCCCGGCTGGCGACGATCCCACCCATTACGAGGTCGCTTCGCTCGACGGCATGGTCGGCCTGGTGTCCGGCGAGAACCGTCCGCGGCCGATCCCGCAGCTGTTCCGCGGCGGCCGTGCGGCGGAGGCCGGCCAGGCCGGGTATGTGATCCGGCGCCGGCCCGCGATCACCGGCGGAGGCATGCGGACCGATGTCGCGATCAGCGGCCAGCTGCCCGGAGTCGAGTCGCTGTCGTTCAGCGTCAACTGCACGAACGGGCGGCTGCCCCAGGCCCTCGCGCCGGGCGATCTCAGCCTCGTCACCGACAAGTGCCCTCCGGGGGTGCGCTTCCGCAACCTGGCCAAGCCGACGGCGACGGTGCCGCCTCCCCTCGGCGGGCAGCTCGAATGGCGGCTCCTGGCCCACCTCGGCCTGAATTGGCGCACGCTCGCCGACGTCGAAACCCTGCGCTCGGTCCTGGATCTGTATGATGTGCGGGCCCTGATCGACCATCAGGCGCGCAGCGCGCACCGCCGGCTGCTCGATGGGCTCGTCGCGGTGGCCGCCGAGCCGGACACCACCATCGCCGACGGAGCGCTCATGCGCGGCCTGCGCATCGTGCTGCAGCTCAAGGAATCGCACTTCGACGGCGAGGGCGAGGTGCACCTCTTCGCCATGGTCTTCGATGAGTTCGTGGCGCAATACGCCGGCCTGAACAGCTTCACCCGCCTGCAGGTCAGCGGCGTCGAAGGCGGACTCGACCTGCGCTTCGCTCCGCGCCTTGGGCGGCGCCGGCTGCTCTGACATGGACGACAGGCTGCTCGCTCAAGGACCGGCGTGGTCGTTCGTGCGCGCCGTCGGCATGGCCGAGGCTGCGGGCGAACCGATCGGCACCAGCGCCCTGCCCAGCCGCGAGTCGGTCCGCTTGCGTCCGGCGCTCTCCCTCGCCTTTCCGACCAGCGATGTCGCCCGCATCGAGCGGCTGCCTGCGGTAGCCGAAGGCGGGACGCCGCGGCTGCGCATCGAGACGACCTTCCTCGGACTCTACGGCCAGGCCAGTCCGCTGCCGAACTACGCCACCGAAGCGCTCTTCCTCGATGAGCCCGCCGTCGTCAGGGACTTCCTTGACGTCATCAACCACCGGGCGTTGTCCCTCGCCTACCGGGTACTGACGAAGTACCGGGTCGAGCGCTCGCAGCAGCATGCCGCGCGTCTGCGCGCCCTGGCCGGCGTCCCGCCCGACCAGACCGCGCATGAACTGCCAGGCGAGATGGGAACCCTGGCCTTGGCCGGCCTGCTGGCGCAGCATCCGCGCTCGGCGGCTGCGTTGGCCACCGCGCTGGGCTTCTGGCTGGGTGGCGTGCCGGTCGAGATCGTGCAGTGCATCCCCACCTGGACGGAGCTGCCGGCCGAGCGCCACGGTCTGCTCGGCAGCGCCAACTGCGGCATCGGCTCGGACTGCCTCGCCGGCGAACGCATCCTCTCGTGCACCACCGCCTTCCGCGTGCGCATCGGGCCGGTCGGGGCCGAGGTGTTCCGCCGTTTCCTGCCCGGCGGCGACGGCATGGCGGCGGTCCAGGCGCTGGTCGCCGAGTTCAACACCGACCTGCTCGACTGGGACGTCGAGGTGCGCCTGGCCCCCGACGCCATGCCGCCGGCCAGCCTGGGCAGCGGCGCCCGGCTGGGCTGGGACGCGCGCCTCGAAGGCCCGCCGCCCGACGACGCCGCCATCCTCATCTCACCCAACTAAAACCCCGAATGACCGAACGCCCATGAGCGACAACCTCAAGACCCTGATCACCCGCCTCTCCCCCACCGTGAAGAAGGCCATGGAGGCGGCGGCGTCCCTGTGCGTCACCCGCGGCCACTACGAGGTCACGGTCGAGCACCTGCTCTCCGTCCTGCTCGACGACCCGCAGGGCGACATGCGGCTGGTCTTCAGGCATTACGGCGTCGACCACGCCCGCCTGATCCGCGCCCTGCAGGGCACCCTCGACCAGGCCCGCACCGGCAACCCCGGCCGGCCGGTGTTTTCGCCCATCCTCATCGAATGGCTCAACGAGGGCTGGATCATCGCGTCGCTCGAGCTTGGCCATGCCGATCTGCGCTCCGGTGTGCTGCTCGCCGCGTTGATCAAGAAGGACGCGCGGCTGTGCGCCGGCGACTACTCCCAGCTGTGGGCCGCCATCCCCGCCGACGAGGTGGTCCGCAAGCTCGACACCCTGGTCGTGGGGTCGCAGGAGCCGACCCAGATGACCGAAGGCAAGCCGGCCGCGGGCGGCGGCAAGCCAGGCGAAGGCGCGATCGCCAAGTTCTGCACCGACTTCACCGCCAAGGCCAAGGAGGGGAAGGTCGACCCGGTGTTCGGGCGCGACCAGGAGATCCGCCAGATCATCGACATCCTCGCCCGCCGCCGGAAGAACAACCCGATCTGCGTCGGCGAGCCTGGCGTGGGCAAGACCGCGGTGGTCGAGGGCCTGGCCCTGCGCGTGATCGAGGGCGACGTGCCCGACGTGCTGAAGGGGGTCAAGATCATCGGCCTCGACCTCGGTCTGCTGCAGGCCGGCGCCAGCGTGAAGGGCGAGTTCGAGAACCGCCTGAAGGGCGTGCTCGAGGAGGTGAAGTCCTCGCCCACTCCGATCGTCCTGTTCATCGACGAGGCCCACACCCTGATCGGTGCCGGCGGCGCCGCCGGCACCGCCGACGCGGCCAACCTGCTCAAGCCCGCCCTGGCGCGCGGCGAGATGAAGACCATCGCCGCCACCACCTGGGCCGAGTACAAGAAGTACTTCGAGAAGGACGCCGCCCTCGCCCGCCGCTTCCAGCTGGTCAAGCTGGAGGAGCCGTCGGTCGAGACGACCCACACCATGCTGCGCGGCCTGCGCGCCACCTACGAGAAGGCGCACGGCGTGGTCATCCGCGACGACGCGCTGTTCGCCGCGGCGTGGATGGGCGCCCGCTACATCACCGGCCGCCAGCATCCCGACAAGGGCATCGACCTGGTCGACACCGCTGCCGCTCGGGTGAAGGTCGCGCTGGCGACCAAGCCGGGCGAGTTGGAGACGGTCGAACGCCGCATCCAGGACCGCGAGCGCGCCGTCGCCTCGCTCAAGCGCGACAAGGACGCCGGCGGCTCGTTCGATGCCGAGATCATGGCCGAGCTGGAGACCCAGCTGACCGCTGACCGCGCCCTCGCCGCCGAGTTGACCACCACCTGGCAGGCCGAGAAGGTGCTGGCCGACAAGGTCATCGCCGCCCGCACCGAACTGCTGGCCAACACCGCCGACGCGGCCAAGCGCACCGCCTTCGAGGCGGCGATGGCCGAGCTCAAGGCCAAGCAGGGCGAGAAGCCGCTGATGCACGTCGAGGTCACGCCCGAGGTGGTGGCCAAGGTGATCGGCGACTGGACCGGCGTGCCGGTCGGTTCGATGGTCAAGAACGAGGCCCAGACCCTGCTCGCCTTCGAAAGCGAACTGCAGAAGCGCATCAAGGGCCAGGACCATGTCCACGCCATCGTCGGCACCGGCATCCGCGCGGCCAAGGCCGGGGTCAAGGATCCGCGCACCCCGATCGGCATCTTCCTCTTCGTCGGCCCGTCCGGCGTGGGCAAGACCGAGACCGCGACCGCGGTCGCCGACTTGATGTTCGGCGGCGAGCGCTTCATGACCACGGTCAACATGAGCGAGTACCAGGAGAAGCACACTGTCTCGCGCCTGGTCGGCAGCCCGCCCGGCTACGTCGGCTACGGCGAGGGCGGCGTGCTGACCGAGGCGGTGCGTCAGCGCCCCTACTCGGTGGTGCTGCTGGACGAGGTCGAGAAGGCCAGCCTCGACGTGATGAACCTGTTCTACCAGGTCTTCGACAAGGGCACGCTGAGCGACGGCGAGGGTCGCGAGATCGACTTCAAGGACACCGTGATGTTCCTGACCTCGAACCTCGCCACCGACATGATCATGCAGGCCTGCGACGATCCGGAGATGCCGCCGGTCGACGCCCTGGTGGCGGCGATCCGCCCGATCCTGAGCAAGCATTTCAAGCCGGCGCTGCTCGCGCGCATGACCATCGTGCCGTTCTTCCCACTCAAGCAGGACGCGCTGCAGGGCATCGCCAGGCTCAAGCTGGGCAAGGTCAGCGCGCGCATGAAGTCGACCCACAAGATGGACCTGGTCTTCACCGACGCGGTGGCGGCGGCGATCGCCGCGCGCTGCACCGAGGCCGAGACCGGGGCGCGCAACGTCGACCACGTCATCTCCGGCAACCTCCTGCCCCGCATCAGCACCGAGGTGCTGACCCGGCTCGGCGCCGGCGACCTGCCGCCAAAGCTGACCGTGGGCTATGACGCAGAGGCCGGCTTCACCTTCGCGTTCGGGGCCTGACATGGGAGTGCTCGACGACATGCTGTCGGATGCCGGCGCCCAGCCGGGCCCGGCCAGCACCTTCGGTGATGTGGTGGCGCGGGCGGTCGGCGGGAAGGGGGCGCGCCGCGAGGCCGCCCAGCCGCCGTCGCTCGATCCCCTGCTGACGCTGGATGACGGCGCCCTGCGCCGGCTGCTCCGCTATCTGCCGGCCGAGGCGGTGGTGCCGCTGCTGGCCCGGGCGAGCGTACCGGTGGCGACGCGCCTTGTCGGGCTGCTCGACGCCGAGAGCCAGGCCTGGCTGGCGGCGCAATCGGACGCCATCGAGGCCTGCACCGCCGAGGCGCACGCCGATGCCGCCCGCCAGACGCTGGCCCTCATACCGCGGGCGCAGGCGGCGGGTCCCGTCGCGGCCCCGGCACCGGTGGCGCCGCGCAGTCCAGTCCAGGTGGCGACCTCGTTCTCGGGCGGATCGGCGACCGGGGCGCCGCCTGCCCCATCCGCCGTCCCGAAGCAGGCACCGCCTGCGGCGGCTGCGGACGATGTGGTCGAGACCCTTGCCGCCCTGGTCGCGGTGGCCGCTGGGCGCAACCCGGCGCAGTTGGGCGAGCTGGCCGAGGCCGTGGACCATCCGGTCCTGGCGGAAGGCCTCCGCGCCGCCGCCCGTGGTGCGGACGGCCACGCCATCGATGAGACCGTCCGCCTCGCTGGCGCCCGCTGGATCGAGGATCAGACCCGCCGGGTCGATCTGATGCGCCAGGCCCTGCTCGCCATCCGCTTCGGGGATGGCCCAGAGCGCTTCCGCGCTGCCGTGCAGCAACACCCTGCCAGGAGTCCGACATGAACGCTGCGCTCGGTGATCACATCGCCACCATCGAATGCATCGACGGCCGCCCGGTCCTGCGGCTGGTCGCGCCTGGCGGGGCGGAGGCCCTGCAGGTGGTGATGCTGCCGAGCGGTCCGCTCCTGCGCCTGGGCGGCGGGCTGCGGCTCGAACTCGCGGGAGCGTTCGCGGTCGATGCCGAGAGCATCCAGCTGCATGGTCGCGACCAGGTCTCGATCACCGCGGGGAACGACGTGACCCTCGAGGCGCAGCGCGGTACGGCGCTGGTCCGCGCCAATGACGACGTCGCCTTCGATGGCGAGCGCATCCGGATGAACTGCTGATGGCGAGCCCCGGCCGCGAGGTCCTGGGCGTCATGCTCGTCGAGCAGCACCTCGGGCGTCTGCGGGAGCGCCACATGGGCCTGATCATCGCCGGCAGTCCCCCGACCGCCGAGGCTGTCGCGCAGGATGAGGCCGAGGCCATGCGCAGCGCGTGGGCGAGGCTCGACCAGGCTGAGCCTGTCGCTCTGTTCGGGAAGGGAGCGGCGGGACCCTCGGATGATGGTTCGCGTCTCGCCCAGGCCGGTGTGCTCGCGGCCCATCGCAGCCTGGCGCTCATCCCGGTGGTGGGGGATCCGCGGCTGGCCGAGGGCGCTCGATGAGACTGGTCTGCGACGGGCCCTGGCCGGCCGCCTTGCGTACGGCTTCCACCTCGCCGCGGGAGATGGTCACGGTCGTGGCCATGGCGACGACCTGGCGCGTCGAGGGAGGCCGCCTGGTGCCGGCCGCCGCCGAGGAGCGGTGGGCTCCGCTGAGCGAACCGGCGGTCATCGACGGGGCCCCGCTGCGCGACGACCTGGACTTCCGCCGTCAGGGCGTGGATCTGCTGGTGCTGGGTGCCGTCCAGGCGCGTGGCGGTCGGCCGGTGACCCGGATGGAGGCGGCCCTGACCTGCGGTTCGGTGCGTCATCGCACCCTGGTGCTCGGCGACCGCACGTGGCAGAAATCATGGACTCGGCTGCGCATCTCCGAGGCGCAGCCGTTCGCCACCATGCCGATCACCAATGACCGCGCCTTCGGCGGGGTCGCCCCGGTGAAGGAAGGGGGGATGCCGCATCCGATGAATCCGGAAGGGCGGGGATTCCGCGCCACTGCCGAGAGCGTGCCCGACGCGCCGCTCCCGAATCTCGAGGATCCGGCATCACCCATCACCGCCTGGACCGAGCGGCCGTTGCCGGCGGTGTGGTACAAGACCTCGGGGGCGCCGCCGCTGCGCGATCCCCCCGCGGCTCCGGCCGACTACGCCACGGCGGTGCTGCAGGCCACCCTGCGCGACGCCCCGCCGGCGCTCTGCGCCGCGCGTCCGGACGACCTCGGCTCGGAAGTCGTACTGGATGGATTCGATACCGCCGGCCCGCTGGCGTTCCCGCTGCCGGGAGACCGGCGTGGCTGGCTCTCGGTGCAGATCGGGGAACGGCGCTCGCGATTGCAGATGCGGCCGATCCGCATCGTGGCGATGCCTGGGCCCCGCGCCCTCGCGGTGACCTATGCCGGCCGGTTCCGCTGGCTGATGGAGCCGCGCGACGAGCGAAGTGTGGTCGTCGGATGGGAGTCCTGATGCCGTCCGCCCCCATTCCCCGCCCCCAGCCAGTCCCGGCTCCGACGGCTCCCCCGGCCGCAGCCAAGGCTCCGCCGGCCTCGAACGCCATGATGGTGGTGCGCATGTCCGGCCGGGACGAACTGGCCGTCGTGCACAAGCGAGTCTTCACCTGGAGGCATGCCCAGGAGCCGACGCGTTCGCCTGCCCCAGCCGTGCTGCGGGACGAGCCCGTGCCGTGGCCGGAGCCGCTCGACGGTCGCGGTCCCTCGTATCGCCATCAGGTCGATGCGGCCGGCTGGCGCCTGGGGACGGACCTGCTCATTCGCGGTACCGCCCAGAGCGCACGTCCGGTACCGATGCTCCGGTTGTCGGTCCGCGCCGGCGGCCGGACGGTCGAAGCGCTCGCCTGGGGCGAACGGCGACTGCTGCGCCGCGGCTCAGCCTGGATCTTCGGTGAAGCCGAACCGTTCACCAGCCTGGTCCTGCGAGATGAGCATGCCTACGGCGGACGGGATCCCGAAGTCGAAGCCGAGGTGGCAGCCGAGGCGCGCACCCGCATGGGTGAGGACAAGTGGCGCCGGCTGGCCCCGGCGCTCGAAGGCATGCTGCGTGGGCACCAGCCGCTGGCGTATCCCCGCAATCAGCACGGGCTGGGCTACGTGCTCAAGGACCGTGAACGGCTCGCCGGCCGGGCTTTGCCGCGCCTTGAGCGGGCCGACGATCGGCTGACGCCGGAACGCCTGATCCTCTCCGCCCCGTTCGCCTGGCTCGATCAGCCGCTGCCGATGCTGTGGGGGGGCATGCCCCCGTACGTCTTCCCGCGCACGGCGATGATGGGTCTGCCCCCGACCGGCTACGATCCGGGCATGGACTGCCCGGAGATCCGGCGGGGCCTGCTGCCAGCCTCGTTCTGTCACGGCAACGTGCACAGCACAGCCCAGGCCGACATGCCCAAGCTGCTTGATCCCGGGGTGACCTCCTGCGCCGACCTGCAGCTGCGCTTCGCCAGCGGATTGGCCCCGAGGTCACGGCTCGATTTCACCGGGCTCGATGCTGCTGGAGCGGGACTGACCACCGCGGTGCCCGGAGACCGGCCGATGGCCACCATCCCCGACCCAGGCGGGGGCAGGCGTCAGCTCGACCTGCCGATGGGCCTGGCCGAACTCGTGGTCGATACCGATGCCGGCACCATGTCCGCCGTCTATACCGCGCGCCATCCGCTGGCCAATCCGCTCACCCCGACGGTATTCGCCACGGTCGCGGCCGGCCTGTCCATCTCGGAACGGGGGAACTGATGGTCGCCCGCATCTCGAAGTATCCGCCCATCGTCGCCACGGCTCTGGACGCGCATCAGGCCTCCACCGTGGTGACGCCAGGCAATCCGCCTCCGCTGCCTCCGCTGCCCATGCTGCCGGCGGTGCATTGGGTGCATATGGGTTCCGTGCACCTCATGGGCGCGGTGCTGACGGGCAAGTACACCCGGACGACGGCGACCGAGTACATGGGTGACATCCTCTGGGGCTACGACTGGGGGCCGCTGCAGCCGCACCTGCCCGTCCCGGCCGAGTTCATGGTCTCGATCACGCTCGCCATCCTGCCGCTCGCCTCGCAGGTGAAGTTCTTCTTCCCCGCCTTCGCCGTGAAGGAGGCGTGCGAGGGCGCCATCCCTGGCGGGCCGACGCCGGTCGCGATCTGCCTGCCCGCCTACTGCATGCAGGTGCAGACCTGCCAGGACATCGCTGGATGGGGCTTCTCCGCGCCGATGGGGATCTGCATGGTCGTCCCCAGCGTGCGCGTGGTGAATGTCACTCTCGGCGACCTCTTCGCCGGCCTGATCGGCATGGCGACCGACTGCGTCACCGGCCTGCTCTGCTCGGCGGTCGGCAAGGGGCTCGACTTTCCAGACTCCCTCGCCGGCGGCGTCGCTGGCGCGATGGTCAACAACACCCTGACCGGCATCCAGCTCTGGCAGGGGACGTTGAGCGAGGGCGGGCAGGCGGGCACCTCGGCCGGAGCCGCCTGCACGATACCGGTGTTCGGCATAGCCGTGCTCGCCGGCTGGGGTGGCGGGTTGGCGGCCAATGCGGTCGGTGACGCTTGGCAGCCGGCTGAAGGAAGCGCAGCGCCCTGACGACCGGCCGGCTCAGTTGTTGGTGATCATCGCGCCCTTGATGGCGACCATGCCCGAGCCTTTGATGTTGATCATGGCGCCTTCGACATCGCAGGTCGCATTGCCGGCGAACTTGGCCACGGCTTGGGCGGTAACCTCCAGCATTGTGGCCTTGAAGGTGCCGGCAGACTGGGCGCTGATATCGACGGTGGCGCCGGAGAGCTTGGCGCCGGCCTTGGCCGCGACCTGCACGTTCGTCGCATCGATCTTGGCGTCTCCTTGGGCGGAGGCGGTGATCGAGGCCGCCGTCAGCTTGGCGGCTCCGCTCGCCTCCATGACCAGTTCCGCGGTCTTGAGCGTGATCTTGGACGGCTCGATGACGATGCTCGAGCCGCCCACCTCCAGGGTAATCTTGTTCGTCGCGCTGATCGTGATGGTCGTGTCGCTCTGCAGGGTGACGTCGCTCTTGACCGCTGTTTTGCTTGTTCCCATTACGGTCGTCTTGTGGTCCTTCGCCGAATGTTGCGAGGTCAGTTCGTCCTTGTCGCTGAAGCAGAGGCTGTTGCCCTTCGGCGTGCTGAGGGTGACCGACTCGCTTCCCTTCTCGTCTTCGAAGACGAGTTGCATGCCGTAGGCGCTCTTCACCACGCACTGGGTTTTGTTCGCATCAGCGACCGGACTGGGGTCTTCGGCGTTGTGCATCGCTCCGGCGATGATCGGGCGATCCGGGTGGCCATACTCATGCGTGAGCAGCACTTCGGAGTTGACCGGTAGCGGGAAATGGAAGCCCTGGGCCGGTCCGGCGTAGGGCTGGGCCATGCGTACGATGCGTTCCTCGTCGCCGTCCGCGCTGAGCAGCTTGATGCGGTAGGCCCCATCCTCGCCGGCGCCCTGCGCTCCGGCGGTGGCGGTGACGATGGCTGGGACGACGCCATCAATGCGAGGGATCGGGGTGGTCCGCGGTGGTCGCCAAGGCAGGCGACCGACCGGTATGGCGACGAACCGATTGTGGTACGATCCGTCTGCCAGGCTGTGGTGGACCTGGTTGAGGATGAGGTGCTCGTCGTAGTCGTCCTTGCCGTGCACGGCAACGCGTACTCCGGAGCGGAAGGCGACCACGGTGGAGGCCCCGACCACCTTGCAGGAACGGCTGCTCAGGGATTCGGCAAGGCGTGCCGCATAGGCGCGGGCATCGTTGTCGCTCTGGGTGACGTGGTAGTCCGCCTCGTGGTATTTTCCGGCCGATCCAGGCGTGATGTCGGCTTCGACGCTCTTCTGCGCCAGCGCTGCCCGCTTGGGATGGGTTTCGCTGTAGTCCCGGACGATCGCCTCCTTGGAGACCACCTCGAAGCGGCGCGACAATGCGGTGACCGCGCCTTCGCTGCCGACCACGTCGATGGCTGAGGCGGAGCCGTCATAGGTGGCGTGGATGGCGTTGCCGGAGCCGGGGTGATGGGTCTCGGCGTCCCCGATCACCATCGTGTGGGAGGACTTGGTGTGGGTGAACCAGTAGCAGGCGCCTTCCTGTTCGAGCAACCGCGAGACGAAGGCGAAATCACTCTCCTCGAACTGGGTGATGTGGCGCATCGTCCCACCCGCTCCGACGGCCTTCATATCGATGGTGACGTCGCCTTCGCTGAGGATGCTTTTGACCACATCGAGCGGTTTCCGGTTGGTGAACACCCGGGTGCGTCGGGTGTGGCGGAGCAGGGCGAAGGCGGGGGACACCTCGATACGGTACAACTGGTTCTGCTTGTCGTCGCCGCCGAGGTGCTCGACGGCTGTCACCAGTCCGTGGAACCAGGTGGGATCGCCGTTGCGAGCCACCGATATGCCCAGCTTCTTGCGCAGCCATGAACCCGGGTCGATCCCGGACGGATCGGTGGGCGCCATGGTGCGCGCGATGAGCACGACCTCATAGGGGGTCGACAGGGCCTCCTGGGCGTCCATGGAGACGGTGGTGAGCAGGTCGAGACCCGCATCGATGGCGTGCAACTGAGGTTCGTACGAGACCGGCATGTCTGAGGTGGCTCCGCTGGGGTACCATGCCGATGCCGTCCCGGTATCCAGCACGCATTGGCCACCCTGCTGCACGGCTGGGCTTGGAAATGGCTTGCGCCATCCTTTCGACCTTCCACAACGCTCGGCGTCGATGGCGGGCTGGACAGCCTGCCAGACAGAGGACCCGAGAACATGCCACGAGCCGTCCTGCTATCCCTTACCGCCCTGCTGGCGATGCTGCTCACTGCCTGCGGTGGCCCCCGTGCCGTCACGTTGCCGGTGCGTGGGGTTTCTCCTTTGAATCCCAACGAGGCGAAGGAGTCGACGCCTGTGAATGTCCGGGTCTGGCCGCTGGCCGGGGCCGACCGCTTCAAGGCCGCCACCGTCGACCAGCTGTGGACCGACGCCAAGACTGCTCTTGGCGCCGAGTTGCTGGCTGATCCGTCGACCTTCACCGTCTTCCCCGGAGGTGACAGCGACCCGGTTGTCGAGCAGCGGCTGGAGGTGCCCGACAGCACCGCCTTCCTCGGTGTCCTGGCCATGTACCAGCGCTCCGATGCGGTCGACCAGCGCACCGCCGTCCTCTCCATCGAGGAAGCGGAAGAGCACGGGCTGGTCTTCAGCGGCTTCGCCGTACGCGTGGCCAAGCCGGAGCCAGCCCCGACCGCCGCCCCGACCCCCGCCCCGGCCCCCTGATCCATGGAATACGTGCAGCGTGTTCTGTGGCACGAGGGGATGTTCATCACCCCCAACCACTTCCAGCAGGCCGACCGGCATGCGGAATCGGTCCAGGTGCGCGCCCTGCGTGCCGTCCAGCCGACCCTGCGCGGGGTGACCGACCTGGAGATCGATCGCGACGCTCTCGGTACCGGCAGCTTCGCCTTGCGCGTCTGCGCCGGGATCATGCCCGACGGCACCGTATTCGGCATGCCCGATGCCGACGAACTGCCGCCATCGCGGCCCTTCGAAGCCGCTTTCGGCACGGACAAGGATCGGCTCGGCGTGTTCCTGTGCCTGCCCGACCGTCGTCTGGGGCTGCCCAGCAGCGAGGATGCCACCCGGCCCTCGGCCTCGCCGGTCCGCTACCGCCGTCGCGGCGTGCGCGTCCGCGACGAGGTCCATGGCGGAGCCGAGCGCGAGATCCCGGTCGGCGTCGCCTCCTTCAGCCTGCGCTTCGATGGCGAACCGCTGGACGGCCACGTCGCCCTGCGTGTGGCCGAAATCGTCCGCGCCCCGGCTGGTGGCTTCAGCGTCTCTGAGGATTACGCCCCGACGGCCCTCTGCTGGGCGGCTACCCCGCCGGTGGCGCGATTGCTGAAGCGCATGGTCGACATCTGCTGTGCCAAGGCAGGCGAGCTGGCAGCCAATCGCCGGCAGCGCACCCAGGGCATGGTCGAGTTCTCGGTCAGCGAATCGGCGAACTACCTGCTGCTGCACACCCTCAATGGCGCGATCCCGGTGCTGATGAACCTTGCCGGCAACCCGCGAGCGCATCCCGAGCTGGTCTGGCGCGAGCTCGCCCGCCTGTGCGGAGCGCTGCACACCTTCGCAGCCGACGGCCATCCACGCGACATCCCGCCCTACCGGCACGACGATCTCACCGCCACCTTCGCCGCCTTGGATGCCCGTCTGCGTGGGCTGCTCGACACCAACATCACAGCCCGCTATGTGCCCATGTCCCTTACCCGGGGCGCCAACGGGGTCTGGACCAGCCGCGTGCCCGAAAGCGTGCTCGATGGCCATCGGCTGTACCTGTCGGTGCAGAGCAGCGCTGCGCCGGAGAAGGTCAGTCAGCAGACGCCTGCCAAGGCCAAGATCGCCAGCGCGGGCAAGGTGCCGCTGCTGGTCGCCCAGGCTCTCAAAGGCCTGGCGGTGACCTACCTGTCCGTGCCTCCGGGCGAGATCCCGGCCCAGCCCGGCTGCAGCTACTTCGAGGTGCAGCGCGTGGGCGATGAGTGGAACGGCATCGTCGAGTCCCGCTCGATCGGCGTGTTCCTCCCCCCCGACTTCACCGACCTGAAGATGGAGTTCATGGCGGTAAAAGAATAGGCTTGAGGTTCGAGGCTTGAGGCTTGAGGGCGTCGGTCCTCCTGCCACGGTCTCAGCCTGAAGCCGCGTCTGCTCACGCCTCACGCCTCACGCCTGGAAGATCCTGTGACCCAACCGTCAGCCGACATGCCGCAGAGTGCCAGCCAGGGCGGAGCCCTGGTCGAACTCGCCGCCCCGATCGCCAAGCAGATCGCCGACCTGTTCGGCGAGGCGCCTCCCCAGGATGCCGCCGCCCTGCGGTCGCGCTTCGAGGACCTGTTCCGCGCGTTCGAGGGCAGGGCCATCCGCGGGGGCTACACCGAGGGCGAGACCGGCACCGCCAAGTACGCCCTCGCTGGCACCGCTGACGAGGCCATCCTCCTGTCCGAGCTGCCGGTCAAGGACGAATGGCTCAACCGTCCCCTGCAGATGGTCTTCTTCGACGACTTCTCGGCCGGCGAAACCTTCTATGAGAAGCTCGATGCGGCGCGCACCAACCGCACGCCGAAGGCAGCCGACGTGCTGGAGGTGTTCCACCTCTGCCTCGCCCTCGGCTTCAAGGGCAAGCATGGTGATGCACGCGGTGCCGAGCGCCGCCGCGTGCTGATGGACGCCCTGGCCTCCGAGATCAACCAGGCGCGGGGCGTCACCGCCGACAGCCCCTTGTCTCCGCTCGGCCTGTCGCCCGAGGGCTCGGCTGGCGTGCCCCGCCGACTCGGCTTCCTCGCCGCCGGCCCCATCTGGGTCGTGCCGCTGGCGGTCGTGGTCCTGCTCATGCTCATGCTCATCGTGTACGGCGTCCGCAACGATAGCCTGCTCGACGACATTCCCGCCGATACCCAGTCCGCCAGCACCGGAGCCAAGCCGTGAAGCCCAAGGACCTGATCTTCCTCGCCATCGTGCTGGCGCTCAGCGGCGGCATCTGGTTCGGCGGGCACCAGCTCGGTCTGCCGCGCATGTGGGTGCTGATCATCGCCGGTGCTATCCTGCTGCTCGGGGTCATCCTCTGGCTGGTGCTGATGATCCTCGCTCTGCGTCGCGCCTCCAAGATCGAGAAGGGCCTCAAGGACCAGCAGGCTGACGCCGGACCCGGAGCGGCCTTGGCCTCGGGCGGCGGCGAGGCCGAGATGCAGGAGCAGTTCGCCAAGTACCTGGCGGCGCTCAAGTCAAGCCCGACGGGCGCTTCGGCGCTGGGCGAGCTGCCCTGGTACCTGGTCATCGGCGCCCCCGGCTCCGGCAAGACCACGGCTTTGCAGGAATCCGGCCTGGCCTTCTCCTCGATGGGGCACGGGCTGCGCTCGATCCGCGGCGTCGGCGGCACCAGGAATTGCGACTGGTGGTTCGCCGACAACGCCATCCTCCTCGACACCGCCGGGCGCTACACCACCCAGCCCGAGGACCACGGCGAGTGGCTGAAGTTCCTCGACCTGGTGCGCGAGTCGCGCGGGCGCCGCGCGCTCAACGGCATCATCGTGACGGTCTCGGTCGGCGACCTGATCAAGGGCGATCCGTCGGCGATCGCCGGCGTGGTCCGGCCGATCCGCGAGCGCATCATCGAGGTGAGCAACCGCCTCAAGCTCGTCCTGCCGGTCTACGTGGTCTTCTCGAAGGCCGATCTGATCGGCGGCTTCAAGGACTTCTTCGCCGGCTTCAACCGCGCGCAACGCGACCAGGTGTGGGGTGCGACCATGCCCGCCGGGGATCGCCGCCAGGCCCGCGATGCGTTCAGCGACAAGGTCGGCGGCCTGCTCGCCTCGCTGCAGGCGCGCCGGACGGTGGCGGTGGCGGCGGGATCCCGCACACCGGCCCAGATCGCCAAGCTGGCGCTGATGCCGGGCAATTTCGCCTCGCTGCAGAAATGGTTCGGCGAGTTCGTCGGTGAACTGTTCGCGCCCATGCCCCTCCCTGACCAGCCGATGTTCCGCGGCTTCTACTTCACCAGCGGGATCCAGGTATCGCGTCCGGGCGAGAAGGTGACCGAGGGGGGCGGAGCCCCAGCGTCCCAGATGCCCACCCAGGAGCAGACCGACGCTGCCAAGGCGAAGGACATGAGCGTGTTCTTCCTGCCGGGCGCCGATTCGCCGCCGCCGGCGTCCGAGGCCGGCGACACCCGGCGTGGGTTGTTCCTCAAGGACCTCTTCGCCCGCGTCATCATCCCCGACCGCCATCTGGCCGGCATCCCCGCCCCGCTGCTGCGCCGCGCCAAGCTGCTGCGCCTGATCGCGGTGTTCGGCTCCCTCGCCATCGGCATCGTGCTTGGTGCCATGCTCACCAGCCGTCATGTCCGTGACCAGCGACTGGTCACCCGCGCCATCGCTGCCGGGACTGCGCTGGCCGCCGATCCCGCCGGCAAAGGCGCAGGTGAAGCCGTCGGCGCCCTGGAGAACGCCCGTGCCGTCATGGCCGAGGCCATCGCCCATGGCGGTGGTACCGGACGCGCCGTGGTCGAGCGCCTGGATCCGCTGTACGGCACGCGCATCGCCAAGAGCTTTGTCGAGCCGGCGGCCACGAAGATCGGGCGCGATCTTGACGCCCTGCGCCTGGCGGAGGCCAAGGATGCGGCGACCTATGACCGCATTTTCGACCTCTTCCGCGCCTATCAGATGCTCGGTGGCACCATTCCGCCGGACCGCCAGTTGCTCGAGCGGGTGCTGATCGACGAGGGGCGCTGGTTCGTCGCTGCCGGTGGAACCCCCAGTGAATCGGATATCCGCGCTGCCAAGGCCCATCTCGCCCTGATCACTGCCGCCGCCGATACCGCCAAGGGCTGGCAGGCGCAGATCAACCCGCAGCTGGTCAGCCGCATCGAAGGTTCGCTGTCCAACGGCGCGCTGTGGATCAACCAGAGCTTCGCCGACACCGTCGCTTCGCTGCAGAGCGGCGCGCCGATCGGCCGCGACCGCGTCATCGGCGGACCGCTGCGCGACCTGGTCGACGTCGACGCCGGGGTGCCGACGCTGTTCACGCCCGAGGGATGGTCCGGCATCTGGCAGCCGGCGATGGACGAGAAGGCGGCCGCCCTGCGTACCCGCTATGCCGGCATCCGCATCGAGCGGACCGTCGATGACATCCGCGGGCAGTTGCGCAAGATGTACGGCCGCGAATACAACGCGCGCTGGCTGAAGCTGCTTTCGGGCGTTCGTCCGACCGCCTTTGCCGATCTGGCCCAGGCCTCGACCCGCCTGCGCCAGTTCGCCGGCGAGGATTCGCCCTACCGGACCCTGGTGAAGAATCTCTCCGAATACGCACGCATTGAATTCGGCGACCCCGATGTCCGCGTGCTGATCCCCACGGATGGCGTGTGGGTGGACGAAGGCCTGAAGGCGATGGTCGAGTTGCAGGGCCAGATCGAGAAGTTCCTCCAGTCGACTCAGGCTGGTTCGCGCGGCAAGGACGCCGTCCGGCTGGGCGAACTCTGCGCCGCCGCCGACAAGGCCAAAGGCGCCTTCGAGGCCGCCGCCGGCAAGCTCGAGAACGAGCAGGCCCGCGCCGCCGCCACCGCCTGCTTGGGCAACATCATCGAGGCCGTGCACCGCGCCCTGGCCGCCGATCTCGGATCCGAAGTCGACCGGGCCTGGGCGGCCGAAGTGGCCAAGCCCTTCGCCGAGCAACTCGCCGGCAAGTATCCCTTCGACCCCAAGTCGGCGCTCGACGCGCCGCTGCCGGTGGTGGCGAAGCTGTGGAATCCGAAGAGCGGCGCCTTGTGGGCCCGCGTGGCGGTGATCGAGAACCTGCGTCAGACACGCTTCGCCGGTCGCGAACTGCTGCCGACGTCGCTGGACTACCAGCGCCTTCTCGGTCCGGCCCGTCAGTTCCGCGACGCCTTCTTCGCCGGCGAGTCCGAGGACCTGGCTGTCGCCTTCACCCTGACGCTGGTGCAACGCGAATCGGTGAAGGACATGAGTGTCGCAGTGGGCAAGCAGACCTTCGGCCTGTACGACCGGCCGAACCGCCGCTACCGCTACGAATGGAAGAACGCCGACGGCGGCGGAGCGAAGGTCTCGCTCAATCTCGCCACCGGACAGTGGATCACCGGCGACAAGGACTTCCCGACGCCGGCCTGGGGCATCCTGCGCATGTTGCGCTCGGCCAGCTCGGCCGTGCGTCCGGAAGGCGGCCTTTCACTGACCTGGGTATTCCCGCATCAGGGCAAGGAGTTCCGCGGCGGCGGCGTGCTCGAGGACACCGCCCTTCTGCCCCTGGTCACCGGCGATGGCTTGGCCTCGCTCGTCCCACCGGCCAAGATCTCGCCCTGACCGCCATGCCAGTCCCCAGCATCGGATCCTTCGGCAAGCTGCCGTGGCATGGAGATTTCCTGCGCGACGCGCCGCCCGGTGCGCCGCTCGAACTGCTCGATGCCTGGCTGGCTCCGGCGCCGATCGGGCCGCCGGGTCCGCGCAGCGAGGCCTTCGACAACGCCGGGCCGACCATGGCCATGGTCAAGGCGCGGGGCACGTGGTGGGCCATGGCCTTGTTCCCGTCGCGGGATGCAGTCGGCCGCCGCTATCCGTTCTGCGTCCTTGCCGGTCTGCCCGAGGCTGAATTCGGCGGCGAACCGGGCCTGGTGCCGCTGGCCTGGACCCCGTTCCTGGTGCGCTGCCTGCAGCAGGCTGCGCGTGGCTGGCCGCAGAACCAGGCTGCGTTGCATGCCTCGGTCGCAGCCTGCTCGCAGCCGCTCGATCTCGATAGCGAAGGCCGCCGGCTGGTCGAATCGCTCGGTGACCATCGCTGCGCCGAGTTCTGGACCGGCACGCTGGGATCGGTCCAGGATCCACGCATACCCGGCGTGTGGGCCGACCTGGTCGCCCTGGCTGCCGCCCCGGATCGCGCCATCGGCGTGCGGCTGCGCCCGATGGTGCACCAGCTCCATCTCGCCTGGGTGCTCATGCTGCAGCATCTCACCGGCGGTCCGGGCTGCGCCCCCGTGTTCATCGCCATGCAGCCCGGGCGGCCGGGCGAGGCGCCCGGAGCCACGGTGCTGTGGGGCCGGCCGACAGCCGGGGAATGTCTGGCCGCACTGTGGCCAGCCATGCCCGGGGCTGAGACGGGCCGCATCCACGATCCGGTACAGAAACCGGGGACCTTCGGTGATGCCGATGCCGCGCCGCTGGCCATCGATGACCCGGGCAGCAGCCTGCGCGACCTCCTGCACCTGGTCGGCAGGGTCAATCCTCACGTCCGTCGTCCACGTCCAGCCTGAAGGAACCAGCCATGCCGGATGCCGACCTGCTCAAGCGCCTCGCCACCGAACCCATCCCGGGCGACAATCCCTGCGGCGAGTCCGCACGGTATGACGAGGCTTTCGGCCTGCTTGAGGCCGAGATCGCCAAGCTGGAGAACCCTGCTGGCGGCGAGGTCGACTGGCGTGCCGTCGAAAGCGGCGCGGCCGGACTGCTTGAGAAGCGCAGCAAGGACGCGTTGCTCGCCGCGTGGTTGGCCCGGGCGCTGTGGCAGCGCGAGGGCCTCGCCGGGCTGGCCGCCGGCCTCGGCGCCATCCGAGTCATGTTCGAGACGTTCTGGGACCAGATGCATCCGCAGCGCATCCGCCCGCGCCGGGCAGCCCTCGAATGGCTCGGCGAGAAGCTCGCCGCCGCGATCGATGAGGGTCAGCTCAACGGCGATCCCGGCGGCGCCTCAGCCTGCCTGTCCGAGATCGAGGCGATCCGGACCTGGAGCGAAGGCCGCTTCGATGGTGAGGATTGCGGGTTGCTCGGACTGCTGAGCCGGTTGCGCTCCGCCCCCCAGCCCGCCGGCGCGGCGGATACCCAGCCCTCGGCCAACCCCGCCGGTGGTGGAGCCGGGATTGGAGTGGCGGTCGCGGGTCCCGCATCGGCGACCGGCCCGATCGTCAACCGCGCCCAGGCGGTGGCTAGGTTGCGGGAACTGGCCGAATGGTGGTCGCAGCACGAGCCGTCCAGCCCCATGGTGCCCCTGCTCAGGCGCGCGGTGACGTGGAGCGACCTGGATTTCCAGGCCCTCTTCACCTTGCTGCTGCGCAACAAGGGCGAGGCCAAGGACTACATGTGGGACGTCCTCGGGCTCAACGACCAGCAACCGGTGGACGGCTGATCGGCTCTTCCCATACCGGCCATGAGGGGATAGGATCGCGATCATGGCAGCTGGAACCAACAAGAACGTAGCCGTCATCGCCGTCATCGGTGTCCTGGTACCATGCCTCATCGGCCTCTGGTTCGCCTTGCCGATGTTCCTGCCGATGTACCGCTGGACGAAGGTGAACCTGGGCGTCATCAGCAGGAACACCAACGTACCGCAGGCCCAGCTGGAGACGATGTTCAAGATGCAGGTGCGCTACAACCCGCGTGGCGAGGGTGATCCGATGCCCTGGCAGATCATCGAATCGGAACCAGCCTGGAATACGGTCCATCCGACCCAGGAGGACGAGTCCGAACTGCTGGTCCGCTGCACCTTCATCAGCGCGAATGATGGCGCTCCACCTGGTACCGCCTTCATCAACTCCACTTACAAGGATCGCTATTGGAAGGTCGAGGCCCTGCGTCTGCCCCCTGGCGTGCTGGGTTTCAACAGCAAGCGTCCGGTGGTGATCTACGACCGCATGAGCATGACGAGGATGGATATCAACTCGGCCGACATGACGCAGCGATCGATCTCCGGCTGGGAGAACGATGATGTCTGGCCGGAGCGGGACGACGGTTGGGAACCGCCCGCCGCCACGCCGTAGGTCCTTCAGATCCTCTGCAGCTTGATGCCGGCGACCATGCGGTCGTCGAAGTGCGAGAGGACGACGGCGTTCTGGCCATCGCGGATGAAGCCGTGGGCGATGGCGGAGTCGATGCCGCTTTCCAGCAGAGCCTGCAGGTCGGTGGCTGGTTCGACCAGCACGGCGGCGATGCCCCAGTAGAGGCAATAGGCGTGCCAGAGACGCTCGTCGGTGCAGATGCCAACCATCGGTACCCGGCCTCGGCGCTTCGACAGCAGCAGAGCCGGCTCAGGAGTCAGACTGCTGATGAGGATGGCGTCGGCGCCGGTCTCGACGCTGATACGGTGGGCGGCACCGGAAAGGCTCATGATCTGGCGCGAGAAGGTGTGCGCCTCGGGATCGGGCTCGAAGGTCGGCAGATAGCGGCTTTTCTCCGCTTCCAGCAGGATCGAACTCATCGCGGCCACGGTCTGCACCGGATGCTTGCCGGTCGCGGTCTCGCCAGACAGCATGACCACACCGGTCCCGTCGAAGACCGCGTTGGCGATGTCGGTGGCCTCGGCGCGCGATGGCATCTCGCCTTCGATCATCGATTCGAGCATCTGGGTGGCGGTGATCACCAGCTTGCCCAGGCGGTTGGCCCGCAGGATCAGTTCCTTCTGCACGATCGGCAGACGCTCGATCGAGATCTCGATGCCGAGATCGCCGCGCGCGACCATGATGCCGTCGGCTTCGGCGAGGATGCCGTCGATGTTGGAGACGGCGTCGGGGCGTTCGATCTTGGCGATCACCGGCACATTGCGACCGGCCTCGGCTATCCTGCTCTTGACATGGCGGACGTCGCGGGCGGTGCGGACGAAGGACAAGGCGATGAAGTCGACCCCGTTCTCGATCGCCCAGGCAAGGTCTTCGCGATCCTTGTCGGACAACGCCGGAGCGCTGACGTTGGCGCCCGGCAGATTGATGCCCTTGGAGTTCTTGAGCAGGCCGCCGACCTCGATGCGCAGGGTGATCTCGTGGCCGGCGACATCCTCGACGCGCAGGCGCATCTTGCCGTCATCGATCAGGACGGTGTCCCCGGTCTTGAGATCTTTGCTCAGCCCGGCGTAGGTGGTGCCGACCCGGTCGACGTCGCCCTCCGGACAGGCCGCCGTGGTGATGACGAACTGCTTGCCTGGGACGAGCTCGACCGGGGCGCCGTCCTTGAGCCGCCCCGTGCGGATCTTCGGCCCCTGCAGATCGGCGAGAATGGCGATCGGACGGTCCATCTCCTTCGACAACTCGCGCACAGCTCTCAGACGCCGCAACTGGTCGTCACGCGAGCCGTGGCTCATGTTGAGCCGCACAGCATTGACGCCGGCTTCCATCATCGCCCTGACGATGGCGGGATCGTCACAGGCCGGTCCGAGGGTGGCGAGGATCTTGGTGCGTTTGCGTGCCCGCAACGGAAGAGACAGATCGGCGCGCGGAGGAGCATCAGGTGGCGTGTAGGGGTCCATCATCCGTAGCGTATGGCTCCTCGTGCGGACGCCACGAGGTAAGCTCTGGTACCCCGCACAGCGATCGCCGCGCAACATGACTTCGACAGGTCAGGGTTGGAATTCCAGGTGAAGGGCAGACGAATGTGCGTTCATGTGCGTAAACGCCGACAAGGTCGCCCGCCGCCATGCATCAGAACCAGATCGGCGAAGCAGCCGAGTGCTGGCCAAGAACCGCTGCAACTGTAGCATCCGCACGCCAGAGGTGCTCCATGAGTCTGTCCAATCGCATCACCAGCAGCATCGGCGCACAGATCGCTGCCGCTACGGTGGTTGTCAGTACGGTGGTGCTGGCCATCGGCGGTTTCGCCCTGATCTGGTGGCTGCGAAGCGCAGGCGAGTCGGCGCTTGAGGACAAGGCCAAGCAGGCGGCTGATCGCCTTGCCTTGGCGCTTTCGGGGCCGATGTGGAATACCGATCAGGATAGTGCGCGGGGTGCGGTCGACGCCGAACTGGCCGATCGCGAGGTGGTCGCGGTCCTCGCCCGCGAGGGGGAGGGGGAGGGGAAGCTGTTCCTTGGGCGGGCTGATGTGACGGGTACCGCCGCGGAGATTCCGGCGCTTCCGCAGCTGGATGGGCTGGTCCAGGAACGCCCGGTCCAGCGGGAAGGCAAGGCCATCGGCCGGGTCGCCGTGCTGGTCGACCGTGCGCGGCAGGCCGAACAGCAGCGCCTGCTGACCGTGGTGGTCGTGGCAGCCATCGCAGTCATCGAATTCATCCTGATCGTCGCGATCGTCGCCACCCTGCGCCGCCTGGTCGTCACTCCGCTGGCGAGCACGGTTGCCGTGCTGGAAGCGATGGCTGCCGGGCGCACGGATGAGCGTCTCGATGCCAGCCGCACTGACGAGATAGGGCGGCTCGCCGGTGCGGTCAACCGTACCGTCGACCGCATGCGTCGGGTGCTGGAGATCGTCACCAGCAAGGCGGAGGAGATGGCCCGCGCCAGCGACGGGCTGGTTCATGTCGGAGGTCAACTCCGACATGCCGCCGACAGCGGCCGGGTCGAGGCAGAAGCGCTAGCCGCCTCGGCCAAGGCCTTGAATGGCAACCTCGCCGCGGTGACGGCTGCGACCACGGAGATGGAGGCTTCGATCCGGGAGATCACCCGCACGGCCGGTGATGCGGTGGCTGCCGGCAGCGAGGCCCAGCAGGCGGTGGCGGAGGCCGAACGCATCATGGCGAACCTGGCCCAGGCCAGCGAACGGATCGGCAGCGTCATCGGCACCATCCAGGGCATTGCCGGCCAGACCAATCTGCTGGCGCTCAATGCCACCATCGAGGCCGCGCGGGCCGGTGATGCAGGTCGCGGCTTCGCCGTGGTGGCGAGCGAGGTCAAGGAGCTGTCGCGTCAGACGGCTGTCGCGGCCGGGGGGATCATCGAGCAGGTTGCCGATGTGCGCACGGCGGTCGAAGCCATCGGTGCCCAGCTCGCCACCGTCCTCTCCTCGACTCGGCGCGTGGGCGAGATGCAGCATACCGTTTCCGCTGCCGTCGAGGAGCAGAGCGCCACCACGGCGGAAGTGACACGCAACAGCGCTCAGGTCGGCGAAGGCATGCAGCAGATGGCGCATGCCGCGGCTGCTGTCGCCGAATCCACGGCAGCGACTCTGCAGGCCGCCGGCACCACCGAGCAGGCCGCCCAGGATTTCCGTCGGCAGGCCGGCGAACTGCGGGATGCTACGCGCGGGTCATCGCGCAGCTGACGAGGTCAGGAACCGTGCCCGGCCAGGCGGACGAGCAGCCTCGACCACCAGCGCTTGCGCACCACCAGCGGCAGCAGGATCGGTTCCCGGCGCACCAGGGCGGCGGCTGCGTCCACGTCCAGTCTGCCGGTCAGGATCTGGGCCAGTTGGCGGTCGATCGCGAGGGCGTAGCCCTCCTTGTTCGACCAGAAGTGGTCCATCCACGGCCTGCCTTCGCGCAGGCGGCCGGTGGCGGCGAAGGCCAGGCTGATGGACAGCTGCTCGACCAGGGTGTGGGCGACGCCCTCGTCCATCAGGCGATCGAGGGTCTCCAGGGCATTCCCGAGCACGCTGTGATTTCCTGCACCGACTGCGATCAGACCGGCGTTCCACATCGGGCACGGGGCGGGGATCCGTCCCGTCAATTGACGCCAGAGACGGCGCTGACCGGCCCGGCGCGAGTTCGCGAGATCGTATTCATGCTCGTGCATGAATACGTCGCCCTCAGACAGAGCGCGGCAGAGGTCGGACAGATCCCGGCGCATCAGCACATCGGAATCGTGGTAGACGACATGGGCCGGACCCTGGGCGGCAGCGTGGACCACGGTCATCAGTTCGACGCGCCAGAAGAAGTCGTGCCGGCCGCGCCAGGTCTTCACCGTCGCGGCATCGACCGCGAAGATGCGCAAGCGGTCGCCGAACCAGCCGAACAGGTCCGGACGGTCGGTGACGACGCAGAACTCGCTGCCCGCCGGCGCCCAGGCCATCGCCGACAGGATGGACAGATGCGCGCGGGCCGTCAGGTCGTGCCGGTCGCCCAAGGACAACGTGACGAAGCGCGTGATCACGCGAAGACGATGGTGCGGTTGCCGTTGATCAGCACGCGGCGCTCGAGGTGCACGCGCACCGCCCGGGTCAGGGTCTGGCGCTCCAGCTCGCGGCCCTTGCGGATCAGGTCGTCGACGGTGTCGCGATGCGAGACGCGGGCGACCGCCTGCTCGATGATCGGCCCCTGATCGAGCTGCTCGGTGACGTAGTGGGCGGTGGCGCCGATCAGCTTGACCCCGCGCTGCTTGGCCTGGTGGTATGGCTTGGCGCCGACGAAGGCGGGCAGGAACGAGTGGTGGATGTTGATGATGCGGCCAGGGCGGGCGCGGACGAAGGCCGGTGACAGCACCTGCATGTAGCGGGCCAGCACGCACAGGTCGATGCGTTCGCGCTCCAGCAGCGCGATCTGCTCGGCCTCGGCTGCAGTCTTGTCGGCGCCGACCGGGATGTGCACGAACGGCACCTGGAAGTGGCTGGCGACGTGCTCCAGCTCGCGGTGGTTGCTGACCACCACGGCGATGTCGCCGGCGAGATCACCGAGGCGCTGCGCCAGCAGCAGGTCGTAGAGACAGTGCGGCACCTTGGTGCAGAACACGGCGACGCGCGGGCGCTGGTCGCCGAAGGTCAGCTCCCAGGTCAGGTCGTAGCTGCGCCCCATCACCGCGATCGCCGCCTGGATGCCGTCGCGGTCGAGCCGGAACGCCACGGTGTCGAACACCAGGCGCATGAAGAACGTGCCGGAGTCGGGATCGGAGTGCTGGTCGAGATCGATGATGTTGCCGCCGTGGCGGAACACGAAGTCGGACATCGCCGCGACCAGGCCGGTGCGGTCCGGGCAGGAGACGAGCAGCGTGGCGACGGTCATGACGGCATCACGGAGAGCAGGCCGTCGACATCGCCGCGGGTCGGCATGCTCGGCAGGGCGCCGAGGCGCTGTACGCACAGGGCGGCGGCGGCGCAGGCCAGGCGCAGGCGTTTTGCCTCGGGCAGCCCCTCGACCAGGCCGACGGTGTAGGCGCCGGTGAAGCAGTCGCCAGCTCCGGTGGTGTCGACGACGTTGACCTTGAAGGCCAGCTGGCGCACCGGCTCGCCGCTGCGCGGCACAAGCATGCAGCCGCGGCTGCCGAGCTTGACCAGTACCGTGCCGACGCCCTTGGTCTGCAGGCAGCGAGCGGCGGCCAGCACCTGGCGGTCGTCCTCGGTCGGCATGCCGGTGAGACGCGCGAGTTCGCTCTCGTTCGGGCTGACCACGTCGAGCAGGGGGAGCAGGTCGCCGGGGATCGGCTCGTCGTCGCCACCGCAGTCCATCACCACCGGCACGCCGGCGGCGCGGGCGGAATGGGCGGCGGCGCGGTTGACGCTCTCGGGGATTTCACGCTGCAGCAGCACGGCGCCGCAGTTGGCGAGGTCGAAGCGGGGGTGCTCCTCCCAGGCGCGGTTGGCGCCGCCGACCAGGACGATCGAGTTCTCGCCGCCCTGCTGCAGCAGGATGAAGGCCTGGCCGGTCGGCCCCGGCACATCGCGGCTGGGCGTCAGGTCGACCCCGGCTCCGGCCAGCGCTTCGCGCAGCGGCGCGGCGAAGGCGTCGGAGCCGAAGCGTCCAGCGAAGCGGGTGGGCAGGCCGAGGCGGGCCGCGGCGGCGGCCTGGTTGGCGCCCTTGCCGCCCGGACGGACGGCGGCATTCCTGCCCGGCAGGGTCTCGCCCGGTTGCGGCAGGCGTGCGATCTCGACGTACAGGTCAGCGTTGGCCGAACCCACCACCAGCAGGTGCTTGGCCATGTCAGGTCACCGCGTCGGCGGCGTTCTCCAGCGTCTCGACCGCCTTGAGGTAGGCTTCGATGACGGTCGCGGCGGCATCGGCCACCGGCACGTCCTTCGACTCGCCGCCACGGATCTTGAACTCGACCTTGCCCTCGGCGATGCCGCGGCCGCAGACCACGCGCAGGGGGATGCCGACCAGGTCCCAGTCCTTGAACTTGACCCCGGGCTTGGCGTCGCGGTCGTCGAGCACCACGTCGATGCCGGCCTTCTGCAGCTTGCCGTAGATCTCCTGCGCGGCCTGCTCAATCGCGGTGTCGCCGGGCTTGCCGGCGGGAACCACGACGCAGTGGTAGGGGGCGATCGACACCGGCCAGCGCAGGCCGTCGCCGTCGTTGTGCTGTTCGACTGCGGCGGCGGCGACGCGCGACGTGCCGATGCCGTAGCAGCCCATGACGAAGGGGTGCAGCTTCTGGTCGGGGCCGAGGAACTCGGCCTTCATCGCCGCGCTGTATTTGGTGCCGAGCTTGAAGATGTGCCCGACCTCGATGCCGCGCCGTTCGGCCAGCACGCCGCCGCGCTGGTCGAGGTCGCCGGCGCGGGTGCGCACGAGGTCCTCCCAGCGGAACTGGACCTTGGCGTCGCGTTCGATGACGAAGCCGACGAGGTGGTGGTCGGTCTTGTTGGCGCCGGCGACCAGCGGGCCGGCGTCCTTGAGCGACTGGTCGATGTAGCAGAAGTCGACCGCCAGACCCTCGCCGGGGCCGGCGAAGCCGGGTTCGGCGCCGGTGGCGGCGCGGACCTCGTCGGGGTGCATCGGGCGGAGGTCGAGGAGGGCGCCGCGGGCGCCGCGGGCCACCGCGTTGCCCAGCTTGACCTCGTTGACGTCGCGGTCGCCGCGTACGAAGGCGGCGGTGCGGATCTGCTTCTCGCCCTTGTCGGTCTTGACCGTCAGGACGAAGAGCACGCACTTCAGGCTGTGCTCGGGTTTGACGTCGGCGAAGCCGTTGGCCTGGAGGAAGGCCATGACGTCGGCGATGGTGCCGACCTTGGGCGTGAGCGTCAGCTGCGCAGCGGCGGGGGCGTTCCACGCGCCGGCCTTGGGCACGATGCCGGTGGCGCGCTCGACGTTGGCGGCGTAGCCGCTGGCCGGGTTGTAGATGATGGCGTCTTCGCCGACCTCGGCCGCGACCATGAACTCGTGGCTGCCGGTGCCGCCAATGGCGCCGGTGTCGGCTTCCACAGCGAAGGCGGTCAGGCCGAGGCGGGCGAAGGCGCGCAGGTAGGCGACGCGCATCGCCTCGTAGGTCTTGTCGAGGCAGTCGGGCGAGGCGTGGAACGAGTAGGCGTCCATCATGATGAACTCCTTCACCCGCATCAGGCCGAAGCGGGGACGGATTTCATCGCGGAACTTGGTGTTCTGCTGGAAGAAGCAGGCCGGCAGCTGCTTGTAGCTCTTGACCACGGTGGCGGCGTAGTCGGTGACGACCTCCTCGGCGGTGGGCGCGAGGCCGAACAGCTGGCCGTTGCGGTCCTTGACCGTCAGCATGGTGCGGCTGGCCTGGTACTGCGCCCAGCGGCCGGACTTCTCCCACAGCTCCTGCTCCTGCAGGATCGGCATGGTGATCTCCAGGCCGCCGGCCCGGCTGATCTCCTCGGCGACGATGCGGGCGATGCGATCGATGACGCGCTTGAGCAGCGGTTGGTAGAGGTACAGGCCGGCGCCGCTCTTGTGCAGGTAGCCGGCCCGGGTGAGCAGGCGGTGCGAGGCGATCTCGGCTTCGGCGGGGTCCTCGCGCAGGGTGGCGAGGTTCATTCGGCTGGCGCGCATCGTATCTCCAGAAGGGGAGGCAGGATCGGGGGCTTCGCGCGCGGTGCAACCGGCTCGGTCTGGCCTGTCGGCGGGGCGTGGCTACGCTGTGGCATGGTCCGCTGGCAGGACATCAGGGATGCGGCCCGCGAGCGCTGCGTCGGCCGTTCCTGGGTCGGCTACAGCGTCCTGCTGGCGATCTTCGCCTGGTTCAGCGTCGGACCGATGTTCGATCCCGAAGCCTGGTCGCCCGTGGCCTGGATGACCATCGCGATCCATGAGGCCGGCCATTTCACCACCCTGTTCTGGGCTCCGGCTTGGCTGAGCGTCGCGGCCGGCAGCGGCTTCCAGTGGGGCGCGCCGCTGCTGTGCGGCTGGTTGCTGTGGCGTCAGGGCGAGCCCTTCGCCATCCCGGTGGCGCTGGTCTGGCTGGGTCTGAGCCTGGGCCTGAGCGTCCCCTACATCGCCGACGCCTCGGCCCAGGCCCTGCCGCTGATCTCGGTCGGCAACTACCACCCCGATACCCACGACTGGAACTACATGCTCGGCGGGCTCGGATTGCTCGGGCTGGACGGATTCCTCTCCGGGCTGTGCCGCCTGTTCTCGGTCGTCGCCATGCTCGCCGGCCTGGCTGCAGGCGGCTGGCTGATCGCGCTGATGAAGCGCTCAGCGGGGTAGTTCAGGGCTGGAACCGCCGCCAGAGGGCGGACAGCGGATCCCCTGCGAAGGCGTCAGCGGCAGTCTTGGACATCACCGCGTCGGGTCGGGGCGACCCGACGCGCAAAGCCGCTTCGACCGAACCGAAGATGGCGATGGCGATCGCTTCGGGTGTGACCGGCCCGGCGAGCTTGATGGCGAGCAGGCGCCCATCCGGCCCGATGGCGAAGCAGTAGCGTCCGCTCAGGCCCCGGCGTTCCGGCCAGGCGACGCAGAGCCAACTCCGTTCGCCGCCGTCCCGGATCTCGTTCCAGGCCTCGGGCCAGGGGGCCAGCCAGGAGGTCCACTCGCGTGGCACATCCGAACCGGTGGCGAGGAAGCTGGCGAAGCGGTAGCCATGCCAGGGATCCGAGACCAGCGCTTCGGCATGGCGCCGCTCCAGGGCTGGCGGACCGGGGCAGGTCAGGCTGCGGTCGAGCATGGTCAGCTTGCCGGGCCCCAGCTTGTCGGTGGCATGCTGGCCGGTGAGTTGCGAGAGATGGCCGTAGTTCCCGACGCCGTCATTGTCGAGTTCAGAATAGCACCCGGCCTGGAACTGGGTCTGGGCCGCATGGATGGCGCGCATCATGCCCGCGGCCCGCATCTCATTGGCCCGCTGCCAATGGGCGAGCACCAGCAGCGCGAGCAGCAAGCAGCCGATGGCGAGGAAGGCCGTCCTCATGGTCGCGACGCCTTGAGCACTTCATCGACGAGCCCCGGTTCGCGCCAGGTGCGGGCGGTCTGGAGGATGGTCTCGCGGGCGGCCGGCTCGAGGGACAGCATGGCATGCATGGCCTGGTAGCGGACGGTGGGATCGGGGTCGTGGAGCAGCGGACGGACCCAGGCCGCCGCTTCGGCGTCGGGCTGTCCGCCGACCCAACCGGCCACGACTCCCAGCTCCCGCCGGCGGCAGGCCTCGGCCAGCCAGGCTGAACCCTCCGGATCGTCCCACCGCCGCAGGAGCCTGGCTGCGCAGGCCGCCCGGGTCGGATGCCACCAATCGCGGGAGGGGGCCAGCAGGGCGCGCAGACGTGCTGAGACCTCCTTGGCATCCAGCTTGGCGAGCACGGCCACGGCTTCCGCATCGAGATCGCTGCGCCAGCCCCGCTGCTCGAGGATGCCGATGCTGCAGGCCGTGGCGGCGGCAGGGTCGTTGGCGGCCAGCAGGTGCAGTCCGGCCCGGCGCTCGCCCTGGAGGAGTTCTCCACGTCCGAGCCAGCGGGACGCCTCGCCGCCGGGGATCGCGGAGGCCAGTTCCTGCAGCGCAGCCGAGGATCCGGTGCTGGCGGCGGCCAGGGCGAGTCCGGCCCGCACGGCGGCATCCTGTTCGATGGCGAGCGCCGCGGCCAGGGCTGCCTGGGCAGATGGATGATGGCGCAGGGCTGCTCCAGCGATCCGCCGCAGGAATGGGCGCGGCCGGGCGAGCCAATCCATGGCCAGGGCGAGATCGGCAGCGGATGCGTGCGGAGACACCGCATCGATGGCCGCCAGCATCGTGGCGTCGAAACCGCTGAGGTTCTCACCGGCTGTGCTGGTCGCCGAGACCAGCAGGAAGGGCAGGGCGCGGCCATCCTGCAGGGCGACCACGAAGGGCAGGGACTGCTGCGGTCTGTACCAGCCGGCTTCGACCGCCTTCAACCGGTCCAAACCATCTGCCAGCGCATCGCTGGGGGGATCGGGCAGCTCGGCGAGCAGCCCCGGTTCCTTGGCCTCGGCTGCCAGGGCGCGCAGGACGCTTGCCAAGCCGCCGGGCGCAGAGATCCGGGCAATCAGCGCGTCCCGTTCAGCCCGGCGCTGCTCCAGCCAGGGATTGGCAGGCGGCCCGGGGGAGGTCCAGGCCGAGCCGGCGGGCAGGCTGGGCACGGGCAGGTCGATGGCGGCCAGCCACAGCCCACCGGCGAGCATCGCCAGCATGCCGACGATGATGGCGATGCGCGACATCAGGTTCCGGCGGCGCGCACCAGGCCTGAGAACAGCGCCTGGCTCGCTACCGTGCCGGCGAGGCGCTCGGGATGCCATTGCACGCCGAGACAGAACGGATGCGCCGGATCCTCAACGGCTTCGATCACACCGTCGGTAGCCCTGGCGCAGACCGTCAGGCCACCACAGCGCGCAGGCTGGGCGGCCTGATGGTGGTAGCTGTTGACCAGCAGCGCCGGGCCGACCAGGGCATGCAGGCGCGAGCCGGGTTCGATCCGCACATCATGGCCATCCGGACACTCGCCGTGCCGGATCGCTCCGGGCCACTCGCTGGGGATGTCCTGGACCAGCGCGCCGCCGCCGCTGATCACCAGCAGTTGGTGCCCACCGCAGATGCCCAGCACCGGCAGGCGTCGGCGGCGCGTTTCGCGCGCCAGCAGCAGGTCAGCGTCGTGGCGGCGGCGGACCATCAACTGCTTGGCGGGCTGCTCATGGCCGCCATAGGCGTCGGGATGGTAATCGGGTCCACCGATCAGCAGTACGCCCGTCACCGTGTCGAGCGCTTCTGCAACGCTGGGTGCATCAGTGAAGGCGGGGGCGATCAGCGGCAGACCGCCGGCGGCGTGGACGGGGTCGCAGTAGGCGACCAGGGTGCGGGTGTCCGCTTCGTGGTCGTTGAGCGAGCAGTTGACGAGGATGCGTGGGCGCATGGCCCACGCAGTTCAGGCGACGGCGGCGATCTGCAAGCGTTCCCAACGGGTCGGGATGCCCCGCTCATTCCACTGGCGATTGAACTTGTCGGCATCGACCGGTCGCAACTGCCGGGTCATCAGGACGCGTCCGTCGTCGGTCCGCACGAGGCGGAAGTGGGCGATGGCGAAGGCCTGTTCATCGCTGATCGTGACCATGGGGTTGTCCGCTCCTGCGACGACACGCGTCGCAGGAGAATGGAACGCACTGGTCGTGCCAACGGATCCGCACGTAAGTAGCTGTCGCCACTGGTTTTTTGTGCGGCCCGATAGCCGGTATAGCCTGTTACAGCCGCAGTTACTTCACCAGCGCGATGACACGCAGATTCGACGTGGCGATGGTGTAGTGTCCGGCGACCGTGACCTGGTTCTTGAATAGGTCCGAGACATCGGTGATGCGGCCGATGAACCAATCGCCTGTGCGGGCTTCCCTCTTGGTCGCCGGCGGGAGGTAGACGCTGTCGCGCTGGTTGTCGTTGCAGACGATGACCGTCTGGCCGAGCACGATCTCGTTGGCTGCGATCGGCCGCGAACTCCAGGCGTGGGCGGTCCACACCTCCTTGCCCTTCACGATGGGAAAGTACTTCCCCTGGCCACGGCTTTCGGCGCTGGGCAACTGCAGGACCTTGGCCAGTTCGACATAGCTCCAGCCCTCGCCTTCGTAGGGCTTGTCGTCGATGAACACTTCGTCGGCGTAGATGAAGTGCTGGTCGATCGCTGCCTCGCCGGTTGTCGGAGCGGCGACGGTCGGTGCGGCGACCACCGGCGCGGTCACGGTTGGCGCGGTGACCGCGGGCGCAGGGGCTGGCGTCGGTGCGGGGGCCGGCGGAGCGACGACAACCGGCGCGGGAGCGACCGGGGCGGCGACAGCCGGGCCGTTGCCGACGTCCGTCCCGCCGGCGAGCAAGTCGATCAGACGGTCGCTGATCGCGGCGGCGATCGCAGCACTGGCCTTGTCGAGCATCTTGGCGCGGGCCTGAGCAGCGTCGGGATCGACACCCTTCTCATCGATCTGCAGACTGCCGGCGACGTTGCCATTGTTCGGATCGAGCACGGTGGCGCTGCCGGCCACGGCGATGCTGTGCCAGTCGTTGGACAGCTTGCGCGGAGTCTCGCGCAGGGCGAGGCGCAAAACGACCGAACCGGCCTTGTCATTGACCGCGAGGCCTTGCTTGGCCATGGCCTCCTGGGTACGGGCGGCGAAGACCGCGTCGGGCGCGCCCTCGAGGCGGATGGTAACCGTCGCCAGCCCTTTGGCGCAGGCTTGCAGCAGGGCCTGCAGGTCAATCGGCCAAGCCGGCGGCTTGGACTGCGGGTCGGCGAGGATCAGGTCGCTGACCAGAGCGTCACGACGGGCGGCCAGCGGGCCGACGGCCTTCAGCGCCCGGGCGGCGGGATGCATGCCCTTGCCGGCCTCGGCGAGACGATTGCCCTCGGCACGCAACTGGTTGTCGACCTCTTCGATCTCCTGGCGCAGCTTGGCCGCCCAGGCGGCGCGGTCGAGTTCGGCCAGGGCCCAGGTGTCCTTGCCGCTTTCGGCTTCGGCAATGACCTGCGCATAGGTCAGATCGCGATCGACGCTGAGTCGGGCCTCGGTCTTGTAGTTCGACCAGGCGTGCCCGACGCGTTCACCGCCAGGGCCGATCTTGGCGATCTCCCCTTCGTTGATCGTGGTGGTCGACCTGACGTTGACCTTCAGGCTTGAGGCCAGTTCGGTCAGCGCCTTGCGCCGGGCGTCCTCGCGCCGGCCCTTCATCGCGCCGCCGACGGCATAGAGCTTGCCCGCCTCCTGCGGCAACTGGTCCACCCAAGCTGGCCGGCCCTGCTCGATGGCCGGCTTGGCCTCGGGTTTGGGCTTCGGCTTCTCCGCCACAGCCGCCGGCTTGGGCTTCTCGGCCGCCGGCTTCTCGGCCGCTGGTTTGGGCTTGGGCTCGCCCATCTCCTTGTCGAAGGAGGCGTCCATTGCTGCCGCGGCAGCGGAATGGCTGGCATTCTCCTGGGTCGACCGCTCGGCACGGGCGGAGCCGTTGTCGCCATTGCAGCCTGCAAGGGCGAGCACGGCGAGGGAGGCGACAAGGCTGGGGCGGGTGTTCATGGATTCTCCTGGGCCTGCTTGGCGGTCTCACGGACGAGGTTGGCGAGTTGGACGAACCTGTCGCGGACGGGTTTGTCGGCGAACGGCGCGGCTGCGGCATCGGCGGCGAGCATGGCGAACGATTCCTGGTACTTCTGCTCGTCGAACAGTGCTTTCGCCCCCTTCATCGTGCTGATCAACTGGGCGTTCACCGCTTTGGTCAGTTTGAGGTTGGCGTCGTCGACCGCTGGCTTTGGCAGAGCATCGGCAGCGGACTTGGCGCCTTTCCAGTCCTTGGCGGCGAGGGCGGCGTCGAACGCCGAGGTGTCGACTGGCTTGGGTGGCTCGGGCTTCGGCTGCTCGACCGGCTTGGGTGGCTCGGGCTTCGGTTGCTCGACCGGCTTGGGCGGCTCGGGCGGCGGGGTGACCGCAACCACAGGTTCGGGCTTGGGCTGCTCAACCGGCTTGGGCTGCTCAACCGGCTTGGGCTGCTCAACCGGCTTGGGTTGCTCCACCGGGATGGGGACAGGGACCGGAATCGCGACGACCGGCTTGGGCTGTTCGACGGGCTTGGGCTGTTCGACCGGCTTTGGTTGCTCCACCGGTTTGGGCGGTTCCGGTTTGATCGGCGCTGTGACGATCGGCTTCGCGGGAGCATCTGGCGTCCGGGTCGCGAACCACGCCCCGGCTGCACCCAGCGCCAGCACCACGACGACCACGGCCACGATCAGGCCACCCTTGCCGCCGTGCTTGACCGGGGCCGGCGTGGGCACGGTGGCGGCCAGCGACGATGGCGCGGCCTGAGGACCGAGGTTGGCCACTACCGTGGCGGCGACCGCGCCATGCGGTGAGAGGTCGCCAGACACCGTTCGCGCGGCGTTGGGCACGGCCGTTGGCGCGGTCGCCTCCTGGGCCTTGGTCGCCGCCGTGGTCGCGCCCCCACCGATGATGGTGGCGGCAGTGCGGTCGACCTTGCCGTCGGAGACCATGGTCGGCTTGGTGGTCGAGCCGCCGGTCGACGCGCCAGCGGCGCCGGCGCCGACCAGTTCGCGGGCGTCGCGCGGCAGCAGCAGGCCCTGGGCGGGCAGCGACTCGATCGCCTCGACCAGCTTGATCGCCGAGGCCGGGCGGTTGGCGGCGTCCTTCTCCAGGCACTGGTAGACCAGCTTGACGATCGGCGGCGGCACATGATCGAACAGTCCGGTGGGCGGCGGCAGCGGCTCGGAGATGTGCTTGTAGAGCAGGCCGTGCAGGTTGGCGGCCTCGAACGGGTACTTGCCGACCAGCATGTACCACCACGAGACGCCCAGGCTGTAGATGTCGCCGGCGTGGCCGATCTCCTCGCCGCGGCAGGCCTCGGGCGACATGAACAGCGGCGTGCCCATGGGCGCCGCCTGCATGGTCAGCGCCGTCGATTCGGCGGCCTTGGCCAGGCCGAAGTCGACCAGCTTGGCGATGCCCTTGCTGGTCAGCATGATGTTGTCGGGCTTGATGTCGCGGTGGACGACATGCTGGTCGTAGGCGGCGGCGAGGCCGTCTGCGCACATGCGGATCACCGTGGTCGCCAAGCGCCAGTCGATCGGCTTGCCGAGGTGCGACTTCAGCGAGCGTCCGCCTTCGATCAGTTCCATGATCAGCAGCAGGTGCTTGGCCCCGGTCTCATCGGGGAACTCCTCACATTCGACCACGCCGACGACGTTGGGATGGCCGACCTTGGCCAGGACCTGGGCCTCGCGCTTGAAGCGCCGGACCATGTCCTCGTTCTCGAGCAGGTGGGTGGCGATGCGCTTGATCGCCACCGGGCGCTTCAGCGACAGCTGCTCGCCTTTGTAGACCTCGCCCATGGCGCCCTTGCCAAGCAGGTCGCAGCCTGAGGTCAGCATAGGTCGATGCGCGTCCTACCCCGTTCCGCGCGCCCCTACAAGCACCGAGGTCCGGGCAGGGCCCGGACCTCGGCTACGGGAGGACGGCGGACGGCAGGACGTCACTTCCAGGACGACTGGCTGACTTCCTTGCGGATCTTGGTGTTCTCGGCCCAGATGATCTTGCGTGTCTGCACGTCGGTGATCTCGAGATCGACGACGTAGTACTTCACCGATTCGCGGCCGCTCTGATCGTTCTGGGTGTTGATCGAGCCCTTGAGCAGGAAGTCGGTGCTCGCCTCCATCGCCATCTCCTTGCCCTTCTCGGCGAAGGCGGCCTGGTCGGCCAACTCGTCGCGGGTCGACTGCTTGTCCTCGTCGACCACATCGACCTTGCCGGAGTTGACGAACTCCTTGCGGATCTCCTTCATGAACACGGCGGTGTTGATGACCTCGCCATCGGCGCGGGGGATGACCTTGCCGAGCTGGATGGTCGGGTTCTTGTTGTGCTTGCCGATGAAGCGGTCGATCCAGCCGGCGGCCAGCGCCTTCGAGATCGTCGTTCCAGCGGCCGGAGAGGTCCTTGACCGCGCCGGATTCGGTACGGGTGACCTGGGTCCCGCCGCAGCCGGGCAGGGCGAACAGGCCGCAGGCGAGCACGGGGACGAGGGCGAGGGACAGCGAAGGCTTCATGGATGGTTCCTGGGGAAGGTTGAGCGTGGTGGGAGGCTATCAGCCGGCGCGGCCGGTCATCACTTGGTTGCGCTGGGGTCCGGCGAGACCTTCGGCTCGGGTGACACGCCGGGTTCCGGCGAGACCTTGGGCTCGGGCGAGACGACCGGCTCGGACGCCGCGGCCGCCTTCGGCGCGACCGGGCCGCTGGCTTCGGGCGATCCGGCCGGGTACGGGCAGGGCATCGGACGCGGGAAGGTGCGCGCCGGGACGATGACCAGGCGACCGGCCGGGACGGTGACGTCGCCCAGCTCCTGCGAGCCGTCGGCCTGACGGATGGCGATGCGCAGCTTGCCCGCCGGCACCGCCGCCAGGGAGGCTTCAATGCGGTCGGGGAGCAGGCCCCAATGACGGGTATCGGCGGATTCCGAGGCCGAGGCGGCGGCGTGGGCGGCAACGCCGACCAGTGCGCCGAACAGCTGCCCGCCGAGGCCCTGGTCCTTGGTCGCCTCCTTGGCGGCGGCGCCAGCGACGGCCGCCGCGATGTGCTTGGTCAGCACGCGGGTCATGGTCTTGGTCAGCACGCCGGGCTGCAGGTCCTTGAGCGTGACGCGGGCATAGGCGTCGATGTCGTCGGTGACGACCAGCTGCCGCTCCTCGGTGCCGAAGACGACTACGCCGGGGGTCGGGATCGGGGCATCCTGGCGGTGGGTCGGCATCTCGAAGCCGATCCAGGTGCCGGTCTCCAGCTTGCCGAAGAGGTTGGCGATCTCGCCGGCGCCGGCGAGGACCGCAGTCCAGCCGGTGGCGCGTTCGGAGCCCGGCCCCTTGGCCCAGGCCGTGGTCCAGCCGCAGTGCACGCCGGTGATGGTCACGCCGCGCAGGCGCTCGGCCTCGGTGACGCTCGGGCCGGCCCACACGCCCGCGGTGAGGTTGATCTCCAGGCGGTCGGTCGGGGTGATCCAGTCGGCGTGGTTGAGCACCAGCACCATGCCCTTGTCCTTGCCCAGCGGCGGCATCTTGAAGGCGGCGTCGTCAGCGGCGATGCCCAGGTCCTTGAGCAGGCTGCCGAGGCCTTCGGGGTCGAAGGCGCTGCCGACCTGCATGGCCAGGGCCAGGACCGGCTGCGGGATCTTCGGCACCTCGTAGCGCATGTCGCTGGCGCCGCCGAGCACCGTGCTCTGCTTGGCATAACCCTTGCAGGCGCTGCTCAGCATGGTCCAGGCGAAGTTCATGTCGTCGCTGCCGCGCAGCTTGGGCGGGGTGGCCAGGACCATCACGCCGGCGATGAAGCGGGCGTAGGGGTCGTCGAAGTAGCGCAGGTCGGGCGCGTTGTCCTTGTTGAACTGGATGCGCTCGATCGACATGCCGCGGGCGACGTTGTTCATCACCTGCACGGCGGTGTCGAGGTCGTAGCCGTCCTCGCCGGCCTTGGCCGGCAGGATGCCCTGCAGGCGCTGCGCGGCGATCACCGCGTCGATCACACGGTGGTAGTCGACCAGGACGTGCTCATAGCCGTTGCCGGCATACTCCTGGGCGGTGTCGTTGGCGAGATAGGTGCCGATGGCGCGGGTCAGCGAGGCGGTGCGGCGCTCGGTCACCAGGTTGGAGGCGCGGTCGAGGTGCTTGCGCGCCCCCGCGGTGTCGCCGCGCAGGACGTCGATCGAACCGCGCTCCATGCGCCAGAGCAGTTCATTCTTGCCTTCGACCTCGTCGGCCTGGGCGGGTTCCTTGTCGTCCGCCTCGGCCAGTTCGCCGGCCTGCACGCAGTCGTAGAGGTCGTTGACCTTGGGGATGGCGCGCTCGTAGGCCCCGACCTGGACGTCGTAGACCATCTCCTGACGGACATCGACCGCGTTCTTGCAGCCAGTGAGGGCGAAGGTGGCGCCGGCGGCGACCATCAGAAGGGTGCGGCTAAGCATGGCTGCAGATGTGCATGGCCGGGGCGAGGAAGGCAAGTGTCTACTGGAAGCGTCGTGCGTCTGGCTATGCATCAATTGGAACATTATCAGGCTCAGTCGATCCTATCGAGCCAAGCAAGGATTGCCGGTATTTCGGATGGCCACGTTTTGTCTTCAGGCAACGTCTCGGCTGCATGCCAGCCTGCATAGCCGGCTGATGCGAGCCATGTGCGGAGGTCCTGCACCTGTAGGCCGCCATCCCACGGAGCCTGCAACCGACCGTTAGCGGCATTACGCCAGTGCACATGGACGACGCGGTCCAGCAGTGGGCGCCAATCGGTCAGTGGCAGGCCAGCGGCGAGTTGATGGCTGGGGTCGAGGGTGAAACGCAAGCCAGGCGCTTGGCGGGCGAGTTGCAGCGCCGCTTCGGGTGTGGGTAAGGCGCTGCGCCAATGCACCTCCGGCGCGAGGTGCACGCCATGCCGTCGGCCGATCGCCACCCAGTTCCGGCAGGTCGCCGCGAGTCCGCCGGGGATGGCGTCGCCGGGATGGACATAGCCGGGATAGAGGCTGACCACCCGCGCGCCGAGCCCGGCGCAGAGCTGCGCCAGGGCGTCGGCCTGGAGCAGCGCGTGCCGCCGCAGCGCCGGCGGAGCTGTCCGGTGCGGTTCAGGCAGCGCGGCGTTGATCGCACTGCAGCGCAGCCCGCGCCGGCGCAGGGCGGTGCCGACGCGATGGATCCAGGCCGGCGGGTCGCGCGCCACCGCCGCCGGGTCGAGCTGCCCCCAGCCGGGGATGGCGATGATATCGACCGCGCGCGCGCCGAGGTCGTGCGCGCGGTCGAGGGCCTGCTCCAGCGGCAGCCGCCAGGCCGACAGCGAGACGGCGACGCGCTCAGGCACGCGCGCCGGCCGTCTGCTGGTCCGGGAACATGCGCCACAGCGGCGAGGTCCCCGGCAGTTCGCCGGGCTTCACCGGCGCCCGGCGCTCGGCGCTGGCGTAGATCGCCGTCACCAGCTCCAGGTCGGCGAGGCCGACGCTGCCATCCATCGGATGGGCCGCGCCGCTGGCCAGGCATTCGGCCAGCTTGGCATAGGCGTCGGCGATGAGGTTGCGCAGGGGGTCGCCGTCGAGTTCGAGCAGGCGCCACTCGCCACCCGGCGACGGATGGGCGCGGTAGGGCCAGTTGGCGGTGTCGAAGACCGCCTGGTGGGTGCCGGGCCGGCCGTCGGCGATCAGCACGTTGCCGTTCCACGCCGCCGGGCCTGCACCAGCGCTGGCGGCGCAGGCCTGGCAGTCGCCCCAGCGCCACAGCCGGCCGGTGGTGCCGAACACCTCGTAGTGCTGGTAGGAGGTGTAGCCCTCGACCAGATCGCCGTTCAGGATCTCGGCGCGGATGCCGCCAGCGAAGTCGATCTCGGCCACGGTGCCATCCTCGACCGGATGGCCGAAGCGCCAGCCCGCACGGTTGCTCTGCGCCTTCGGTTTCGGCTTCAACGCCGGGTCGCCGCGATGCATCTGCGCCACCACCCGCTCCCACGGCACGTCGCCGAGCAGGTAGCGCAGGCTGTCGACCGCATGGGTGCCGTCCGACAGGGTGTCGCCCGCATTCTGCATGCGCACCCGGCGGACCTGGCCGATCGCACCGCTGGCGATGGCCTGGCGCATGGCGCGCAGGTCGGCGCCGGTGCGGCGCTGGTGGTTGACCACCAGGCGCGTCCCGGCGGCGGCGCAGGCCTCGACCATGCGTCGCGCATCGTCGAGGTCGACCGCCATCGGCTTCTCGCAGTACACCGCCTTGGCGCCGTGCGCGGCGGCGGCAAGGGTCAGCGCGGCGTGGGTGTCGTTGCCGGTGCAGATCGCGACCACCTCCGGGCGCAGCTCGCGCATCATCGCGAGCGGGTCGCTGCCGTGCGCGCAGCCGTGCTTGGCTCCGACCTCCTGGGCGGCGCTGGCGACCACGTCGGCGACGCCGACCAGGCGGTAGGCGGGCAGACCGGCGAGGATGCCGGCCTGGGCGCGACCCATGCTGCCACAGCCGATGAGCAGGGTGTTCAGCGGGCGCATGCGACGGCTCCTGCGCCGATGCGGCGCGCATAGGCGGCTTCGATCTCGCGGATCACGGCCCAGCTGCGTTCGACCGCCAACTGGCCGTTCATGCCCTCCGGCGGCTCCAGCTCCCAGCCCCACATCACCGCTTCGGGATCGCGCACGTTGGCGAGCAGGTATTCGACCACCGCGCGCACCTCGGCGTGGCCTTCACCGAGCACCGCGCCATCGACGATCAGGGCCTGCCCCTTGTAGCCGCGCTCCTTGGCCCGCGTATCGGTCCACGGGAAGAGCACGTGGTCCTTGATGTGGGTGGCGACGGTGAACGGCGCGACGTGGCGGGCCATGTCGAGCGGCCGTTCGCCGACCACCAGGCTGTTGCCGGTGTCGAAGAGGACGCCGAGGCCGGGCGTGGCACGACACAGCGCCGCCAGGTCCGAGCCCCACCAGTCGAAGGCGTTGTGCACCGCCAGCGGGCAGCCGAGGTCGGCGAGGCGGCGGGCGGTGGGGCGCAGCGCGGCGCTGACCCGCTCGAGCTGCCGCTCGATCGGCCACTCGGCGTCGAAGCGGTGCTTGCCGCCGGTGTTGGTGCCGACGAAGGGGCAGCGCAAGGCCTCGCGGTGGCGTTCGAGTTCGCGCACGAAGGCCTCGCCCTGGCGGGCGACCTCGGCGGCGGGCAGGGTGTACCAGTCGGCGTGCCAGCCGACATCCAGGCGCAGGCCTTCGCCGGCCTGCAGCACGGCGGCGCGGCGCGCCGGGTCGGCAAGTTCGGCGAGATTGACGCCGGTCGAGCCGAAGCCGTGCTTCCGGCACCAGTTCAACTTGTTGATGGTCTGATCGCCGTCCCACCAGCGCAGGTCGCCGTGCGCGACGCCCGCGTATCCCCAGGTCAGCATGTGATGGTCTCCTTGCGCGCGATCTTCGGTCGACGGAAAGGCCCTCGCTACGCGCCACGCGGTGTCGCAGGTGCAGATCCCGTGGTCAGAAATCGCAGATCGACGCTCAGAAATCCAAGCCATGATGCGGCGCATGCGCCTGCCCGCCTCCCGCGGTACCCAGCACGATCCGCTCGGCTCCGGCGCGTCGGTGCGCCTTGAATATGGCCGCTCGGCGCGCTGGGACTTCTTCTGGCACGCCCATGCCGCCTGCGAGCTGATCGTGATGGCCAACGGCGGCGAGCATCCCGGCCCGGTCGCGTTTCGTTGGCGCGTGGGCAATGCCGAGGGCACGGCGCACCACCCCGCGGCGTTCCTCGTCGCGCCGGGACTGCCGCACGCGTTCTGGACCGAAGGTTTCCTGCCCAACGATCAGGCCATAGCCTCGTCGCTGGCGTGGTGGGACCCTGCGCTGACCACCCTGCCCGATGTGCCGGAATGGCGTGGCGTGACCACGCTGCTGGCGCGGGCGCGGCGTGGCGTGCATTTCGCCGGTGCCGCCGCCGCGGTCGCCGCCGAGCGCCTTGCCGCCGACCCCGGTGTGCCGGCCCGCCGCGCTGCGCTGGTCATCGATGTGCTCGCCATCCTCGCCGGCGATGGCGGCAGCGACTGCAACCCGGCCGATCCGCCGCCAGTCGATGCCCGCCGCGACCTCGAACGGCTCGCCGCGGTCGAGGCCCTGCTGGTCGAGCGCTACCGCGAGCCGCTGACCCTGCCCGAGGTCGCGCGCCGCTGCGGCGTGTCGGAGAACACGCTCAACGCCCTGCTCAAGCGCCATCACCGCGCCACCTTCCTCGAGGTGCTCAACCGTGTGCGGGTCGACCGGGCCAAGGAGCGCCTGCTGCGTTCGGACGGCGACGTCACCGCGGTGGCCCTGGCTTGCGGCTTCGGTTCGATCGCCACGTTCAACCGTCGCTTCCGCCGCCAGGAGGGCCTCAGCCCCCTGGCCTGGCGCGAGCGCCAACCCTGAGACCAGCATGCCTGCCAAGACCATCCTCGCCCTGCCCTCGTTGATCAGCCTGTGGGATTTCGCCGAGCCCGGCGGCGACCGCGTGGGTCGCGGCCCGCGGCCCTGCGTCCTGCACGAGCGTGGCGGCGCCACGGCGCGGGTCGAAGGCGGGGTGTGGTCGCCGTACAGCGCCCGTTTCCAGCCCGGGGCCTGGCTCGAGGCGCCGTTCGCCGAGTCGCAGCAGCTCGACCTGCGTGATGAGGTGACGGTGATCAGCTGGGTCTGGCGCGAGCCCAAGGACCACACCGAGTGCCAGGCGGTGGCCGGCCGTTGGCTGGAGACCGGCCGCCAGCGCCAGTACTGCCTGTTCATCGACCTGCGCATCCACGCCAGCCAGGAGCAGGGCGCCCTGCACGTCTCCAACGTCGGCGGGCCGACCCCGGGCGAGCGCTGGTGCATGGACGCTGCGATCGGCGGCAGCGCCATGGCCATGGGCCGCTGGCACTGCATGGTCGGCACCTTCGCGCGCGGCGAGGCGTGTTTCTACCTCGATGGCGTGCTCGACCGGCGCGAACGCTTCAACCCCTACGCCTACCCCGGTCCGCTGCACCGCTCGGATGCCGACTTCACCGTCGGCGCGGTGCACCGTGGCGGCTCGTACGGCAACTGGTTCACCGGCCGCATGGGCGGCCTGGCGGTGTGCTCGACCGCGCTCGACGCCGAGACGGTGGCGCGCATCTCGCGGTGCTGAGCAGGCTCATTTCACACGGCGGAACGGAAGCGACAGGACTCGAATCGAGCGCATCAGGCTGTTGCCTCGTTGCCTCTGCTTCCTTGGCGATGCGCGTGCTGACCAACGCTGGATATCGGATGACGGTGGCACATCAGGGCGCGTCCGTCTATGCGCTCGCAACCAGGGCCGGTTTAGGCAAACAAGGGTACACTGGACAAGTTCAGCCAGATACCCATTCTGGAGAATATAACCGAAGTAACGCTCCAAGCGGAGATCCCATGTCCAATCTTATGGCCCGTTCGCTCCTTGTCGCCAGTGTCGTGGTCTTATGCGCCGCTACATATGGTTGCGGCGGCGTTATGGAATCGCGATTTATGCTTGGGACGGTGCGAGAGACTTCACGGGTTGCGATCTACTCGTCACAATGGATATCGTTGCTGAACGGTTCCATTGTCACCCAGATCCCCGGCGAGTCGGAAAAACGAGCAACTCCAACGGTAGAACAATGGGACGCAGCCTTTACATCAGGCCCGGATTTGGTGGGTGGCAACGTTTTCAAGACATTCGATTCGATTGTACTTATTGATGTGCCGAAGGATACCGGGAGCGACTTGGTCGGAACTGCGCAAGCGCTGGTGCCAACGCGGGCGGGCATTCGAAATCTCACGTCCCAACAGGCTCGTGAAATTGCGGCAGCCTATACCGCAGCCTACAAAGGCATCCGATTGCAGAAACAAGGAGATCTCGGATCCTTCGATCTCTACATCCTGTCCATTTGGAACGCGGCCGTCTGCCATCTCGCCGCTGGCGACTGGGACGACTTCATGTCTGCCGTGCGTGCCATGCCAACCGGCGGTTCGTCCACTATTGGCGTCCTTTCGCTCCGTAACAGATGTAACATCGCAGCGAGCAGGATTGAGAAGGTCCAACCGTTGCGCCGCGGTGCTCGCTATGGAAAGCGCTCGGTGACGGTTGGACAGCGCGTTGTCACACCCGCCGTGCAGATGACGCCGCCGAAATTCGCCTGGAATAACGCCGAGGCCAACCGTCTTGCAGTCGGAGACATCAACGTCGCCTTTATCGCGGCGACCGAAGACAATTATTTCAGCCTGCGACGCCTGGGTATAGAGATCCGGAACAACTCGCCTCGTGTCGTCTCCATAAGCGACCTGGCTGGCCGCCTCACTTTGGGTGACGTCCAGTACACCATACGGTCGATTTCTGGCGAAAACCGCCTGACTCCTGGTGAAACCAGCTTCATCGCCTTGGATATAGCAAAGCAGGCGGAGCAGGCCGGAATCTTCTTCGGCGATAGTGCAGTGGTTGCGACGAAGGCCTCGTTCACCCTGTTCGACATCCCCGCATCGTTCGACCACAATACGGGCGCTTTGTTGAAGAAGGAAAACATCACGTGGGACTTTACCTTCACTCCTGGATCACGCGGCCGTGCAGCAGTCACTGAACCGATCGTCGCTAGCCAATGGATTGAGATCGGGAGCGCTGATGGCGCCAAGGAAGGCCATTAGCATATGGGCCGCCTCCTGCGCTGGGGGGTGATTCTGCCAACGCCGATCAGAGATCGGCACAGCCAGTACGGTCAGTCCAAGCGCTGCAGTCGCACCAGTTCGGCGTAGCGGCCACCCTTGGCCACCAGTTCGGCGTGGCTGCCTGCTTCCAGCACCGTGCCCGGGAGGGGGTCGTCCTTGCCGGCGAGCACGTAGATGCGGTCGGCGTGCTGCACGGTGGCGAGGCGGTGCGCCACCACCACGACGGTGCGGCCCTTCATCAGTTCGGCGAGGGCGG
>JFJP01018590.1_pt1 | contig 62241 bp, 49 predicted proteins | sample 431651 | NCBI WGS metagenome assembly JFJP01 (sample SAMN02602958, study PRJNA72255) | Microbial mat metagenome, whole genome shotgun sequencing project. | biome: fresh water; feature: sink hole; material: water; isolation source: purple microbial (photo- and chemosynthetic) mats found in... | reverse complement strand
GGCACCCTGCTGGAGCGTCCCGGCCTGATCCTCAATCCATGGGAACTGCGCGAGACCACCACCGAGCAGGAACGGCTGAAGGGCGATCAGGACTATGCATCCGCACGGCAGGCCATGGCGGATGCCTCCGTCGAAACGGGACTGTCCGTGTATGGGGGGGCGGGTAGCGGAGTCGGGGGGCGGGGCCAGTCCGTTGACATCGGTTACGACTTCCTGCCGCAGGGCAGTCAATGGGTTCTGAACGCCGTCCCGGACAAGGATGCGCGCCGGAACATACGATGCTGGATATCGTGGTGCTCGACCGGTTCGGGCTTAGTCAGTTCCGGCATCTGCGTCCTTACCAGACGTTCACGCCCGTCGATCAACGCCTGCTTAGCGGACTGAAGCCGGATGCGGCCTTCAGTCGTCAAAAGCGCATCCGGTCACTGGCTGCCGGGGAGCAGGTGACTTTTTCCGATTCTGCGACGACCCGCTACCGAGCCATCACGACGCTGGGCCAGGCCTTCGATCTGCTGCAGGTGCTTAGCGGTGGAGTTCGCCTTCCTCAAGAACTGGCCCGGTCTGGATGAGGCCGCCAAACGCGAGAAGTACGGCAAGTATGCCTGCCACGAGGTCAACATTTTCCTGTCCCAACACGATCCGGACTTCTTCAAACGGGTGATCAAACCCGCCCTGGCCTGCAAGAAGGATAAGACCTTTGTAGACCGCTGGCTGCTGGAGACCCTGACCACCGAGGATCTTCGGCTGGACCGTTTGCAGCAGCGCAATGCGCTGGAGCTGGCCCTGCTGGCGAAGCGTGGCGGCGATGCCCGCCAGATGCAGGCGGCCCTGCGCGAGGCGTGGGAGCTGCTGCCCCCCAATCCCGATGCATTTGCCCGGCTTGTACGTACCGCCTTGCAATCGGGCGATCTGGACAAGCCGGTTGACGGTTTTGGATCTGCGGAAGACGAAATGATCGTTGAGGAAGCCAAGGACAAGTCGCTGGAGATGAAGAAGTTGGCACTGAGACCGAGTTCGCGTAGGCTGAATGGAGCGGGTGGATTGACTGAAGCGAGCAAATCAGACGCTGTGCCCATGGAGGAGAGGGACGCGATGATGGCCCCGTCCGCTGCGCCCGCCTCCGAGGCGGCCCTCAGTTTCGCAATGGCCGAGGCGACAATGGACGTCTCAGAGTCTGAGGGCGCGGATGGCGTGGTCCTGTTTGAAATGACTGCGGATACGTTTGCTGGTGAGGCGGTCCGCCTGTACCGGGCGTTGCCGCCGACCAAGGAATGGGCCGAGCAGAACTACTACCGTGTGCGGGCCGCAGAGGATCTGCCCGCGCGGCTTTCCGCGAATGCGTTCTGGCTGGATGTAGCCAGCGGCAAGGCACTGTCCGCGAACCTGCTGGAGGCGCATCGCCATCTGACCGATGTCATCACGGCGCTGGCGTTCTGTGGCCTGCCGTTCGAGGCGCAGCCCGTGGCCGAGACGACCGGCACGAACGGCCTGACCCTCGCGGCTGCCTCTCCCGTGCTGCTGGTGACGGAGCAGGTCCTGCCCGCGCCGGTGGCGGCGGATGACCGTCCGCTGCTGATCGCGCAGCAGTTCTTCCGGCCCGATGACCGCTATCGTTTTGAGGGCAACGAGCAGATCGAGAAATTCATCAGCGGCGAATTCGTGCGGCGCGTGGTGTATGGCGGACGCGTCACACTGACCAATCCCACGGCCTCGCGCCGCGTGCTCAACGTCCTGCGGCAACTGCCGCTGGGGGCGATCCCGCTACGCAACGGCGTGATGACCGATGATGGCGTGGTGCGGCTGGAACCCTACACCACCGAGAAGATCGAGTATTTCTTCGTCTTCCCGTTCGCGGGTCAATTCAGCCAGTTCCCGGCCCAGGCGGCCGCTGGCGAAAGTGTGGTCGGCCGGGCCGAGGCACAGGTGTTCAACGTGGTGAACGAGCCGACCGAGGTGGACAAGACTTCCTGGGCCTGGATCTCTCAATATGCACCGGCCGACGATGTGCTGGCGTTCCTCGGCAAGGAAAACCTGCGGCGGCTCGATCTCGGTGAGATCGCCTGGCGGCTCAAGGACCGCGGTTTCTTCACAAAGGCCTGCGATCTGCTCGCGTCGCGTGGGCTGTTCCATGACACGACCTTCTCGTACAGCGTCCACCACAAGGATGCAGACCGCGCCCGCCTCTGGCTGGCCCGCAGCAGCCTGGCTGGCAGGGTAGGCCTGGTGCTGGAGTCGCCGTTGCTGAAGGTCGATCCGGTCGAGGCGAAGGTTTATGAGCATCTGGAGTACGATCCGCTGGTCAATCCGCGGGTACACCCCGTCGGCGAAAAGCTCAAGATCCTCAACACGGCGCTGGATGCCCAGTACCGAGCCTTCCTGAGGACGGCGGCCTACCGGGCGGAATTGCCAGCCAGCCAACGGCTGGCACTGGTGTATTACCTGCTGTTGCAGGACCGGCTGGCCGATGGGTTTGCGGAACTGGCGAAGATCAACGACAAGGATCTGCACGAGACGGTGCAGGTGGATTACCTTCGCGCCTGGGTGGCGCTGCGCCAGCTTGATGTCAAGCGCGCCGCAAAGCTGGCTGAAGCGTACAAGGATTATCCGCTGCCTCGCTGGCAGTCGCGTTTCCGCGCCCTGACCCAGGCGATTGCCGAAGCGCAGGGGGCGGAGGTCGCCGGGCTGGATGAACCCAACCGCCAGCAGGATCTCGACCAGCAGGCGGAGCAATCGCCCTCGCTGGACCTTGCGGTGGAAACCGGCAAGCTCTGGCTGACCGCTTATGCGGTGGGCGAGGTGACGCTGAATCTCTACCCGATGGACATCGAGCTCATGTTCAGCCGCAAACCGTTCCTTTCGGAAGGGGCGACCGATTTCGCGGTGATCCGTCCGGCCTTGTCACAGACGCTCAAGATCAAGGCCAACGGCGAGCCCGAGGAGCTGACGCTGCCGGCGGATTACGCCAAACGCAACCTGATGGTGGAAGTCGTGGGCAAGGGACGGCGTGCGGCGACGGCCTGGTACGCCAACCAGTTGCGGGTGCGCCTGATCCAGGATTACGGGCAGATCGAGGTCCGCTCCGCGGCGGAAGGTCTTTGCACGGGGAACGAATGGACGCGAGCAGTTCTGGAAGGATGGCTACACCGATTTGCGCGGACGCTTCGACTACCTGTCCCGCAATGATCGCAAGCCCGAGGAGGCGGTGGAATTCTCCATCCTCGTCCTGCATCCGGAGCTAGGCGCCGAAATCCAAAACGCCACCCCGCCCGCCCGGTGACCGGTGTTTGGAATCGTGATCCGTAATCGTCAACCGGAACCTATGCCTGTCGGTTGACGATAACTGTGGACGATTAAATCTTGAGGGCCGGGTTCCACCCCGGCCGCGGCGTTGTCAATCTTGATGTCAATCTTTTAAATAGACCTTTATAGGAATATTATGTACTATAAATACGTTAATCAGATCTATAAAGGATTGTTATGAGTGCCAACATTGAGGATCTTATGGCCTTGTTGGGCGAGCGGATACGCGAGTTGAGGCTGCGAGAAAATATTGCCCAGACTGTGCTGGCGATGCGGAGTGGTGTTTCACTGAAGGCCGTGAAGAATCTGGAAAATGGCACCGGAGCGACCGTTTCTTCATTGCTGCGGGTGTTGCGTACCTTGGGTCGGAACGAGTGGATTGAGACGCTTGGTCCCAAGGTCGGCATCAGTCCTATGCAGATGGTGAACCGCAGAAAAACGCGCCTGCGGGCGACACGAAAAAAGACCGGGGTGGCTGATGTATAAGCCGGTCAATCTCGTTGAAGTCTGGATCTGGGGAGCGCGTGTCGGGGCTGTCGCCAAGGATCCGCGAACTGGATTCTATGCGTTTGAATATGATCCCCGATTTGTTCGCACAGGCATTGAATTGGCGCCGCTTTTCATGCCGATCCGGAGGGCAAATCAACCGTTTGTTTTTCCGGACTTGCCCGAAGAAAGCTATCATCGCCTCCCGGCGCTCCTTGCCGATGCGCTGCCGGATTCCTTCGGTAATATCCTGATTGATGCATGGATGGCAGAGCAGGGCATCGAACGGAGTCGGATCAGCGTTCTGGATCGCCTGGCGTACATGGGAAAGCGAAGCATGGGCGCACTGGAATTCAAGCCCGTGATCGGACCGAAGGAGAAGACCCCCACCGCGATTGAGCTCTCCTCGCTTGTGGAAAGCGCACGGAGGGCTGTTTATGGCGACTTAGGAATAGATGCTCGCACGGATGCGGCGTTGCACCAGTTGATGCAGGTGGGCACGTCCGCTGGCGGAGCACGGGCCAAGGCTGTGATCGGATGGGATCGCAAGAATCGAAAACTCTGCTCCGGGCAGTTCGATGTTCCTGATGGCTTTGAGCACTGGATCATCAAATTCGACGGTGTCGGGGATACGCCCAATGCGACGCAGGATTCAGGACGGGTGGAACTGGCTTATCACAACATGGCTCGGGCAGCAGGCATTACAATGATGGAGTGCGATCTGTTTTGCCATGATGGACGCGCACACTTCATGACCCGGCGGTTCGACCGTGACGGCAACACCAGGCATCATCTGCAGACCCTCTGCGCGATGGCACATCTATCTTTTCATCAGCGGGCTGCCTATAGCTATCACCAGCTCTTCGAGACCGTCAATGAGCTCGGGATGGACTACGCCACCCGCGAAGAGGTTTTCCGTCGCATGGCCTTCAACGTCTTGGCTAGAAATACCGATGACCACAGTAAAAATGTCTCGTTTCTCTTGAAACAGGGTGGGGGGTGGGAGCTTGCGCCCGCATATGATCTCACCTACTCCTATACGCAGGTTGGCGAATGGAATGAGTGGGCGAACCCCCGGGTGATGGCAGTCAGCGGGAAATTCTCGAACATCACCGCCAAGGATCTGCTGGAGGTGGCTGAGCAATTCGGCATCGGAACCGCACGGCGGGAACTGGATCGTGTCATGGATGCTGTCCGTCGCTGGCCGACATTTGCCGACGCTGCCAGCGTGACAGACGAGAACGTGATACAAGCCCTAATCTAAGTTCACATGCTGTCAAGAGTGTTAAATTAGTATCGATACACCGAGCATTTGTCCGGTGGAGGCGATGCTTTGCCTGCAACAGATCACAGGCCTCCGAGCTAATATCCCGCGCATCGTGGTTGGCGGCGGCATTGTACGGCCTTAGGAAACAAGGGCGGGGAGGATATGCCAGACGTCCCGTTGGTTCGTAACTGAAGCATTATATCGGAACTTCAGCCTAGATGGCATTCCAGGGGATGGCGGCGGCGTGCGGAGAGATGGACCAGGCCTCATGTCCGGCGAAAAGGATAACGCCGGGTTGTGCCTGCGGATACGTGGTGCGAAAGGCCTGGATGCCGCGTGTGTCGTGACCGCTGACCTGCGTCGATGCCTTAAATTCAATCGGGTACAGTTTGCCGTCCTGCTCCAGCACGGCATCGACCTCCGCCCCGTTCTCCGTGCGCCAGTGCCATAACCCCGGTGATATCGGAAGACGTGCCAGTTGGCTGCGCAGCCAGCCCACACACCAGGATTCGTAGATTTGTCCGAGCAGGGGACTTGCCAGCAGGCTCTCCGGCGACGACAGCGTCTGAAGATAGCAGGCGAGTCCCGAGTCCTGGATGTGCCCCTTAGGTTTCATGCTCAGGCGTTTGATGGTATTCCCGCTGTACGCGGGTAACTCCGTCCACTGGTACGAATGCACCAATAGATCCAGCCAATGGCGTGCCGTTTTGGGGCTGACTCCAATATCCCTGCCGAATTGCGATTGATTAATCTCGCGTGCCGTCATGGCACCGCATAGGCGGAGGAACCGACCGAACAGTGCCAGATCCGACACATTCCCCATAACGCGCACATCCCGTTCGATATAGGTCTGGACATACGAGCTGAAGTAGGCGGGAACATCGGCATTATTCTCGAACTCCAGAAGTCCCGGAAGTTGCCCGCGCCAGAGCATTGTGGTGAGCGGAACGGAAGACGATATCAAGGACCGGTCCTGGCGGGGTTGATTGACGAATTGCGCAGGGTCATGCAAATATTGTCCTAGCCAGCTTTTGACTTGGGCCTGCCCGTGTTGCTCGGCTAGCGTCATGCCGTCCAGACGCAAAATGCCGACCCGCCCGGCAAGGCTTTCCGATACCGTTCGCAGCACGGCCAGATTTTGCGAACCGCAAAGATAATACTGCCCTTTGCGGTCGCTGCCATCGACGCGACGCTTGATCGCCGGCAGCAATTCCGGCGCATATTGGACTTCATCCAGTAGGAGCGGACTGCCAAATGTATCGAGAAAACGATCGGGATCAGTCCGGGCACCGTAGGGATCCTGTATCGGATCAAAGGTAACACATGTCACCCCTGGCAGAAAATGCTGTAGCAGCGTGCTTTTGCCAACTTGTCGCGCACCGGCAATCATAATGACTTTAAACAATCGTGCATAACGCGTTAGCAAGACCTCGACATGCCGTTCTAGATATTTCATGTCGACAAATTACCACGATAATTGGGATTATCAAGAATAATATACGTTATTATGCTCAAACACCACTTGCACGCCGACTGACACCTGTGGCAAGGTGAGCGTCAGGATAGGTACGGGGATTATCCAAGTGGGTCGGTGACGGATCCGACGGGGCCACCGAATGGCTCGGGCCGTGTGCTTCGCGGCGGTGGTTGGGGCGGCGTCGCCGCGAGCTGCCGTGCGGCCTATCGCCTACAACTGCGGCCCGTCGCTCGGGAACTGCGGCCTGGGGTTTCGCGTGGTTCTCGCGGCCCCGGTTCCATGAGTGTCCATTGAGCTACAGCGCACCGGCGGGCTCGGGGTGGGCCAGGCGGTGCAGTAGCCCCATGTTTTTTTGCGATAATCAGCCGGATCGTAGAAGTTACCAAGCTGCGCAGCTCATAACACGATCAGGAATCGTGATTCTGCGATGATGACGTTTCGGAGGACGAAAAGGCTTCCACAGCATACAGGGGAAGCGACAGCAGTTCAAAGGTCACATCGGCGACATCCTGCCCCACCCGTGCGCGGTAAGTCGTCGTCACTTTCGAGGCAGGATTGAGATCGAAACGCACGGCCTGCAACACTTTCTTTTCCATCCGGTCCGCGCAATAGCCGGTGCATGAGTAGAACTCTATTCACCCTGGTTTTATGGCTACCGATTGAGGGCTGCCATTAGTTCGTGGACTTCCGCCAGGAACCGCTCCCGGTCTCCGCGCAAGGCAAACGCTGTCAACGCAATCACCTGGGTGTGCCGACCGCTCTGTCTTTCCATCGTTCGAATGGCCTGCGTTGCCTCCAACCCATCCATAATGGGCATCTGCACATCCATCAATACAACGTCAAACGCTTCCGCTACCATGAGCGCCAGGGCTTGCTGGCCGTTTCCTGCCGTCAGCGTTTTATGTCCTGCCATATTCAAGAGCGTTTCCGCGAACAGCACGCTGGTCGGGTCGTCGTCCACAATCAGTATTGTCAAGGGTTTGAGCTGACCCACAATCACGCTTTCATCTAGGGTTATCAATCCCGGGGTAGCCTCCCTGACGCCGACAATGACCGTGAAGAAGAAGGTGCTGCCTTTGCCGGGCTGGCTCTCCAACCACATCGTGCCCCCCATCAACCCCACCAGACGGCTCGCAATGGGTAATCCCAGCCCAGCCCCTCCGCCATGATTGACGGAATTGGGCGTATCAACCTGCCCAAACGCCTCGAAAACATCCGCCTGCCGGTCTAAGGGAATGCCGATCCCGGTGTCCTGAATGCTGAATAACAGTGCCGCTTCGTCCGTTTCCGGGGAACGACCCAATCGCGAAGCTCGTCCGTCCTGCACGGTCATCGTGATGCTGCCAGCAGGAGTGAACTTAATCGCATTATTCAGGAGATTCAAGATGATCTGCCGGAGCCTGAGGCCGTCCGCCAGACACTCTTCCGGCAGCTCCGGCGCGATATCCTGCTCCACTCGTAATCCCTTCTTGGCTGCCAATGGGATCACCGACGCAATCAGATCCCGGATCGTTGAGCGCAGGGCAAGAGGCCGCCGTTCGATGACCACCTTCTCTGCCTCAATCCTGGATAGGTCCAATATGGCGTCAATGAGTTGCAGGAGGTCAGATCCTCGCTGGTTGACCAGTTTCAGCCACGTCCGCTGCTCGGCTGTCAGATTGTGCGCCAAGACCATCAACTCAGTGAGTGCGCAGTTCATGGCTCATGTTGGCGAGGAACTCGCTCTTGGCCCGGTTCGCCTTCACGGCGGCTTCCTTTGCCAGAATCAACTCCTGCTCCGCACGAAGACGCTCGATTTCTCCCGCCGTCCGTACGGCAACCAACTGCAATATTTCTTCGACCTGCGAACGATTCGTCAGTGGTCTGCGGCTGATCAGCGCAATCAGTCCGATCGGTTTGCCGGTATGCCCCCAGAGGGTCACGCCAACATAACTCTCAGCCCTCAGATCCTGAAGCACTTGATCCCTGGGGAAGAACTGGCAGACACTGGCAGGAAAGCAACAGACCGTCTTGCCCACCACATCGCCACACGGGGTGTCTTTCAGTGCATACGTCACATTATCTTCAAATTTGCCGTCGCACCATACCGCGACAGTCCTGGCGGTCAGGCCATCCCCTTCGAGACGATCAATACAAACGAAATCCATGCCAAGGCTTTCAGCCAGGTATTGCGCCAGCATATTGAAGAATAACTGACCCTCTGCCATGCGACTGCTGGTTTGCGCAAGAAAGGCCTGAACATTCTGCGCCAGCTTGCGCTCGGTGATGTCCTGGAAAGACCCTGAAACGCTGACCGTCCTTCCCTGCTCTTGATGCGGTTGCCCCACCGCCCGGACCCGGCGTTTGTTCCCTTTGAAAGTCGTTATTTCCCACTCCTGATCGTATGGCTCGCCGTTTTCGATGGCTCTCCGTATGGCTTCCAAAGCCATGGGTCGGAATTCTGGACGGATGAACTCCACGCCCACAGGAACTTCTGGAGCGCCATGGGTCAGGTCAATTTCGAGGATGCGGAAGGTCTCGTCCGTCCAGGTCTGGGTCATGGTATTGACGTCGAATTCCCAGCCGCCGATTTTGCCCGCTCTTTCGGCTTTGTCCAGCAACGTCTGGTATTTTAATAAACGCTCCTCCGCCTGCTTGCGCAACAAAGCCTCGCCAATATACTCCCCGACGATCTCCATCTGTTCCACCATTTCAAGTGTCAAGCGCCCCGGTCGGCGGTCATTGATCTGGATCAGTCCGATATTTTCCCCTTTGCCCCGAATGGGAATCAGGGCAATCGACGCGTAACCTTGATGGGTACACGTATTGCGCGGATGTATCCTGGGATCCTGATCTGCCGGAAGGTCGAGTAACGGTAACGAATTATTTGTCCAGATGCTGCCGCCTGGCGTGAAGAGGGGATTGGATGGGTCGGTTTTGCCTGCGATGATCAGTCCGCAGGTGCAGGTTAGGAGAACCTTACCGTTGACGTCCCTGCATAAGCCTCCATCCATGCTCCGGTGTACCAGCGAATTCTCTTTCTCTATAAACGCGCAAGAAAAACCATCCTGGACGTAATAGGGGTAGTCATCTCCTTTTTGTAGGCGAATTCCGGCAGCATCAAACCCGAGGGAAACTTTTATGGTGGTGAGAATCTCATGGATCGAGGCTTGAATGCCTGCCGACCGGCTGAGAATATCCAGGATTCTCCTGCTCATCTCTTGGAAAAGCTCCGCACGCTTGCGCTCGGTGATGTCGGTCATCACCATGTAGCAGGTTGGCGCGCCATCTTCCGCCTGGGTGGCGCGTCCTGTCAGATGCGCCCAAAAGAACGCCCCGCCCGGCTTGGTCAGCCGTAGTTCGCATACCTGCGGTTCGCCCGCCTGAAAGAGCTTTTGGAGCTGCCGGTCGTAGAGATCCTGATCATCTTTCAGGATGAGGTAGGCGAGCGGCTGGTTGACCAGTGCGCTGCGGGTTGTGCCAAACAGAGTGGCAGTCGTAAGGTTGGCCTCCAGTATCAGCCCCTCTTTGGACAGTGTGAAATAGCCCACGGGAGCCTGGTCATAGAGGTCGATATAGCGTGTGCGCAGTGCTTCGATCTCTGTAGGCTGTGAGATTGTCCGTTTGCTCAGGTCATTCTTTTTGTTTGTCACGCCAATCTTCCTGTCTGAACTTGGTTATCCAGTATTCCCGAACCGATGGCTCACGAAAGGTACAACGCCATGCGTCAGATTGTAAAGTGAATTCCGATGCCCTTTGACTGTGTGAGTATTCGTCTCACGGGAGTGGCCCGTTCCACCCGCTCCGCAGAGTAATAGCTCGTACCCAAGCGGAATACCAAGGCCTACACCATGGTTATATTTCACGCAAAGACGCAAAGACGCGAAGGCGCAAAGCTTGCCACCCGCTGCCCAATATGGCATTGTTTGCGTGCGTCTTTAATGATACCGGGAAGGGCGGATATGAATAATCCTATGTTCAGGCCACCTGCAGAGGCAGACAGCGTGATCCTGCAGATCGACGAAGGCTGTCCGTGGAACCGTTGTACGTTCTGCGGGATGTACAAGGCCATTCCTTTCATGAAACGGTCTCTCGACCAGATCGTATCCATGATTCGCCAGGAGGCAGCGCTTAACGTGGACGCTCGGCGGATCTTCCTGGCGGATGGAGACGTGATGCGACGGCCGTTCGATGAGCTTGCCTGCATCCTGCAGTTGCTGGCCGAATCGTTTCCACGCTTGGCACGGGTCAGTCTTTATGCCAACGGGTCCTCGATCCTGGCGAAATCCGATGTGCAGCTTGCCATGCTTCGCACGCTCAGGCTTCACACGCTTTACATGGGGCTGGAAAGCGGAGACGACACCATACTCCAGGGCTGCTGCAAGGGCGAAACGGCATCCGCCATGGTCGAGGCTGGAGGGAAAGCCCAGGCCGCAGGGCTGCGGATGTCCGTCATGATCCTGCTTGGCCTTGGCGGCAGGGCGCGCAGCCGTCAGCATGTCGCCCATACCGCCGACGCCATCAACCAGATGCAACCCCGCCTTCTCTCGGTATTGCGCGTCATTCCCGTGCCCGGAACCCGACTCTATACAGACACCGCCAATGGCCATTTCGCCATGCCCACGGAATACGAGACGGTGCAGGAACTACGGGCGCTGGTCGAACAGCTCCAGGTGCATGGAACCGTCTTCAGGGCGAATCACAGCTCCAACATCATCCCGATCGAGGCGCGTTTGCCGCAAGACAAGCAGACGCTGCTCGCCTCGTTGGACTCCCTCATTGCCTCCGGCATCCTCGACCGGAACAGCCCCGGCCACCTTTCCGCATGGCTCTAACCCCATATCCGTTATCCGATGCATAAACCGCTTGCGCGCCGCCTGCCACCTGTGGCAAGGTAGCTGGCATGACAACACGCTCTATAAGCCCCTTTGTAGGCACTTGTGCAATGTGCCTGTCGACCCTGTTTTGTCTGAACCTGGCCGACTCTGCGTCCGCTCAATCCCTTCCGTCTTGGTATATTGCGCCGCCGGAGGATCCCGCCCTGGTTACCGGTCGCGGCATGGCTGAGCTCGGGCGGGGGGGTGAAGCGGCCGCCCTGGAGCAGGCCAAGCGCGAAGCCATGCGGGATATGGCGCAGTCGCTTCTGAGCCGGGTCACCTCCGAGATCATCGACCACCAGGAAGAGCAAGACACTGGCGGCGTGGCGAGTCAGTATGCCAGCCGCACGGTTGTGGAATCCGCCCTGGAGCTTGTGAATGTACGTACGTTGCATGAGGCCGTTACCAAGGATATGGCGTTTGTGGCGGTGGCGGCGGAACGCGACGGCATGGCCCGCGCCTACCGTGAGCGCACCACCCGGCAATTCGACACGGCGGCAGCGGCGTTTGTCCGAGCCGGTGCGTTGGAGGCCGAGAAGAACGCCCGTGACGCCCTGTCCGCCTATGAATCCTCCCTGGCGTCCTTGCGCGATGCCCATAGCAGTCTGCAGGTCTATCTGGCGCTTAGCCGCTGGGCCGACCAGCCCCCCGTGCCCTCCACGCTGCCGGATCCTGCCGATATCCACGTGCGCCTGAAACGCCTGTCGGCATCCACTCCGCGCACGCTCCAGGAGGTCGCCGCCGCCTTGACGACTTCATTGACCGCCTCCCTGCCGCCCGACGCCCGTCCACAGTCCTGGACCGTCCTGCCGATCGAGTTTGAGCATACGGGGTTTGTGTCCGACTTCGGACATCAGCTTGCCAGTGTGCTTTCCGCAACCCTGACGTCACATCCAGCCATACGCATGACGGATAATCCGGCCAGTGCCGCCGTTATCGTACGCGGGCGGATGCTGCGGGAGGGAGAGAGCGTGCTCCTGATCCTGAGCGCCGGCAGCCGGACCATCCAGCATTACATTGAGCCCGTCACCTGCGCCGCGATCGGCAAGGCCAGGATCGAGCCGCCCGATTTGGATCGACTACTGGCGGACAAGCTCGCATTACACAAGGCCATGCAGGCTCCGTCAGGACTCCGGGTTGAGCTGCGTGCCGACCGTGACGAGCCTGTCACCTATCGTTTCGGCGACAAACCGAAGCTGGCGGTACGGGCGGACCGGGCCTGTTTCATCCGGCTGGTCTACGTTACGGCTGACGGCCAACGGTTACTCCTGAAGGATCGTTACGCCATCGGCGAACACCAGGCCAACCAGTGGGTAACGCTGCCGCTGGACATGGAGGTCTGCGAACCGTCCGGTGTTGAGCAGATGCTACTACAGGCTGTTACGCAGGAGGACGATGCCCGCCTTCCGCCGCTGAAGGTCAGGAACGAGCAGGTTGGCGACAGCTACGTCATCCCCGTGATTGAGGAAACGCTCGACGAAGCCATGACACGAACCCGTGGCATGATGATCAAAAAACAGTCCCACTTCGCCGAAATCGCCAGCCAGTGGACCATCTTCGCGAAATAGTGAGGTGCCCGCCGAGCTCATTTACTGCCACCGGACCGGAATGCTCCGGTTACGTCATCTCGTGTACGAAGCGCCCAGTTTCGATATCGTCTGCAAGTGCCGTTCAAAACAATTGCAGAACACCGCCGGTCTGTGGCAATATCCACCCACTATGAAAATATTTAAACCAGTTCTGTTTGTCGTGCCTGCCCTCACCCTGTGGGCAGCCAGTTTATTCGCCCAGGCCAGCGATACGCGAGGCATGAAGGTGCTGTCTGCAGAACAGAGTGGCGTTGTCGGATATGACCCTGCGCGTTTTCATGCACTGATTATCGGCATCAATAATTACTCTCGGTGGGCCAAGCTCAGGACAGCCGTCAATGACGCCACGTCCGTGGCAGACGCCTTGGTAGACAACTATGGATTCCCCGCAGGTCAGGTGCGGCGCTTATTGGATGAGAATGCCACGCGCCGCAATATCCTGCAGGAACTCGATCGGATTTCCGAGCTCGGGCCTGAGGATAGCGTGCTGATCTACTATGCGGGGCATGGCTGGATGGATGAACATAGGAACGGGTTCTGGATTCCTGTGGATGCCCCCGAGGACGATAAATTCGCCTATGTATCCAATGCCCAGGTTGTGCAGGAATACTTCAAGAAATACGCGGTAAGGCACCTGTTGGTGGTATCGGACTCCTGTTTCAGTGGCGCATTGCTGCGCGGCACGGGGGCTAAGCGGGAAGCCGACTGGAAAATACCGGCTGGTTTTAGGAAACCTTCCCGTTGGGTGATTACCAGTGGCGATCTGGCTCCGGTTCCAGATGATGCAGGCACGGGGCATAGTCCCTTTGCAACGCGCCTGCTGCAATATCTGCGCTATGGTGATGAGCCCGCGTTCGGTATCTATGACCTATTCAGTTTTGTCAAACACAACCTGGCGAGCGGTGCCATCTGCGAGCCCTTGGATACGCCGTCACACATGCCGGGGGGTGAATTTGTGCTGGCTCGGCTGGATACGTCCATTCCCAAGCCACCACCCGACAAGGTCTTGCCGCCTAATATCGTCCTCGAACCAAAGGTATCCCCCTCCCCAAAGGAGAATACGTCTGCTTCCAGCAATACGCGAACCATCGATCTTGGGGATGGCATTGAGTTGGCGATGGTCCTTGTGAATGCGGGCCGTTTTGAAATGGGTACGGAGAGCGGGGGCTCTGGTAATGAACGCCCGGTGCGAACGGTGCATATCACGCGAGATTTCTGGATGGGGAAGACCGAGGTCACGCAGCGGCAGTGGAAACAGCTTATGGGCAAGAATCCAAGCCATTTCAAGGGGGATGATTTACCGGTGGAAAAGGTGTCTTGGAATGATTCGGTAAAGTTCTGCGAGGCACTCACCAGGCGAGAGCGGGAGGCGAACCGATTGCCACAAGGGGCTGTGTACCGCCTCCCGACAGAGGCGGAGTGGGAATACGCGGCGCGTGGTGGAGGCAAGGGAATGAACACGCTGTATGCAGGCAGCGATAATCTGGACACCGTGGCATGGCATCGCGGAAACAGCGGACGCAAAACACAGAACGTGGGTACAAAAGCGGCCAACGAGCTGGGCCTTCACGATATGAGTGGGAATGTTTTGGAGTGGGTTCATGACAAGTATCAGGACAGCTACAAGGGGCTTGAAACGACAGATCCCAGCGGGCTTCAGAAGTCAGGTTTGGATCGTGTGGATCGGGGCGGAAGCTGGGATTCATCGGCGTCGTACTGTCGTGTTGCCTATCGCTGTGGCTGGTTCCCTTCCCGCATGGTCAATACCTTGGGACTCCGGGTGGTGCTCGCTGCACCCGTTCAATAAGGGCACGTATTTTCTCGTTGTTTTCCGAGCGCCGTTTCCCTAATATCCATTCCGATTTGAAACCGTTATTTTATATGTGCTGATCATTGTCCTTGTTATTGCGACCACGATTATGGGAAAACTACAGGTATTTGTATTTGCTGTCGGCACCTTTATTCACTGCTCTGTCGCAAATGCCTTGCCACCATCGGCTTCCCCTTCAACGCCAGCAACGTGGTTGATCGAACGGTATCAAAAATTCTTAACCCATTCAAAGGCAAGTACATGTGGAATGCATCCGTCGTGCTCTGAATACGCTCGAGAGGCGTATTCTGAAGTGCCTCTCTGGAATGCTTCACTGGCGACAGCGGATCGGCTGAATCGCTGTGGGCACGATAACTTGCAGTACGACTATGCGGATGTATCAGGCGTTTTGAAGAAACTCGATCCGCCACCTGGTTCAACCAACGTGAGCATTCCCCGGATATCATCCAACACGGCACCGATTCATCCCGTAGATGTTCATCTTGCCAGCATGAAGAAGGGGTTATCTGAGGATGCGATGGCTCTGGATTTCGCGCGGTACTTGCACGGTTCGGGAATGCATGAGGAAGCGCTGGTCGAGTACTTGCGTTTTCTCAGGCAATATCCAGACTCAAAGCTGGTGTCATCCGCGCATATCAGCGTGATGCATCTTCATTATGAAGTAGGAGACTACCTGATGGCGGTCCGAGGGGCTGAGCAGGCGATGCAAGCCGAACAGATATCGGTTGAAGACATTCCCGAATTGAAGTTTTGGGTCAGTGCCGCATACGCCCGCCTCGATAACCCCGAAATGGCTCGCCAATCACTGCCCCGTAATGAAGCAGGCCCTGAACTTGCGGCCCGGGCCAAGCTCCTTGAAGGGTATACCTATGCGCAGCAAGAGGATTGGACGCGAGCCGCTGTGGCGTTTCAAGAATATGGCCTTGTGACGCATGATGAGGCGAGGGTGAATGACCTGACGGACGTGAGTCGTCAAGCCCTTGCTCGACGAAGGAAAAGCCCAGGCGTTGCCGGGGTATTGGGCATTGTTCCGGGGCTTGGATATCTCTATTCAGGCTATCCCGAGTCTGCGGTCAGTGCGCTTATTATTAATTCGCTCCTGGTGTCGGCAAGCTATCAGGCATTCAAGGATGGTAATGAACCGCTAGGCGCGTTGCTTGGCGTTATCGGGATTGGGTGGTATGCAGGCAGCATTTATGGCTCAGTATCCGCTGCTGAACGTCGGAACGAAAAGGATTTGCGAGATACGCTTTTAGAGTTAAAAGTAGGATTTCGCTTTTAAAAACAGCGTCCTATAGTTGGACGCAAAAGGAAAGGAACAAGACGATGAGAAGAACAAGTCGGGCAATGAGAATGACGAGCGCGATTACACTGGTTGCATATTTGTGTGCGTTCGGGCCTATACCCGTAGCGCAAGCCGAAGAAAGGATTCCAGTATCGGCGGGAACATTGGTCATGGTGAGGCCGACTGGCGTCGTTTCGGCGAGCACGAACAAAACCGGGGATACGGTTGAGTTTGTTGTTGTGCAAGACGTGAAAGTGAGTGATATGGTCGTGATCAAAGCCGGTGCACGTGCCCGCGGTCAAATCGCGTCCGCCCAAAAGGCAGGGTTTCTTGGTATACCTGGCCGGATTTCGGTTGAACTCCAGTCTGTCGAAACGGTTGATGGCTCAATGATTCCTGTTCGTGCATCAAAGTCGATGGATGGTGAAGACAAGATTATTATGGCGGTTGTACTGACGTTGATCTGTCTTCCATTCATCCTGATCAAGGGTGGCAATGCAGAGATGTCTTCGTCCACTACGTTTGATGCGTTCACCCTGGGCACTGCTGACGTAACCATCAAGTAAGTGACATCCCTCCGTTTGGGTTCACATTCAATGGTTGGGGTTACCCAGTGTAAGCTGGGTAACCCTTTTTTTGAAAGACGACGAACGTTGGTCAATCGGGCATTGACCACTGGTCAAGCCGGGGGGATCGCGGTAGCGGTCGTGGTAGCCATACACGGCTTGGCACAGCTTCAACCCCAAAAAAAGTATCGCGCTCGCGCCGCTCTGCTCGTATCCGCTTGCGTTCACAGTGAACCGCTAAAGATCTTACCCTCCTTTTTTCGCACGGGACCCAGGGTGGTCGGCTTGCCCGGAGGTCTTCGCCCTACCTGCCTTTGCATGGCCTCGTTGCTGCATTTTGGATGCTTGAAATGTAGGGTCGGTTGCGTTAGCGTATGACGTCATGAATTTTATACATGACGACTCCGTGCTGGATGGGGAGCAGGCTCGGCAGCAACGCATCGAACAGCAGAAGTCCATTGGGCGGGACTGATTCAGCGAGGGTTGCCAGAGCCGCATTCGCGCATTACCTGGCACAGGTTGATGTGCTAGGGGATCGTGGATGCCGGTCCGGCTTCCAGAAGCATATCATTCGTTGTGGCTCCTCTAGGTCTCAAGCGGAAAGGAATGGCGATGCGTAAAGTGCGAGTACTGATAAATCCGAAGTCCGGGTTGCCGCGGGGCTTTTCGTCGCTCCGCCAGGCGCTGGATATGCATTGGGATGTGGCTGGCACCGAGCTGACCTATCAATTTACGCAAAGCAAGGAGGACGGGGTCGCCAAGGCTCAACGGGCGGTTACCGACGGTGTCAATATTATACTCGTTTCCGGAGGCGATGGGACCGTGAGTACGATCAGCCGCGTGCTGGTCGACACCGACGTGGCCCTCGGCGTGATTCCCACCGGCAGCGGAAACGGGTTTGCCCGGCATTTCGGAATCCCGCTGGCTCCGTCCAGAGCGGCCGAGGCATTGGTTCATGCCGAGGAGCGGCGAATTGATGTCGGTCTGGTCAACGGATTGCCGTTCTTTGTGACCTGCAGCATGGCCTGGGATGCCGCCTTCGTCCGGACCTTCGAGAAATTCCCGATGCGCGGCATCCTGCCTTACGTTTTTGCAGGGGTGCAGGAGTTTTTTGATTACGAGCGCCAGGATATGGACGTAACCTTCGACGACGGGGAAACGCTTCACCTGAAGAGCCCCATGATCATGACCGTGGCGAATCTGACGCAGTTTGGCGGCGGGGCCTTGATTGCGCCCCATGCAGAGGATGATGACGGAAAACTGGAGTTTATCGGGGCCTTGCAGAAGGATTTCGCATTGCTGCTGGCCAATCTGGGTCGCCTTTTCAATGGGTCGGTAAGCCAGATCCCGCGGTTGGTCACGCGCAGTTCCTCACGCATGACCATTGAGCGTCCGAAGGCGGCCGCGATCCAGGTCGATGGAGAAATGGTTGAAGCGCCACAACGGCTGGATATCGTGGTTAAGCCGTTTGCGCTGCGGGTCCTAGTGCCGCGGAAATACGGAAAAAACGACGACAGGGGGTAATGGCATGCGGATGGTGCTTTACAATATGCGGTATGGAACCGGCGGCGGCTTTCGTCTGCCCTGGCAGGGATATCTGCGGCAAACGGGATCGAATGTGGATGTGATCGCCAGCTTCCTGCAGGGGCTGAATCCGGATATCGTGGGGTTGGTCGAGGTGGATGCCGGCTCCTTCCGCCATCGCAGCAGCCAGGCGGCGCGAATTGCCGAGCGGCTCGGTCATTACCATGCCTACATGTCAAAATATCATGCCGATTCGCTGATCAACCGGATTCCGGTATTGAACCGGCAGGGGAATGCATTCCTGACGCGGGACACGATCAAGCAACAGCAATTCCACTACTTCGACAAAGGGGTCAAACGCCTCGTGATCGAACTGGAACTGGAATCGCTGACCGTCTTTCTTGTGCATCTTTCGCTCAAATTCCGGATCCGGCATCATCAATTGCAGCAGCTTTATGCCATGGTCAAGACCACGCGCAAACCGCACATCGTAGCCGGCGATTTCAACCCCTTGTGGGGGGATCACGAAACGGCGCTCTTCCTCGGGGCGACGGGGCTGGTAAGTGCCAACAGGTCGGGGCAGGCGACGTTTCCAAGCTGGAAGCCCAAACGGCAGCTTGACTTCCTTTTTCACAGCCCGGAGGTCAAGGTCCAGCATTTCGAGATTCCGGCGGTGCCCTATTCGGACCACCTGCCCCTCGTCTGCGACTTCACCGTCAGTGCATCCTAGGATTTATAGGTCTTGTGGCAGGGGTAGGACCCGCAAATGCGCATGCTGACGCAATCCTTGGCGGCGCTTTCGAGGGCGCGCCGGACTCCGTCGGATGCAGCCGCCCCATCCAGGTCGACCAGGAATGCGTATTCCTGACGCACCCCACGGATCGGGCGTGACACCAGACGGGAAAGGTTGATCCCTTCGGTATGCAGAAGTCCAAGGAATTGGTAAAGGCTGCCGGGTCGATTCTGCAGGCGTATGGCCAAGGTCGTCTTGACGCTGTCCGCAGGGATGTCCCTTTTGCCCGTCACCACGATGAACGTGGTGATGTTGGGAATATCCGAGGCGACGGGGAAATGCAGGATATCGAGGCCGAACTGCGTTGCCAGATTGCGGGAGGCGAGGGCGGCGGCATGCAGGTCGGCGGCCGCCATGGCGGCGGCCGCCGCCGTGCTGGCCGCCTCGCGTTTCTCGACCCCCTTGAGGTTCTTGGCGATCCATGGTGAACAGTGGATAAGCGGTACAAAATGCGAGTATAAGCGTTTGACAGGGAATCCTTTGTGTCCGAGATGAGCCAGTTTTACGTCAAGCGAGAGTTCTCCGACGATGTGAATGACCGGTTTATTATCCAGAAGAATATCGATCGTCTCATTGATCGCTCCGCCGGAAGAGTTCTCGATCGGGATAACGCCGAGCGTCCCCTTGTTCTTGGCGACGAAGGTGCAGACATCCAGAATGCTGGACAGCGGAATCATGTGGGCCTTGCCGAAACGTTTTCGGGCAACCAAATGAGAATAGGTTCCGAGCGGGCCTAGGAACGCGACGGTTTGCTGGGTCATAGATCTCCATCTTTTTATTTGCCTGAAACAACCATGGGTAATCTACACAACGCCGTGGGCTTTGGCAAAAATAATCCGAATCTTATTAAAGGCTTGACGATTCGGCAGCGAAGTCGCAAAGTATGAGGCTAGTTTGTGTTCGGTAAAAATTCGGTTTGCTACAGGGGGCCTCCACATGTGGAGCACGTTTGCTAATTTATTTACGAATGATATCGGTATCGACCTTGGTACGGCCAATACACTGGTTTATGTGAAAGACCGCGGGATTGTGTTGCGCGAGCCTTCGGTGGTGGCGATCAAGGAAGGGACCCGGCAGGTTTTGGCGGTGGGCGATGAGGCGAAGCGTATGCTTGGGCGCACGCCCGGCAATATTATTGCCATTCGTCCGATGAAGGCAGGGGTTATCGCGGATTTCGAGATCACGGAGCAGATGCTCCGTTATTTCATCAAGAAAATCCATAGCCGTCGCAAAATGGTGCGTCCTCGCATCATTATTGCCGTTCCCAGCGACATCACGGAAGTGGAAAAGCGGGCGGTGAAGGATTCAGCCACCCGGGCTGGTGCCCGAGAGGTATTTCTGATTGAGGAACCGATGGCTGCGGCCATCGGCGTGGGGCTGCCGGTTCAGGAACCGGCGGGCAACATGGTTGTGGATATCGGCGGCGGAACAACCGAAGTGGCGTTGATTTCCCTGGCTGGCATCGTTTTTAGTCGTACCGTCAGGGTCGGTGGCGACGAGATGGATGAATATTTGATGATAGGGGAGCGGACGGCTGAAGAGATCAAGATGACGATGGGTTCAGCTTATCCGACAGGCGAAGAAACGAGTTGTGAGGTTAAGGGGCGTGATCTGGTGGCGGGGCTTCCCAAGACGCTGACCATTACGTCCGAGGAGATTCGCGAGGCGTTGCAGGAACCGGTGTCGTCGATCATTGATGCGGTACGGGTGACGTTGGAACGATGTCCGCCGGAATTGTCTGCCGATCTGGTGGATCGGGGGATGGTACTGGCCGGGGGTGGTGCGCTGTTGCGCGGCATGGACAAGCTGATTGCCGAGCAGACCGGATTGCCTGTGCATGTGGCGGATGATCCGTTGAGTGCCGTGGCCGAAGGTTGCGGTGTGGTCCTCAATGAGCTGAATTTCCTGAGTCGTGCGTCGAGTTGACGCGTGCTCGCTTTCATAAACTCAAACTCCTTTTGCTTCCCTATCAAGGGGCTTACAGAGGCTGGGCGTTATCTCCACGCGAGTGGAGGGCGCATCGGTTATGTCAGGGATTTGGGGTTTGAGAGAGAAGCGCTTAATAATCTGGGGACTGGTGCTGGCGGTTGTGGTTCTGCTCAATCTTCCGGCGCCTGCGGCTTGGCGTGTGTCGGCGGAATGTCGCGATTCCATCGGCCCCTTCCAGAATGTCTTTTCCCTTCTGGTGGTTCGAACCGGGCAATGGGTATCGCGGATCGGGCGTACCCAGCGTATCCTGGAGGAAAAACAACAACTGGAAGTTCGCATCGCCACGCTGGAGCATCGGCTGCGACGACTTGAACGCTTCGAAATCGAAAATGAAACCCTGCGCCGCCAACTCGGTTTTTCCATTCTCTCTCCGCATAAGCTACTGCTTTGCGAAGTCATTTCCCGCGGGGATCTGAGTGGCTGGTGGGAGACCGTCCGGCTGAATAAGGGGCTGGCTGATGGGGTCGCCTCGGGAATGGCGGTGATCAATGACGAAGGCTTGGTCGGACGGACCATCGGCGTCACGGCCCGCACCTGTGATGTCCTGTTGATCACCGACCCGAATTGCAAGGTGGCCTGCGAAACCGCCAATAGCGGGGCCTTCGGGATTATGCGAGGGATGGGTGCCCGGCTCATTGGACGTGCGGCGATGGAGTTGCTTTCACCAGCCAATCCGGTGGAACTTAACTATATTTCGACCACGCATGCGATCCAGGAGGGGGATGTCGTGCTCACGTCGGGTTTGGGGAGCGTCTTCCCTGCAGGGCTTCCCGTGGGACGGGTCGGGGGCGTTCGTATGCATTCCTCCGGCCTGTACCGTCAAGCGGATGTGGTGCCCTCGGCTAGTCTGGTCTCTTTTCGGTATGCCTTTGTGGTGATGGAGCAAAAACAATGATGTTTGGCATGTTAATGGGGATTTCGATGCTGGTTGCCCTGCTGCTGCAGGCGCACTTGCCAGGAATCACGCTGTTGGGGGGGGCACGCTGGCCGGTATTGTGCAGCCTCGTGCTGTATTACGCCCTCAATCATCATGGGGTTGCCGGTGCGGTCTGTGCGTTTGCCTGCGGCCTGCTGATCGATTCATTGAGTCTGGTGCCGCTGGGGTATTCCGGTTTGCTCTTGTGTCTGATGGCCCTGTCCGCCGGTGCCTGTCGCAAGCATGTGCTCCCCGAAGCGATGGTGACGGCGTCTGTTTTCGGCGGATTAGGTGCCGGGCTCTATGCCTTGTTGCTTTATGCGATGCTTGCCAACCAAGGCGTGCAGGGGGTATCCCTGGGTGTCGTGGTCGCGCGGATTGCTGGCAGTGGGGTGCTCGGTGCCATCACGGCGCCACCGGTCTTTTTTGTGCTTGCGCGGTTGCATCGGGCGCTGGAGCTGGGAGATAAGGAGGCTCAACACCGTGTCAACGCGTGAACGAACCGACGTTATCCACCTGCGTATCCGCCTGTTGTTGACCGGGATGCTTCTCGCGTTTGGCTTGCTTTGCATCCATCTCTGGCGGATTCAAGTGCTGCGCAGCTCGGAGTTCAGTAGCAGTCTGGATCGCCAGAGCATCCGGCGGGTGCGGTTACCCGGAATCCGCGGCCGTATCTTCGATCGGGCCGGGCGTTGCCTGGCCGACAACCAGCCGCAGTATTGTCTGGCGATCTATACCGAGGAATTGCGTCAGCGGGGGCGCTGGTCGCGGACGATTGACAAGGTTGATGAAGTGGTGAACGAGATGTCGCAGATTCTGGGCATTCCGCGGCAGGTTACCAAGGATGATATTGCCCAGCACGTCCAGCGGCGTCTGCCTTTGCCGTTTCTGGCCTGGCGCGGTCTGGATGAGCGGGCGCTTGCCCGTTGGGCAGAGAATGATCGAAGGGTGCCCGGCGTAGATGTCTATGTTGAACCGGTCCGGGTCTATCCCTTTGGTGCCAGCGCCGCTCATGTGATCGGGTATGTCGGACGTTCCAATCCGTCCGCCAGCACGGAGGATAACCCATATCATTATTATTTGCCGGAGATGGAGGGGAAGGGGGGGGTTGAGAAAACGGCGGATGGGCGATTACGGGGACGTGCCGGAGGGCGTCTGATCCGCGTTGATGCCTCCGGGTTCAAGCATGACGAGACCGGGGATCTTCAACCGAACTCGGGGCAGGATGTCAGGCTGACGCTGGATATCGAGGTTCAAGGCATGGCCGAGGAGATCCTGGGCGAGAGACTGGGGGCTGTCGTCGTGCTGGATCCTCGGAATGGCGATGTCCTCGCCCTAGCCAGTACGCCGCGTTTTGATGTCACCGCCCTGCAATCGCAGAAGGCGTGGCAGGCACTGCTCGCGGACACTCGACGTCCCCTGATGAACCGGGCGATTGCGGGGCAGTATCCCCCCGGCAGTATATTCAAGCCCCTCGTGGCGCTGACGGCGCTGATCAGCGGTCGCGTGAATTCCTCGACCGTGATCTCTTGTACCGGGGTACATACCATCGGGCGGCATGAGATCAACTGCTGGTCCAAGCGCGGGCATGGGGATCTTTCAATGCGCAAGGCGCTAGAGCAATCCTGCAACCCATTTTTTATCGAATGCGGGTTACGTTCCGAATACCGGCGGCTTTATCACATGGCCGACTCCGTGGGTTTTGGCCGTCGCACCGGTATTGAACTGGAGGGCGAGGCGACGGGGCTGTTGCCGGATGACGAGTGGAAGCGTCGGGAGCGTCGGGATGCCTGGCGTCCTGGCGATACGGCCAATGTATCGATCGGGCAAGGGGCGCTACTGGTGACCCCCCTGCAAATGGCCATGTTCACAGGAGCACTGGCCAATGGTGGGGGTGTCTATCGCCCGCGCCTGTGGCATGGCGAGGTGCAACGCGGCGAGCTTTTGCAGCAGATGGCGTGGGGCGCGGAGGATCTCGATCTGGTTCGCGGCGGAATGCATGATGTCATCCACGCCGAGACAGGGACGGGGAAGCGGGCGCTCGTTGACGGGGTCGTCATGGCGGGAAAAACGGGTACGGCGCAGTATGGCAACGGGTTGAAACATGCGTGGATGATTCTTTTCGCGCCGTTTGAATCCCCTCGCTATGCCGTGGCGATGGTGGTTGAGAATGCGGTTTCGGGAGGCATTACGGTGGCCCCGCTCATGCGGGAACTGATGCAGCGGATCCTGATTCGTGACGGGGTGCTTTTGCCGGTGCCTGGAGAGCCGGGTGGAATGGATCTTGAATTGATCGAGGGCGAGGCCGATGCGGGATAAACTCATAGCAGGATGGGCGTTGTTTCGTAAATCCAACTGGCTGCTGACTGCGGTGGTTGCGGCCTTGCTGCTGCTTGGTGTCCTGTTCGTCTACAGCGCCTGCTACATCAGCGAGGAGCATGAGGTCAAGCCGTTGTATCTGAAGCAGTTGCTGTGGGTCGCGATGGGGGCGTTTTGTTATGTTTCCTTTGCCATCATGGATTTTCACCAACTCAAGAAATACATGTGGGGCATCTATGTTGGCTCCCTCGCCTTGTTGGTAATGGTTCTCTTGTTTGGCCAGACGATTTACGGAGCCAGGCGTTGGTTGCTGTTTTTCGGTAATCTTATCAGTATCCAGCCGTCGGAGTTTGCCAAGTTATCCACGATTGTACTACTGGCTGGGCGGCTTGGCGATCCGGGGGTGCAGGTGCATCGACCGGCGGAAATCGTGAGAACGCTGCTTTTGATGGCACTGCCGGCGGGGTTGATCATGATGCAGCCGGACCTGGGCACGGCCATGGTGTTTGTGCCTGCGTCGTTGGTGCTGATGTTTGTGGCCGGAGTGCCATTTCGGTATGTCGGGGGGTTGGTCGGTGCGGGGGTTTGCATGGTGGCGTTCGTGCTGACCACCATGTACCTGCCTGCCAAGCTGGGGGCTGGTGAACCACTGCAGGAGCGGATCGCCTCGATGTCGGGGCTGACGGATTACCAGCGAGGCCGGATCGAAGTCTTCTTTAATCCGGCCAAGGATCCGCTCGGTGCCGGGTGGAACAAGCGGCAATCGGAAATTGCCGTAGGTTCCGGGGGATTGCGAGGGAAGGGGTATTTGCGGGGAATTCAGAATATCCTGGGCTTCCTGCCACGTTCCGTGGCACCGACGGACTTCATCTATTCGGTGATTGCCGAGGAAACGGGGTTCATGGGGTCGGTGGTCGTGCTGCTGCTTTTCTCCTCCGTGATTACGTTGGGGATGCTGATTGCACTGCGCACGCTGGATCCGTTCGGTCGGCTGCTGTGCGCAGGGGTGACGGTGATGTTTTTCTTTCATGTGTTCATCAATGTGGCAATGACGGTCGGGCTCAGGGGGGTCGTTTATGATCGTTATGATGTCGTCGCTCGGCATCATGCAAAGTGTGTATATCCGGTGTGATCGGCGGGCGTCCTATCAGTAGCCGGATATTTTTGAAGGGAAGGGGAACGTTATGTTTGGTTTTTTGTTTGGAAATAAAGCGAAACGCGAGAAGCGTGAAATTGTCATTAATGCAGAGTACCTCGAAACGCGGGTAGCGGTGCTGGAGAATGGGGTGCTCGATGAGTTCCATGTCGAGCATCCGACGGAACAGCGCATCGTTGGCAGCATATTCAAGGGCAAGATCCAGAATCTTGAGAATGAACTGCAAGCCGCCTTTGTCGATATCGGCATGCAGAAGAATGCCTTCCTGCATTACTGGGACATGATCCCGGATGATGCGGCCCGTCTCGCGGCCGAGGAGGGAGGGAGCGGGGATGCCGTTGCCGCCGCCAAGCCCGGACGGAACCAGCCCCGGCGCAAGCGGTTTTCGAATGAGGAGATCGCCAAGCGTTTTCCTCCAGGATCGGAGATCGTGGTGCAGGTGACCAAGGCGGCGATCGGCACCAAGGGCCCGCGGGTGACGGCCAGCCTCAGCATTCCCGGGCGTTATCTGGTGCTGATGCCGGGATCGACAATGACCGGGGTGTCCCGCAAGATCGCGGATGCCAGTGAGCGGCAGCGCCTGAAGAAGATTCTCGAACGCCTGCCATTGCCTGCCGATTGCGGGCTGATTGTGCGCACGGTTGCCGCCGATGCGAGCAAGCGCAGCTTTGTGCGCGATTTGCGCGGTTTAGCCGTATCATGGCATGAATTGCAACGTGTCATGGCCGAGACCCCGGCCCCGTGCTGCCTGTATCAGGAACCCGATCTGGTCGAACGGGTGGTACGCGACAGTCTGACCGATGATATTGACCGCATCATCGTGGATGACCGCGAGAAGTTTGAACGGTTGCGCGTGGTCGCCTCCGAAATCTCGCGACGGGCGAAGGCGAAGATCCAGTTGTATGAAGGCGATATGCCGCTTTTGGAGCATTATGATGTCGAGCGGCAGGTCGAGCAGGCGTTTCGGCGTCAGGTTCCTCTCAAATCCGGCGGATGTCTTGTGATTGACGAGACCGAGGCGATGATCGCGATCGATGTCAATACTGGTCGCCACAAGGGCAAGGGCAGCCAGGAGGAGGTCATCCTCGAGGTGAACCTGGAGGCCGTTGATGAAGTGGCCCGGCAGATGCGCTTGAGGAATATCGGCGGGCTGGTCGTGATCGACCTGATCGATATGAAGTCGCGCAAGCATCAGGCGACGGTTTTCCGGGCGATGAAAACCGCCTTGAAGAAGGATCGGGCGCGGACCAATGTGCTTCCGATTTCGGAACTCGGGCTCATGGAGATGACCCGGCAGCGCGTCGAGGAAAGCCTGCTGTCATCCACGGTGGTCGATTGCCCGTATTGTCATGGACGCGGAAACGTCCGCTCGGCCTTGGGTATCAGCGTGGAAATTCAACGGCAGCTCGCTGCCGTGCTGCGTCGGTTCCGGGGTAAGAATGTGATCCCGAACCTGCAGGTGGTTGTTCATCCGACCGTGCTTGACCGGTTGCGCCGTGAGGACGAGGCATTCCTGGTTGAACTGGAGAAGCGCTGCAACGGGCGGTTGGTCTTCCGTTCCGATCCGTCCAGGCATGTTGAGTTCTTTGCCATCCTCAATGCCGATGGCGGCGAAATCCTGTACTCACGCAAAGAGTCGTAGGCGAAGATGCCGTGCTATATGTCCGTAAGTGACCATGAATGATGGGGGTTAGAATATGCAGTTCAATCGTCTTTGCCAAACCGTTTGCTGCCTGCTGCTTGTGGTGACAGGTGTTGTTGATGCACAGGGGCAAGTGGCTCCCGCCCGGGATACATCCTTTGCGTTGTCGAATGAGAATTCACCGATCGAGGCCAATGCCGATGGGGCCTTGGAGTATGACAAGATCAATGGGCGCATCACGGCCACAAGTAATGTCGTCATTACCTGCGGACGTGACATCCTCTATGCCGACCGGGTACTGGTGGAAACGCACAGTGGTGATGCATATGCCCTGGGCAATGTGGTTCTGAAGCGGGGGGGCGAGGAAATCCGTGCAGCCAAGCTGCATTATAATTTCCGGACCCGGGTGTCGAATCTAGATAACCCTTCCGTGGATTCGGATCCGTTTCATGTGCAAGCCGATACCATTACCCGTACGGATGACAACCAGTATGAGATCCATAACGCAAAGGTGACGACCTGTGTTTATCCTCACCCGCATAGCCACTACCATGTCAGGGCCCATAATATCACACTGGTTCCGAATCAGTATATGAAATCCTGGCATGCGGTCTGGTATCTTGGGTCGGTCCCCTGCTTTTATCTGCCCTACTGGAAAGTGCGCCTGGATGAACCCTCCGCCTGGCGATTCTATCCTGGGTATCGCAGCCGTTGGGGGGCCTATCTGCTGACCTCCTACCGCCAGCGGCTTTCGCCCCAGTTACGTTCCGAACATCATGTCGATTACCGCACGGAGCGGGGATTTGCAATCGGTGAGGATCTGCGCTGGAATGTGGAGCAAGGCAACGGCGACCTGAGTCTCTACTTCCTAGATGATCAGGAGCCCTATGCCGATGATCGTGCGATGGATGCCGAGGATGTTGAGTCGCAGCGGTATCGCCTGCGGCTGCGGCACGCACATGGGCTTGATGAGCGGACGCGATTGCTGACGCAAGCCAACTATCTGAGCGATGCCACCGTGTTGAGCGACTTCTATGAGCGCGAATACCGCCAGTCGCGGCAACCTGAGAACTACGTGTCGGTTTCCCATCGGCGCGATGCCTTCACGTTGACGGTGCTGGCAAATGCACGGCTGAATGATTTCTATTCCAATGTGAATCGCCTGCCTGAAGTATCGCTCAATGTATTCCGTCTCCAGTTGGGCGACAGCTCCGTCTATTATGAAAGCCAAACCGCTGCGGCAAACCTGGAGCGGGTGTGGCCGGAAGACGGAACCAACACGGAGTACTCGGCATTCCGCGTGGATACCTCGCACATGGTCTACCAGCCGCGCCGGTTGGATGGCTGGCTGAATGTGATTCCGCGGGCAGGCTACCGGGGGACTTATTATTCCGAATCGATAGACCTGATGTTGATTAACACACAGATTGTGCAGCAGGCTAGCGGGGCATTGCTGCGTAATGCGTTTGAGGTCGGTTCAGAAGTCTCCTACAAGGCACTCAAGCTGCTGGTGGCAGGGGATGACGGGTTGGCCCCCTGGCGACATGTCGTGGAGCCGTACGCTGACTATTCCCTTCGGTTTGAACCGAATGCGTTGCCCGAGGATCTATACCAGTTTGATTCGGTGGATACGCTGGATGAGCTGCACCAGCTCCGGGTTGGGGTACGCAATAAATTCCAGACCAAGCGTGACGGCTCCACGGTGGATGCGGCGGATGTCGACCTGTATACGAAGCTCCGGCTCAATCCTGAGGGTGAGAAGGAGTTCTTCGATCTGGTCTCGCTAGATTCCGAATTTCATCCGGCAACGTGGATCCAGCTTGATGTGGACGGCGACTACAGCACTCAGGATTCGGTGCTGCAGCGGCTCAATACGCGGTTCACGATTGAACAGGAAAAATTCTGGGAGGTCGGGGTTGAGCATCGCTATCGTGACAAGGAGAGCAATCTGCTGGCGGCGGATGTGACGATATATCCGAACCTCGAGTGGGCATTCAACTTGTTTGGCCGGTACGAGTTTGAGGGGAGTCGCGTGGAAGAGCAGGGGGGCTATGTTCAGCGTAACCTCGATTGTCTCTCGATTCGCATGGGTGGGAGCGTCCTGCCCGGATATACCCGCACGGATGGCTCCGAGCGGGATGATGACTACCGGGTTCTGCTGGAAATATGGTTGACCGCGTTTCCTGAGATGGGTATCGGGTCCAATCAACGTTAACCGAGGTGTCTCGTGAAATCGTTCCCGCTTCCAGATGATCCCTTGCTTTTCGGTGCATCCTCGCTCGCTGGCGTGACGGCCATCGAGCCGTGTGGCGATCGTCAGGTGGTCATGTTCTGCGGCGAGGGGGATACCCGTCGAGAGGTCATGACGGATTTCAATCCGTTTATCCTGATGACCTCTGCGCTGGCGGCGGAATGTCCGGTCGAGACGACCGATGTCAACGTGATGCAGGGCAGCTTCCCGCTGGATCGACTGTTGTTTTTCAGCGGGATGGCGAAATTCCAGGAAGCGCGCCGCTGGCTGGATTCCAAGTGTCCGCAGAAACAGGGGGATCCCATGGCACCGTACGTGGTGATCAAGGATCCCGTCCAGCAGTTTTTGCTGCAGCGCGGCGTGACCCTGTTCAAGGGGATGGCCTTTGGGGATGTGCGCCGGATGCAGGTGGATATCGAGTGCATCACCACGCCGGGATACGACTTTTGCAATGCCGAGCGTGAAGGGGATCGGATCGTGGCGATCGCCATGGCAGATCAGACCGGATGGGTCGAGGTGCTCAACGGCGCGACGCTGGATGAGCGCGGGCTGCTGGAACGGTTTGTGTCGATCGTTCGGGAGCGTGACCCGGATGTGATCGAAGGCCACAATCTTTATAATTTTGATCTGCCCTATATCGCCACGCGGGCACAGCGGTATCGCGTGGCCTTGGCAATCGGGCGCGACGGCAGCGAGCCGGTGCAACGTCCCAGCCGATTCAGCGCGGGTGAGCGGACGGTTAACTACACGCGGTTTGATATTTATGGTCGGCATGTGATCGATACGATGTTTCTCGCTCAATCCTACGATGTCTCGCACCGCTCGCTGGATAGCTATGGCCTCAAATCGGTAGCCGTCCATTTCGGGGTGGCTGCACCGGATCGTACCTATCTGGCGGGAGGGGATATCAGCCATGTATTTGCCAGTGATCCGGATCGCCTGGTGGACTATGTGCGGGATGATGTAACCGAGACGCGCAGCGTGAGTGACCTACTCTCGCGTAGCAGCTTTGCGCAGGCGCAGATGCTGCCGTTCTCGTATCAGGATATCGCCTTGCGCGGCAACGCTGTCAAGATCGATGCGCTGCTGCTGCGTGAGTATCTGCGCCTGGGGCGTTCGCTTCCGCAGCCCTCGGTTGGGCGCCCGTTCGGCGGTGGATATACCGATCTGTTCATGGAAGGGCTTATCCGTAATGTGCATCATTGCGATGTACGTTCGCTCTATCCCTCGCTGATGCTGGCGCATCAACTGGCCCCTTCAACCGATGCCGCTGGCGTGTTCCTGTGCTTGCTGGATACGTTGCGGCGGTTCCGGTTGGAGGCGAAGGCGGCGATGCGGGAGGCGGCAACGGGAACTGAAAAAATGGAACTGGATGCGTTGCAGTCGACGTTTAAGATCCTGATCAATTCCTTTTACGGCTACCTCGGCTTTTCGCAGGCTCGCTTTAATGACTTTGATGCCGCTGATCGCATCACGCGCGAAGGTCGGGAGCTGCTGACGTCGATGGTCATGTGGCTTGAGGAGCACGGCGCAAAGCCGGTGGAGATCGATACCGACGGGATCTACTATGTGCCGCCGCCGGAAACGGCGGATCCGGTGCGCCAAGATGCATTCCGCAAGGCGTTTGCTATGTACCTGCCGACAGGGATCGAGATCGAATTCGATGGTGAGTATGCCGCCATGTTCAGCTACAAGATGAAGAATTATGCCTTGCTGCAGCATGACGGGGAAATGATTGTCAAGGGGGCTGCGCTCAAGTCGCGCGGGCTTGAGCCGTTCCAGCGCGATTTCATGCGGCGTTTTCTCCGTCTGCGGCTGGAGGGGCGCGAAAAGGAACTGCCACGCCTCAAGGAGGAGTTCAGCAGCGCCTTGACCGGGCGGACCTTGCCGATCAGTGCCCTGGCAAAGTCCGAGACGCTCTCGGATTCGCTGACCGTCTATGTGCGCAAGCGCGATAAGGAGGGGGCTGCCAAGCGGGCGGCCTACGAGTTGGCGCTCACGGCGAAGCGGGAGTACCGTACCGGGGATCAGGTGGCCTTTTATGTGACGGGGACACGCAAGAATGTGGCGATCCATGAGAGCTGCAAACTGGCGGCGGACTGGGATCCGCAACATCGCGACGAGAATGTGGCCTACTATCTGGCGAAGCTGGATGGACTATACGAGAAACTGGGCGGGCCAGCGGAAACGTCACGGCAGGGCGAGTTGTTTTGAGAGGAGTGTGCAGGATGCGAACGCATGGACAGGACGGGTTCACGTTGATGGAGCTTCTGGTGGTCATCCTGATCATCACGATCCTCGGGTCGGTGGTCGGCGTCAAGCTGGTGGGCAAACCGCACGAAGCCAGATATGCCGCCGCCGTGGCGCAGTTGAAGAATTTCGAGACGGCGCTGAAGCTGTACCAGATGGATAACGGGGGGTACCCGACGCAGCGGCAAGGCTTGCAGGCCTTGGTGCGTCCGGCAACACTCGATCCGAAACCGCGCAAATTCCCGCCGGATGGCTATCTTGAAAAATCTGAATTACCGATTGATCCATGGAAAAACCCCTATGTGTACCTCATTCCGGGGTCCAATGGGGAACCGTACGAGATTCTTTCCTACGGGCGTGACGGCAATCCCGGGGGCGAGGGTGAGGATGCCGACGTGTCCACATCATCGCACTGACGGGACTCTCTGGTGCGCTTGGTTCAGCGCGGTTTCCAGATAATGCAGGGTTATTCCGTATTGTGCTTTCGCCTGCCCAAGCGTGTGGCGTATTCGGTCTGGATCGGGGGTAAAGTGAGGATCTTTGGTTCCGGCAATCATCAGGTTTTTGGGCGTGTGGGTGCCGGCGATGAACTCGAACACACGCGTCCGGTATCCGTGTAGCTCCATGATCAATGCACGCATGGCGTCCGTTATCAGTTCCGCCTGCCGCTCCATTAGGATGCCGTGCTTGATGATCAGGTCGTTGGTCTTGCCTGGATGATGGGTCTCGATCTCGCGCCGTATCTGCTGGTGGCAGCAGGGGGCCACAACAATTAACTGGGCACCTGCCACGATGCCCTTGGCGATGGCGTCATCGGTGGCCGTGTCGCAGGCATGCAGTGCAATCAGGGCGTCGATACCGTGGGGATCGACATCCTCAATGCATCCTTCCACAAACCGCAGATCCAGGAATCCGGACGCGGTGGCGGTCCGATTGGCCGCCGTCACGAGTTCGTGACGCCGTTCCACGCCGGTGACATCGGCTTTCAAGTGGCGGACATTCGTCAGGTAGTCATACAGTGCAAAGGTCAGATACCCCTTGCCGCAGCCCATATCGACAAACGTGCGCATGTCGTCAGGGATCATCGGCGCGAGCAGTTCGACATAGCGGTTGATCTGACGATACTTGTCTTCTGCCGATTTGAGTACGATGCCGTCCGTCGTGGTGATTCCAAGATCGTGCAAGTAGTTTTTCCCGTCGGTCGTCAGTAACCGCGGTTTCGCCTTGTCGTGGGTGGTCGGCATGGGCGGATGCGCCTGGGCGATACGCCGGATGGTTTCTCGCCCGTTTTGGTGTCGTTCGAACGTGATCTCCTGTGACGTGGTCGTCAGCGTGGCCGTCTGGAAATCCTTGGAAAGGAACTGCAGGATCTGCTCGATCGCGGTCTCGACATCGGCATTCTTAACCACATCTCGGGTCTGGTAGCGATACGTGAAGCCCAGCATTTGGCTGCCTCTGATAATCACGCGGCGGATCCTGATCTTTCGGAGCGCTGGCTCGCTACCGGTATAATGTCCGAGCACCACGCCGACAAAGGTTTCGTCCCGGAGGCTGTCGATTAGGTCCCGGTGCCAGTTACGTAGCGGCACAGATGGCGTTTTTTCAGGTTCGTTCATTTGTGAGACCGTAGTACCCGATACGGCGCGACATGTCAACACCGGGGAAGCGTGGATGTTGCGTTTCGAGCACCATCGCAGACCGGTGGATTGCCCCTCCTTTTGAATGGTTGATCGTACCGTTGCGAAAAGACGTGCTGATTGCCTTGTATGGACGCTATGATTCTTGCCATTCGGTTTTGTTGTGCGTAGATTAAAACTGTTTGAACCCACATTCGGATTAGGAGTTATGGAATTATTTGATACACATGTTCATTTCCTCGCGCAGGAAGGGGCGTTCGCCATGGAGCCGGTGATGTCCCGTGCGGTCCAGGCCGGGGTTGTCGGGTTGGTGGCGGTCGGTGGCTCCTGTGATCTGAACAAGACGGCGGTAGAGGCTACCCAGCGTTATCCGGGACTTGTGTCGGCGGCGATCGGGTTCGACCGGAGTCAGACGGATGAGTTGATGAGCATGCCGCTGATTGATGATGCCGTTGGCCGCTTGCGCCGATCGGTCGATGGCTTGCGCGCCTTGGGCACCAGGATCTGTGCGATCGGTGAAATCGGGCTCGACTATCACTATGCGGAGGGGACCAGCGTCTTGCAGCAGTCGCTGTTCTCCGACCAGTGTTCGTTGGCGGCGTCGCTGCATTTGCCGGTGGTGGTCCATTGCCGCGATGCCGAGGAGGATGTCCTGCGGATCCTGGGTGCGTATCGCCAGCAATGCCGGGGACGCGAGCTGATCGGGGTCCTGCATTGCTTCACGGGCACCCTCGGTTTTGCTGAACGTCTGCTTGAACTCGGGTTCATGATCAGTTTCAGCGGCATCGTGACCTTCCGGAATGCGGATGCCTTGCGCGATGTGGCGAGGACGATTCCCTTGGATCGCCTGCTGGTCGAGACGGATTCGCCATTCCTGGCACCTATCCCGCACCGTGGCAAAAAGAACGAACCCGCGTTTGTCCGTGACGTCGTCAACGCGCTTGCAACCCTTCGTGGCATCGCCCCCGACGCGCTCGCCCGGCAAACCACCGCTAATGCACGAGCCCTTTTTGCATTCAATTGACGTAACGGAACCAATACCGATAAAAACAGAGTAATGAATGATGAATCAAGAAAACGCGGTGATCTTTTGCGATCGGGAAGCGACGTTCGGTAACGTCTTCGGGCAGGGGCGCTTGGAGCAACTGGCGTCGGTGACATCGCTTTATCCCGAGGTGGTGGGGGATGCGAATTTCGAAGCGCATGTCGACAAATTGGCTGATGTCGAGGTGGCTTTCTCGACCTGGGGCATGCCGTCGCTGTCGGCGTCCCAGGTGGCGCGTTTGCCCTCGCTGAAAGCGGTATTCTATGCGGCGGGCACGGTGAAGGCCTTTGCTCCGCCGTTTTTGTCGCGTGGGATCGTCGTGTGCAGCGCCTGGGGTGCAAATGCCGTTTCCGTTGCCGAGTTCTGTCTGGGGCAGGTGCTGCTGGCCTGCAAGGGGTATTTCCGCAATACGAGGGACTGCCGAGATGTGGACGCCGTTTATTCCAAAACCCCGTTTCGTGGCAAAGGGGCTTATGGCGAGACGATCGCCCTGATTGGGGCGGGGCAGATCGGGCGCAAGCTGATTGAGCTGCTGCGCCCCTTCCGGCTGCGGATCCTTGTGGTTGATCCTTATCTGGCGGATGCCGATGCCGCAGCCCTGGGGGTGGAAACGGTCAGTCTGGAAACGGCCTTCCGCGATGCCTGTGTGGTCAGTAACCATCTACCTAATCTCCCGTCGCTACAAAAGGTATTGGGCCGGACATTGTTTGCATCCATGCGACAGGGGGCGACGTTCATCAATACCGGGCGCGGAGCTCAGGTCAATGAGGCGGACCTGGTTGCGGTCTGGCGGGAGCGTCCGGATCTGCTCGCGCTGCTGGATGTCACCTATCCGGAACCCCCAGCCCGTGACAGTGGCTTGTTTCTGTTGCCGAATATCCAGCTTTCCAATCACATGGCCGGCGCCCATGATGACGAGGTCGTGCGGATGGCGGATTATATGCTGGAAGAGTTCCGTCGGTACCAGGCGGGCGAACCGCTGCGCTATTCCGTCAGCCTTGACATGCTTGACCGCATGGCATGATTGGCGCTTGCTTTTCAAGTATATGTGACATGTTGGCGGCAATCAAATAAGGAGCCTTTTGCATGAAATGGACATTGCCAATTGCCTCCTATCTCGGATTGCTTGTCACCGCAACCGTTGCCACCGCCCAGGTCGATGACCCACGCGGGGAGACGGCGCGTTCACGATCAATTACTCTCGGTAATGGCGTCGCCCTGGAGATGGTCTGGATCCCGCCGGGCACCTTCACCATGGGCAGTCCGGAGAGCGAGCAGGGGCGCGATAATGACGAGAAGGAGCACCGCGTGACGCTGACCAAAGGCTTCTGGATGGGCAAATTCGAGGTTACACAGGAACAGTGGCAAGCGGTGATGGGTAATAACCCGAGTGAGTTCAAGGGGGCGAAGCTCCCCGTGGAGCAGGTCTCATGGGACGACTGCCAGTCGTTTCTCCAGAATCTGAACAGGGTGTCGGGCATCGGGCGTCGGGTGTCCTTGGGTCAGTTCCGGCTACCGACGGAGGCGGAGTGGGAATATGCGTGCCGTGCGGGGAGGACGGTGCCGTATGCAGGTGATCTGGCCGTGATGGGCTGGTATGACAAGATCAGCGAGAGCAAAACGCATCCGGTGGGTCAGAAGCAGCCGAACGCCTGGGGACTCTACGATATGCACGGGAATGTATGGGAGTGGTGCCAGGACAGAGGCGGTGATTATCCGGGGTGCGCGGTGACGGATCCCGAGGGGGCACTCTCGGGATCGTTTCGCGTGTTCCGGGGCGGGAGTTGGGACTTCACCGCCGTGGGCTGCCGATCGGCGAACCGCCTCAGGTATGTGCCGATCTACCGGTACGACGACCTAGGCGTGCGCGTGGTTCTTGCACCGGCTCCATAACGCGTGAGGGAGATGCGATCAGGACGTCGCCTTCGGTGCGGGCAGGAACGCAGGTGACTAGCGTGTTGCGGGGCAAGTGTATGCCGTGGATGCATACCGGCAGGTAGTGATCCGTCCAGCCGATCGACTGGTCTGGGTTGTCGGTATGTTCGGTCAACAGGGTGACCGGCTGGCCGATGAAACGACAGGCAAATGCCAAACGCTTGGCATGCCCGAGGGCGATCAATTCGGCTGCTCGTGCTTTTCTGACGCTTGCAGGTATCTGGTCTCTCATCCCGGCGGCGGGAGTGCCCCGGCGGAGACTGTAGGTAAAGACGTGCAGGTTACTAAAGGGCAGCGACTCAATCAGTGTCGCCGTATGGCGGAATGCCTGCTCGCTTTCTCCGGGAAACCCGACAATGACGTCGGTGCCGAGTCCGATATCCGGCACCTTTTCCCTCGCGTATTCGACCGTGGCCCGGTATTGATCCGGCGTGTAGCGGCGCTGCATCCGGCGCAGCACCTCCGCGTCACCGCTCTGGAGTGGCAGGTGCAGGAACCGACACAGCTTTTTTGACTGCGCCATGAAGTCGATGATCTCTCGCTCAACGGTGGTGCTTTCGATCGACCCGATGCGCAGCCGTTCCAGACCGATGATGGATTCGGCCGCCGCGAGCAGATCGATCAGCCCGTAGGGCGGATCACGGTAGCAGCCCAGATTGGCGGCCGCCAGCGTGATCTCGCGGTGCCCGGCATCGACCAGTCGCTGGATCTCGTCGATGATCTGCAGGAACGGTCTGCTGCGGGGGGCTCCGCGTGTCTCGGGGACGATGCAGTAGCTGCACCGGAAATCGCATCCATCCTGTACTTTGACCAGGGCGCGCGTGGTCGAGAAGACGGGAGCCCCTATACGTTGAGGATTGGTTTGCTTGGCTGATGGCGCTGTCGGGGGCGTCGGCATGGACGCCACCCGTGCCGCGAGCTGCACAGGCAGGTTGAACTTCTGAGCCTGATCGGCGATGAGATCGGCACCGGTGGCGGCCTTCAGTGCGTCGCCGTTGTGCTCAACGGCACAGCCCGCCAGCACGACCAGTCGGGCGCCCTGGCGGCGGGCACGGCGGGCCCACTGGGCACAATCGCTTTCGGCGCGCTGGGTAATCGTGCAGGTGTTGATCACGGCCACGTCGCATGCGCTGCCAAAATCTACCACCTGCCATCCCGCCATATCAAATTGCTCGTTGATCTGGGCCGTTTCCGCCTGGTTCAGGCGGCAGCCGATCGTCTTGAAGGATACCGAGTAGGGCATGGTATAACTCAGCGTTGGTGCGAGAAGACCGCCTGCGTGTCCAGGGTCTGCAGTCGCAGGTCGATTTCAGGTTTTTGTACATGGGTGGTCAGCAGGGCGCTGGCGATGTCATCGGCGTTGCGGGTGGGCACGATCAGGGTTCCGATTTCCCTGGCGCCGTCGATCTCCGTGCGTGCGTCGGCCCGCAGTCGGCGTACGGTGGACACGGTGGCGGCACCCGCACCGGCCTGCATCGCGCGTTGAACCAGTAGATCGGCACCTCCTTCCGCGCAGATAAATGTGATTTCGCGGTAGTGGTGCTGGAGCCGCATGCCCTCATGGCGTGCAATCTGGCGGTCGGCGGCACGGAATCGCTGGCGCCATGCGGTTCCGTCTTTAAGGTCATCGACGGCGGCGATGATCTGTTCAATACTGGCGGCATGCTGCGGCTTGCCGATGCGCAACATCGGGTCGATCCGTCCGAAGCAGACGGGCGTACGGTACAGGAACCCACCCCCGGGGCGATCCATGTGGGTCGTCTCGACCAGTAGTCGCAAGATGCCGTCGGCATCATGCGCAGGGACCACGAGGTGTACAATCTCCTTTTCGGGAGGAATCGTAATCCGCAAAAGCCCAAGCCGGTCACGGATTCCGGTGCCGATGCCGAGACTGACGATTGGAGCTCCAGCCCGCAGCTCGAGCGTCTCTCTGACAAAGGCGTTTTCGTTGCCGGCACCGGAGAGGATCGCCGTGATGAGGGCGAAGTCGGTCAATAGTCCGCTTTTCCCTTTCGATCCCAAGCTGCCAAGCGCGGTGCTGGACAGGCCGGTCAGAGACGTCCCATAGTCGTCGATATTCTGGGCATAAATGGACCCCCGTCCGGATGCCGAGAGTTCGATGGCGTCGATCAAGCCGTTCATTACCGTGATGGCAACGTCACGGTGACAGGTGATTCGGAAGATATCGGTGGGGGAATCATTCAGGCTGGTAGCCATGCCGGGAAGCGGCCATGGGCGGGGAACCGCCTGCTGGCGTACGCAGCGCGCACTCTGCACGAGGACGTCGGGAATCCCGAACGCCTCCAGCGCCTCGGCCGCCCTGGACGCCAGCCGTTGGTGTACACAGCAGGTGATACGGGTGGCGGGCCTGGCTTGAGGAAGCGGGGAGTCACTCACCGGCGGCCTCCTGACTGATGGCCCGGAAAACCCGACGTTGTCGCGATCGAATGACCATTCCGTAAAGCAGGACGCTGAGTACTGGATAGGCTGACGCCATGGCCAGCAATCCGAACCCATCGGATACATCCACGGCACTCCCTATCCCGAAGCCCATGGCCAGCACGAGGGGAACGGTCACCGGTCCGGTGGTGACGCCCCCGGAATCCCAGGCGATGGCCGCGAAATCCTCTTCGCTGATCCAGGTCAGGGGCAGCAGCAGCAGGTAAGGTGGCACGAGCAGCCAGAGGATCGGGATATCATACAGGATCCTGATCACCCCGACCACAACGCCGGTGCCCACGCCCGCCGCCACCGCATGGATGACTCCTCTGCTACGGATGGTTCCCGCCGAGATAGTTTCCACGGAACGTCCCAGTGCGGCCAGTGCCGGTTCCGCCAAGGTGGCGCCGTAACCCAGACCGAAGGCAAAAAGGAAAACCAGGCCGATCCCGGCCAGGGTCAAGCGCGGGCCGAATAGCGGTGGACGCTTGACGACATGCTCATAGCGGTGGTTGACCGCGTCATACTGGGCGGGGTCAAAGGCAACCGCCTCGGTGCCGCCACGTGGCGTATCGAGGAAAAAGAATTGTTCGCACCTGCCCTCGGCGGTATGGCGGGTATACACTGATTCGGGATGGAACGGCTCGATCAGGATTTGCCCCTCCACCTTGTCGATACTACGGAACAAGCGGGGCAGGGGACGCCCTACCTGGTTCCCGAGCGTCACTAGGCCGATCTGGATTCCGCTGGTCAACACGGCCATGCCGATCAGTGACATGCCGATACCAAGGATCACCTCGTCATGATGGCGCGGGCGATCCCGCAGCAGCACCAGTACCCCCAGCAGGAGCAGGGTCAGGGGGACGATCGTCCGCAACGCCCCGATGCATTGGCTCCTGAAAATCGTGGAGATGGGATCGCCGGCATCGTTTTCCAGAGCGACTGGAGCGTTGTTCAATGGGCTGTGCAGAAGCTCCCGCTCCTCCCTGGATGCGTATTGGTTGATCCACTCAGGAAGCGGCATGCTGGCAAGCAAGTGGCGCCGGTTCGTGGAGGTTGCCAGACTCGTGACCGCCTTGAGGTATGCGCCCTCGTCTGGATAGCAGGACCGACGAGAGGGGGCACCAGCATGGCGGAAGGCATGCTGCCGCAGTGCGGCTTCCGACCCCATCAGCGCCAGGGCGGCCGGGCGATTTCCTGGCGAGAAAAATGAGGCTTCATCGACCGGTTTGGAGACACCGGGAGCGAGCAGCATTCCAAGCAGCAGCACGCCAGCCACTGGGTATGCCGAGGCCAGCATGATGACGCCAAATCCGCTGCCAGCCTCGTGATGCCGGCCTGCTGCGCGTGACACCCCGATCCCAAGGGCAAGCACCAGTGGCACGGTCACGGCACCGGTGGTGATTGCACCGGCATCCCACGCCAGGCCAAGCAGTGCCTCCAGGCGTGGGTCCATCGCGCAATACGTCGAGAGTGCCAGCAGGGCGGGAATGGCCGTGTAGATGAACGGCTTGATCGAGAGGCCACGGGAAAATCGGAACATGCCGACGGCGACAGCCAGCGCAACGCCAATCCCGATTGCCAGCACCAGCAGGTCCGGACGGCGCTGCAGGACCATATAAAGCAAGGGGGCGTCCCAAGCGGTCACGCTGTCGCCGATAACGCGCAGGGCGGCAATGGCCGGTTCGGCCAAGGTACTACTGAAGCCAAGCAGGAGCCCGAAGGCCATGGTGACCATGAGGCCCCGCCGCCGCGGAAGCTGTACACCGACGCGCTCGCCCAGCGGCATCAGTCCCAGCAGGATGCCCTCGAGAAAAAGTGCCAGGCCGACCACGACCATGGCCAGCCCGGCGGTGAGCCGCAGGGCCTGGGTTGGGGTATCCCCCAGCACCAGGATCTGGAAGCCCCAGAGGTAAAGGATGATGAACGCTACCGCCCGAGCCTGTTCGGCTAGGCGGCTGCGGACATAACGACCGATCATCACCGCTGCATTCCGCAGTGGGATATGGATGCGCGTAGCATCTTTCAAGGCGTTAAACCCTGTTTGTATTTAGGTTAGTACGGCACCCGAACTGGCGTTGTTGACCATCTTGCTGTAACGGCGCAGGTAGCCGTCGACGGGGCGTGGCGGAGGCGGTGTAAAGCCTGCCTTGCGCCGTTCGATGGTGGCATTATCCAGGCACACCTCCAACGACCGTTCCGGAATGTTGATCTTGATCACGTCACCGTCCTCGATCAGTGCAATCATGCCGCCTTCCGCCGCCTCGGGCGAAACATGGCCGATGCAGGCACCGCGCGTCCCGCCGGAGAACCGTCCGTCGGTGATCAGTGCAACGCTCTCGCCCAGTCCCTGGCCCATGATGTAGGATGTCGGGGCCAGCATTTCCTGCATCCCCGGTCCGCCCTTCGGTCCTTCGTAGCGGATCACCACGACATCGCCCGCCTTGACCTTGCCAGCCAAAATACCGGCACAGGCTTCGTCCTGGGAGTTGAAGATCACCGCCTTGCCTTCAAAGACCTGCATAACGGCAGCGACCCCGGCTTTTTTGACCACCGCCCCTTCGGGAGCCAGGTTTCCGTGCAGGATGGTCAGGCCGCCATCGGACGAGTAGGGCTTGTCGAGCGGGTGGATCACGGTGTCGTCGGCAACGTTGGTGCGAGCCACATTCTGCCAGATCGTCTTGCCGGTCACGGTGATGCAGTCCTTGTGCAAAAGGCCCTTGATCCCGCCGATCGTCTTGAGGATCGCACTTACGCCGCCCGCTCGGTCCACGTCCTCGATATGGAACGGGGAGGACGGCGAGACTTTGCAGATGTTGGGGCATCGGACAGAGATCATATTGATGCGGGTGAGGTCGTAGCGGATGCCTGCCTCATGGGCGATGGCCAGCGTGTGCAGCACGGTGTTGGTGCTGCCGCCCATGGCCATGTCGAGCGCGAAGGCATTGTCGATAGATTCCCGCGTGATGATCTCGCGGGGCAGGGGACCGCCAGCCAGGGCGAGTTCGACAATCCGCTTGGCGGCCTTGCGATAGAGCGTCTTGCGGCGCGGATCGACGGCCAGGATCGTGCCATTGCCGGGCAGGGCGATGCCGATGCCTTCGCAGAGGCAGTTCATCGAATTGGCCGTGAACATGCCGGAGCATGATCCGCAGCCCGGACAGGCGTTTTCTTCCAGGCAGGTCAACTGGCTGTCGTCGATCTTTTTCATCCCGTGGGCGGCAACCCCTTCGAACACACTGATCAGATCCACGGTTTTCCCGTCCGGCATCTTGCCTGCCGCCATCGGCCCGCCGCTCACAAACAGCGTCGGGATGTTTGCACGCACCGCCCCCATCAGCATGCCTGGTACGATCTTGTCGCAGTTGGGAATGCAGATGACGGCATCAAAACAATGTGCCTTCAGCATGGATTCCACCGAGTCGGCAATGATCTCGCGCGACGGCAGGGAGTATCGCATGCCCGAATGGCCCATGGCAATCCCGTCGCAGATGCCGATCGTGTTAAACTCGAAGGGAACCCCGCCCGCCCTCTCGATCTCGCGTTTGATCAGGGTTGAGACCTGGTTCAGGTGGGTATGGCCGGGAATGATCTGGTCATACGAGTTGCACACGGCGATAAACGGTTTGCCGAAATCACCGGATTTCACGCCGGTTGCCCGTAAAAGACTGCGATGTGGAGCCCGTTCCCACCCTGTTTTGATTTGATCACTGCGCATGGATCCCATTCCTTTCAAAGCTGATTATAGTGGCCGTTTTTACATATTCTTGTTTGTGACTTAGTTCTAGCAAATCGGGGGGGCGATTGCAATCATTTGCTTTATTCGGCAGGATTAACGGGGCTCTTGTAAATGTAGTTCAAATGATTAAGATGGCGATAGTGCTGACCTGTCTCCCTGTGGTATGACAGGCAGCGGCGGTATTGGCGCTGGGAGGGGGATGGTATAGGTGGCTGTTTTGACTCCCGCCGTGGCTGTCGAGAGGGTGCCGATATTTCCCGGCTCAATGCCTACGTCGGTCGAAGTGCCTGTTTGACGATCTCTGCGTCGACACCCCTGATCCGTACCGTTTTCTCCCGGCAGCCAGCCCCGCCAAGAAGGGTGATGTTTCGAACTGGGCAATGAAGAATGCCAGCGATAAATGTCGTCAGGCTCTTGTTGGCCTTGCCATCGACTGGCGGGGCTTGGATGCGCAGCTTCAATGCGTTACCATGGATGCCTACGACAGCGGTGGATGATGCCCGTGGTATGATATGTAGTGTGATTGTCACTGCATCGCCGTCGTGCTTGAGCCAGGCATCATTCTGAGAATCGATCAATGCTGTTTCCAAATTTTACCTTTACTAGTTGAGGCATCATCGTTGCTTTTCATTCGCTGACTGAGCCGCAGAATATTACACTTGAGCCGTGCTGATCAAGAAGAATGGCTGAATGGGTAATGAATCAGCCCTACCCGGTCTCAAATCGATTTGACAAAACAAGTGATTATGTGCAGATTCAGGAGAATGAAAAAAAGACTGTTGTACCTGTTGTTCGCACTTTCCCTGCCGCTTTGCAGTCAGGGGCAGGATGCCCTCTCGGAATACAAGGCGAAGTACAATCAAGGCGTGAAGGTTGCCGATGCCACGTTCCGCCAGAAACGCCTAGCTATGCCCGCTGTGCAGATTAATGGGTTGTTGCAGCTCGAGGCCAAGTATCAACGAGCCGGGGATCTCAATTCGATGCTGGTGGTGCAGAAGGAACGAGCCCGTTTTGTCTTGGATCCCAGGGGGGCGTCCATTCCTGACATTCAAGTGCCAGCCGACCTTGCGAGGCTTTTGCAGGCCTATCGCAAGCGCTTCCAGGACGTTGCTGATGAACGGGAGAATACCAAGCGTTTGCTGGCAATGCGTTACCGTGAGGCCCTTGGTAAATTGCAGGTCTCATTGACGCAGCAGGGAAAGATAGCGGAGGCGACGGACGTCATGCAAGTTCTTGAGGCGCTGCCGGCACCCCCTCCTCCCCCCGTCGCTCCCCCTCCGCCTGTCGCCGTGGTGCCGGTAAAGCCTCCGCCTGCTGCCGCCGATGCGGGGTCAGCCCCAGCCGCGGCCGCTTCAGAGGGAGAAGCATTCACTGAATGGTTTGATGAATAAGGCGGTTTTTGCGACTTTACTTGACGCGATACCCTATTCCTCTATATCCTGTCGGGCATGATTGGATCACCCTCTAAGTGTCGACCGAAGGATGCGACCGTACTCGATCTCGAGGCCGCCGAGATTTTGTCCGAAATCACGATCGATGAGTATTGTTTCAAAGTCACCGTACACCCTTGGATTGACGGTCGATGCGTGCTCTGGTTCCGGAATCAATGCCAGCACAAGCAGTTTGAAGCCTTGGGGCGGTTTACCCATTTCGATAAGCGGGCCGTGCTATTCTTCATTGCCCGCTACGCCACCAGCCCGGAACTCCGGCACGAGATCGAATTACGGCGCTTTGAACGGCAGCTTGACCGGTTGAACGATAAGTTCTTCGACGACATCGAGCGGCATAGCCGGGCCGACAAGACCGCTGCCTTCCGTAGTCTGTTCAACCTTGATACCGAGATCGACCCCCAGGCACTGGCGCGGCGACGGCGTATTCTGGCCCGCAAATTCCACCCCGATGCAGGGGGCGATCACCGTGCCATGTCGTTGATCAACGAGGCGTATGAGCATTTGTCCCAGACGCTGACGCCCGTCTGATCTTGTTCTGCCATTTGGCGAGCACCCGTTCCAGTTCATCGGTTGAGAAGGGTTTGCTAACGTAATCATTCATCCCCGCTTCGAGGCAGCGTTCCTGATCCCCGCTCATCGCATGTGCCGTGATGGCAACAATCGGTAGGTCGGGAAACTGTTCGCGGATTTTCTGCGTGGCTTGAATACCATTCATAACCGGCATTTGCACATCCATCAGCACGAGATCGAACGCAGCCTTCTGCTGCTGAACGGCCAGGATGGCGTCGAGCCCGTTTGGCGCTACCGTGACCGTGACGCCGAGATCGCAAAGGATTTCTTGCGCCAGATAGGCACTGACCGGATCGTCCTCCACAATCAGCACATGCCCACCGGCCACCTTCGGGTGCGGTTCCTCGGCGGCTGGCTTTTTCTCCTGGGGCTTGATACCGTCAGATTCAACCTTTGCCAAGGCCAGTGAGAACTCAACCGTGGTTCCTTTGCCAAGTTCACTCTTGAGGGCGAGCGACCCGTTCATCAACTGCGCCAACTGCCGGGCAATCGCCAACCCCAGCCCGACCCCTCCATAGCGACGCGTATGCGAGGGATCCACCTGCATAAAGGGCTCAAAAAGGTCGCTTTGCTTGTCGGCTGGGATACCGATACCGGTATCCGAAACGAGAAATCGAACCATCACATATTTTTCCGTGACCATCACACATTCGGAATGGACATAAACCGACCCTTCGTCGGTGAATTTGACAGCGTTACCCACAAGATTGGTCAGCACCTGGCCGATGCGGGTCTCGTCGCCGTACAGCCCGCAGGGGATTTTCGGATCGCTGGCGATCTCGAACGACAACCCTTTCATCTGCGCCTGCAAACGCAAGGGGGCCAGCAGGCACTCAACCAGCTTGGACACGTTCAGGCATTTGCTTTCCAGCTTCAGGTGGCCGGATTCAATGCGGGATATATCAAGGATGTCATTGATCACAACCATCATCCGTTTGCCACTTTGCTTCAGCATCTCCACATAGGTGCGCTGGATATCGCTCAGGTCCGTCCCTGTCAGCAACTGGGCCATGCCCAATATCCCGTTCATCGGTGTCCGTATCTCGTGGCTCATGTTGGCAAGGAACTGGCTCTTGGCGTCCGTGGCCGCCTGTGCCTGCCGCAGCGAGGTACGCAATACCTCTTCCATGCGCTTGCGCTCGGTGATATCGCTGAAGACACAGGCACATTGGCCTGGTACTGGCTGGAATGCCCTGACCTCCAAGGTTTTCCTGATGGCGGCAGAGGCATGTTCAAAATGGATTGGCTGGCCCGTCAGCGCCACCTTGCCGTAAGTCTCTATCCAGAAGGATTCCGTCTCCGGCAGGACTTCAAGCACGGTTTTCCCGATGATATCGGCAGCGTTCAATCCGGTCAGTTCCTCGAATGCTGGATTTACGGCTAGGAATCGATAATCCACCGGGCGTCCGTCGGCATTACAGATGATCTCATGCGAGGCAAAGGCCTCAAGCATCTGCTGGAACAGCAGCCGGTAACTCTGCTCGCTACGCGATAAGGCCTTCGTCCGATCCTCCAGCAGGGCCTTGGCCTGAAGAAGGCTGCGCTCCCGGCGGGCGCGGTTGCACACGTCGATCAGATAGGCGAAGTCAAACGGCTTGCGGATATAGGCAGCCGCCCCGCGTTTCATCCAGGTCACCGCCAATTCCGGATTGGCATTGGCGGTCATCATGATGCAGATGCATTGGGGACGACGCTGGCGGAAGTGATTCAGAAGTGAATCCCCGGTGCCATCCGGAAGCTGGTAGTCAATCAGGGCGACATCAATATCACCCTCATCAAAGGGCTGGATGGCCGCCTTTACCCCCGAGGCGACAAAGGCTTGCCAGCCCGCCCGCTCGTACGCCCGCTTCAGCGTCGCGGCCAAGGCTGCCGAATCTTCGACAATCAGCACGCGCAGGGGGTGTTCGAGCAGATGTCCGGCTACCACATCGTTGACGATGGAGATGAAGTGATCCCCGCTGATTGGCAGCGGGACAAAGGTGGTCGCCCCTAGGTCGGTCGCGATCTGGGCGGGTTCCAACCCTCCGAAATTAGCCGATACGACGATAATCGGTACGCTGTTGAAAGCGCAGAAATCCGCAGATCGCAGCAGGCGGCAGAAATGCCAACCATCCAGGCCAGGCATGTGCAAGTCGGTAACGATCAAGTCTGGAGGGGCGGAAGGATTCATCCCTGAAAGCGCGGCCTCGGCACTGGCGAAGGTCTGCACATCAAACCCGGTCTCACCCAGAAAGGCGGCCAGGGTCAGCGTTTGACCAGGATCGTCATCAACAAGGACAGCGAGCTTTACGGAGGGAGACTTGACTGCCATGGAGGTTCCCGTCAGTGAATCAGTTTTAGATTGAGCAATTCCTGCCGCAAAGCGCTGGCATCAACAGGCTTGACCAGATATCCGTCGCATAGCCGGTTATAGGCGGTGCAGACATTCTTGACATCACCCAGCGCCGTGACCATGATCACCTTGGCCCCTTGGCCCAGCCCCACCCCGGCCTCGTCCTCATAGTCACGGATATCCTGCAGCGCCTGCTGGCCATCCATCTCGGGCATCATTATATCCATGCAGATCAAATCATAAGGATCGTCATCCGCCAGGGCTTGTTTAACGGACTCCACCGCTTCAATCCCGTTGACCACCGCATGGACGAGCCCGTAAGCCCCCAGGATGTCCTGTAGGATCATCCTTCCCGTTATCTCATCTTCCACAATTAGTGTTTTCATGCGAAGTCCTCCACGTTGATCGTCGTTATGCATCCTAAAGCATGGTCCTGTCAAGAAAACAAACGGGTTGTTCAGGGCATTGGCCAGGTGCCCGACGCGGTGTTTCCCTGGGCATCCTTGACATCCACCCGGATCTTGCCGGTTTCCGCTGTGAACGTCGTGGTGAGCGCTCCGGACATCCCCGGCACGGCCTCGGCAAGCGTTTGCGCGTCCGGTGCCGCCTGATTCACCATCGTCATCTGCATGTAGTTGGACGTGAGCTGGTTATATCCAGCATTCAGCGCCTCTTCCAGGGCGCACTTACCGCCCCTATCGCCTGCTGAAAAATACGCTATCGCGACCAGCACCGCCGCCAGTAGTCCTAGGAGGATAGGAACACGTGCCCCCCCCGTCTTGCCGTATGTCCAAGATTTTGTTTTCATGATTCGTAAGCATAAGCACCAACCACTGCAAAAGCAAAGCGAAAACCGAACGATTTTAATTGTGGTTTGCCGTGCTTCTAACTTGACTTATGAGGGGTGATCGTGATTTATTCAGAACCAAGTGGCACGGGACTCTGAAGATGATTTCGAGGCCTTCTCCCACCCCAAGTTTTCCGCCCTGCGAGTCAGGGGTGTTTTATTATTCAATCAACGGCGTAAAGGAGCAACGATGAAAAAAGTAAATGAGCAGGTCTGGTTTGATGAATCCATCAAGGGTGTTGATCCGGCGTCGGTGCATCAGGTGCGCCTTTCGAGTGGCGTGATGATGCCGGTCGCGGCCTATGGTACGTTCCATTCGGATTGGGCGCAGGCATACATGAAGGATGCCACCGTCGAGGCGATTCGCCTGGGGTGGCGTCACTTGGACACAGCCCGTGCGTATGAGAACGAGGATGTCGTGGGCGAAGCGATCCGCGAGGCGATCCGCAAAGGCTACATTGCCTCGGCCGACGAGCTGTTCATTACCGGCAAGCTGTGGAACGGCCACATGAGCCCGAAGGATGTCGCGCCAGCCTGCGACTCCACACTCAAGGCGCTGGGTGTTGATAAGATCGATATGTACCTGAACCATTGGCCCTGGCCGAATGTGCATACCCCCGGTTGCACGGGCGATCACCGTAACCCGGATGCGGTGCCTTACATCCACGAGGCGTTCATGGACACCTGGGCGGAAATCGTCAAGCTGAAGAAGGCGGGCAAGGTGGCCGATATCGGCACCTCGAACCATACCCAGGCGACGATGCGCCTGCTGCTGAGGGATGTGGCGACCAATGAGCGTCCGGTGTTGAACCAGATGGAGATGCACCCGTTGATGCAGCAGACCGATCTGCGGCGGTATTTCGAGTCGGAAGGCGTTGTCTGTACTGGTTATATGGCGCTGGGATCGCCGAATCGACCGGCGCGCGATACGTTCAAGGAACATCGGGCGGATATGATGGATCCTGTAATCAAGGCGCTTTCGGCTGAATTGGGCGTGGTCCCGCCGCGGGTGTGTCTAAATTGGGCGGTGCAGCGCGAGAAGAAGAGTGGCGGTTTCGTGGCCATGGCCACCCGTACGGATTGGATCCTGGAGAACCTGATGGCGGCGGTAGATGATATCCTGTCGCCTGAACAACTCCTGCGCATTTCGGGCGACGGGTCGCCGCAGCATCCGGGGATCGATGCCAATAACCGCCTGATCTGGGGCCAGGTGTTCCTGTGGCCGGAAGCGGATAGCGACTGGCGTGTGCTGTGGAACGATTGCCAGGTCTTCGAGACGCGTGCGAGTTATGCCCGTTTCAAGGCCGCCTACAATGCCTTTGACGCGGTGCGCCAGCAAACCACGGTGGCAAGGCCTGCGGCCCACCACTAGGCGCGTTCGCTCGCCGTCAGGTAGCACGCCGGATCGACACCCCAGAAGTCGCCGGTGGCTGCCTCGGCGCGTGCCCGGAAGTTACCGCCGCAGAGATCCAGGAAATGGCAGGTCACGCATTGCCCTGTCACCTGTTCCCGCTTGTTGCGCAGTGCCTTGAGCAAGGGATTGTCGCCGTCGCTCCAGATCTGACTGAAGGGGCGGTGGCGAACATTCCCGAGCGCATGCTGGCGCAGGAATTGGTCGGGATAGACCTCACCATCCCAACTGACGCAAGCAATCCCGGATCCGCTGCTGTTGGCCCCGCTCCGGCGCAGTAGCGCCAGGGCCTGTTCCGCATCGGCCGTCCGCCCCTCGCGCAGCAGCCGCATGAAGAGGTAGGGTCCGTCGCAGTGGTTGTCCACGGTCAAGACCTCGGTCAAGATGCCGCGTGCGTGCAGGTCTGCCGTCCGGTCGATGATAAGATCCAATGCCTGGCGGGTCTCATCGGCGGACAGGTCATCCGCTGCCATGGCTTCGCCCCGTCCGGCATAGACCAGGTGGTAAAAGCAGATTCGTGGTACACCCTCCCGTTCCAGTAAATCAAAAACGGCACCGAGATCCGCCACATTGTGACGGGTCATGGTATAACGCAGACCGACACGCAAACCGGCTTCCCGGCAGGTGCGGATGCCATCGAGGGCACGGTCGAAGGCCCCCGGCTGGCCGCGGAAGTGATCGTTGGTCTCGCGCATGCCGTCGAGGCTTATCCCTGCATAGGCCAGCCCGGCCGCTTTCAGGCGGGCGGCCATCGGGGTCGTAAGGAGGGTCCCATTGGTGGAGATCACGGTGCGCAGCCCCTTGGCGGCGGCATAGGCCACCAGTTCGGGTAGTTCGGGGCGGCAGAGCGGCTCGCCGCCCGAGAAAAGGAGGACCGGCACGCCGAACGCGGCCAGGTCATCAATCAGGGCGAGCCCTTCCTGGAACGACATCTCATCGGTTTTGCAGCCCGCCGTGGCATGCGCATAGCAATGCACGCACCGCAAGTTGCAGGCACGCGTGCAGTTCCAGACGACGACCGGTTTGCGGTCGCCTGTATGTCCGTAACGCAGGCGATCCGCGGGCTCGACCGATCCGCAATATAACTTCGATATGCCGATCATGGTTAATCTCAGGCGCGGGCACTGTTGGCGAGCAGGCGATCCATCAGCCCGTCCGAGGCGAACCGGCGCAGGAAGGCCCCTAAATAGGCCGGTACGGTCACACAATACCGAGTATGCGGGTGTCGGGATTCCAGGGCATGCGCAATCTTTGCTGCCACCGCCTCGGGGGGCTTGGTGAAAAAGGTCTTTGCCTGCGGTGCCTTGGCCTTTTCCATGCGCCGGGAATACCGGTTGCCAAAACGGCCGGCACGCATATCCAGGCCAGTCACCGAATGATCGGCTGATTTTGTGCGGAATTTGGAAAGGATCGGTCCCGGTTCGATCAGCGACACGGCGATTCCCTCTGCCTTCAGTTCCATGCGCCAGGCATCGCTCAAGGCTTCCATGGCATATTTCGAGGCGCAGTAGCAGCCTACCATCGGCGCGGTGACTCGTCCGTAGACGGAACTGACATTGACAATCCGTCCGCCGCCCTGTTTGCGGAAATGAGGAACGAGCCGGTTGGTCAGATCGAGCGGGCCGAATGTATTGACCTCGAACTGACGGCTGATGGCCTCCCTCGTCAAATCCTCGATTGCCCCGAATTGCGCCACCCCCGCATTGTTCACCACGGCACCCAGGCCCCCTTCGCAAAGGGTCAGGACATCGTCAACCGCCTCGGCGACAGATGCCGGATCGGCAATGTCCAGCTTCACGGGTTGGAATCCGGATTCCCTCAACATTTCCAGGTCATCCAGCCGTCGGGCGGTTGGAAACACCCTCCAGCCTCTGGCCCGCAGCACCTCGGCGGTTGCCAGGCCAATGCCGGACGAACACCCGGTAACCAGCACGGTGCGTGTAACCGGTGCGAAAGATGAACGGCTCATGCTGATTCTCCCGTTAACGGAGCGGCCACATGCGGTTGTCGCACCGGGGCCAGGATCCAATTCTTGTTGTACCAGAACCACTGTTCCGGCTGTTCACGAATGGCGTGGTCAAAGATATCAAATACGGTTTGTGTCATGCGCTGGACGTCGTTCTCGTTGGACAGCGTCTCGTCCGCCATCATCCGGGGAAACACCTGCAGGCGGTGCCGGGTCCAGCCGACGCGGGTGATGATGGCTGTCCCTACCGGTACCCCGCTCTTCTTGGCAAAGAGCCCCATGCCGGGCACCACGCTGGCGCGGCCACCGAGGAAGTCCACATTCACGCCCCCGGTGGGAAGTCGCAGATCTGCCAGCATCACCAGCGAGCCGCCGTTCCGCAGTCGCTGGAAAACCTGCTTGAAAAGGCTGATGCCGGCATCCTTGGGAATGCAGGCAATGCCGGTTTTCCCTCGCGTCGCGTTCAGGCGGTCGTCCACCAGGTGGTTCTTCTGGCGACCGGTGATGATAAACACGTTCAATCCCATGCGCTGTAGGAACACGGCAATCACCTCTGCGCAGCCCATGTGCAGCGAGACACCCACCATGCCCCGGTGCTCCCCGAGGCACTCCCGCACGCGCTGGATGCTTTCCTCATAATTCAGCACATGCTTCTGTAGCCAGGCGTCGTCCACCTGCGCCAGTCGGAAGGTGTCCACGATATTGAAGATGAAATTGCGCCAGCTCTGCCATGCCACCCGCCGCACGCGGGCTGGGGACAGGTCAGGAAAAACCTCACGAATCCGCGCGTAGACCAGCCGGACGCGGTAACGCATCACATAGTGCCCAAGCCAGGCAATACCCCAGCCGACGCCAAGCGCCAGACGGTAGGGGGCCTTGGCAAAAATCCAACCCCAGAAACAAAAGAAGCCGTATTCCATACGGTGTTTTAAACTGTGCTTATCATGATCGTCCGCCATAACTCCTCCTGATGACAACCTACATACCACGAACCCGTGCGGTGGCAAAGCACAAACCTCACGACAGTGAATAATCGGCGAAAAATCCTGAAACAAAATATCGATTAACACGGGATCTTGGGGAGGGTGCGGAGTGGGAAACAAGCGCAGGAATTGTGTCATCGTGACTCTCTTTGCTGTGGCTCATCGCGTGTCGAGACACTATGGCTCAATTAATGGTGCTAGCATATTTCCAGTGTTAATTGTTTAACCCGTTCATTGTTAATATATTACGAAATATATAAAAAGCACATTGAGACTTGGCACGCCGATTGCTTCTATTGAAAGCACTGATTTTAGTGGGACAATCCTGAAAGGACGTGTAATATGGCAAAGGTATTGGGCATCGATTTGGGCACGACGAATTCGTGCATGTCGGTCATGGAGGGTGGCGAGCCGGTTGTGATTCCAAACGCCGAAGGGGCGCGTACGACGCCGTCTGTGGTGGCCTTTGCCAAGAATGGCGAGCGACTGGTAGGGCAGGCAGCCAAGCGCCAGGCGGTGACCAATCCGAAGCACACGATTTTCTCGATCAAGCGTTTCATGGGCCGGAAGTACGATGAAGTGGCGCATGAGATTGCGCTGGTTCCGTACCAGGTCGTCAAGGCTTCCAATGGCGATGCGCATGTGAAGATCGGCGACAAGACCTACTCGCCACCCGAGATTTCGTCCATGATCCTTCAGAAGCTCAAGACGGATGCGGAGCAATTCCTCGGAGACAAGATCACGCAGGCGGTCATCACCGTGCCGGCCTATTTCAACGATAGCCAGCGTCAGGCCACCAAGGATGCGGGCAAGATTGCCGGCCTCGAAGTGCTCCGTATTATTAATGAGCCGACCGCTGCGTCGCTGGCCTATGGTCTTGATAAGAAGAAGGAAGAGAATATCGCGGTTTATGACTTCGGTGGTGGCACGTTCGATATCTCGATCCTGGACATTGGCGATGGCGTGTTCGAGGTCAAGGCCACCAATGGCGATACGCATCTGGGTGGCGATGATCTGGACCAGGCGGTGATCGACTGGCTGGTCAATGAGTTCCGTCGTGAGCACGGGATCGACCTGTCCAAGGATAGCATGGCGTTGCAGCGGTTGAAAGAGGCGGCGGAGAAAGCCAAGTGCGAACTGTCCAGCGCGCAGCAGACCGATGTAAACCTGCCCTTCATCACCGCCGATTCCAGTGGCCCGAAGCATTTGAACGTGAATCTGTCCCGGTCGAAGCTCGAGCAACTGACGGAGTCGCTGATTGCGAGGTCGCAGGATCCTTGTCGTGCCGCGCTGCGCGATTCGGGCATCAAGGACGTGGATGAAGTCATCTTGGTGGGGGGCATGACGCGTATGCCGAAGATCCAGGAAACGGCCAAGGCGCTGTTTGGCAAGGAACCTCACAAGGGGGTCAATCCCGATGAGGTTGTGGCCATTGGTGCTGGCATTCAGGGCGGCATTCTGGCGGGCGACGTCAAGGACGTACTGCTACTCGATGTAACGCCGCTTTCGCTGGGCATCGAGACGCTAGGCGGGGTGATGACCCCGTTGATCGAGCGCAATACAACAATTCCGACCAAGAAAAGCGAGATTTTCAGTACGGCAGCCGATAACCAGCCGGGTGTGGAAATCCATGTCCTGCAGGGCGAGCGCAAGATGGCTGGCGATAACAAGTCCATTGGCCGCTTCAAGCTCGATGGCATCCCGCCAGCCGCTCGCGGTGTTCCGCAGATCGAAGTCACCTTTGATATTGATGCCAACGGTATCCTGAATGTGTCTGCCAAGGATCTTGGCACGGGCAAGGTGCAGAAGATCACGATCACCGCGTCCAGCGGCTTGAGCGAGACGGAGGTCAAGCGCATGGTTGAAGAGGCCGAGCGGCACGCTGGCGAGGACAAGGAGCGTCGCGAGGCGGTCGAAACCAAGAATATGGCCGAGAATCTGGCCTACCAGACCGAGAAGATGCTCAAGGAGCACGGCGACAAGCTGGATGCCACCAAGAAGTCAAGTGTGGAGGGTGCAATCCAGGCGCTCAAGACCTCGCTGGACAGCGGTTCGATATCGCAGATTAAGGAGAAGATGGAGGCCCTGAACACGCTGATGCAATCGCTCTCCCAGGAGATGTATGCCCATGCCCAGCCGTCCGGCAGCGAAGGGGCTGGCCATGCTGGCGGGAGCGCATCGTCAGAGCAGAAGGCCTCGTCATCGGCTGGCGAGAGTGGAAGCAAGGCGGACGGCGATGTGATTGATGCCGACTTTGAAATGGTAGACGACGATAAGAAATGACGCAGGTACGGGCGGCATGAGTAGGGCGTCCTGCTAATGCCACCCGTTTATGTTTAACAAATGCCCGGGAATCGGGCGAAAACAAGGGAGAAAAAGCAGGATGAACATTAAGCCATTGGGAGATCGGGTACTGGTTAAGCCAGCCACGGAGGTCGAGGTCAAGAAGGGTGGGATTATTATCCCTGATAGCGCCAAGGAAAAGCCGCAGGAAGGCACTGTTGTTGCGATTGGAACGGGAAAGCTGGACGAACACGGCAAGCTCATCCCCTTCAACGTCAAGAAGGGTGATCGCGTGCTGATGCCCAAGTACGGCGGAACGGAAGTAAAGATTGATGATGTGGAGCACCAGATCATCCGCGAGGAAGATATCCTTGGCGTGATCAGCTAATCGGTATCGTAGGACTATAAAACGAAACAAAGGAGAGATATATAATGGCAGCTAAGCAATTGAAGTATGATGTGGACGCCCGTCAGGCGATCCTGGTGGGTATTGAGAAACTCAGCCGCGCCGTCACGGTGACCCTCGGGCCATGCGGACGTAACGTGGTGTTGGACAAGAAGTTCGGATCCCCGACGGTGACCAAGGACGGCGTTACCGTGGCCAAGGAAATCGAATTGTCGGACCCGTTCGAGAACATGGGTGCCCAGATGGTGCGCGAAGTGTCAAGCAAGACCAGCGACGTGGCTGGCGACGGCACCACGACCGCGACACTGCTGACCGAGGCGATCTTCCGCGAAGGGCTGAAGAACGTCACTGCAGGGGCGAACCCGATGAGCCTCAAGCGCGGCATTGACCGTGCCACCGCCGCCGTGGTGGCCAGCATCGCCAAGATGAGCAAGAAGGTCAAGGAGCACACGGAAATCGCCCAGGTGGCCACGATTTCGGCCAATGGTGATACCGAGATCGGCAACATCATTGCCGAGGCGATGGATAAGGTCGGCAAGGACGGCACCATCACGGTTGAAGAGGCCAAGACCATGGAGACGACGCTCGATGTGGTTGAAGGAATGCAGTTCGACAAGGGCTACCTCTCGCCGTACTTTGTGACGAATGCGGACAGCATGGAAGTCGTGCTCGAGGATGCCTACATCCTGATCCATGAGAAGAAGATCTCCAACCTGCAGGATCTGCTGCCGCTGCTGCAGAACGTAGCCAAGGCTGGCAAGCCGCTGATGATCATCGCCGAGGATGTCGAAGGCGAAGCGCTGGCGACCCTGGTCGTCAACCGTCTGCGTGGCACGTTCCAGTGCTGTGCGGTCAAGGCGCCTGGCTTCGGCGATCGCCGCAAGGCCATGATGGAGGATATCGCCGTGCTGACCGGTGGCAAGATGCTGTCCGAGGAATTGGGCATCAAGCTTGAGAAGGTCACGCTGGAAGACCTTGGTCGTGCAAAACGCATCACCGTGGACAAGGAAAACACAACGATCGTGGAAGGCGCTGGCAAGACGGCGGATATCCAGGGGCGCGTGGGGCAGATTAAGCGTCAGATCGAGGATACCACCTCGGATTACGACCGCGAGAAGCTGCAGGAACGTCTGGCAAAGCTGGCTGGCGGCGTGGCCGTCATCAACGTCGGCGCGGCCACCGAGTCGGAAATGAAGGAGAAGAAGGCCCGCGTCGAGGATGCGCTGCATGCGACCCGTGCGGCCGTTGAGGAAGGCGTGGTGCCTGGTGGTGGTGTGGCCCTGCTCAACGCCCAGAAGGCGCTGGACAACGTGCCGGGCGAAGGCGATGAGGCGGTCGGTGTCGATATCATCCGTCGCGCACTCGAAGCCCCGCTGCGTAAGCTGGTCTCGAATGCCGGTGTCGAAGGTGCGCTGATCGTGGATCAGGTCAAGAAGAGCAAGAGCAGCTCATACGGCTATAACGTGGCCACGGGCGAGTTCATGGACCTGATCAAGGCCGGTGTGCTTGATCCGGCCAAGGTGACCCGCACGGCACTGCAGAACGCGGCGAGCATCGCCGGGTTGCTGCTGACGACCGAATGCATGATCACCGATATTCCGGAAGAGAAGAAGGCTCCGGCAGGTGGCGGCGACATGGGCGGCATGGGTGGCATGGGCGGCATGGGCGGCATGATGTAAGCCTTTAATAAAGGTTGACTAACCGAGACGGGGCGCATATACTGCGCCCCGTTTCATTTACTTCTGGAGGCGACTTGAATATAAATCTGATTAATGCGGCAAAGCTTGCGGTACCGAGCATTCCTGTGCTTATCAACATGGTGTCAAAACGTGTGCGTCAGCTCAATGCTGGCGAGCGTCCGCTGGTCAAGCCGGCTGTCGGTGAAGAAAAGGTAGACGTTGCCCTGCGAGAAATCGCCGAGGGTAAACTCGGGTACGAGGCGGCAGCGATCGCTGAGCCTGATCCGATGTCGTTCTAGTCGTTACCATGGCGGAATCTGCCAATATTGCGACGAATCGCAAGGCTTACCACGATTACGAAGTTCTTGAGCATTGCGAGGCTGGGCTTGAACTTCGAGGGACGGAAGTCAAGTCGCTCCGTCTTGGTCAAGTCAGCATGGTGGGTGCCTATGTCCAGGTGACCGGTGGTGATGCCGTCGTTGTGGGCATGACCATCCAGCCCTATCTGTTCGGGAATCGCTTCAATCATGAAAGCAATCGACCTCGTCGGCTGCTGCTGCACAAGCGCGAGATCCTGAAACTCAAAGCCGATGTGGAGCAGCACGGACATACGCTGATCCCGTTAAGGCTCTATTTTCGTCGGCGCAGCGTGAAACTTGAACTGGGTGTTTGCCGGGGCAAGAAGCTTGTCGATAAACGCGAAACCATGAAGCAGAAAACCTCGGATCGTGAGTCGGCCAGGGCCATTCGCGCGGCGTCAAGGCGTTAGGTCCGTGGAGTGTGCGGTGAGTTTGTGTAGTTGGGAGTCAGAAAAATGAAACATGCGTCGTTGAAGTTCCGTGCGGGGATTCCGGAGGCACGTCGGGTGGTCATCAAGATTGGCAGTCGGGTGCTGGTTCAGAAGACCGGTAGGCCGGATCGACGCCGTATGCTGCGTCTGATCGCGGATATTTCGGCGATTCGCAAGGCTGGGCATGAGGTTGTGGTGATTACCTCCGGTGCCGTTGGCACAGGCATGGAGGCGCTGGGGATGAAAACTCGACCAGTCCTGCTGCCCGAAGTTCAGATGGCTGCGGCGGTCGGGCAGACGCGTTTGATGTCGCGGTATGATGAGATGTTCGGAGCCAAGGGCTTCAAGGTGGGGCAGGTTCTGCTAACTCACTCCGATTTCGAGCACAAGGTCCGCCAGACCAACATCACTCGGACCATGGAAGCCCTGCTGCGCCATGGCGTGATTCCGATCATCAACGAAAATGACGTCGTCGCTGATGAAGAACTCAAGGCCGATATGGCGTTCGGCGATAACGATTTCATGGCCGCCCTCGTGGTCAAGTTGATCCGCGCGGACCTGCTGATTATCCTGACCACGGTGGATGGCCTGCGCGAACCGGCAGCGGGGGAGGGACGGACACGGCGTGTGCCTTTCCTTGATGACATTACGCCGCGCACGTTTGCGCTGGTCGGTGCGTCGGACTCCACGCTGTCGAAGGGTGGCATGGGATCCAAGCTGCGGGCGGCGCAGACCGCTGCCAAGGCGGGCTGCAGCGTGGTCATTGCCAACGGGTTGCTGTCCGGGACACTCGGCAAGGTGATGGCTGGCGACGACACCGGCACGATGGTGGTCGCCAGCGCACTCTGAGGCGTTGCGGTAGGAATCTGGAGATAGGTTATGGATGTGCATGAAATGATGCTTGGGATGGGGCGGCAAGCGCTGGACGCCTCGCGTGATTTGGTGTTGTGCAATGCGCGCAAGAAAAATGTGATGCTTGAGGAAATGGCGGAAGCGCTGGAGGCCCGCCGCCGCGAGATTACCGACGCCAACAATATTGACATTGAGGCTGCCAAGGCCGCCGGTCTGGCGTCCTCCCTGGTGGACCGGCTGACGCTTAACTCGGCACGGCTGGATAGCATGATTGCCGGGGTGCGCGATGTGGCTGCACTGAAAGATCCGGTTGGCGATGTCATCAGCCGCTGGATCCGTCCGAATGGTTTGGAGATCGTGAAGCAGCGGGTGCCGATCGGCGTTCTCGGGATTATCTACGAGTCGCGTCCGAATGTTACCGTGGATGCCGCCGTGCTTTGTCTGAAGACGTCCAATGCCGTCATCTTGCGGGGCGGCAAGGAATCGGCCCATACCAATGCGATACTCGCCGATATCCTTATCGAAAGCGGCAAACGCAAGGGGATGCCTGAGCATGCCATCCAGTTGATCCGGACGCCTGATCACGAGGCGGTGCGGGAATTGGTGCAGCTTGAGGGACTCGTTGATCTGGTTATTCCTCGTGGAGGGGAAGCGCTGATCCGGGCGGTGACCGAGCATGCCCGAGTTCCCGTGATCAAGCATTACAAGGGCGTGTGCCATACGTATGTCGATGAATCCGCTAATTTGGCCATGGCCTTGGCGATAGCAGAGAATGCCAAGTGTCAGCGTCCGGGCGTCTGCAATGCCATGGAAACGCTCTTGATTCATGAGGCGATTGCGCCGGCCTTCCTCCCCGCATTTGCTGCTCGTGTGGAACCGAGGGGTGTTCTTCTGCGAGGCGATACTGCGGCCCGGGCGATACTCCCGGCCATGCAGGTGGCGACCGAGCAGGACTGGTACGAGGAGTATTTGGATTTGCGGTTGGCGGTGCGGATTGTCTCCTCCGTTCGAGAGGCCGTGGCACACATCAATACCTACGGTTCACATCACTCGGATGCCATCGTAACCGAGTCGGAGGCAGCCCAGAAGATCTTCATGCAGGAAGTGGATTCGGCGACAGTCTATGTCAATGCGTCGACCCGGTTCACGGATGGCTGCGAGTTCGGCATGGGTGCCGAGATCGGGATCAGCACCGATAAATTGCACGCCCGCGGGCCGATGGGGTTGGAGGAGCTGACCACCTATAAGTATCTGGTGCAAGGCAAAGGCCAGATCCGCGGGTAATCGAAGCGCTGCTCCTCATGAACGATGCACGATCCATCATCTTATGTGTGGGCCTGTTTCCCGCCTTGCAACGAACACTCGAACTGGCGGCGTTGAATGTCGGCGGGGTGAGCCGGATCCGAAGCGTGACGGTGTCGACGGGCGGCAAGGCGGTCAACAGCGCCCGTGTGCTTCAAACGCTTGGCAACTTGCCGATGCTCTTCGGCTTTTCCGGCGGCGATTCGGGGCGCACCCTGGAACGGCTTATGGCGGAGGAGGGGCTGGCGCAATGCCTGGTGAAAGCCAGTGCGCCGGTCCGCCTGTGCCAGACCCTGCTGGCGGACAATGTGCATGACTTTACCGAACTGGTGGAGGAGGGGCCAGCCTTGCCGGCCGCTGACTGGCAGAGTCTTCAATGTTCGTTTGATGAGATGCTCGCTTGCAAACCCGTCTCCATGATCATCCTTGCTGGCTCGGTGCCTGCCTCTGCGCCAACGGCTATTTATGCGAATCTCTTGGCCAGTGCCTCCTCGCATGGGGTCCCGTGCCTTCTGGATACCAGTGGTCCCGCCCTTTTGAAGGCGCTTCCGCAGCGGCCTGCCTGGGTCAAGATCAATATGGCCGAATTGTTTGCTTCCGTGGGGCGTCCATGTCCACAGGATCATCTGGATACGGCGGTTGAGGCGGCCGCCCGCGAGTTGATCGCCTGCGGGGCGCAAACGGTCGGGATAACCCACGGGGGCGAGGCGGCCTGGCTGGTGACGCCGACCGCCCTGCGGCGCTTTACCATTCCGACGGTTCCGGTGGCCAGTACGCTAGGGTGCGGCGATGCCGTCAATGCGGGGATTGCCCATGCGCGCCAACAGGGGCAGTTGCTGGAGGATGCCTTTGTCTTCGGCCTCGCCTGCGGCATGTCCAATGCCACCCATCGGATGCCGGGGCACATCAACCCATCGCAAATCCCGGATCTGGTCGGTAAGTCATTGTCAATAAATGAACCTTTCGTGCATGGCACGCGAGAACAACGAGAAATTCAAAGATCGCCTGAAAGCTGCCTGAAGCAGCAAAAAAACTAAAATCACTGAGCCCGACAGTCGGGGTATGCCAAAATGCGGCATTCCAGAACAGCATCGGATAATTTAATCGTGGTTATTGATCAAAACGCCCCCGGCTCGACAGATTCGGCAGTTGCAAAACGCCCCGGCTGCGGTCTCGTCAAAAACGCTAAAATTGGGACAGGCTCAGGCCTACGATATCGTCTCGGCGATCCGCGCTGCGGTTACTGACGATGACCTGAGGACCGCACAGATCAAGCGCCTGCGCCTCTACCTGCTTAACATGTCGGGACGGATCGTCCGGGATCAAGAAAAATCCGTCTGCGCCTAGCCGCTACCACTGAACGTATCGCCCTGCTCGTCGCTTTGTTTGAAAAGTTCACGCTCCGAACCGTTGCCACCGGATGAAAAGAGCGCATAACAATAACAGCGTCGCATTCTGGCTGGTCGGCATGCGGCCGCAGAAGTCTGTCTATATGCATAAATGGATATTCAGTGAGGTTCAGTGTGACTCAATATAAATGATGTTTCGCATGGCAGGCCGTCTCAATCTGGCTTACTGCCAGCCTAAATATACGAAAACCGTAAATTTCCCCCAAGGAGAAGCCCTGCGGATTCATGTCAATTTTTCAGTCCGCAATTTTGGGGGGCATTTTGCAGCTTTTAATTTAATATGCTGTATGTTACCATCTCAGCGACTCTGTGCAAACAACAAAAGGGGGAATGGATGTTCATCAAGTCAAGGTTGTCGGTGGTTTTTTCGGTGCTTATGCTTGGTATGGTCAGTGCCGAGGCCGTTGTTTATGTCGATGCGTCAAGGGCGGGCGGAAATGGAAACGCTTGGTCGTCAGCCTATCGGACACTGGAGAGTGCGATAGCTGGGCGTGGCACAGGCCAGGAGTTCTGGGTGGCGAAGGGGACGTACACGCCAGCGACCACCCTGCGCCCAACGTCCGGTTCGTCCATTTATGGCGGGTTCTCTGGCACGGAAACCGACCGCAGCCAGCGTAATGTCAGCGTAAACCCGACGATCCTGGATGGTCAGAACAGTCTTTCGCAGGTGATGTTGATTCCGAATACCTCGCCGAATGTGATCCTCGATGGACTTGTCATTCGGCGGGGGGCTGCAGCAGGGGCGATTTCAAACGGAGGAGGCTTGTATGTGCATCAGATCGTCGCCACGATTCAGAATTGCCGTTTCGAAAACAACTCGGCGGCGGGCTGGGGCGGCGGAGTTTTTCTGGACCGCAGCAACAGTTCCGTGTTGAATTGTGTTTTCCAGGGGAATATCGGGACGACGGGAGGCGGCGGACTGGGGGGGTATGAATCCAGCCCGACGTTGTCGCAAACCTCATTTATTGCGAATCAGGCGACCGGCTCCGGCGACCGGACGGGTGGGGGGATCTGGTTTGTCTATGGCCAGCCGACGATTTCGTCCTGCACGTTCTCGAACAATGTCGCCCGCGAGGGCGGTGGTGTCCGGTTCAATGAGTGTCCGTCCGTTACCGTGTCCGGTAGTGTATTTACGGGCAACCGTTATCTGATCACGGGGGGCGGCATCAGTTCGTCTCATGCAACGTTGACCGCTAATGTGAGTCTGGTTGTCAGCAACTGCCAATTCATTGGGAATGTTGGTTGTCAGCAACTGCCAATTCATTGGGAATGTCAATGATGCGGGCGGTCCGGCTGAGGTGCTTGGGGGCGGGATCTACGTCCGGTACACACCCCTCAAGGTGACTGGCAGTTCGTTTGTCGGTAATCGGGCAATGTCTGCACTCGGTGCGGGGGGCGGTATCTGTTATGATTACGATACACTAACGACCAACCTGGTGCAGAACTCAACCTTTACGGCTAACCGCAGCGGGTTTGGTGGCGGCGCGATTGCTAATTTTGCCCGCGATTTACACATCCGCAGTGTTGTGTTCAATGCGAATCAGGCGACGAATGCGGGGGCTCTCTGGGTTAATAAGGGCGATGACCGCAGTCGTGCGATATCGCCCCGCATTGACAATTCCACATTCCATAGGAACGTGGCCGTCGTTTACGGCGGGGCGATCCTGA
>JFJP01033616.1_pt1 | contig 62411 bp, 62 predicted proteins | sample 431651 | NCBI WGS metagenome assembly JFJP01 (sample SAMN02602958, study PRJNA72255) | Microbial mat metagenome, whole genome shotgun sequencing project. | biome: fresh water; feature: sink hole; material: water; isolation source: purple microbial (photo- and chemosynthetic) mats found in... | reverse complement strand
ATCCAATAGCAAAATAAACTCTCCGCATCATAGTTTTTAAACGCCCATATTGAGAAAAATATTTTAACCTCACCCACTTTTAATCACACCCCCCTCTCCAACACCTGTTTGGATTTGATTCACGGCGTTGATATGCTAAGGTAAAACCATGAGCACGGCAGTTTTAGAAATCAAAGAAAAAGTCGAACAGATGACAGATGCAGAACGCCATGAGCTTGCGGAGCTGCTTGAAGACATGCGTGATATAGCCGCTGCGGAACGGGCAGAGGCGGATGGAAATTTTATAATGCATGAAGAGTATCTGGAGATGTGCCGCAAAGAAGGGACATCGTGACAAAATACGAAATAGAGTATGCGCCAGCAGCAGCCAAATATTTGAGCAAGCTGAGAAATTCAAAACTTAAATCAAGGCTTGATGCAGCGATAGAGAAGCTCGCGGAGAATCCAAGACCTAGCGGGTGCAAGAAATTGGTGGGCAGAGGAAACCTTTATAGGGTGCGAACTGGGGAATACCGAGTAATTTACAGAGTGGATGATGGCGTGTTGGTAGTTCTAGTGCTTTATGTTGGGCACAGGAGCGAGATATACGGGTGAGTCCCCATGTTCTTAGAACACTACATGGGATGAAAATGCGGCACAGGTATCCTCGACTGCTTCTTCAGATTTCAGCGGCGTTATGTCGTTACGAAAGAGGCGGGCCAGAAGCCCACCCTCCGTTCTATTTTCAGAGAAGACAAGTTTACAAAAGGCTTACTCAAACAGTATAGCCGCTGTTTTTTTCCAGTCGAAATTACCGGTGTGTTTTTTTCCAGCCTCGCCCATTTTGCGTCTCAGTTCTGGGTCGTTGGCTAGGCGAAGTATCGCCTCTGCCACGCCTTTGCGGTCGCCTTCTTCGATCAAGAATCCTGTCTGTCCGTCCACCACGGCTTCGCCCACCCCTCCAACGCGATAACCGACTGTCGGCTTGCCGAAATAAGCTGCTTCCAAGTAGGTCATTCCGAACCCTTCTGCGCTGTCGCGCATCTCACGCGAAGTCATGGCGTAGATGTCGCATTGCGCGTAAACTGAGGCCATGTCATCACCGCTGATTTCGCCTAGAAGTTCTGTTTCGACTTCATTTTCGTTGGCTATCCGCAGCACTTCCCGCAGGTATTCCCCATCGCCTTTCCCAGCGAGTTGCCAGATGATTTTTTTCTTTGTTTCTTCAGGTAATATGCCTAGCGCGTGAGCCACTTCAAGTTGCCCCTTGCGCGGGTGTATTCTCGCCAGCGTCAAAATTTTGATTTTTCCAGTGCCGCTCTGTTCCCGGCCTGCCGCGAGGGTTCCGCCCGCTTTTTTCAGCCCGCTTTTCAGTGCGCACGGGGCGACTGCTGCTCGCTGCGCCAAGTTGTCCATGAAACTTTGAGCAAGCCGTTCCTTAGCGCATTTCGATGCGGTTGTTATTTTCCATGCCCGCTTGAAAAACGCTGGTGCCAGAGGACGGATGAGCGGGTTACGCCCGAACCGTAGAGGCTCAACATCGTGGAATGTGGTGACAAAAAGGTGCTTTTTAAAAAATCCTGCCGCACACAGCAATATGAAAACTATCTGTGAGCCAATCCCGGGGAGGTAGATTGTAGCACCATCGAGCAGCTTGCGGTGACGGAGAATTTCGAGCATCAATCTGAACAGGTCTGTCGGTGTGAGACGCCCGCCGTAGGCGAGCCTTTTTACTGGGAATGGCGAATCGCAATCGGTTGCCCCAGCGTATTTTCCCGTTCCAGGAGCCCACACTTCAAACTTCATGCCGAGGGCGTGTGCAGCCAGTGCCACCTCTTCGCAGTAGGTGGCTATCCCGCCACGGAACGGGGCATACTCGTGGGTGATCATCACCAGCCTAGAGCTGCGCTGCATGGGGTGGTTTCTTATGCGAGTGCGGTGACCCAGTGGCTTTTGTCGTGGCGTGCGGCGAACTGCGAGAAGGATTCCCCCGCTTGGCGGTTTTGGGTGTAGAACTCGAGGACGCGCCGTATGTTTGAGGCCAAATGCGCGGCGGGTATTTTGCCTTTCACCTGCGTGCTGAACTTGGCTTTGTCTCCAAGTTTGCCGCCAACGAACAAGTCGAAACATTCGACCGGTATGCCGCCGATTTGCGTGCGCCCGCCTCGGAAACCGATGTCCGCTATCTGGTGCTGTCCGCACGAGCTTGGGCAACCGCTGAAGTGGATGCGTATTTTTTCGTTTTCGTGATCGAAAAAGGAACATTCGTTTTCCAGTTCCGAAATCAGCGCAACCATCCTATTTTTTGTTTCAGCCAGAGCTAGGTTGCAAAACTCCATGCCCGTGCAGGAGACGCAGCCGCGACGGAATACGGAAGGCGCCCAGACGAGCCCGGCGTCGCACATGGCCGCTTTGAGTGGGGCGATGTTTTTTTCTGGGATGTTTAACAGGATCAGGTTTTGTTTGTTCGTAGTGCGAATGGAGTCGAGGCTGGGGGCACAGTAGGTTTTGGCCAACTCAGCCACTTTGAAAAGGTCGCCCGAACGAACGCGCCCGCCTGCCACCGATATGCCAGCGTAGAACAAGCCTGGCTGTTTTTGCGGATGGATGCCGAGGTGGTCTGTCTCTGGGTCTTCTGGAAAAACAAAGTTTTCGTGCCGCTCGAAAGATTTGTTCAGAACTTTTTCCACATGCGCCAATAACTTGTCCGCCCCCAAGTCTGCAACGAGGAATTTCAGGCGCACTTTGTTTCGCGACTGGCGCGGACCGAAATCGCGGAACACGGTGGCGATCCCGTGGGCGAATGCGGTTACTTCATCGGGGCGGATGAAGATGGGGAGCGTCTGCGCAAGGTGCGGTGCTGTGGAAAGACCTCCGCCAACTTTCACGCCAAAACCGACTTCTCTTTTGCCGTTTTTTTCGCGCTCCATGGCGAAGAAGCCGACGCAGTTTATGTCTGGCTGGGCGCAATGCAGACGGCATCCGCAAACGGACATTTTGAGTTTGCGCGGCAGGTTTGAAAACTCGCGGTTCCCCACAAAATGGTCGTTCAGCGACTGGATGACCGGTGTGACATCAATCAGTTCATCTGGGTCTGCACCTGCTATCGGGCATCCGGCAATGTTGCGTGTAATATCGCCGCACGCTCCGAATGTGGTGAGGCCAGAGGTTTGAAGTTTTTCGAAAATGGCAGTGACATTCTCGATCCGTATCCAGTGCATCTGGATGGCCTGCCGTGTGGTGATGTCGCCGAAACCGTGCCCGTAGTCACGGACTAATGCGGCGATGGTTTCCATCTGTGCCGCGTTGAGCTGCCCGCCCGGAATGCGTAGGCGCATCATGAAATAGCCGCTGTCATTTGGTTTTTGGCGGTAGATGCCGTACCATTTCATCAAGTCGAAGTCGCCGTGCGTGATTGATGCAAAACCCGTTTTTGCGTAGCGGTAGATGTCTTCTAGGACATCTATGCCGTCCTTTTCCATCTTGTATTTTTCGATCGGCGTGTCGCCTGGTGTGAAAGAGCGCGGGGTCGAAAGGGTGTGTGGCATGGGTTGTTTGCGGTTATTGTTCGGTGGTAGTGGAAGAGGATTGTGACTGGAAAGCTTCCAGCATGGCGTGGCTGCAAAGGGTGGCGCATTTGACCCGCTGCGGGAACTTGCGTACACCTTTGAAAAGTTTCAGCTCGCCCAAGGCGGCTGGAAGCGATGTCGGCTCTTCTTTGGCTGTTATCATATTCTGGTATTCGTGCAGTAGTGCTTTGGTTTCCTCGACGGTTTTTCCCTTCGCTTTGATGGTAAGCATGGAAGAAGACGCCATACAAATGCTGCAGCCTTGCCCCGAAAAGCGGACATCGGAAACCGTGCCCGAGTCGCCGACATTGAGGTAAACAGTGACTTCGTCTCCGCAAGAAGGATTGGTGCCTTGGCAAAAGAGAGCCGGGGCGGGGAGTGTGCCAAAATTCCTGGGACGCTTTGAGTGGTCTAAAATTACATGTTGGTAGAGTTCATCAAGTTCCATGATGCAATTATAAATTCTTTGGAGCTATTTGCAAACTCTAGTGGGGATTTATTTTCTGGGTGAATCCGTCGGGCTTGATTGTGGCACGGAAATGGGGGATAATGGCGGCATGAGTTTGGTGACAGATGTATTTGCCTGCCCCGTTTGCCAACATGATGCGCAGGCGTGCTGCACGCACCCGGAAGGGGTGTTAATGAGATGCCCGTCTTGCACGCACTGTTTCACTGACCCGAGGACTGTCGCCGCTGAATCTTACAGCAAAGAATATTTCAGAGAGACGCATAAAAACTGGTTCGCCAACCCGAATCTGGAACTTTTCGGCGAGATAGCAAAAATTGCGGTGTCTAAGGGCGGCGGGCTGAAAGTTTTAGATGTAGGCTGCGGCATGGGCGATTTCCTTTTGTATTTGCGCGGAAAAGAGCCGACTTTTGTTCTGACTGGAATTGACCTAGCGGCACCGCCGTCTGTGGATGGCATCCGTTTTATAACTGGTGATTTTTACAAGACCGATCTAGGTAGCGGCTTCGATTTTGTGGTCTCTCTAGCCGTTATAGAGCATGTGGGTGACATCCGCAGTTTTGTCAGCAGAATAAAGGCATTGGCGAAGCCTGGGGCGACAGTTGTGCTGATGACGCTCAATGAAGGTGGCCTGATTTATTCCGTATCAAAATGGATGAATGTGGTGGGGTTCGATAGTGTTTTAAATCGGCTCTACTCGAAACACCATCTGCACCACTTTACCACGGCATCGTTGCGATGCCTTGTTGAAAGCGCAGGCATGGAAGTCCTTTCCCAAGGCACGCACAACTTTCCTCTTGCGGCGGTAGATTTTGCGGAGTGTGGATTTGTCGCAGATAGATTGAAAAGCGTGGGTGTTGCTCTGCTTTTCGCACTCGGTAGAATTTGGAAAGGTGCTTTTTTGCAGACGGTTGTCTGTAAGGTTTGAGTGTTTGAAAAAGGGACAGGCGAAGGTTTCATGATAGCAGGAGTTTTATAAATGTTGGCGGCTGATAAGTCTGGCTACGCTGTATCCAGCGGGTTAGGTGCGCTTGTTGCTAAGTTCGCCCCTTGGATGCTCTTTGCATTTTATCCTTTGGCCGTCCTTTTTGTGGTGCCCGACAAGCCGCTTTCCGATCCTGGCATGGGTTGGCATTTGGTAACTGGCCAATGGATTATTGATAACTGGACAATACCGCGCACGGATTTTTACTCGCACACGGCCTACGGAAGTCCGTGGATACTTTACGAGTGGCTGTTCCAAGTGGTAGCGGCGTGGATGGTGGGTGTCGGGGGGCTTCCCCTCCTCACATCGGCATGCGTGTCGGTGTATTCGCTTTTACCCGTTTTGCTTTTTCGCAGAATGGAGCGCGAGGGGGCGGATACGGTCACCGCTTTTTTCTCAGCCAGCGCATTTTATACTGTGCTGCTCATGCACGGCGTGGCGCGCCCACATATTTTTACCTATCTTTTTTTCATTTTGTTCGAGTCGGCACTTGATTCGTTGGATCGCGATAAAAACAGTTGGCCTGCTTGGAAACACCTCTGCTGGATGATGCCAGTGATGGCCGTATGGGCAAATGTCCACGGCGGGTTTTGCGTTGGACTCGTGCTGGTGGGACTCTACGGATTTGCGTCCGTGCTGAGATGGATTTATTCAGGCCGATCCCAGTATGATTTGGAAAAAATTAAATCTTATGCGGTGATAATGGTAGGGTCTCTTTTAGCGAGTGCAGTAAACCCTTATGGACTCGGTCTGCACAGTTCCGTGCTAGATATAGTTCACCTAAAAACGATTTCTATATGGCAGGAGTTTTCTAGCCCTAATTTTCACGCTGGCGGCGGGATGAGTATTTATCTGGCACTGCTCATAGGGCTGGTGGTTTTGCTTTCTGTGAAGAGAGGGGCACTCTCTTTACCGCGCACACTTTTACTGCTGTTTTTCTTCTACTACTCGCTCCGCGCCGTGAGGCATGTTTTTTTGTTTGTTCTGGTGGCTGGGCCAGTTTTTGCGGCGGAGGTTTCAGCTTGTGTGCGAGCGTTGCCGCCCCGCTGGGCGCGATTGTTTCGGCATACTTCAGGCATGCGCATCAACTGGACGGGAATACTTTTCGCTGGTTTGTTTTTTATTTTGTTCAGCTTGGCCGCGCCCAAATATTTCAAAAGAGATTTGGGCGGAGCGGGGTTGAGCCTTGGTGCTATCGAATATTTGCGCGACCACGCCAAAGAGTTTCAGAAGCCGTTCAATACCACAGCACAGGGCGGTGCTATAATCTACCACTTCAAAGGCCAGATTCCGGTTTTCTGCGATGATCGCGCCGATGTTTACGGGGACGATTTCTGGGAAAAAGAGCTTTTTGAAATCGTGAAGGCGCGACCCAAATGGAAAGAGGTGCTGGCACGCCACGGAGTAACTTCGGCCATAATGCCAGCACACTATCCAGCCACCACACTTTTAGAAGGGGCGCAGGAGTGGAAAAAAGTTTTCGAGGACGAAAAAGTGAAACTTTTTGTTTTGAAAAACAGTGCGGAGGAGAATCCGTGAGCAACGAGGTAGGGCAAACACAGTTTTCGCAAAAGGCTAGACTCTGGCTCGCGCCAGTCTTGACGGTTTTGCTTTTTGCGATTTTTCCGCTGCGGACTTTTGTCAGACCCGACAACCCCTTGGCCGACCCTGGCACAGGATGGCATCTGAAAACTGGCCAGATAATTTTGGATTCGGGTGCCCTGCCGCAGGTTGATCTTTATTCATTCACTCTGCCGTCTGGCACTGTCTGTGTCATTTATGAGTGGCTGTTTGAGGTGCTCATGGCACTGATTGAGCGGGTAGGCGGACTGCCATTATTGACGGCTGTTTGCGTGGTGATTTATTCGCTGTTGCCAGTACTTCTTTACCGCAGAATGATGGCCGCGGGAGCCAATATTTTTATCGCCCTCGGCTGCGCTCTTTTGACGCACATGGTCTGGCTTCTGCACGGGCTTGTCCGCCCCCACATTGTTACATACCTTTTTCTTTCTTTTTTCCTTCTAGCGCTAGAAAAGGCCGAACGCTCATGGGTGGACAACAGCGGCGACAAAACATGGGATTACAAGAAATACATCTGGATGCCGCTGCTAATGGTGCCGTGGTGCAACCTGCATCCTGGCTTTTGTCTGGGCATAGTTTTGGTCGGGATATATGCAGGTGTCTCCGGCGTGGAATGGCTGAGAAAACGAAGCGAGTGCCTTTATTGCAGGGCGAAATTTTATGCGGCACTTTTTATTTCAGTGGGAACCGCTAGTCTGCTTAACCCGTACGGCCCCCGCTTACACGGCGTAATTTTGGAAGTGCAGGGGCTGGCTTCGCTGACGATGTTTCAAGAATTTGCTCGCCCAAACTACAATGCTGGTGGCGGGATGCTGATATATCTCATTTTGCTGGTATTGTTCTTTTTGGTCTTGTGCCGCAAGCAGAAGCCTCTCGCTGCTGTGGAATGTGTCTGCCTGGCGTTCTTCTTGTTTTTTGCGCTGAAACACAACCGCCACATTTTTACTTTTATCATGGTTGTTGGGCCGTTTTTCGCGCGGGAACTTTCCGCCATAGTTGCTCTGTATATGCCAGGATTCGACAAGGCGGCACGCCGTATTGGGGAGCAGCAACAGATGCTCCGTGGAGAGGTGTGGCAGATCGCTGCGTTGGCCTTTCTTTTTATGTGGCTCTCAGTGGCTCGCCCAGAGCTTTTCAGACGCGAGTTGGCAGGCATCCACTTGAGCCGTGGGGCAATGGCTTTTATAGAATCTCACATTGCTGATTTTCAGAGACCTTTTCATGGAACAGGCGAGGCTGGAGAATTGATTTATTATTTTAATCCGCGATTAAAAGTTTTCGTAGATGACAGGGCCGATCTCTACGGAGACAAGTTTTTGTTGGGCGACTTGGCTGGTGTCCAAAACCTTACGGGGCGGTGGCGTCAGGTTTTCGAAAAGCACAAACTCACATCGGCAATTCTCGGTGCGGATTCGCCGGTGGCTACACTTTTAGAAAACACTCCCGGATGGGAAAGGGTTTACGAAGATAAAAAAAACAAGCTCTACATTTTAAGAACCGTGATGCCGCAACCTGTTTCATGCGAGCAACCCAAAACTTGAGGATTAAACATGCCTTCTCCAACTTTTGAGTACCACGACCCGTTTCAGATTGAAAAAAAATTGGTGTTCCCGCTCCGCCTTCTCTCGAGTGATTTTGTTTCGACTGCATATTTCGAAGGGCGCGAGATTTTAACGGTCGCCCCAGAAGGGCTGACACTTCTAGCAAGAACGGCCATGCGGGATGTCTCTTTTTTGCTGAGGGGAGGGCACCTACAGCAAGTGGCCGCTATACTTGATGATCCAGAAGCATCGAAAAACGACTGTGGCGTCGCCCTCGCCATGCTCAAAAACGCTGAGGTTGCGGCGAAAGGGATACTGCCGTTTTGCCAAGACACTGGCACAGCCATAGTTTTCGGAAAAAAAGGGCATCTGGTCTGGACTGACGGCAGAGATGCAGAGACCCTTTCTCTCGGGATACACCAAGCTTACACTGGGGAAAACCTGCGCTATTCGCAGACTGTTCCGCTGACGATGGAGGATGAAATAAATTCGGGAAATAACCTGCCCGCGCAGATAGATATTTATGCCTCAGAAGGCGGGGAGTTTGAGTTTTTATTCCAAGCCAAAGGTGGCGGGTCGGCCAATAAAACATTTCTTTTCCAAGAAACTCGCGCGCTATTGAACACAGCCAGCTTAGAAAAATTTTTCAGAGAGAAAATAAGGCTTCTCGGGACTGCCGCTTGCCCGCCTTACCACTTGGTTTTTGTGGTGGGTGGAACTTCAGCCGAGGCGTGTCTCAAAACTGTCAAGCTGGCTTCGGCCAAATGGCTCGACGGACTGCCAGACCACGGCAATGAATGGGGGCAAGCCTTCCGCGACAAGGTTTGGGAAGAGAAAGTGTTGAAAATGGCCTGCGAGTGCGGGATAGGAGCACAGTTTGGCGGCAAATATTTCGCTCTTGATGTTCGCGTGATTCGGTTGCCGCGCCACGGTGCTTCGTGCCCTGTCGGTGTCGGCGTCTCATGCTCCGCAGACAGGAACATATTTGCAAAAATCAATCGTGAAGGCATTTGGCTAGAAGAGTTGGAAAGTAATCCAGGCAGATTTATTCCAGAGAAATACAGGACTGAAAGCGGTGGCGGTATTGAGGTGAATTTGGATCGCCCGATGACCGAAGTGTTATCTGAATTATCCCGTTACACTATCACCACACAACTTTCACTGACAGGCACACTGATCGTGGCTAGAGACATGGCTCATGCGAAATGGAAAGAGCGGCTGGATCGTGGCGACGGGCTCCCAGATTATCTCATGCAGCATCCAGTCTATTACGCTGGGCCAGCGAAGAGACCAGAAGGTATGGCATCGGGTTCGTTCGGACCTACGACAGCCGGGAGGATGGATTCTTATGTCACCGAGTTGCAGTCGCACGGGGCATCACTCGTGATGATAGCCAAAGGGAACCGCAGCAAGCAAGTGACGGAAGCCTGCCAAAAATATGGCGGCTTTTATCTCGGCTCCATAGGCGGGCCAGCAGCGATTTTGGCCAGAGACCACATCAAAAAAGTTGAGTGCCTAGAATATCCCGAACTCGGCATGGAGGCGGTCTGGAAAATAGAGGTGGAAAAATTTCCAGCATTCATTTTGGTGGACGATAAGGGGAACGATTTTTTCAGCTCGTGCATAAGGTGATAGGACATGAAAACTTTTCTTGCTTAACAGTCCGCAGATATAGGGCTAACCTGTTTTTATGAAATCTGAATCGCGTATTCCTGTAACGGTGATCACTGGCTTTTTGGGCTCAGGGAAGACTACGCTTTTGAACCGGATGCTCTCCGAAAAACACGGACACCGGATCGCCATCATTGAAAATGAGTTTGGCGAGATAAGCATTGACCACGAGTTGGTGGTTCAGACGGACGAAGAGATTTTCGAGATGAACAACGGATGCCTCTGCTGCACTGTCCGTGGCGACCTGATCCGCACGCTCGGTCATATAGCGAAACGACGGGACAAATTCGACCGCATATTGATTGAGACGACTGGCTTGGCTGATCCTGGCCCGATTGCGCAGACATTTTTTATGGACGATGATTTGAAGAACCAGTTTTGCCTAGATGGCATCGTTACGGTAGTGGATGCACTCCACCTTTTACAGCATTTGGACGATGCCCCCGAGGCTCGTGAGCAAATAGCTTTTGCCGACCGCATTTTGCTCAACAAAATAGATATGGTTTCCAGTCAAGAAGTGGAAGAGCTAGAGGGTAAAATCCATTGCATTAATGCTCCTGCCACTATCTACCGTTGCGTTAGAGCAGATGTCCCTGTGGAAAAAGTTTGGCGCGTAGGCGGCTTCAACCTTGACCACACGCTTGAAATACACCCCGCATTTTTGGAACCAGAGCAGCCGTTTGCATGGGGGGGCGTTTTCCATTTGCCTGAAGGTCATGCTAAAATCTCTTTTCACAGCGGGCACGGATGCTCCTGCAACGGCCATCCAGAGCAAGTGCATGGAGCCACGAGCGAGCACGAAATGCCGAGCGAATTTCTATTGGCAGCTTTCCCCGTGGCATCGGCATGGTCGCCAGATTTTCCTGATAAAGCCGCCGCTGATGCGAGGGCTTTATTTAGCTCTGAAAAAGCTGTGCCCGTAGCCAATAATGTCTTTTTTTTGCCCGACAAAAAATTGCGTTCCCTTGATTTAAAAGCCCATCGCGGCAGCTCTTTTTTAGAGGTGGGAGAGGAAGGGTGTTACGCACTTTTCACATCTCTCTCACCAGAGTCTTGCGATCTACGAATCTCAGTCGGCGAGAAAGAAGTGGAGCCTGAAGAAAGCCGCTCATTCAAGCCTGTGCATCACCACTCTGGAGACATATCTTCGGTGGGTCTTTCTCTGGATGGCGATCTGGACGAGGAAAAAGTAACCGCTTGGATGGGGCGTCTACTCCAAGAAAAAGGTGCCGACATTTTCAGGATGAAGGGCGTACTTTCGGTGCGTGGCAAGGATGAAAGACTTATTTTTCAAGGTGTCCACATGACTTTCGAGGCGAAATTAGACAGGCCGTGGGGAAAGTCGCCGCGCCACAACGCGCTGGTTTTTATCGGGCGCAAACTGGATAGACAGGCACTCAAGGCAGGATTTACGGCTTGTATGGCCTGACGCCTTTTCTCAAAGGGATATTTTTATGCCAAAGCTAATCTGGTCTGCCAATCTTGGCGAATATGTTGTGGATTTGAAAGAGTCGCCAGACGGCAGCCAGTGGGCTGCTGCTGCTGCTGCCACTGGGCAGATAGCCATTTTTGACGCTGCCACAGGCGAACAAAAACACGCGCTCAAGGGACACGCCTTGGGTGCTCATGTTGTGGCCTATTCGCCAGACGGAAAAGTGCTGGCGAGCGGTGGGCAGGACGGACAGATTAAATTTTGGTCGCCTTCCAGCGGTGAGGAATTGGGGCGATGCCCAGGCGGTGCTCCGTGGGTCACCCAACTGGCGTGGCATCCTGTGCCGAACCCGAAGACTGGTTTTTACGAGCTTGTATCTATCGCAGGGAAAAAGCTTAGGTTGTGGGATGCGAATGGGGCACAGGTCAGGGCGTTTGAAGACAGTGTGGCCACCGTCTCAGATATCGCGTGGCTCCCGCCTTTTGATAAAAGGGAACTGGTCTCAGTTTGTTCTGGAAACGCGCTTGTATTGGATGCGGAAAACGGTGTCGTGTCAGGCAGGCGCAAACTCCCGAACGGTGTCCTTGTTCTATCGTGCAGCCCCGATGGGAAATGGATGATGACTGGTCACCAAGATAATTCCATCCATGTCTGGAACTTGCGCGGGTCAACGGAGGCGCACATGCGCGGCTACGAGAGCAAGGTCACGCGTCTGTCGTGGGATAGCTCTGGGCGGTATCTGGCCACAAACGGCGGAGCAGAAGTGGCCGTGTGGGACTGTTCGGGGAAAGGGCCAGAAGGAACTGCACCGCTCATGCTCGCCTGGCACGAGCGCACTGTTCGCGATCAGGCTTTCCAGCACAGCGGCTCTTCTCTAGCCAGCGTGGACGAGGGCGGTTTTTTTGCCGTCTGGCGCACGCAGGTGTCAGGGCGTCCGCCAGCACCTCTTTTTCACGGTAAACTGGGTTCTGGCGGAACAGTTTTGCGCTGGAGCGCGGATGACAAAATATTGGTGATAGGGACGGAAAGCGGGTGGATTCGCGCCATAGAAATAATTTAATCAGAGAGGGAAGATTTTCGGCCACAGATTAAGGCCGATGCAAAATCTGGATTAATGGGAGCTATGGGAATCATGCGAAAAGCCAATAATCATAACTCCCATGACACCCCTCTCACCCCTACTTCCCATCCGAAAGGTGCTGCAATGAAGAAGGTGTGGCTGTTGTTGCGCCAAGTCTTCACGGGAGAGTTGTGAAATTGTAGAGCAGCTACCATGCCGTGTCGCCAGTTTAGACATGTTTGGATAAAGCGTCGAAGAATGGCTGTTTTGTCGACATGTTTGGTTGACATGTCGAATGGTTCGATACAACCTCCCGTCATGACATCCATTAACAAATCTCCTCAATGTTTATGTGCATGGCATCCTGACGCGCCGTTTAATGCGCTGCCTCTCTTGCCGCCGAAGGTTGACTTGGAGACGCGCAAGCTGCTCAAGCAGTGCATCCCTGCGCGGGCGGCTTTGGCGGAATTGAAACATGCGGCGGAATTGATTCCCAACCAAGGTGTCTTGATCAACACCCTGCCTCTGCTGGAAGCGCAGGCCAGCTCAGAGATCGAAAATATCATCACCACCACGGATCGTCTGTTCCAATATCGCGAGGCAGATGGGGTCGCGCAATCGGAACTATTTGATGAACGAATCCAGTTCTTCTTTTAGAGCTTTCAGGGAAATACTGATGTCTTTTATAAACAGCACCATGGATGCCACCAAACAAACCATGCTGCCCACGAAGCTCGCAGCAATATAGCTGCCGAGGGGCATTTTGAAGTAGTGCGTCAAAAAAAGGAAAAGTATCGTCAGGCTCACCAAAAAAATACTGGATGACGCAAGCGTGATAACGCCCCTCAATATGTGGCATCGCTCATAAAGCATCCGTATTTGCTTCTGGCAGGAACAGCGGTGAGCCTCGTCCATTTTATCGTGTGTTGCCGAAAGGATTCTGGCGCGGTCTATAGCTCGTCCGTACCGGTTGGACATAGAAAGGAGCAGCAGCCCGATGCCAGATATCATTGAAACAGGGGCGATGGATGCTTGTAGTATAGAGGTTATCTGGCTTGCTGGCTCCATAGTATCAACTCTCGTGTTTTTGAGTGTGTCAGGCGTGCGTTACTGGGTGTTGTTCGAGTTCTTCTTCCATTGCCGCAGTCCGGTTTGCACCCAGCCAATATAGCTGTTGCAGCGGCCCAGCCTTTATTTCCGCCAGTTCGGCCAAGAGCCCTTCCTGCGACTGCCTGAGATGTTCGAGTGGGTCTTGGATGTTGGAAAGTTCGAGTTTTGTAAGCAAAAACAGGCGTTCGCTGTAATTTAACATGCGGGCTTGCATGTCGAGCAATTGGCTCAAAAGAAACAGAAAAAAACCTGCAAGCAGTGAGAGGAATGCAACTCCACCAGCGGCAGCGACGAGCTTCCAGTCAGATTGTAGATACGCCCATGAACCGAGTCCTGACGCTCCTAAAAAACCTATGAAACTGACGCCCCAAGACAATTTTTCAGCGAAACAGACCGAACTAGGTTTCGCATAAACTACGGGGCTTTCTGCAAAGCCGCTGCTTTTGCTCATATAGGCATTTACACATTGCAAAAGCAGCGGGTCAAGGATTGTTTTGAGCTGGAAAAGTCTTTTTCGTATTATGCAGGCAGCGAATATCATCTGATAATCTTAATCTGGCGAAGCTGCTGCCAAGGGAGGAAGTGACAAGTGGTAATGGGCTAAAAACGGAAGACGCCTGCTTGCCTAGTGCTTCTGCTGGTGTCAGGAGTTGACAACTGCATTGCCCCATGCAGACTGGCCAAAGATGTCATTTCAAGGTCTTGGTTTGTCGGAGGATGTAGTTCACGGTGCTCAGTCAATGGGTTTTCTTGACCCTACTCCGATCCAGTTGCGGGCTTTTCCAGTTGTGATTTCGGGGCGCGATCTCATAGGTAGTGCTCAGACTGGCACAGGCAAGACGGCTGCTTTTGCCCTCCCTATACTCACGCTTTTGAAGAAACATTCTGGGACTAGATGCCTTGTGCTAGAACCCACGCGAGAACTTGCTATGCAGGTAGAGACGGCTTTCCGAGATTACGGGCGTTTCTCTGATTTGGAGGTGGCTTTGATCTACGGCGGTGTCGGCTACGGAGCGCAGCGCGAAGCGATTAAACGCGGGGCTGACATCCTAGTGGCCACACCCGGGCGGCTTCTGGATTTCGTGAGCCAAGGAGTGTTGAGTTTAAGCGGCATCCAGATTCTTGTGCTGGACGAGGTTGACCGGATGCTGGACATGGGGTTCTTGCCAGATGTGCGGCGCATAGTGGAATTGACGCCTAAGGAACGGCAAACGCTTCTTTTCTCGGCCACTGTGCCTGATGAGATAGACCGTCTGGCTTCTTGGGCTCTCAGGGAGCCTGAAAAAATATCTATTGGCATGCGACATTCCGCAGCGGAAACTGTAACGCACGCATTTTACCCCGTGGCGAATGATCAGAAGTTCGATCTTTTGCAGGCGTTACTGGTAAAAACCGATTTTGACAGCGTCCTTATTTTTTGCAGGACGAAAGATGGAGCTGACCGCATCGCAAGCCAACTCAAGCATGCGCGACATTCCGTGGCGGTGCTACACTCAAACAGGACGCAGCATGAGCGCGTGGAAGCACTGGAAGGTTTTAAAAATGGGCGTTACGAAGTCATGGTGGCGACAGATATAGCGGCTCGCGGCATTGACATTGCTGGTGTGAGCCATGTGGTCAATTACGATGTGCCTCAGCACCCCGAGGATTATGTCCACCGGATCGGGCGGACAGGGCGTGCCCAAAATGTGGGCGATGCTTTTACGCTAGTGACAGCAGAAGATTTGCCGCACATCAAAGCCATAGAACATTTTATCAGCCAGAAAGTGCCCCGTCTCAAGCTGGAAGACTTCACCTACAAATGGAGCACCATATTTGATGAAGGCATGGCCGAAGCAGCCGTGCGTGCAGCAAGAAAAATCAGGGTGGCTGGCGGCACTCGAAATAGGCGGTAACGCCATTTTTGCTTTGCAAAAGCACACTCTGGAAGCAGACACGAATGTCTGCTCTCCCATCTCTACTTCGGAGTTCGGGCAAAACTTAGATTTTGCATTTACCCCATTGCGACAGCGAACGCTCTATCGCATCGCGAACTGGTGTCATACAGATACCGACCGACTGGAGCTTGCGTGTGTCTAAAACGCAGTTAGATCGAGGCGTTTTGGCGGCTTTTTTCATGAAATCTTCCTCGCTCTCAAAAAAGCGAAATGTTTTGCCGCGAGCCTTGAGGCTAACCCCAATAGCTGATTTTTCCACTAGCGCGACCACTTCGCGTGTGGTGATAGATTCTGGATTGGTCATGTTGTAAACACCGAAAGGAACCCTTTTTTCCCAGCACTGCCAGCAGGCGGAAACGAACTCGTCTAAGTGCGAAAGCGAATTGCGTGCATCAAGAAGGCAATCGTAACCCATCACTTTCATGAGGTAGTTTCTCGGGTTTTCTTCGTGGTTGAAAGGTATCCTGAGCCGCCAAACAAAACAGCCGCTTGCCCCATCAAGAACCTCTTCGCCAAGTGCTTTGGTGCCGCTGTAAAAACTGCAATTATTATGGCGAAACGAAAAGTTAGGCGCATCGTTTTCGGCAAAGCCCATACCGCAGCCGTGATCGCCTGTGTAAATGCAACCAGAAGAGATGTGTGCCCACGGCAATCCCAGCCCTTCGCAAACTCTACGAATCACACCTGGCAAAACCGCATTGGCAGCAAGACATTCAGCCTTGTGCAATTCGCAGGCGTCCACATTTGGTTTACCCGAGTAACCAGCGCAATTGACCAGAAAAGACGGCTTATGTGTTTTTAAAAAATCCCGCAAAACATCCCCATGCGTATATTCCACATCCTTCCTTGAGAGACTGGAAAAAACAATATCCTGTTTTTTGAAAAACTTCTGGAACGCTGCACCTATGTACCCGTTCCCTCCCAGTAAAACTATTTTTTCAGCCATGTGTTCCCCTACTGCAAACCCGAAACAAACCATTGTCTTCTGTTATTATCCCAATCCAAACGCATTTTTACTTTCATGGAAAAACTGCCTTTTTGCAAGACCGTTTCCCCGCAGAGACCGCCATTACTTGGCTCGAACGAAAAAACGACAAATACCGCTTGGCTCGGTCTTATAGGGTAATCAGAAAAAAATGCGAGTGTTGCCATCATTACAGACTCTATACGACTCCTCTGGCCATCCATGTTTTTTTCACTAATAATAAATTGCTGAAAAAAATTGTGTCTCAAATCTTTTTTAGAAAACCATATTTCCCAAAAGTGTTCTATCAAAAGAGATGGGAAACCGTCTTCATGCAAAACAAATTTTTTTTCTTTATCCCAATCTACTGGTATTTTTTTTTCAGCGGCATCAGCAACTTGGATGGCTAGAGACACTTGGTCAGCATCCAACTGCCACGAGAGGGCGTCGCGTAACTGAATAGCGCAGCTATCCCCACGGCGCACCGCTATCTCAAACCACGACAGAGCTTGGACTGGGCCAAAGAACCCCCTGCCGCCATTCAGATAAAGTTCGCCTAGTCGAAACGATGCACCTCTGTGACCCGCCATTGATGCTGCATAGAAAACTACCGCCGCCGCACGCTTATTCGGAAAAATATCGCTTTCACAAACAAGTTTAGCGTGCTGGAACTGGGCTTCTGCATGACCTTTAGCCCCAGCCCGCCAGAGCCAGCTTACAGCATCTTTCAATGCCTGCCCACGCTTCCCCGCATGGGCACAAGCCATGCCATTTCGGAACATGGTTTCGGCATCTAGTTTTTCTGCCGAAAACGGAATTGGAGAAGGTGTCTCTACAAGTATTTGTTTTTCCTCCCGATGAAAAACAAAACCATAAAGCAAAACTAAAATGGCTGACAGCAGGCAACCGCCCCAACACAACACTGAAATATGCCTTACAAAAATATTTTTCATTGCAAAACTTTATTTCACTCCAGATCGCGAATGCTCACTCGTCAGACAACAACTCTGTCACCGCACGGAGGAGTTTTGGCCCATTATATTTCCATGGGCGTACAGCGAAACGCCCGATGTAGTTGACGGCAGAGAGCCGTATTTCGCGGCGGTCGCGGAGCCTTCTAAGTTCGTCGCCCCACTCCTGCAGCAGGCGTTTTTCGTTTTCGCGTGTCTTAGCCTGCCGCCCCTCCGAAGAACTGACCAAGTGCGAAATCACGCTGCCGCTGGCAACATAGTGTCTATATCCGCGAGCAAGCATCCTAAGGCACCAATCAACATCCTCGCACCCGTTGTGGTAATTGTCCGAGAATCCACCCGATTCTTCAAACACCTTTTTTTTCAAAAGCCAGCAGGCGGCTGTGACCGTTTTCCACTCTACCGCACCAGAGAACGGGACAAACGGCCAGTGACGCCCGAAATGTTCTGGTATGGCATTAGCACCGACTATCATTCCCATGTGATCGTAAAAACCAGTCTTGGGGTTCCAGTGAACATTTCCGACCGCCCCCGCATTAGGGTATTCGTGCAGCACATCCAGCATGGGATAAATCCACCCGCGATGCGCTATGGTGTCGTTGTTCAAAAGGCAAAGGATGTCACCGCTGGCAGCGTGTGCCCCGATGTTGTTGTTACGGGCAAATCCTTGCCTCTCTCGATTCAGTATTATTTTGTATCGCAACGATGGAAGGTCTTCCAAAAATTTGCGTGTGCCGTCCGTGCTACCGTCATCCACCAATATAATCTCGTGCGGCACGCCAGAGAGCGTGGCATATAAGCTAGATAGGCAATTCCGTGTTAAGGAAAGCTGGTTATATAGCGGGATTATTATTGAAATGAGCATGACACATTGTGTGAGCAGTTTACAAATGCGGCGGGACATCCTGCGCAAGTTGAAAAATTTATGGGAATCTTCCCCGAGATTCCCTTATCTTCACATTTCAATTACTCCTTAGTGCCTCTGTGTTTCCGTGTGAGGCTCTACTCTTCTTTCATTCTGCAATCTCAAATCTGAAATCTGCAATTCTTTTGCCTCTCAACTTCTTTCATCTAACACCTGAATGGCCTCATTAGCTTTCCACGAAGCGGATGCAAGATCCCTGAATCCAGCACATTCTTTGTAGAGTTTTTCGTATGTGCCCGATGCGACTAGTTTGCCCTTCTCCATGAAAACAACGAGGTCGCATACTTTCAGCGTGCTCATGCGGTGTGCGATAGTTATTATCGTGTGGCTTTTGCCAAGCTGTTCGATCGCATCCAAAATCAAGTCTTCCGTCATCGAGTCGAGTGCGCTGGTAGCCTCATCGAACACCAGCACCTCTGGCTGCCTGTAAAGTGCCCTAGCTATCGCTATCCTCTGCCTCTGCCCGCCGCTCAGGCGCAATCCTTTTTCCCCTAACAACGAATCGTACTGGCTTGGTAAATCGCTCATAATGTACTGGTGTATGCTTGCGAGTTTCGCAGCGGACTCCACACGGGCGTGGTCTATATCGGCATCGGACACACCAAAAGCGATGTTGCGCAAAACAGTGTCATCGCAAAGGTGGAAATGCTGGGGGACACAGCCAATTTTTTTCTGCCATGCACGCAGATTGTGCGGCTCCACCTCCACACCATCCACCAAAATCCGCCCAGTCTGCGGGTGCAGTAGGCCGAGAATAATATCAACCAGCGTGGTTTTTCCTGCGCCAGTCCGCCCAACAATGGCTACTCGACTATTTTTAGGGATGACTAGGCTCGCTTCACGAATGAAAAACTGCTCTGAAGATGGATAGCTGAACGCTATATTTTCTAGCTCTATATGCTCTTGGAAAACTAGCTGCTCCGACGACGCCAAACGCACGGCAGAAAACTGATACCGATCCACTGGCCTAGAGAGTTCGTCCGAGACGATGTTGAGTATAGCTTGGTGGGAGCGAATTTTGGTCATGCCGATGAACATCTGCTGGAGCGATGGTAGCACTCGATATGCAGCAAAAGCGTAAATACCGATGATCGGTATGGCGTTCAGCAGTGAGTTGGTAAAGAGGAGGTAGAGGACGATGATGAGTATGCCACCAAAGGCTATGGATTCTATGAAGTGCCTAGTGCAGCGGCTGATCACTTCATGGACGGCAATCTCTTTGCAATACGCCCGCGACGAGCCACAAAATATTGCGCGAAAATGTTCCTCGGCATGTTTTAGTTTGACTTCTTTTATACCGCCGAACGCCTCCGAAACAACTCTGTAACGGTCGCTGTTGCGGCTGACGATCTCCTCACTTGCACGAGTGAGACGCCACCTAACGCTTTTATAAACCATGGCGTACGCGCCCCCTAAAACCGCCATCACAACTACGGCGAGTTTGGCATCCACAAGAAGCAGGCAAACGAAAACTGAAATACAGATCAATGCTTTGGCACTTATGTCCAACACTGGCATCAGCACATTGCCGATCAAGTTAGTGCTCTCTGTCAGGACACCTTTGGCCAGAGACGAGGTGTTGATCGTGAGGTAAAAACTGTACGGCATTTGCAGGTAGCGGTGAAAAAGGCGCTGGGAAAGCTGGTGATTGACTTTCCAACAGTACCGCTGCGTCAACCATGTCGAGAGCGTCAGGAGCGCATTAGAAACGAGAAGTATTATCAACACCGACAGACCGAGAAAAAGGAGAAAGTATCGTATCTCCGTAAAACCCATCGTCTGATACATCTCTTTCATCCATGCGTTTTGGCGGACGAGGTTCGGGTTGGCAACCGCCCCCAGAAACGGCATGACAGAGGCTATCCCACCGACTTCGGTAAACGCCGCTGGGATATAGACCATAAAAAGCAGGATAGCGTATTTTTTTTCCTTCGGTGATAAAAGCCCCCAGAGCTTTTGGAAAAAAGTTTTCACTGGCTTCTCGTCTGGTGCATGGAGAGCTGGCATAAAATTCAACCCCCGACAGGGCGTAATACGCCCTGCCGCACAACTTTAAATCTATCGTTTTTCAGATAATCCTCGGCGAAGGGAGTGGGCTGATAAACTGGCCTTTGAACCCGAGCGAGCGGAGTTTGGCGGACAGCTCATCGGCTATATGCCACGAGAGCAAAAGGGCGTATTCTGGCTGGTCTTCGAACAGCCTACCTTCCTCAATGACAGGGATGCTGGTGCCAGGCATAAACTTGCCGATTTTATACGAGCCTTTGATCTCAAGGACGCAATCTATGATGTTGGCATCAAGCCCAACATAATTCACCAGCGTGCTGGCACGCGATGGTGCTCCAACGGCATAGACGCGCTTGCCCTGCTTTTTCAGGTCACGCAGCATCGCCAGCAGGTCGAGCTTGGATTCGGCGACTCTCTTGGCGAAAATTTCCAACTTTTCCATGGAGAGTTCATCGCCCTCTTTTTTCAAACATTCTCGGACAGCCCCAGACGGCACTTTTTTGCCTTTTCTCGCAGCATACACACGGATAGAGCCGCCGTGCGTGGGAATGGGCTTCGCGTGAACTACTTCTAGTCCGTGTTGAGCCAATAGATTTTGGAGACTTTGCAACGAGTAGTAGCGCAGGTGCTCGTGGTAAATCGTGTCGTATTGGAGCGTCTGGACAAGCGGCAGAAGGTAGTGTGACTCAGAGATGAAAAGACCATCGTCATCAAGCATGTCTAAAATAGAATCTACAATCTCATGGATATTTTCGATGTGTGCAAAAACATTTGTAGCGGTGATGATTTTGGCCTTGCCGTGATTTTGCACCACTTGTGCGGCGGCCTGTTTCCCGAAGAAAGCGTTGATGCTGGTGATCCCTTTTTCGACCGCCAGCTTGTAGGCGTTCGTAGGCTCCACGCCGCACACGCGATGTCCGCCCTTGTGAAAGTTACTGAGAAGGGTGCCGTCATTAGACCCAATATCCACAGCGAGATCATCCTTGCTTATGGGATAAAGTTTCATCACTTCTTCGTAAAGTTCGGCGAAGTTGTCGCGCAATATTTTGGTCGTGCCGCTCGTATAGGCATAATGAGGCGGAAACAAAATGGCTGGGTCAACTATGCAGCCGATCTGCACGAGTTGGCACTGCGGACAATGGAGCATTTCTGCTGGATAAAAGGGCTGCTCCGCTGGACGGCTTCCAAAGGGGAGCATCGTGTTGACAGGGGGAAGAAAGCCGAGAAAGAGAACCGACTGAAGTTTTTCGCAGCCGCACACTTGGCAGCGATCCACCACAACGCTGTGACCCGAACCTGCTGCTACTGAATTTGGATTTTGTATTTTAGCCATATTTTTTTATTATTTTGATTTTAAAATTTTATTTGCAGTTTTCAACATACCAGCAGGCAGTCTTAGCCAGCCCATCTTTGAGCGTGGTGGCTGGCTCAAACCCGAGTGCCTTCAGTTTGGAAATATCTGGGCAGCGCCGCAAAGTGCTCCCTTTCAAAAGCTCACCCGCCACCACGCGGATAGAGCGCCCGAAGCAGGCACCTGTTTCCAAGGCCAGCTCACGGACGGAATGTTCCCACCCAGACCCGATGTGATAAATATTCATGTGCTCGCCGCGCTCCATAACTTGGATCAGCCCTGCAACGAAATCGTCAATGAAAATGAATGAGCGGGTCTCTTCGCCCGTGCCTTGTATAGGAAAATCGAGAGTGCCTTCCGGCTGTTTTGCGGCGAGTTCTTTCATGCGCAACACGAACTGCGGGATCACATGCTCACGCCCCATGTCTGGGCCGTACACATTATGTGGGCGAAAAATTAGGGCGCGGTCAAAATGTTTTCTTCCGTAGTTGACCAGAAGAAGCTCGCATATAATTTTGCCGCCGCCGTATGAGTAGCGCGGATTGAGAACATCGGGGACGACCAACGGAACCGTTTCGTCCGTGGGCACGACTGGCGGGGTCTGGTAAACTTCCGAGCTGGAAGCAAGGACAAGCTCTTTCACATTTTCTGAAATACAGGCGTCAATCACATTCATCATCCCTTTGACCGCCACCTCAAGAATAAGCTCTGGCTTGGTGTAAAAATATTCGGTTCCGTTAATGTAGGCGAGATGGCAAACCGAATCCACCCCGCTGACAGCAGAGCGAACTGCGCTGGGGTCGCGCATATCTCCCACCACGAGTTCGACATGGTCGGCAGCGTCTCCAAGTTTGCTGCGCGATCCCCGCGAATCGTTGTCGAACGAACGAACCTGCGCGCCTGCACGCAACAGTCCTTTGACTAGGGCACTGCCGATAAATCCCGTGCCGCCAGTCACCAATATTTTTTTTCCTTTTACAGAGTGCATTTTTTTAACGATAGAACGACGGTATTTTAACCCGAACCGTCGCCTGTTTTCCAGATTTGTTTTGTAAAGACTCCATCATGCCCCAGAGAAACCATTTCAGATACTCTCGCACCCAAGGACCCAAACGAAACGAGGATTCTCCACCATAGAGCCTGTCTATGGAGACAATCGGAACCTCCCCGAGAACCAGCCCGGCATGTTGCGCCTTGATCGCCATCTCAAAAGCGACCGCCCAGCCGATGGGCTTGCAACGGAGATCGAGCTTAGAAAATGAATCTTTCCTGAACATTTTGATGCCAGTGGTAGCATCGGAGAAAGGGGAGCCAGAGAGCGAGTGGAAAAGTTTATTGGCAATGCGAGAAAGAATCCCGCCTATCACAGAACCACCAAGACGCCGCCCACCGTAAGCATAGCGCGTACAACTGACAAAATCGCACCCTTCGCGAATAAGCTGGAGCATATCTTCGATAGCCAAAACTGGCCCCACTTCATCTGCCGCAAAAATCAGTATGCAATCGCCCGTGGCCGCATCCACCCCAGCGCGGATGGCGTTCACCACGCCGCGCCCGAGCGTATTATGTATCCAGCGCAGTTCGGGATATTCTTCCGCAACTTTTTTTGCAACTGGGATGCTGGTGTCGTCCAGTGAATCCACGACAACAATGACCTCGTGCGGCTCGTCCACCACGGCTCGCAAGATTTTGAGCATGATCTTGAGGTTGATTCCCTCGTTTCTTACTGGAAGCAAAATGGAAAGTTTCATTGTTTGAAAAACTCGCAGACCATACCGCACACGCGCTCCGCATCAGCATCTGTCATCTGAAAAGCTGATGGCAACCAGAGCGATTGGGGAGAAAGTTTAGTGCTGTTTGGGTAGGCATCGTCCTTCTGAAAATATGGTTTTTGCGTATGTATCGGAAACCAGAAACGGCGGCAATGCGCCCCGCGCGACTTGAGAAAAGCGTCCAGCTCGTTCCTTTTCTCTACCACCACATCAGTCCATTGCGGGCACTCTCCACCTTCGACATTAAAAGGTAGCACACGCAAACCCAACAGGTCTTTTAAACGGTTCCTGTAAATTCTGTGGATGCTGCGCTGGCGTTCCATGCGCGAGGCTAGACTTTCGAGCTGACCCAACCCGACAGCGGACTGCAAGTTGGTCAGCTTGAAATTCGATCCAAACGATGCGTGGACATCGTCACCGCCAGTCCCGCGAACGGGGCGACCTTGGTCTTTCAGCTCGCGCAGGCGGACATGCACGGCCTCGTCGTTGGTGACTATCATCCCGCCTTGGCCTGTCGTGATCGTTTTATTTGGAGAAAACGAAAAACAGCCGGTCAGCCCGAAGCTCCCGAGTTTTTTACCGCAATAAACAGAGCCGAGTGCTTCCGCCGCATCTTCCACCACCGCTATCCCGTGGTTCTTAGCTATTTCACAAATGCGGTTAAGAGTCCCGCCGCGCCCACTCACATGCACAGGAATCACGGCTTTGGTCTTAGGTGTGATGGCATGCCCAAAAGCTTCTGGAGACATTGTGAGAGTCTCTTCATCAACATCAACGAGCACGACTTTAGCACCAGTCATCGCCACGGCATTAGCCGTTGCAATAAAGGTCATGTCGGGAACAACAACCTCGTCCCCCACGCCGACACCAGCGGCCAAAAGCGAAAGGTATAAGGCAGTAGTCCCACTCGTGACACCCACGGCATACCGTGTGCCGACTATGTCTGTAATCCTGCTTTCAAAATCCTCCGTCACTTTGCCATCATTCAAAAAATTGCTATCTATCACCTTGCGGACAAGAGGCCACTCCGAGCCATTTATCTCTGGCAACCACCAAGGAATCACATTGTTTTCAGCACTCATTATTTTTCTCCATCCAAGCTAAAACCTGATCTGCTTGTTTTAAAACTCTGTCGCGATTTCTGGCTTTTATGCGACGCAAAGGATTGCCAGCATATACCGTCCATGCCTCAAACGGAAAGTGCGCAGGCACGAAACTTAAAGCACCTATCACAGCACCCTCAGGAACAGTATTGTCTGGCATAACTACAGAGTTTGAGCCCACGCCAGTATAGTTTCCAAACACCACATCACCCTCCACGGGAGTTGCATCAACCAGCCTTAAATCAACGGGAACAATCGCTACCAGATCATTCACGAAGTCGTTGCTAGAGCACCATATCTTAACGCCAGATGAGAGGCTGCTGAAATCGCCGAGGTGAAATTCCCAATTTTTACCCCCAGCCACAGAACATCCAGACGCTACATGAGAGCCGCACCCGATTTTGACTCGTGTAGAGAAATAGCAAAAATCATCCACGATAGAATTTTCTCCTATCTCGAAATGGACGGGATGCCGTATGCGACAGTTTTGCGAAACAATTGCCTTCATGACTCCGCACGAGGGAGAATGTTCCACATGTCCACCACTTTTTTGTTTTGTGGAATCGCTAATGTTTTATAAGCTGTGTGCGGCACGCCCACAACAACAACTTCGGACTCGGCCAGAAGCCGCTCTTTCGAGACAAACGATTCGTCTTTCACAAACTCGTCCGAACAAAGCACCTTCGCACCAGAGAAGCGAAGTATTTTTAACAGCTTGTATGAAAGCGCGTCGCGAATGTCATCGCTATCTCCTTTGAAAGCCATGCCCAAAATACCGACTGTAGCCCCCCTGAAGTTCATGCTTTTGGCGAGGTTCTCCACGATAAAATTGGGCAGCCCCTCGTTTATCATCATCGCAATTTGCCCCAAGACAAAATTATGTTTTTCGAAGGCAAAAAGTTGCATGGTGTCTTTCATGAGACACGGGCCAGCAGCAAAACCAGGACCTGGGATGCCACCCATGCGCGGGTAGCCTTTTTTCATTTTGGCGAGAAGGCCGCTGTAATTAATCCCCGCCGACTCCACCATCATGTAAAGCTGGTTGGTGGCAGCAAATTGGATATAGCGAAACGCGTTGCAGATGAGTTTTGCAAATTCCGCTTCATGAGTCGTCATCTCCACCACTTCTGGCGCAATGCGCCCAAACAAATCTGTAGCCACTTTCACGGCTTCTCTGGAAGTGCCGCTCACCAGTTGTGGAAGCGTTTGGATTTCTTCAATTGCTTTGCCTTGCACGACACGCTCTGGACAAAACGCCAGCCCAGTTTTTTTCCCTTTTTCTTTTAGGTAGCCATCCAAAAATGTGGTGACACCCGGTGCCACAGTCGAACGCAGAACGATTGTCTGGTCGTCACTCAAATAAGGGAGTAACTGGTCAATGCACCCTGTCAAAAGGCTGAATGACGGGTTATGAAATTCATCAATCGGTGTCCCGATGGTAAGGATGATCACTTTCGCATCCTGAACAGAGGCAGGATCAGACGAAAAATGGAGCGTCCCTTTTTTAAGGACTTCTCCCAAAAGCACCTCTCCGCCCTCCTCTAAAAAAGGGAGCTTGCCGCTTGCAAGCACTTTGGTCGCATTAGCATTTATGTCGTAAATAATTGTTTCTAGACCTTTGGAGGCCAACACAATCGCCAAGGGAGCACCGACATGACCAGCTCCACCAACTACGCATACATCTTTTTTCATTTCATATCCTATCCCAACATAAAACGAGGCTTAACGCCCTATGTGTTTGATAAATCAAAACGGATAAAAAGGCACGAATTATTTTCCCGCATACCCATGTAAATGCAGTTATTCTGACTTGGGTTGAATAACCCATTTTGTCACTTCAAAACAAATTTTTGCAAAAGGAGCGTCTATCTGACAGTTTCATATCAGCCTTGCCCAAACTTACAACCCCACCCTTTAAGGATGGCAGCAGCGTAAATCCCCCAGTGCGGCAAATGGCAAAACTCCATATCGTGCATCATCTGCCTCAGTTCGCTAGGCGTTACAAAGCGGACATTGACACCCTCTTCCTCAACAAAATTTTCTTTCGGGTTTGATGCCTCTATAAAAAAAGCATGTGAATCAAGCCCTAGGCGCCCTGTATCAGGGTAGAAGCAACCCAAGTCGTGGATGGCCAAAGTTTCCAGCCCAGTCTCTTCCCTCAATTCACGAATGGCCGCCTCTTTCGGAGTCTCTCCCTCATCCAGCGTTCCCCCAGGAAATTCCCATGTAAAACTTTCCACGCACGGGCGATATTGTCTGACTATCGGGATGCGCCCATCCTGCATCACAGCCATCATAGCTATGTAAGCCGCTTGGTTGACTGAGTGATAAACTTGGCTTTTCGCACCTTCTGAAAAAAGCACTTCTTTCTCAACCAAATTCAGCCACGGTGAAACCTTTTTCTGCTCCCGCCTGACCACTTTCGGATATTCTGTTCCCATGCAAAAACCTTTCCCTGCAAAAACATTATAATCTATCTGGTTGCTCCAGTGAAGCCCCAGCATTCAACACTTCGTCAACCATGAAAAGTGGGCGGTGTTTACTCTCGATGTAAAGGCGTCCGAGGTACTCGCCTATCATGCCTAACACGAAAAGCTGTAAACTGCCTATAGTCAATATAACCAAAATCAGGCTAGTCCAACCCTGTATGGGTATGCCTTTGATCCACCACTCCCACAGTATGAACAGTGCCAGCAAACCAGCAGCAAACGCAAGCCCCAACCCAAAAAGTGTAGCCACTCTTAATGGCCTGATGGAAAAACTCGTGATGCCGTCCAAGGCTATCTGCATCAGTTTTCTAAAAGTGTAATGCGACTCCCCAGCCCAACGCGCATCTCTATCGTAAAGCAAGGCGGCCTTACGAAACCCCAACCAACTCACCATCCCCCTCAGGAACCGTTGTTGCTCTGGCATCGCGTTCAAATAATCTAGCACACGGCGACTTACCAACCGAAAATCCCCCGTATCCCTAGGAATTTCGCAATCAGCCAACCAAGAAAGTATTTTATAATACAGCTTGTAGCATCCGCGCTTTATCAAAGACACACCTTTGCGGGCTTTCCGTTGGCCATAGACTACATCCGCCCCACCATCCATGAGCCGCATCATTTCAGGCAAAAGCTCTGGCGGGTCTTGCAAATCGGAATCAATGGTGAGCAGTCTTTCGCCACGCGCCATCTTCATGCCTGCGCTCATGGCCTTCTGCTGGCCGTGATTTTTTGATAGTTTTACGCCGACTACACACGAGTCCTTTTCGCATATTTTTCGGATTTCGTCCCATGTGCAATCCCTAGAACCGTCATCAACCAAAATAATCTCATACACAAGACCCGTTGCCCTGCATACGACCGTAAGCCTTTCCCATAATGGGCGGACACAGTCTTGGTCTTGGTAGCACGGCGAAAGAACAGAAAGTTTTATGCCGTCCGATTTCATCCGCCCCCCTTTTTTTTCGACTCCAAAACCATCCGCCCAATCCCCTCTTCCAATGAAATACGCGGCTCCCACCCGATCTCTTTTTTGGCTAACACCATATCCAGCACGATCCACGGATTCATGGCAACAGTCTCTTTGCCATACATTATAGTCTCCGTCGCGAGGGGGCGTCCACCTGCCGCGCCTATAATTTCTATTATCTGGCGCACAGAATGCCCTACGCCAGACCCGATATTGTAAATGGCAAATGCCTTAGAGGGCTTGAGAACCAAACCAACCGCACGCGTCAGGTCATCAAGGTGTATGTAATCCCTGACGATTGAGTCATCGCCAAACACCTGCAAAACGCGCCCGTTCAATGACTGGTTCAACGCCACGCCGATCAGCCCTTGACGCCTCTCTGGAGGGAGCAGCTCGCCGTAAGGGTTGGAAATTCTTAAAACAGAGGCCGTCAGACACCCCTGCAACGCGGCAAGCTGCAAATAATTTTCCGCCGCAAGTTTTTGTATTCCGTAAGCAGAAACTGGGCTGCAAGCATCCGTCTCACGGAGCGGAACCCGCCCGCCTGATGCTCCGTAAACAGCACCGCCGCTACTGGCAAAAACAATGTGCGGGCGTTTTTTTGTCTCCCTCACGGCCTGCAGCAAATTGAGCGTGGTGATAAAATTACTTGCGGCATCGCTCGGCCAACATCGCTCGGAACTTATCGGATTATTAGCTTGGGCTAGATGTATGAGAACATCGCAATCTTTGACGAAATCACGACAGTCTTCTGGCGATCCCAAATCACCCCTGACCCACGAAACCCGCGTGTCACGGGCACTCTTCTCGATATCCACATTGCGACTCAAGCAACGCAGGCTATAACCTACTGATTGCTCTTCTACCAAGTGCCGCACCACGGCCTTCCCGATAAAACCATTTGCTCCAGTGATACCTATCAACATAATTTTAATGATCGCCCTTTCGCGCCACGGCCAAAAGGGAAACTCCAAAAGGAAAACTTCCCCGTTTCAGCCAATGCAATTCCATGGCAAACAGCCTCTCCAACAAACTGGAAACCCACGGCGGTACAGACATTTCTAAATCGGACTGCATTTTCGGTTTCAGGCGAAACAGCCTCCTTGAAATACGGACGGTCGCAATCGGCAAAAATAGAAGCGCGTTAAAATAGCTCACTTTCAAAACCTCGAACCCAGAATCTTTGAGGCAATCAATCAGTTCGCTACTGCAATATCTTCTCCTGTGATGGTTCACATCATCCTGCAGCCCCCATAGCATCTGGAACGCTGGCACTGTGACAAGCAGCCAGCCGCCAGGTTTCAATATTCGGAAAATCTCGCGGCATACCGACCTATCATCATCCGTGTGCTCAATCACATCAAGGCATGTCACGCCATCATACGATCCATCGTCAGCCAAAACACTCCCGTTTTTGATCAATACGAGATTGGAATGCCCACGGCGGCGGCAATAATCAAGTGCTTTCGGCTCAATATCAGCACCGTCAACCCGCCCAAATTCGCGCAAGGAGTCAAGCATCAAACCCGTGCCACACCCGTAGTCCATCAGCCGTATTTCTTTTGAACCGAACAACGGTGCCCTGACCAAAGCGCGAACCAGTGCAGTTAAAATCCGCCTGCGGGCACGAAACCACCAATGAGAAAATTCGTGCCGATAGTAGCTATCGTAATATGAAATATCCATGAACCAACAAAAGTTTTGCCGTTGCCCGAAAACCTTTCTCCACACCAATCAGAGAAGGTGGACAGAGCGCAGCGCATCAGCCACACGGTTATCAGTCTTGGCCATATCTTTCAAAGCAGATAATATGCGGTCTATAAGTTGCACCTCATCTCGCCTCACAACACGATCCTTTATAATCTCATCTTTCAAGGCTTCCACTTTCATTTCCAAGGGTTTGATCATAGTCTGACGATCCCAAACGATAAATCCTACCAACCCGCCTATCAGCACTATAAGCGCAGAAAACATAGCAATCATAGTGTTGTGGTTCTGCGCTATTTGCTGCTGCATGAGATTAAACCGCGCATTCATGTCTTCAAACCGAGTGTTTACCGAGTTAAACCGTGCGTCCACCGCATCAAACCGTGCATTCATCTCTTTTTGCTGCGCATCAAACCTAGCGTTCATCTCGGCTCTCAATGTTTTGATTTCACCCAACCCCTCAATAATCTCCCTGTCGGAAATGCGCGGAGCCACTTCCACGGCCTGCGAGCAAGCAAGACTGCCCAGCACCAAAACCCCGATGCAAAAAAACCGCTTCATACTGGTAAAATACCCTGTTTTAACGAGAAAGACAAGACGGATTCGGACACCGATCATCCCGTGCATCGCTATTCTCATACAAACATCCTCCACAGCCAGCCTACTTGATTTTGCCCTCGCGCTTGAGTCTGCGGTATTCCTCGATAACCCCGCCTATGCCTTCCCTCAAAGATATTTTGGGTTCATATCCTAAACTCTTAAGCCTTGAAACATCCAAACATTTTCGCGGCATCCCGTCTGGTTTTGTGGTGTCCCATGCCAGAGTGCCTTTATATCCAGTCATTTCGGCAATAGTCTCCGCAAGCTCGCGGATGCTAACATCGTTTCCTGGCCCGACATTTATGATCTCTGGTGAATCCCATTTTTCCATGAGAAACAAAACCGCCTCGGCAACATCATCCACATGCATGAACTCGCGCTTAGCCGAACCTGTCCCCCACATGGAAACCTCGTCCAAACCGCTGTCCACCGCATCGCAAAACCGCCTGACCAGCGCAGACAAAACATGCGAATGCTTGAGGTCGAAACTATCATTGGTTCCATAAAGGTTGCACGGCATGGGGCAAATCCCGTTCATCCCATATTGCTTTGCATAATACTGAACTAATCGCAGCCCAGCTATTTTGGCCAAAGCGTAGCCTTCATTGGTGGGCTCCAGCGGCCCAGTCATCAGATATTCCTCTTTCATGGGCTGGGGACATTCCCTCGGATAAATGCACGAGCTTCCTAAAAAACAAATTTTTTTGACGCCGCTGCGTCGGCTCTCATCAATCACATTGTTTTGAATCACCAAGTTATCAAAAAGAAATGTTCCAGGATCCTGCATGTTTGCTTGGATACCGCCCACTTTTGCCGCCACAAGAATCACATGGTCAGGTCTTTCAGCCTCAAAAAATGAATTCACCGCTTTAGCGTCCTTCAAGTCCAACTCTGCCCGCCCCCTCAACAAGAGGTGCTGCGCCCCGCGCTTTTGCAAGAGCCTGACCAAAGCCGACCCCACCATCCCACGGTGGCCTGCTACAAAGATTTTTTCGTTCTCTAAATTCATGTTTTTATCTCCAGCTTATAAATTTTGCACAGCTTGAAGCCTTATGCCCTTGACCCAAAGTTTATCTTGGAGCATTTTCATTTTTTTACAAACTTCAAAAACCTCGGGCTGCCGCATATCGCCCACTGGAATCTCCACGCCATCATTAACATCCGTCCTCAAAAGATGAATGGCTGGCTTCCCTGCATACCACCGTGTCCTCATGACATGATAACGGATACCTTTTTCGATCAGGCGCAGTTCCAGCGGCGAATGTTTGGAATCAAAATAGACCAGCATCGGCTGTGGAAGCGAAGCAATAAGCTCCAGTTGCTTCCGGTAAGCCGACTGAACACTCCATTGCCCAAAACCGTAAGCTACGCTAACAAGAAGCAAATTGGCCATCATCGCAGGGAGCAAACCGCCCCACGCAGCCCATACCACCCACCTATTTACAGAGATAATGGCGGCGGCAAAACAAAGAACGGGAATAAGCCAAACATGCGGCGCATATCGGGCAAGATAAAACGGCATCGGCAACGCTGATAAAGCCAGCAAAAAAGCAATTAACAACAATGTTTTTTGCATCTTATCCAAAGGCGTAAAAAACATCGCGCAAACCAGCGGGGCGGCCACGACAAACACACCGCTCATCAGAGGCCCGAAGCCCCCGATTTCGGGCGCCTCATAAACTTTTAAATACATTCCGATCTCTCCAAGCGAAACAGTAAAAGGCCATTTCAGAGCAAAAACCTCGCCGTGTCCCGTAACGCCAAAAAATGCGAGCGCAACCCTATCCAAAAAAGAACAGTCCCGTATCAATGCAATCTCGTTCGGGTTGCCAAGCCTTCCAAAATATCCAGCCATCAAACTCTGCCACGATGCCAAAGCCCCTGATCCGTCACTAGCCGTTGTCCCGTGCTGCCACATCCATTTAAACATCGGAAAAACACCTGTCGCCGTCCCCACCACAACCAGTGCAAAACATCCACAAGCAATCCATTTCAAGTGCGACAGTTTCCAATTTTTTCCCAAAACGATCCACGAACACCCACCGCCGACTACCGCCGCATACCAGACGCCCGTCACTTTGGTGCTTGCCATGGATAATAGAGTCACAATAAATAACAAAGCCCCAGTCCACCGGCTCTCCCCACCCTTCAATGCTAAAATTGAAGCCGACACCAAACAGACCAGCAAACACGCCAAGACAGAATCTACAGACGCGGTGAGTACCAACCCGACCCAAACGGGGTTCCACACACAAAGAGCCGCCACAAGCAATGCCCTCCACCAAGCCAACCCCATTTTAGAAAAGGCCGCTGTCGCTAGACAAAATGCGACCCACGAAATAAGGATGTTTGCAGCCTTGCCACACTCGATCTTACCAGTGGCCTGATAAAAAATAGCCCCCAGACCATGCGTCAGACGCACGCTTGCGTTAGCAGAAGGGAAATAGGCCATAGCGGGGTGCGTCTCCGCTATTTTCTGAGAAATCTCCGCCTCGTTGTGGGTAAATGGATTCCATCCGTTTTTTAAATAAAAAACAACTGCTTGATGCGAGGTCTGACCGTCCCAGCCAAAATCATAAACCTTTTCAGAAAGCCATAGTGATGAAAAAAGAACGGCTGCGTTTCCGCCAAGTAAAAACAGCCAACGCTTAACCCGTGCCGCTCCGCAGCAACAGACACCCGCATCACAGCCTGTGCGTGTGCGAAAATAAATTGCACCAGATGAAAAAACAAAAAAAAGAATCCCCGCCACAGCCAAGCCGCCGTGTGCGGGGACGCCCAAAATAAAACCGATCTCCATGAGTCCGTAAACGCCAGCCAGTGCCAGCAACCAAGCCAGCCCAGAGACCAACATTTCATCCGGCCACCCGAAAGCCATCTTGGGCACGCGGAGACTCACGGCTCCTCTTTTTCTCCGATAGACTCCACCTGTACGCTGAAGCGACGGCAATCGGCACGCCCGCCGACCATATGCTTCAGTTCTATGACTTTCTGGTCTGGAATACCATCGGAGGAGACCCATATTTCCAAACCATCTTCCTTCAGGATTGATCCCGCCCATTCTTCTGGCGAAGAGATCGGTAAATCCACCAGTTTTTGGCCGCACAATTCAGGGTTGTCGTCCACAAAACCGAGCACCCTCACATTTTTGCCTTTTTTTAGATGCGATATTTCTGCGGCAAGCAGTCTGCCCATGCGTCCTGCGCCATAAACCAGCACAGGAGTGTTTTCGGCCTGCGGCTGCATCCTTTTTATTTTTGCAAAACACTCGTTCAAAAATCTGAAGCTCAGCCTAGAGCCTACTAGTCCGCACAAGTAAAGTAGCGCAAAAATCACCATCGCCCCGCGCGAATGGCCTTTTTCAAAGCGGTTGATCAGCGTAATCATTGTCACAGTAGCAAAAACTCCTGCTCCACCAGCCGCAATATGCCGCAGCAAATCTGCCCCTGAAATTAGCATCCAGCGCTGGCCGTAAATACCGAAGGCAACATTCAGAGAAAGGCACGCCACGATCGCCAATGGCAAAGAACTCATCACGCCATTAGTCACTTTGTCGCTTGCAACAAAATCAAAGCGCAACAGGTAAGCCGCATAGTAGGCCAACGCCACAAGCGCAATATCAAAACAGAATTTCAAGGCAGGCACCCTAGAGACCAGCAACCCAATAAAACTTTTTAGCCAGTAACTCACCCGTTGCTCGCCCGTCTCCACTTTCAGCAGCCCCAAATAAACCGCCACAAGAAGCAGTGCTGTGTAAAGGAGTGGAAACAGTATCAGCCTAGTACCAGTAAGGTGGAACATCACAACAGCCAACGCCCCGCAAAAAAGCCCCATTCCACCCAAAACCCACATAGTCTGCGGCTCGGAAAGACCAGCCAAGACAAGCCTGTGCGATGAATGGTCACGCCCCCCCACAGCCGGACTCTGCCCACGCATCAGACGCGTGACCGTGACCAAGGCCGTGTCCATGATCGGCACGGCAAGCACGGATAGCGAAAGGCAAAAGCCAAAAAATACGCTGGATGGCGGCGGCACTCCCCTCAAAGATTCACCGAAGTAACCGTTTATCGGTGAAGGAAGCGAAAGAGCGGCGAGTGTGAAACCCAAAAACAGGCTGCCAGAATCGCCCATAAAAATCTTCGCGGGTGGACGGTTGAAAACCCAAAATCCCAACGCGGCACCAGATAGTGCCGAACACCACGCACGCCCTAAAACAGCACTTGGAATATCTATCTGCGTATAAATCCAGCCCAGCACCAGTGCGGCCACAGCCACCACCAGAGAACAGACCCCGTCCATGTTGTCTATGAGATTCACGGCGTTCACTATGCCGATGAACCAGACATAGGTGATCATCACATCCAGTAAAAAAAATCCTGTGAACGGCGGTGTGCCACCAGCAAAAACAAAACCGCTGACAGCCGTTATTTGTCCCAGCAACTTCTGTGCGGGAGAAAAATGAAAAATGTCGTCCAATAAACCCGTCAAAAACATGAGGGCCGACCCAAGAAATAGCGTGCCTGTCAAACCAACGGCATCCACCCCCCAATCCAGCGAGAGCGACCAACCTCTTTCGCGAAGATGCAAAAAATAAACAGCCAACGACACCGCTAAAAACGCTGGAAAAAAACCGAGTCCACCGTGCAATGCAGTCGAGACTGTATGCCAACGATCCTTGCGCGGCTTGGCCACCCACCCACGGGCGACTACCCATTTACGGCACAGAGCCACACCCGCAACAGCAAGCACAAACGCCGCAAAAAAACTCCAGACGACTCTCATTCTGATCAATTAGGCAATAAACCTTTTTCCTTCAATACTCTTCGACATAGCCGATCCACATCTTCCACCAACCTAGATGCAGCATATTTTTCCAAAACATGGCTTTTTGCTAAAGAAACTTTTTCTCTCGTTCCATCCGCATCCAAGAAAACCTCCTCTATTTTTTTTGCCAGCGCAACCGAGTCTCCCGGTGGACACAGCCTACCAAATATCCCATCGCCCAACAAATCAGCCACACCCCCCACAGCCGTTGAAACCACAGGACATCCCGATGACATTGACTCTACCAAAGAGACAGGCGTCCCTTCGTTGTCCGAGCAAATCACTGAAACATCCAAATCAGAATAGATCGCTTCTAAGTCCCGCCTCCAGCCAGTCAAAATAAAGTGCTTCGCTAACCCCTCATTTTCCAACATCTTTTCTATCGCACACCGCTCTTCGCCATCCCCCACCACGACGAACCGCCACGCAGCACCACCCGCAGCAACAAGTCTCGCTGCTGCCGCCACAAAAAGATCGTGCCTTTTCACGGGAACAATCCGCCCGATGATCCCGATCAGCCGAACGCCGTTTTCCACGCCACATGAATGACGAAAAGAGCCGTTTCCTCTCGGCGTTTTGTCAAACCTGTCGAGATCCAAGCCGAGCGGCACGACCTCCATTTTTTTTTCGGGGCAAATATGAAAAGAGGCGATTTCTTTTTTCTGCCTTTCGCTGATCACGATCACCGCATCCGTCCAGCATGCGCAAATGCGTTCGAGCGTTTTGAAAAAAGCCGTCTTCAACGGGCCAAAATAGCTATGAAAAACATGCCCGTGAAAGGTGTGCATGACCACAGGCGTCCCAGCCAACAAGGCGGCAACCCTGCCCACAAAACCCGCTTTGGCCGTATGAGTGTGAACAATATGCGGTCGGCATTCCCGAAAAATCTTCCAAAGTTTTAAAATGACCCCGACATCTTTAAAAAGAGAAATTTCCCTCCCCAAATCCTCCAACACCACTGTTCTGATTTGTTTTTCTCTCGCAAGCAAAAGGGAGTCTCCTTCCGTCTTCGACACATTTCCACACACCAGCCAAGTCTCGTAGCCCTTTCGGTTCAAACCTTCGTTCAGCAAAGTCACATGCAGGGCGGGCCCCCCGATGTTCAGCCTAGCAATCACTCGAACAACGCGGATAGGAGAAGGGGTTCTGTTCATTTTAACAAACGCTTTTCTGACGATCCAACCACGCTTGAAACATGAGCACCGTCCAAAGCGAATGATGCCACGCAAAACGCCCAGTCAAATGTTCCTGCCACCGTTGGCGGACGAGCGGGACATCCCAAAACCCCTCCTCACGCAACCGTGCCTCTCCCAACAAACTCTCCGCCCATTCTCTCAACGGCCCCCGCAACCACTCATCAATCGGCACCCCGAACCCAGCCTTCGGCCTCTCGATCAGCGAATCAGGGACATATTTTTTTAGCACTTGCCTCAAAAGCCATTTTCCTTTCCCGTGACGAATTTTGAAAGAAAGAGGCAGCTTCGCGGCAAACTCAATCACTTCCTCAGACAAAAAAGGAACCCGCGTTTCCAATGAGACCGCCATCGCCGCACGATCCACCTTGCACAAAATATCGTCTGGCAAATAAGTCACCGCATCTTGCATCATCATTCTCTCAGCAAAAGAATAATGGTTAAAAGCACCTTCTTCGAAAAAAGCCATCCCCTTGGCGTGGTTATCTGCCCCCAAAACTGGCGGCTGATCCCAGACGGAAACGAGGCTGCGATAGATCGCTTCCTGATCGGGCGAACGAAGAAACCGCGCCACCTTGAGCATGCGATCCCCAGCATTCATCACTCGCAAAGAGCTAGGAGCCAACGCCCCTGCCCCCTTGATCATCCCATCCCAAACCCTCGCTGGCACACCCTGAATCCATCGCCCGCCTGCATCCCGTAACGAAAAGGGCATCCAACCAAACAGTCTCCAAAGACGACTCCCTAAAAAATAACGGTTGTAACCTCCAAACAGCTCGTCCCCAGCATCGCCCGACAGACTCACCGTGACATGCTGTCGTGTCATCGCCGAAAGCAAACAGGTGGGAATTTGCGACGAATCAGAAAAAGGTTCATCATAAATATCAGGCAATTTCGGGATCACCCCGCGTGCATCTTCAGGCGTCACATAGAGTTCGGTATGATCCGTCCCCAAATGGTTTGCCACGGCTTTAGCATATCCAGCCTCGTTATAGGCAGCCTCATGAAAGCCGATGGTAAAGGTTCGTATTTTGGCGGATGAACCCGCCTGCATCAACGCCACGATGGTGGAAGAATCAATGCCGCCGGAAAGAAAAGCACCCAGCGGCACATCCGATTCCATCCTCGATTTGACAGCACGCCGCAGAACGCCATCCAAGGCCGCCACGGCCTCTTCGTCTTTCACATCTGAGCCCTGACCGCTCAAAACGATTTTAGAAAAATCCCAGTAGGGGCGGGAATAAAAAAACTCCGCGCCCTGCTCGACGGACAAATAGTGGCCAGGCATCAATTTAAAAAATCCGCGGTAAATAGAATGGGGAGCGGGGATGTATCCGTAACGGGCATACCCCGCCAGCGAGTTCCGGTCAACTTCCCATGAACATCGTTCCCCCTGAATTTCATTCCCGAACTGGCGCAGCGCCTTGAGTTCAGAGCCAAACAGAAACCATTCGCCGATCCGCCCGTAGTAAAGCGGCTTTTCGCCCATCTTGTCCCGCGCAAGAAAAAACGTTTTTTTCTGCCGGTCCCAACACGCCAATGCAAACATACCGTCGAGCTTTGGTAGAGAACTTCCGACCCCATGACGGCGAAACAACTCCAAAATGGTCTCCGTATCTGAATGACCCCGCCAAGCCGACTCGGTTCTTTCCCTATCAAGCTCTCCCCTTAAAGCGTGATGGTTGTAAATTTCCCCGTTGAAGACCATCGCAAGCTTTCCGTCTGCCGACAGCATAGGCTGATGGCCTGCCTCGGTTAAATCTAAAATAGCCAACCGCCTAAAGCCGAGCGCAACGGCTGGCTGGGATTCGCACCATAGTCCCCTATCATCCGGACCCCGATGAATCAGAGCATCTGTCATGGACTCCATCCGGGCACGGATCTCCCCCGGCAAGGAATGCCCTTTCAAATTTAAAATACCTACAAAACCGCACATCTTCTACCAAACCTTTCGTTTTCCCCTCTCGACCCATCTGTAGCTGGCGTAACCCCAAAGGCAAACCGCCAATAAAAGCAGGTTCCTTGCCCTGATCCAGTAAAAGGGAGCAAAGTCATCCACTCGTCTTTGCTCTCTATCTTCCATAAAACTTTCTAACCGCTGCCTAATGATTTCAAAAAACCCACCCAGCCGGCAAAATGCGGGCATTCCTTCACCATTTTTTCGATTCCAATGCGTTGGGCGACGAGTGTGCCAAACAGCGGTTTGTTGTATCGCGGATAGAGAGTTTCAAGGCGGGCTGATGGGGCTGTTTCTGGACCGTCGTTGATCTCTTCAGGCGTAGGAAACGAAGAGCGGATATTTGCCAGCCCCAAAGCGAGTTCGGGCTTCGCAAACGCATCGGCGATGGTGGCTGTCTCCGAAAACAACAAGGCCTCAAATTCATGCAGCGACAAATAGGCGCGAAAACGCTCATCGCCAATATCAGCAAACCACGCCGCCTCCACATGGCTAACTTTCGCGCAGGCCGTAATTCCTAGCGGTTGACTTCTTCCAGGAAAAGAATCGGGAAGCGCGTAATAGTCCAACATCGTCGTGACCGCCACCGCGCTAGAATCCGCCAAAAGACGCATCACCTCTCCGCGCACTTTCGGATAACCGGGCACCCCGCCTTTAAATTTGCCGCCTGAATTTACCCGCTTTGTCGCCACGATAACCGGTTGCAAATAGAGGCCTTCAGGCATGGATGCCGCGAGAACACTCTTAACAAAACTTTCTTCCGTTTGCCCCTCCACAAGGATCAATATTTTGCGGAAACTCACGGGCGTCCTCCAAGCAGGTTTTTTTCCCAAAGGTCGCCCAACCCATAGTCTTCAAGCCAATTCTCCATGGAGTTTTTGTCGAGACGCTTAAAGATGCTTTGGCCAGCTTCCCGTTCGACGACGATAATATCTTGGGGCTCAAACTGATTGACGAGGCCGGTTGATTGCGTAGAAGCGATCACCTGCGTTTTAGTGGCTGCCCCACGAAGTAATTCGGACAAAAGCACTATGGCGTAAGGGTGCAAACCCAACTCTGGCTCATCAAGAAGTATCGTGCTGGGCAAATTCGGTTGGAGAAGGAGGGCGGCAAGACAAATAAAGCGAAGCGTGCCGTCAGAAAGAGCTCCGGGACCAAACACATGGTCGCTCCCCTTTTCCTTCCACTCCAACCGGATCATGTTCTGGTTTAATGCGAGCGGCTCCAAAATAAAATCATCCACGCAAGGAGCCATCATGCGGACCGCGTCAATAATGTTCCTGTAGTGCGAAGCGTGCTTCTCGCGCAAGAAATAGAGAAATGCGGCAAGATTGGAGGCATCGCCCTTGAAACTGCGGTTGTCGTGCAACTCGCAGGATTGCTTCATTTTAGCTTCTGGACTGGTATCGTGAAAGTGGTAGGTTCGCCAGCTTCGCATGACTTCGAACACATGTTCGGCAACGCCCCTCAGGGGGATACCTTGATCATCAACCAAACGCGTTTCTCTGTGTCCACTCCCGAGCCTTGATGGGCAAGTCTTCTCATGCTTCTCCTTGTCGTGAAACCAAGTTTCCTCTTCGGCAAAAAAAAGCAAATCCTCATCCGTGCCCATGAGTTGGCAAAGATAACCGTTCGTAGCGTCTGAGAAGGTGAGTTCGATTTTCATGGCCGATGTTTTTTTTCGGCCAAAATGGAGCAGGCTTCCCGCCCCCCCTGACGCACCCACATAAACCTGCAATCGGCGTTCGATGATGTTTCGGAGCAGTTTGAAAAGACCAATAAAATTAGATTTGCCTACGCCGTTTGCCCCGATGAGCACATTAAGCGCATTCAAACGGACATCCGCTTGGCGAATAGACTTGAACCCGCTGACCTGAATCCTGTCAATCGCCCCTTTCATAATTTTTTATCTTCCATGCTTCAAACAGCTAACCTCTTCCAAAAGCTCGTGAAGTTTGCCCGTTGTCTTCTCTATGCTGTAATCTGCGGCTACGGAACCAAAAGCATCGGAGACTTTCAAAACGCCCTTTTGCCATTTCACAAACAAATCTTCTAGGGTTCTCGCGATCCCCTCCACATCATCGGGCTCCACCACAGGACATGCGCACATAAAACAGATCATTTCAGAGGTTTATCATTTGATCGAAAATCACGGCTAGGATAAAAGTGGTAATGTTTGTGAATCCGCTTCCTGATCATAGCTACTATGTTCATTGGCAGAATCAAACCCAGTAAAGCAAATATGATATAAATTAAATTGTAAAAAGAGTAACGACCTTCAAGAATCGCTCTCCCCCTCAATTTAATACCCTGAAACTGATAATGTCTGGCACGCACTATAGATATGGATTTATCGTGTCTTCTATACATCAAAAGGCATTCGCTCAGGTTTGCCACTTGCGTCTTATCAATCATTCTAATCCACAAATCCCAATCCTCAGGCATATCCCTGTTCAAACTGTAACCACCGACTTCCTCATAAATAGATTTCTTGAAAATAGTTGTTGGATGCAAAAACATATTTCTGACTATGAGCAATCTTTTTATGTCATCATTCTCTGATGGAAATATATATTTTCCTGTCTCCTCTCCGAAACTATTAATTTCAATCACTCCTGTTCCTAGCAAACCAATTTTAGGATTTTTTTCAAGGTAAGCCATTTGCTTTAGAAATCTATCTGGCAATGCAACATCATCCTGATCCATTCGAGCAATCCACTCTGCCCGCGCAATTTGACACCCAGTTCTCAGTGCGGAACCGATTCCGCCGTTTATCTGCTTCACCATCTTAATCGGAATATTGCTGAAAGATTTTACAATTTCTGGTCCACGATCCCTCGAACCATCGTCAACCAAAACAACCTCGAAATCTTCAAAAGACTGCGCTAGGAGACTTCTTAAAGAGTCCGCTAGGTATTTCTCACCATTATAAATTGGCATCACAACCGATAACCTGGGAGTCAAATCAGATCGAAATGATGGACTTCTCCATTCATCATAAATGCGTGCATCAATGTTTTGCCTTAAACTATTACTGATTTCAAACTCATAAATAGATGCGGGTTCTTGAACATCCTTTTCTACCACAAGCGGATTATGAATGCCACTCCTTCCATTTATTTCCCCTTTTTCCATAAATATGGAAAATAGTTTATCCCATCTCGCCAAAGTGACATCCTCTCCATGCTCTGTTGAGGCATATCTCATACCCTTTTCTGCAGCTTCTTTTCTGGCATCCGCGCTCATGATGTAGCGCAACAGTTTTTCCACCCACTCATCTTCTGTTCCGCAGGCCATATCCGATCCACAACGAGCCATTGCCCTAGTGTAAGCAGGTGTATCCGATGTCAAAACAGGCATCCCCATCCGCCAAAAAAGTAACAGTTTGTTTTCTGGTTTTCCAAAATCGAGCGCGTTGTTGGCGCGGAGCGGGATCACCGCCATGTCGCAAGAAGTAATGATCGAAGAGACCGTGGATTCGTTCCACGAATATAAAAAGGTGTTGGCAAATATTTTGGCGGCTTCTTTTTGCGTCAGCGTTTTGCCCGCCGTTCTGGCGTATTTGTAATATTCCAAATCGGTGATGATATGCAAAGCCACCGGATGCGTTTTTTGGATTTTTTCCAAAGGCCCTTTCAAAATCTTCAAGGTCTCCATCGTGTAAGGCAACCCCTCCCACACGATATTGAAAACAGGCGAAGAAGCCTCATAGCTCGTTTTGACGGTCTTGGTCGAGCTGTTATGGATATCCAAAATGATATGCACCTCGGGGCAAAACTCTTTGATCAGGCGCTGCTGCTCCACAGTGCAACAAACGGCCGCACGGCATTGCAACAAGGTCTCTTTGATGGTCTTTTTGTAGTCCATCTCCCAATATCTGTGTTTGCGCAAAATCCACTTGGCCGTCCCACGAAAGGTGTCTTTGAAACTGTTGTTGGACTCGTCCAGATAAGAGTCAATCAAATCAAAGACCAGAACGCCGCGACGGTATTTGCTCCAAACGGTCAAATCCGCAAATCCGGAAAGAATCACGATATCGTATCGCTTGGACGGATCCGCCACCTCAAAGGGAATATTATTTTTGCGTGCGTAATAGACAAAACGCCTCCTGTCCCCAGGCGCGTCCAAATTCTCGCTGTAAGGCACATAGCCAATTTTGAGTTTTTTTAAACGAGAAACGACCTCATCTGATTTTAATTCGCTCATATTTTTCTAATCCAAAAGACAATCGAGCGGATCACGCGGAACCCACCCGAGAGATTTCAGCTTACTATTATCGCCACAAACAAACATAGGCTCCCAAGCCCTATACGGGACCGCGCCGAAATCCATGCCATCCTTTTTCCCCATCTCCGATGCCATCGCCAGCAAAAAATCGCGCAGCCTCAATGGGACTCCCGAACAAACATTGTAAATGCCGCCAGCACCACACTCCGCCAACAACACAAACGCCTCGGCGGCATCCTTGATGTGGATATAGTCCCTAACTTGCTCCCCTTTCGTGGCTTTAAAAACCCGTCCTTCCGAAATTGTTTTTTTGAAATCAGGAACTAGCCGTCCTGCATTTTCGCTGCCGCCAAACAGATAAAAAAGACGAGCCCAAACGAAATCGGCCTTTTGTTCCGCCGCCAAGCGCAGACCCAGCCGGCACATGGCCAGCTTGGTTTCGCCATAGACGGTAGTCGGAGCGGCTAGGCCATCCTCTTTTAAAAATCCCGCGTCCATGTCGTATTCCGCGCAGGTGCCCGCCATGACCACACGGCGGCACCCGACTTGAAAAAGCGCTTGCGCGAGTTTCAAACTGCCGTCGAGAGAAGCCAGATTCTCTGTTATGGCATTCAAATACTTGCCCGGCTCGGCATACCACGCCAGACTTATCGCGGCATCTGGTTTCCATCCCCTCAAAAAATCTGCGTAAGAATCGGACGAGCCCAAATCTCCGTCCACCATGCGGATATTATTGCGGACCGCATCAAGTCGCGATGCCTTGTCGCCACCCTGCAACAAAACGGCCACATCATGCCCTTTGGCCAAAAGAGCCAGCACGACATACGATCCCACATACCCAGAACCGCCTGTGACAAAAATTTTCATCCCTCGTAATCCGGGTAAGCTTGGTCTTTCGGTGATAAGATCGGGTCGGCCAACGGCCACAGGATACCGAATGCGGCATCGTTCCATCGAACGCCAGAAGCAAGTTGCGGATGGTGGTTTTCGGACATTTGATACAACAGTTCGGTGCCGTCTTCGAGAGTTTGAAACCCGTGGGCAAAACCCTCTGGAATAAAAATCATTTTCCCGTTGTCTGGCGCAAGTTCCACACTTGTCCATTGCTTGAATGTCGGCGATTCAGGTCTTAAATCTAGGGCGACATCATACGCCCGACCACGACAACACCGAATCAGTTTTGCCTCGCCACAGGGAGCGAGCTGAAAGTGCATCCCCCGCAAAGTCCCTTTTTGGCTATTGAACGAACTGTTCCCCTGCACCCAAAAAACTTCGATGCCGTTTTTTGAAAACTCATCGCGGCACCAAGTCCTTGCAAACCACCCTCTTTCATCGGCTCTTTTTTCAAGCTCGATGACGAAACATCCGCTCAGCCGAGTTTCTCGAAAAATCATAGGGTTTGCAAACAGGGCACTGCGACGACAAATTTCCCGCCCCACTGCCTGATGACGGACAGTTGTTCCATGATTTCCTCGCGGATGTTCCAAGGTAAGATCACCACAAAATCGGGCTTCCTTTTTTCGATTTCAACAGGATCAAAAACAGGGATGTGACTGCCAGGCAAAAATTTTCCCTGCTTGTGCGGAGAAGCGTCGCACACAAAAGAGATCAAATCGCGCCGAACTCCGCAATAATTTAACAAGGTGTTTCCCTTGGCGGCTGCCCCATAGGCGGCAACCGTTTTGCCCTGACTCCTTTGATCCAATAAAAACTTCAGAAAATCGCGCTTCACTTTTTCCACTTTTGGCTGAAAATGCCCGTAATAATCCAGAGTTTGCATCCCTTTTTCTCGCTCTTTCAAAAGAAGAGCAGCCACGGAGGGCGAGACGGTTTTTGACTTGTCCTGCTCATGAGCGGCATAAATCCGAAGCGAGCCTCCATGGGTCGGGATTTCCTCGACATCAAACATCTCCAAACCATGCGAACGAAAAACTTGGCAAACCGTATAAAATGAAAAATAGGAAAAATGCTCGTGATAAATCGTGTCGAACTGGTTCTGTTCCACGAGCTGCATCAAATGCGGAAATTCCATCGTCACTACCCCTTGCGGTTTAAGCAATATTTTCAACCCTTTCACGAAATCGTTTAAATCGGGGACATGCGCCAAAACATTATTTCCCAAGAGCAGATCGGCCTTCCTCCCGCCCTCAGCCAACTTTGTGGCCGTCTCTACCCCAAAAAATAATTCCAGCGTTTCTATCCCTTTTTCCCGAGCAGCACCCGCCACACTCCCAGAAGGCTCCACACCGTAGCAAGGGATGTTTTTCTGTTTGAAATACTGGAGCAGATAACCGTCGTTGGAGGCGATTTCAACTACTTGTGAAGTCGCATTCAGCCCAAATTTTTCGACCATCTTTTCCACATATTGGGAGGCATGCCTAAGCCAACTTTTGGAATAGGATGAGAAATAGACATAATCTCCTGAAAAAATCTCTGCCGCCTTTTTGTATTCCCCTGTTTGCACCAAAAAAGTCCGCTCACTCACCCAAAGTTTGAGGGGATAATAAACCTCGGGGGTCTCTTGATCTTCCTGACTCCTAAAACTATTGGAAACGGGGCTGTATCCCAAATCCACAAATTCATGCGCGAGCGGCTGCCCGTCAAAGCGACAGTTCATTTTAATTCCTCCATTTTTTAATGACCCACAAGATATTGGTGTCGAAAACAAAATCAATCCCATTCATGCCGCAAAGATTTCTGAATGAAAACGGGCGTTTCTTTAAAAGTCTCCGACGATTCAAGACCGCCCAACCAGTTTTCCAGAGTTGCCTTTTGTAGCAATTTACGCGGATCCTCCCCACTCTGTAACCATTCACGCTCTTCGCAAGAAAGCGAGGATCTAGCACCTTTCTCACCTTCGTTAAAGCGATCCATTCTCCATCGCCAACTTCAAGAGCGGATCCTCTGGGGCGGCAAATGGGTTGACGATGGTGGTTCCACACCAAGTCAAACCTGTTTTCATATCTTCGCTCAACAATATTCTACAACGATTCTTAACAGCTACAGAAAAAATCAAAGCGTCCCAAAAGCTCATGGATTGCGTCTCAACCAAATCGAACGCCATAACGAAACTATCCCAAGTAGAATCCACAACAAGAAAGCTATCTGCCCATGAAAGCACAGCCTGGCGAGCCGCCCCCACCTCCCGACCCGCCTTTCTGGCAAGCACACGAAAAAGTTCTCCCAAAACTTGGGCGGGAATCATTGTTTCAATTTCTGAAAGTCTTTCTATAATTTTTCTGGCATGAATACATCGCGCAGAATCGTTAATCCCTTCGGCGTAGGCCAGAATATTCGTGTCAAGAGCAACTCGCATCGCTATTTATTAAAACCCGATTTAAAATCTTTGCGAAATTTCCATAATCTTTAACGATCATAAAGCTCATCACGATTCCAAGAAACTCCCAAAACCATTTTTTCCCCAGCAAGCCTTTTCAGCAGGGAATGTTTGGCCGATTCCCGCCTCCTTTCGGCTTCTTGGGATGCTGGCACAATGGACGCCACCTTTTTGCCCCGTGAAAGAACGGTAAAAACTTCTCCACGAGAAACCTCCCTCAAAACCTTTTGGAAATGTCGGTTGGCGTTTGTGGCCGTAATGGTCTTCATTTTTGTTGAAACCTCATTGATGAAACTACTTTACAGGACTATTTTTGTCAACCGTCTTCCCTGAATACCAGATTGGACTTCTGTTGGTATTCCCGGATCTGCCCAAGCACCATTTGGCGACAGGCTTCCTGAGCGGTTTCTCGATAAAGTACCTGATAACCTTCTGCCGTTTTTTGAATCGTCTCCTGAAAATTCCAAGCGGGATGCCAGCCAAGCAAATGACGAGCCTTATCAATAGTCAAGTGAAGCAAGCTGGCCTCATGCACAGAACGAGGGTCTGAAGTGTCTTTCCACTGCCCAGGCCAGTGGTGCAGGATTTCTTCCACCAAACATCGAACAGGGCGATTCGATTCTGCGTTGGGTCCAAAATTGAAAGCGGAAGCTAACCCAGACAACTTGGCGTGATCCCCTTTAGAAAGAGAATCGCTCAAATGCGCCGCAAGAGAAAGGTATCCTCCCAAAGGTTCTAGCACATGCTGCCAAGGACGGGTAGCATGAGGATTCCTCACTTGAACCACTTCTTTTTGTTGGAGTGCCCTGACGCAATCGGGCACAATGCGATCTTTGGCCCAGTCTCCAGGACCAATCACATTCCCAGCACGCGCACTGGCGACCGCTTTTTTTCCCTCTTTAAAAAAAGATCTCCGATAAGCCGCCACCACAATCTCCGCTGCGGCTTTGCTGGAGCTGTAAGGATCATAGCCCCCAAGTGGATCTTCCTCCCGATAGCCATGCATCCATTCCCTGTTTTCGTAACACTTGTCCGTGGTGATCATGATCGCCACGCAAGAACCTTCATAGGCTCGCAAAGCTTCAAGAACATGAACAGTGCCCATGACATTCGTCTCGTAAGTTTCCACTGGCTTTTGATATGACTCGCGCACCAGTGGTTGGGCGGCGAGATGAAATATAAAATCTGGTGCAATTTCTAAAACTGTTTTTTTCACCCCTTCTGAATCACGGATATCCCCGCGAATATCTTGGAGCCGTCCTCCCAGCCCAATTTGATTGAACAACGAAGGCTCCGTGGGCGGATCCAAGGCAAGCCCGACCACCTCCGCGCCTAAAGAGAGAAGCCATTCGCAAAGCCATGTGCCCTTGAAGCCCGTGTGACCAGTCACCAACACTCTTTTTTTATTAAATATCCCCATATAGAAAGGTTGAAGAGTTTAAAGGTTTAAAAGTTGAGTCTAGCGTCCTGATCGTTGGACTTGCGATTGGTGAAGAGCGTTCATCTGCAATGAAAGACCCCTTATCAAGCTCCGCTGTTCTTTCAAGCATTTTTCTGAAAAATAATTCTGGCCAAAAACAAGAATCAACAAGTTCATACATTCCATAAGAGGTGAATAAGCTAAATTGGTAAAATGAGCCTGATCCTTTAATGATTTTTTTTGCTGAGCCTTCGGCGAGATTGGTGGGCACCGAGATAGAAGCCCGATTAATCTGCGACACCATTCCAAATTTCTCACGATCAGGAAAATTTTGTGTCAGCAGATAAACCGTTTTTACCCAAGCTCTGGATTCTTCCCAAACCCTCAATTTTTCAAATGCAAAAACTTGGTCTCCGTTCACTTCAACCTTTCAACCCTTAAACATTTAAACCCTCTTGGGCTACGCCCCAAACCTTCCAAGGCGCTCTGCCTTGCGCCCATAATTCTTCCAAAAGATTCTTCTCCCTCAAAGTGTCCATCGGTTGCCAGAAACCCCGATGATAGTAAGCGTTGAGTTGATTTTCTCTGGCCAACCGTTGAAGCGGTTCGCATTCCCATTTGATGTGGTTCCCTTCGATATAATCAAACACCTGAGGCTCCAAAACAAAAAATCCGCCGTTGATCCAAACGCCGTCGCCATGCGGCTTCTCTTGAAAACGAACCACCTTGTCTCCCTCCATTTCCAAAGCCCCGAACCGCCCGGGAGGCTGGACCGCCGTCACCGTTGCCAAGGCAGGCTTCTTTCGGCGATGTTCCTCGATCGTTTGGGCTATGTTGACATCGGAAACACCATCCCCGTAAGTGAGGCAAAAAGTCTCTTCCCCCACATATTTTCTAACCTGCTTCAAACGCCCGCCTGTTTCGGTGCTGTCGCCAGTATCCACAATCGTCACTCGCCAAGGCTCCGCAAATTTCTCATGCACCTCCATGCTGTTTTCCCTCATGTCAAAGGTCACATCTGAAAGATGAAGGGAATAGTTAGCAAAATATTCTTTGATGAGGTAGCCCTTGTATCCGACACAGATAACGAAATCGTTGATCCCGTGAGCCGAATAGATTTTCATGATATGCCAGAGAACAGGTCTCCCCCCAATCTCGATCATCGGCTTCGGTCGCGTCCCCGTTTCCTCGCTGATGCGCGTCCCCAACCCTCCCGCAAGAATCACCGCTTTCATAATGCCTCTCCCTCCAATGATTTTTTATCGGATCCAGCTTTTTTTGGGATCCTCGTTTTCGCCCTGCGCCCAAACAATGTAGGCGCGTCCAAACCTGTCAATGCTTAATGGCATCTACTTCGCTTAAAAGACTCTGATAGGAAGGCAACGCAATGGATGAGACTTCCCTGAGCAAATCAAAAAAAAGCGGCCAATCCTCAATTTGCGAAGGATCTGCGTAAATATTAAAGATTCCTGGCTTCCCTTGCCTGACAAAATAATCCGTTAAAGCGCGAAACTCCCTAGCGTAATCGCGCTCGCCCACCGTTCTCCTCGGCGCAAAGCGAAAACTCCACGAATCTAAAATTTTCAACGGTGAACTCCACCTCCCCATCACTGGGATTTCTGGGAAACCTCCCCTTTCTCTACGCCAAACAGGACCCTTTTGGAAAGCGGTCAAAGGCATCGAAGAAGACGAATACGAATAATTCATCCTCAAAAGCATCGAATGCAACTGTTTGAAGTGGGCTGTTTTTTGGTAACTGCCAAAATGTGGCGTCCGGAACCCCTTCGCCTCGACACCCAGCACCTCCTGAATAGCTTCATGGCCTCTCAAAACATCTTCCCCTATCACATCGAGAGGTAACTGATCGTAAAAAAAGACCCCAGCATAAGTTCGCGTTTTCCTCACATAAAGGGTATGCGTGTAATAGCCGTGATTGATAAACTCGGCACCACGCGAAGCTATTCGCGAATAAACACCCTCCCCTTTCTTCAGCAATTCGCCCGGAACGGCGTAAATGGGCGAAATACCCAACGCCTCTATTTTCTTGTGAACGGCTTCGACCACTTCGATATCCCTCTCGGTGTCACAATCAAAAGAGAGTAAAAAATAAGACCGCTGAAACCCCATCGCCCGACACCGCCTTTCATACCGGGCCCATAGCACTCGAGGGCAAAAACGACCCAGCAAATGCCAAGTCAAGAAAACAGGATGATATTTATTCACATCCGACTTCTCATGTCGCCCATTTCTTGACCATCAAAACACGCTTACAAACACAATAATTGCGAATAAGACTCCAAAGGTTCCAAAGACAAGGGTGTTGATGAAACCACCATCAAATGAGGCTTGTTTTTATTTTCTGGGGCTCTCCTGAAATAGAAAAATATTTGTTTCCATGGAATCATTTTTTTCTTAAAAAGAAGTTTGATATCATCGAAAAATGAATGCTGTGTCCAATTTTCCATCAAAACCACTTGCTTTGCAGCTATTTTAAAAATGTTTGATAATGCAACCAAATGACCATTACCTGTTTTAATATGCATAATAACCGCTTGGGTATAAGCAATGTCGGATATCTTAAGCTCATCCGAGAAAGGCATTGTCATGTCAAATTCGTATAGTTTATCTCTTAAATTGGGCGATCGTTCTAATGCAAAACTTATCTGTTCGAGAGAACGATCATAACCAATTAATTTTGTTTCCGGCATAAGCACACTAAGATTGTAAAGATGGTCCCCGCCCCCACAACCCACCTCCGCCACACTTAAAGGACTTAACAAACATATCGTTTCATACAAAAGCCTATGATTATGATGGAGAGGAAGAATTTCTTTTGATCTTGCTAGGCTACCCTTTTCAAACACATAATCTCCCTCACTCAATTTAAGTGAGTATATGCGCTGAATGACCCTTAACTCCTCTTGATAATGATCATTGTAGTGTTTCCAATTAAAATCATCTTTTCCTGAATTGGTCAATTTATTTTTAAAAACATGCTTGAGTCTTCCTCTTTTTATAATCTCTGAGGTGACTGCTTCTTTTATTTTTTCCAAATAGTTAAACATGGCTCTCCTTTATTTCACATTTAATGCTGTCACACTTTTATTTTTCATCCAACAAAAAACTGATTGCCTATCCGTTTTTAATGGTCGGCTTCTTTTCCATTTCTGTTATTGAGTGCGATGCTATACTGATTAACTGTCTCTACCAATATAAAATGTTTTTTGCCCGTTTCCTAGCAGGTCGTGCGACAATCTTTTGAGTCATTGGTATCCGTTTTTCAGCTCTGAGGGAGCCGCATTCATCCCTGCTTTGGAGTCTGTTGGAACACAGGCGAGACGCACTGTGCTACCATGCCCGATTTCCCAATCCACACTCCAAAAGTGCCATTCTCAATTCTCTTTTTTAAAAAAATCAGCCCCGTGGGTTAGGAAATCTGAACTTGTGCGTCATGACTTTTGTCGTTCTACTTACTACACTTATCCACGCGAAGTAGTGAGGAACCCCAAATCTTTGCGCTTGATCCCAAACCCAAACAATGATCGTAAAAGCAAATCCACAGAAACGCTCGGATCGCACCTCTCCATCTTTGCCACACGCGATTGGCTGGTGTGCAATTTTTCCGCCATCTCTCCTTGGGTCATCTTTTTTTTTCTCCTCTCTTCCCTCAACAAACGACTTAATGCCATCCGCGTTTCGATATACTCTACATCGGCGAGCGATAGATTCAAAAAATCTTCAACCTCACCTTCCACCCATCCTTTTCCTATCTTTTTCATCATCACCTCAAACCGTATTGTTTCAACCTCTGCTTGCACTTCTCTATGACATGCTTCGGCGTCTGGGATGTCTTTTTCTCAAAAACCTCCAATATCACCACAGCATCTCCATCTATCCTATACACCAGCCGCCAAGTCTTGTTGTCATCGTTCACCCTCATTTCATAGCATCGGCTCCCCATCACTGGCATCGGACGAGAATGGGGGAGGGATAGATTCTCTCTTTCTTGCACACGCCTCAATAGCAACCCCATTTCACGACGAGCACTCAGCCCCATAGGAGGTGTCTTTACCTCACCATGCAACCACCGTAAAGGTCTGCTCACACTCTCCACATTATGTCAGATCTGACATTTGTCAATCCTTCTCACTTAGGAGTCGCTCTGAAATAATATGAAACAAGATGCGTTGGCCTTTCACCGCCAACCAAGGCGCAACGCCCGCGCTGCTTTTGCGTCCCACGCATTTCCCTTTCCGCAATGACATGACTCTCCCTAAAAAACACGCTATTTGATAGAAAACCTATTCATTCTTCACACGCTTGAAAAGCCGCTGCGTATTGATCCACTGTCTGATTGAGAGAAAAATACTTCAGACCAGTTTCTCTGGCCGATCGGCGACAAGACTCCCTGTTGGGCAAAACAAAATTCACAAACCATTCGGCTGCCCTGACAAGAGCAGAATCCTCCAAGTGCTCCATCAAAAAAGCTTCCTGACTCCCTCTCAAAAACAAATCAATATCTCCAATTCCCGTGGTTGAAATCACAGGAAGACCACAAAGCAAATATTCTCCTATTTTGATCGGGAACACGGCTTTCATGGAAAAAGTTTGTCTGCGGAAAGCCAGCCCCAAATCGCCCAAAGCCAGCATGGAGGGGACTTCGCTAGGAGCACAATACCGAAAATGGCAGTGCGCCTGCAAACCCTTTGCAACCAGCAAAGGTTCTAATCTCTTCGTCTGAGCGCTCAAAACAAGCAAATGAGCCTCAGGACGAAAGCGAATTACATGGGAGAAAAAAGCGGCCATTTCTTCGGGACAGTATTGAACCCCCAACCCTCCAGCATAAACGATCAAAGGGGCTTCCAAAGGAATGCCAAGCATCTGCCTTGTTTTCTCGCGCTGCCCCGCATCAAAAGGCTGAAACTGCGCTTCATCCCTCCCGTTGCCTACCACAAAAACACTCCGATCATCGCAGCATCCGCCCGATCTTTTCAGGAGCGTCACTTTGGCAAATTCACTCCGGGTCAACACCCTCCAAGATTGCTTCGTCATCGCCGCCTCAATCCAACGGAAAAAACGGTAAGTGAAACCCGACTCGCTCCACCCAGCAAAATCCACCCTTTCATCCTGCATGAATCCATCCGCATCGAAGACCACTCGGATATTTGACAACAGGATTTTGGCCAGCAGCGTCATCGCCGCCGGAATGGTGCTGCGAGGCATCACGATGCCTATTTCTTTCTCGCGACAGTATCTCCAGATCAAAAAGGCTCCTCCCAGCATCATGGCAAGGGTGCTCAAATGTTTAAATCGCACTGGGGCGAAATAGCTGACGAAAGGAATCCCGTTTTCTTCCGCCACTTTTTTGATCTGCCCTCGTTCCTCCTGATCAGCCCAAGTGAACTGCATGATTTCAAAGGCATAACCTTTTTTTCTCAGCTCTACAAAAATAGGGACAAACAGGCTTTGGACATAGCCCTGCTTAGCTCCATCCCATGTGATAAACAGAATTTTTTTCATGCCTTTAAACGGAAGTCTCTCTACCGACCTTTTGCTTTCCTAAAGAAAGCCAGCCTGCGGGAGCCACGAAAGTCATCAAAACCAAAAGGCTCTGCCGTTGCTTCAAAACAGGATCCACCGCGTAAAAAGAAAGGAACATCCAAATAGATGCCGCCATCACGCATATTCCAGCGACCACGATTCTTTTTTCTGGAATGCGGCACAAGGCCAAAACGGCACCGGCAAAAAGAAAAATCGTCACCGCCAAATCGTATAATCGCCGAACAGGATGCCACTGATGATTATAAAAGCCGGGCCACATCAACACGGTAGAACGAACCACGGCCTTGCCCACATATTTCAAAGGATGTTCCAAAATATAGTAGAATCCTTTTTCAGAGAAGTAGTAGTTTATCGCGGGGTTGTTTACATGACCAGTGCTCTCATTAAATTCGTGTAAAAAAGTTTTTATGACTGCTCTCGATTTTTCAGTTCTTCCCAAAGACTCTCTATGTTTTACAATTCTTTTATACTCTTCAGCCCGTGCTTTAGACGCTTCCTCCCCCCCCCTATCCACCAAAGTGTGCGTTGACATCCACAACATAGCACTAAAGTGATATAAAGAAAAAACGCGGTCGCGGACATTCGGGCTGATAATCAACGCGCCAAACAAAACACCTGCCACCACAACAGTTGGCACCACGGTGGCCGCAGCAGCTTTCGCCCACCCCAAAAAGCCGGACATTTTTCTCGCTGCCAGAAACGCCCACATCGCATAAAGCATCACCCAACTTTCAGGACGCGTGAAAAAAGTAACCGCAGAAACCAGAACCAGCACCGCCATGTTTTTTCGGCAAGACGACCCGATATATCTGACCAAAGCCCACACCAGAAGCGAAAGCAAAAAATAAAATAGCGTGTCGTGAACAACAAACCGCGCCGTGTAAGCCAAATGCAGATGCAACGCCAGCAATACGCCAACGATAAAGCCGCCTGTTTTTCCCAACCACCCAGAAACAGCAAGCCACCCCAAAACCACCATCCCGCAAGCCATCGCCGTGTGCAAAACAAAAACGAACGGATACAGGGGCAACCCCAAAAAATACACAGGGGTGAGAAGCAACGGATATAAAAGCTGCGTGGGGCGATCGTTCCACACAAAATGCCCCATCGTCATTGCCTTCGCTATGTCTTCCGCCCCATCGCTATTCGGGCTCATCCCCATCGCCGCATAAACGGCGCACCTGACCGCAATGACCAAGCCGCAAAGAAATACGGCATGAGCGAAACCCCCAAGCTTCATCCACGCAGTCCAAGCATTTTTAACCTTCATATTTTTAAATATTTTCTCGCAGAATTTTTTTGTAAAGCTCCATCAACCGCCGGACATAAATAACTGGAGAAAAAACTTCTGATGCCCGTTTACAATTGATTTCTCCAACTTTTTTTCTTTCGCTGCCACCCATCAAAAATGCCATCTCTATTTTCTTTTCAAGCTCGCTTGCGTTACCCAGAGAAACCAGCCAATCCCCATGATGCTGTTCCGGCAAAACTTCAGGGATGCCGCCAACGCGTGTCGCGATCGCCGGGAGCCCGCACGCCATGGCCTCGATCAAGGAGACCGATAAACCTTCGCTCGAAGAGGTGATCACATAACAGTCGGCTTCGGCCAAATACGGCTGAGGGTTTGATTGGTGCCCCAAAAATTTCACCTGACTTTCGATGCACGCACGCCCCACCTGTGATTCCAGAGAACGCTTCAAAGGACCCTCGCCCGCGATCCAAAGTTCCGCTTCCTGGTGACGCCGAAGAAAAGGAGCCGCAGCCTCTATCAAATATTCCAAATTTTTTTCACGGACCAAACGGCAGTGCGTCATCACCACAAACCGCCCCGCTTTTTTTTCAACCGCACCATCCAAATGAATAAAGAATTTTTCAGCATCGCATGGCTGATAAACAACCTCTGTCCTGAACCTCCATGGCCACGACGAATTTCGGACATGTTTTTGAACGGCGTTGGAAATGCAAACCACCCCGTCGCTCATCGCATAGACTGCTCCAAGTATTTTGTGCGCCAACCAGCTTCTCTCCCCCATCCCAGGCTCTTCGCACAAGCAAACGGGGACGCCCGCTAATTGACACGCTAAAACAGAATGAAAGTTTGCATCAGGCGCACAGGCATGAACCACCTCGGGGCGTTCTTCCTCGAACAGTTTTTTAAGCCGCCGCACGAGCTTCCATCCCGGACGGGTGCTGGACGACCCAAGACAAAGCACGCGCTGCCCCAACCCCTGCAAAGCTTTTGCCACCTCACCGCCGCGCCCTAATGCCACGAACAAAACTTCGGTGTCTGAAACCTGGCCGTACTTGCCCATTAAAAGTCGCGTGGTCTCGATCCCTCCGTGATCAAGCAACGGCACCACATGGACAATTTTTATTTTTTCAGCAGACATTTGACCCCCATTTTACCGAGCCGCAAAAGGCCGGGATCAAAAAAATCACCCCATTTTGATTTTGTGTAAACCCGAAAAACATCCGGCCCCAAATCTGCCGAAGAAAGACAAAGGTAAAACCATTTTTCACCGAGCACCCGCGCCATGACTGACGAATCCAAATACCCTGTTTTTTGGTTCACGCAAAAAAGTTTCTCAAGCCAAGCCAAGCACTCGCCGAGTTCCGGCAAAGACGCAATCTTTTCAAGGAGAGAGACCCTCGCATGGAGACCTTTCTCGTTTTCATCCATAAACACACCGAGTTTCTGCAATTCACGCAAGCGGACTTCCCAACCCTTCGTCCGCTGGATAGCCGCCCCGTGCCCGCACATGCCACCAGGAAGTTTTCTGTAAAAAAGCAGTGCCTCCGGGATATTGGCCAATCGCGTGATGCCAGAAGCCCTCGACCAAAAATCATAATCCTCAGCGTAATCCATCCCGTCGGCATATCTCATCCCCGAACCAATCAGATCACCGCGAAACATGGCGGACGGATGGATTAGCGGAGAACCGAACAACAGGCCGGCCCTGATTTCCTCGTGTTCTAACGGGTTGGTCAACCTGCTCCAAAACGGCGAGCCTATCACCCGCGCCCATGTCCCGCATATTCCAATTTCAGAGCGTTTTTCTAAAAAAGCCACCTGCTTCTCCAGCCTGCGCGGATGGCATACATCATCTTGATCCATGCGGGCTATAAACTTTCCGCACGCCGCATCTAGCCCGCTGTTCAGAGCCTGCACCAGCCCTTTGTTTTTTTCGTGCGTGATAACGGTCACGCGAGCGTCATCTATTGAACGGATTATTTCTGCGCTCCTATCCAGCGCCCCATCGTTGATGATGATCAGCTCTAGATCGGAGAAGCTTTGACCCAAAACGCTCGATATCGCTTCCTGCAAATAAGCTTCCCCGTTATAAACAGGAAGCACGACACTGACTGTCGGAGGATTTTTCAACTTCAATTTTTTGGTTCTTCGTCAAACAGCGCGGGTTGTTTCACCTCTTGGAGCCAGAGGCTCTGTGGAGCGCGGTGATTGATCGCCGCTTTTGACGGGGGGATTTATCCCCTCGCCTCTCTCTTTCGCCCCCAGCCGCTTGAGCCGTAGAGGGATCGTTTTTCTCGGATGACCCTGGCGGCGAAAATAGAAATGCGGCTTTGCCGCTTCGCCTAAAACGAGCGGGAATCAATTCCCGCACCCCATAGAGGCTGCGCCTCGTTCAACAACCCTTTTTTCTTCATTTCATATCCTGACCCAGTTTTCGGGCACGAGATCCGAGGCATCCTTTGAAAGATCTTGAAACCATTGCCGTGGTGCCACGACCCTTTTTTTCGGGTTCGGATTCATCCAAGCCCCCCACCAACTAAAGGTGCTGTTGGCGATAATGTTGTGCGAGCAAAGACTCATCAGCCTAAAATCCTCATAGTTGGTCTCCGCATTGTTATCCGCCACATAAAAAGTTGGGAAATCAAAACGCACATGCTCGGCCGCCCAAACGGGATCATCCGCAAAAACAAAAATGTGCGGGTTTCTCACGCTTTTCGCCATTTGCGCGACAGCCTCTCGGTAATACCCCATATCGCAGGTTCCGTGCAAACTCTGAGTTTGGTTGTTGGAGACATAATCGGCCCGTCTCACATGCAGGCTGACCGATTCGCAACCCGCAATCCTGTCCGCCCATTCACGGTTGCGCGAAGAAGGCTCGGTCTTGACTTTAAACTCCTCTCTCAACACGGAGGCGATTTCATTAAAATATTTTTCCGTCTGCCAGTACCCCTCCAAATAAAGGGGCGGCTTTTTTTCAAAAATTGATCTATCAAAAGTCAATCCCTTCTCCTGAAAACGGGTTTTCTCAAACCGTTTCTTGATCCACGGGTCAACGAGCGCACGCAAGTGCCCCAACTTTCCGACAGGACGAAGTTCCGCAATTTCTTTTTGGGAGGCGATGTTTTCCTTAATACAAAGATGATGCAAACTATATTTGTGCAGGGTGTAGTGCGTCTGGAATGCAGACAGATCGAGTTTGAAAACCACTTTCCTGCCCCTTTCCTTTTCCCACCTCAACGCCACGCTACGCCCACAAGCGTATTGAAAAAGCTGATTTCCCAAACCCCCAACAAGATGAACAATAACCACGAGATACCTCTTATTCTAAGTCGGCAAAGCCAGTGCTATGGCGCAAGTAAAAAGATTGAATATCGAATACAGAACAAGGAATATCGAATGTCGAAATGAAGACGCGGGGCGGGATTCAAAGGCAAAAGCATGAAGGCAGAAGTAAGACGCGGAGCGTGAAATGAAATTTTTGTGCTTTTTGTGGACTATGTGGTTAAAAAAATCTGTATTCATCTTGTCAATCTGTGGCTCAAATCTTAAAATGGAATGATGGGATCAATCAATGACTGAAGAACCGCAAAGCCAACACCTGCGAAGAGCTTTTTCGGCTTTTTAATTTTTGATCTCAAGAAGGAGGACATCGTTCAATGATTTTGCAGGTTCTGATTTTCCCTCTGACTTCTCAAATCGAAGGATTTTCAAGTCCTCATAGTCTTCAAGTGCCTCTTGGAGCAACAAAAATTCCTCATAGGGAATGACCGCAAATTCCTTCTTTCCTTCTTTTTCGATTATTTGTGGGTGTATGCTCATAGCAAGCGATAGACCTCTCCATCCGTTCACGAATGCGATGGTTTTTCCACATGATGCGACCGTATTCAAGCCGGGCCAGCTCATGAATATCCAAGTAATGCTTCTCTATCATACCAAGAGTTGATTGTTCTTCGCATCAATCAACACCAAAAACAGAAACCTGTTCAGTTCTTTTTATTCGCGCAAACTTGCTGATAAAGACGAGTTTGAATTTTCTTATGTTCGGGTCTCATGTTCACCTCCGCCCAAGCGATCATCTCTTGGATTTGTTTCCAACGCACTTCAGGAGAAACCGCCTTCTCCCTTTTTTGCTCCTCACGCTTTTTCAGACTCATCATGTTTGACCAATGATTTTTTTCAAAAAAGTTTCGCGATCTTTTTTTCTCTCACCTTCCGAAAGGACCTCCTGACACTCAAGCATATGTTGGTCAGACAAGCTGCGATAATCGAGACCAGAAGGAGTTTTGAAACATCCAGATTCATTCCAGCACTCTTCAAAACGATTTTCTAACCCCTTGACCTCCCTAAAAATATCCAGATTCCCATGCGGGGTATAAAGACAATACAAAGCTTGGGTTTCCAGCCACTTGGGGTCCATGGCAATCGGGCCGAAATCGCATTCAGTTTTTCCCCATTGCGCTCCCATTAGAAGCAGTGCTTCATTTGTTTTACTTCTGTTTTTACGACTATCACGAATCCATATATCCATGTCAAAAGTTAGCACGGGCTGATGTCTGAGCAGAAAGTTGACTCCGCCAATAAGAATGTATTCCACCTCTTTTTCAAAAAGCGTTTTCAACATGAAATCAATGTTCATCGCCATCCCCAAAAGAGATCACCCCTCATGCGAAAGACAACTGGTCATCACCTGCAAATCAGTTTCGGTCAATTCGGGATAATTACCGCAATAAAAGCCCTGCTCGTGGAGTAAATCGGCTCCGGCGAGCGAGTAGTTGGCCAGCGCGTATTTCTTGTAAAAAGGTTGCCTTTGCATGTTGCCTGCAATCATCGGACGGATTTCAATACCTGCCCCAGAAAACTCGCGGATATATTTTTCACGCAACTGCGGCGTTTTGCATATCACGGGAAACGCAAAGCTGGAAAGGCGCGTGATGTGTGCGGTCTGGAGCGGGTGAAACTCTGGATTTTCTTTTGCCACTGTCGCAAGCCTGATAAAGTTTTCAGATCGTTTTTGGATGTTCTCTTCCAAATATTTCATCTGCTCTAAACCAAGAAAGCCGGTGATTTCCGTGGGGCGCATGTTGAAGCCTAAATCGTAAAAAGTGTATTTGGCCTCAAACTCGCTGTTGATACCATAACGGTGTCTCCATTTGCGCTGCTGTTTGGCAGACAGATTGCGGTCCCAACCGTTGGCTCTCACAATTCTAAGCATTTCGGCCAAATCATCATCATCCGTACAGATCATCCCGCCTTCGATGGTGGACATGTGATGGGCCACGAAAAATGAGAATGTCGAAGCTAGGCCAAAGTTACCCGTTTTTACACCAGATAACTCCGTCCCCAAAGATTCGCAATTGTCCTCCAATAAAATCACCCCTTTTTGGGCACACAGGTCGCGGATAGCCCCCATGTCCCCAGCCAAACCGAGGGCGTTGGTAATAAAAAGCGCCTTCAAATCAACCTCCTTCAGCCGTTCATCCAAAAGCGCGCTCATCACATTGAGCGTGAACGGGTCGCAGTCCACAGGAACGGCATCCATATCCATCTGAAAAATCGGCATCGTATTCGTGGACCAAGTCAGAGCAGAAAAACCAACTTTGTCGCGAGATTTCAAGCGATCCAAATTCCGCAGAGCCTGCAAAAGTGCCAAGTTTGCGCTGCCGCCACTGTTCATCAAAACGGCGTGCTGCCGCCCCTGATATTTGGCAAACGCCTCCTCAAACTCGATGCACTTGTCGGCCATGCTCAAACGCGGAGCCCTCAAAATAAAATCCGCCAGAGCCCGCTTGGTTTCATATTCGCACAAAAACGCATTCTTCATCAACGGTATCACTGCTTTTCTCCTTGTTTGTAAATCAGTAAAACCACCCTTTTATCTTGCGCATATACCCCAGCCATCTGCTAGGTGGCGGTTCTGGAACCAGATGGATTTCCTTGCGCTCAATGCCGTCCCCCCACTGTGAACAAAAGTCCGCCATGAGATTGAACAGATTGTATTTTTCAAGGACGAGTCTTTTGGCTTCAGCCAAGGCTTCCCGCCTACTTTCGTAACTATCGTTTTCCAAAATGCCCCGTATTTGGCGGCCCGCAGCTTCCGCGTTAGAAACATCCAGATTAATAAATGATTTTTCTGGAAAATAGTCCCCGATATTCGGACAGCCATAATAAATCGGAACTGTCCCTGCCAAAAAACAATCCGCTATCTTTTCCGACCACCAGTGCGGCTGATAATCGTTTTCGATTGCGATAGAGTAACGGTAATCGGCCAGCCCATCCCATTTATCGTTGAGCGACCGTATGCCGCGACCATACAAATCTAGGGAGGGGATACGCTCGGCCAAATCGCGGACTAAACGGTAACGCCTGCGGTGCCCGCGATTCACCTGCTTAGAGCTTACGATAGCAGAAAGGCTCCGGCTTTTATCTGGAAAATCAGAAGCGATAAGTTCGTCGTAACTTTTGCCTACAAGCCAAGGTGGAGCACAATGGGAAAGATGTGATTTTTTAGGATCAAAATAAGTCTGCCACCCGATTATTTTGGAAAACTGTTCGAGCCAACGAGCGTTATGCCGTTTCAAACTCGGCGGCTCGATGGCAATCAATGAGACCCTGTCAGGCGGACAAACTGTTGTCTCTTCCACCGTCAGCCCGTCATAAACAAACCACGCATCACAAGTCTCTACCGGCTGGTTGATGAAAAAAATAGAGTCTTTCCATTTACCCTCTCCGCCAGGTGTTTGTCTTAGTATTGGAGGATAGGCAAAACTTGTGCTTACTTTTACATTCATTTTAGTTTATTATCTAATTTCCGGTTTTTGATCTTTTAAAAACGAACAATCAACCATTACTTCTTTAAAATGCATGGGATTTGTTGGCATTTATACAGTAACCGAACAGTCATGATTTCTATATTTAATTATTTTAGCAGGATTTCCTACGACTACGGCATATTCTGGTATGTCTTTTGTGACTACACATCCAGCACCTATGACTGCTCCTCTTTTAATTGTAGTCCCATCTAGCACAACTGCATTTGCTCCAATCCAAACATCATCTTCGATAATTATTCCTTTAACTGTGATTCCAGAATTTATCATCGGAACATCTGCTTTTTCTATATTATGATTTGCACCTGTTATGGCTACATTGGGTCCAACCATAACATTAGACCCTATTTTAACCTTGCCGCATATAAAAGAATTCACCCCAAGCCAAGTATTTTCGCCAACAAACAATTCTAAAGGCGACAAATAGCACTTTTCTGGCACGGTAACTTTCTGAGAAAAATAAATCTTTTTTCTATTTCCTATAAAATAGTTTTTGTAAAAATAAACAGGCAACTCTATTTTTCCAAACTGAAAAAAATACACAATATATAACAAAACCATTTTCACTTTACTCAGCATAGATGCAAATTCTTTCTGTTTCAATAGCATTAATATTCAACCACATCTACTTAGTTGAGGTTATTTTATGCCATATGTTTTTTATGATGTTGCTTGCTGTCAACTGTTTGTCCATTAACTCTCTCCCACACATGCATCCAAAACAATAATCCTCAAGCTCCACTTAATTTTCGGGAAGTCAATTTACCTCCATCAATCACTTCAAAACTGAGACATTCTTCTACCCAGTATCGAGCGATGACATACCTGTTCTTTAAAAACCTCACTGCAACTAATATTTTAACTCAGCACACATTTTATCCACCATCGGGAACATTGCTTCTGCCACAACTCGGTTCCCCTCGGGGGTTAAATGGCAGTAGTCTGTAAACAAGTGCTTTTTTATGTTTTCTGGTTTTGCAAAAAAAAGATTTGCATCAATAAAATCCACCTTATTTTCTCTTGCCAATCCACTAAGATCGGAGGCCACATAAGGATAAAGCCCCTTAACGACGGGGTTGAAGCCAAGAAGTTTTAACACATTTTCCTCTTCGGGAGATATGCTATCCCGACTTCTAAGAGCGAACATAGGCTGCAAACACAAAATTGACTTTATTTTATTTGCTTTCAAAATTTGGATGTTTGCGTTTACACTTCTTAAATAACCTCTTGGCGAAGAGGTTCTATACGCTTTCACCATTTTTTCCACATCGTCTGAAACTATAAATGTTTTTCTGTTCGCAGCATCTTGTTCCAAAATATAGGCGTACCATCCCCTGAAAAATGAACTATGTCCTGATAGCATTAAAACGAAATAATTCTTTAATCCACTTAACGAGGGTTCTTGTAGGTGCTTTTTCCAAAACTGGTAGGGAAAATCCTCATAATAGTCGTAATTTAGCCAAGGTTTATAATGGTCATTTGCTCCATCAAAGAAAATAACGGCATCTGGCGAATAATTCAGAATCTCACTCAACAAATAATGCGTGTGCTGAAAAACTTGGTATCCAGTCACACACGCATTTATTACTTCAATTTTTTTGTTGGGGTATTTCTCTTGGAGCTTT